>Ga0164296_1000154_pt1 | contig 87016 bp, 82 predicted proteins | sample GEODES057metaG_FD_113533 | JGI IMG/M metagenome (GOLD analysis project Ga0164296, IMG submission 113533) | Dystrophic lake water microbial communities from Trout Bog Lake, Wisconsin, USA - GEODES057 metaG | ecosystem: Environmental > Aquatic > Freshwater > Lake | place: USA: Trout Bog Lake...
CCAGCTCCGGTCGGGCTTCGCCCTCCCTACGCTGGGGATGGACACAGAACAAACAAAAACATAAACTCAACCATGTCCCAGGACTAACTCATGGACTGGACCAGAAAAGTGAAGCCGGTCAGTTGTCCAAAGTTAAAACCATGTCGCCTTTGACCACCGTGAAGTTCGTTGCGCTCGAAAGTCCTGCTGAATTTATTACCTGCAACGTCACAAAGTTTGTTCCCGCATTCAACGGCAGATTTTCCGCCCACAGGTTGCCGGTGCGTTCGACAATGCCGGTAACGGTGTTGGTATCGCCGTTCGTGTCCGTGATGGTCGCCGAGATTTGTGCCGCAGCGTCTTCCGTCCAACCGCGCACGGTAAAGTTGCTCCCGCAAAGTTCCATGCCGTTCTGCGGCCAAGTGAGTTTTACAATTGGATTCGTCGCGGTGGAATAATTAAGCGTCACGTTGAGATTCGTTGTGAAGCTGTTGCCAGCGGGATCAGTGGCATGAAGCACGATGGCGTTAGAACCTTCGGCCAGTGGAATATCGTAGCATTGAAAATAATCTGTGGTGTAAGACAGCGTGTTCGTGTCCACGGTGTGCTGGATGATGAAGCCAAGTTGGTTGGTCTGGCCGTTAAAATCATACGTCACCTTTGCCAGCGGCATGCTCGCGTAACCTTGCAACTGTAACCACGGCTGCGCCACCACGCCGTTCGTTGGGCTGGTGATTACGATTTGCGGGGTGGAACGGTTCAACGTCACGTCTGTTCCCATCCAAGTCGCTTGTGAATCTGCCGCGCGTCCCTTCAAACCAAACTGCACCGAATACACGCCATCCGTCGCGCCGAGATTCATCGTGATGCTGCCGTCATACGGCAACCAAACCGCGTCATCGAGATTCGTATCGTTCACCAACACGGCGGCGTAACTCGGTGTTCCCGCAAGAACCAAATAACTACCGGTGGCATTCGTGGTGTTAAAGTTCTGATTACCCAAACGCACGGTGAAACTAATCACGTTCGGGTCAACGCCGTTGGTATAATCGTAACCGAGTGTGTTGCCTTGGCTGTCGAGATTAGTTGAAGTCTCCGAAAGGTTGCCGAAGTATTTCCAAATCCACCAATCAGGGATGCCATCGCCATCGCTATCCACACCCGTCCAGTCTTGTGCACGGAAAAATATATCCTGTCGGCCAAAGTTCTGCACCGAGAACGGCATGACGTTCGTTTGATCTCCACTCGGCCATAACTCCGTTTCCACATTCCAACCGTCACCTAACACCGTCGCGCTTTTGATGGCGTAAACTTGGTTCGTGGCGTTGTGCAGATTTAAGTATGACCAACCATTTGAGACGTTGGTTATTTCCAGCCAAAAACTGTTTGTATCTATCGTGTAGGCAACGTAGTTGTTGGTGTAGTCTCCGCCACTGCCATAATCACCACCATCACCGAGCGAAGGCACATCCATACTCATCATCCGCCCCAAGCTGCGCAAGGAATGTGCTGCTTGATAATCATAGTCCCCATCGTCCAGCAACCACATGCCGTTGCCGAGATTCCAGGCTGGAAGCTGATTGGCATTCCCCGGAAGCGGCGGCTGGCCGGGATGCTGCGCGGAATAAAACGTGCCCACCGGCGGAACGTCCTCGGCCGCCGTCGGCGTGGTCTGCTCCACTGCCGCTACCAACGCCGATAAATTATTACCCGCAGAAGAACGCACCAAGGTTGCGTGCAGAAGATTGTGTGATACGAACAAAACCACCCCTAACAATACCAGTGTGATTGTTCTCATTTTCCCTTTTCCTTGCGAACTCCGTCTCGGAACTAAAGAGGCGCGGACTCAACGCACCCCGGCTGCAGGCACCGCGAAGCGCCCTCCCCAAGAGTAACGCCAAGCCGCGCCCGATTGGGCGCGCGGCTTGACACAGTCTTGGGGCAGGAAAGAAAATTCGCGGTTTTGCAGCCAGCCCGTAGCCAAAGCTACGCAAAATTGTTTTTAGTTATTTTTACATTCGTTGCATCTAACGCGGTTGGTTCTACGCCTTTCCCGCGAAGTTGCCAAGAGTTATTTTAATTGTTGAAGTTTGTTTGCCTGCAACGCCTTTGTTTAATTCAAAACTTGAAACCTTCCACCTTCAACCTGAAACTAAATCCGTGAGCCGGCCTTACGAAGAAATCCTCGACGGCGCGACGCTGCCGCGTTCCGCGCCCGGCGATCGCCACGAACAAATCTGCCGCCGCCTCCACCGCGAACTCGCCGTCAGCGTCAACGGCCTCGCCACCACGCAATTGCTCCCGCCGCGCGCGCAGGTCCAGATTTCCCGCACCTCGACGCTTTGTCCCGACCTCGCGCTCGTGACCGCCGCCAGCGGCAAACTCTTTCTCGCCATCGAAATCGTCAGCCGCGACGATCATCACGCCGACACGGTGGTGAAAAAGGAATTCTACGAGAAAATCCGCGTGCCGCGCCTGTGGATGGTGGACCCGCGCTACGACAACGTGGAAATCTATCACAGCTTTGAATTCGGCCTGAAACTGCACGGCATCCTCGCCGGTCGTGAAACGCTGACGGAAAAGTTGATCCCGCAATTTCAGCTCACCGTGGCGGACTTGTTTGCGGCCTGAAAATCATTCATTGAACAAAAGCAACGGCGGCCTTGTCTGAATCTCCGTAACCAATCAACCAAACAAAAAATTATGAAATCATTGAAATTATCCCTCGCGCTCATCGCCGGACTCGCGTTCGCGGGTGCGGCCTTCACAGCCTTGGCCGACGACGCCACGACCGTCACCATCACCGGCAACATGGTTTGCGGCAAATGCACGCTGCACGAAACCAAGAGCTGCCAGAACGTCATTCAGGTCGAAAAGGACGGCAAGACCGTCAATTATTACCTGACCAAAAATGAAACCAGCGATGCCTTGCACGAAGATGTCTGCCACGGCGACACGGAAAAAGTCACCGCCACCGGCACGGTCACGGAAAAAGACGGCAAAGAGATCCTGACGGCCACGAAGCTGGAAAAAGCGAAGTAAACTTTCGGTAAAATTGTTCCCCGCCCAACCGCCGTCGGAATTTATTTCTGGCGGCGGTTGAATTTTACACAGTCGTCATACTTCACACCGCTGCCGCCGAAGATGTCCAACGCGGAGCCAATCGTCAGGTCAACTTTCCCCTGCCCTAACGTTGTGACGGCTTCCAAATCCGCGAGCGAGTTCGCGCCGCCCGCGTAAGTCATGGGAATCGGCGACCACGCGCCGAGCTTCGCGACGAGTTCGCCGTCAATGCCGCGACACAAACCTTCCACATCCACGGCGTGGATCAGAAATTCATCGCAGTAAGTGGAAAACTTCTTGAGCGTCTCCGCGTTCACGACAAGCTCGGTGAATTTTTGCCAGCGGTCGGTGACGACGAAATATTCTTCGCCGCGCTTGCGGCAGCTCAAATCGAGCACGAGTTTTTCTTTGCCGATGGCTTGGACGAGTTCGTCGAGCCGCGCCCAATCCACGCGACCTTCGCGGAAGACCCAGCTCGTGACGATGACGTGCGACGCACCGGCATCGAGCCAGCCGCGCGCGTTGTCCGCATTGATGCCGCCGCCGATTTGCAAGCCGCCGGGAAAAGCTTTTAACGCCGCGCGTGCCTCGGTTTCATTGCCGGCGCCAAGCATGATGACATGGCCACCGCGCAAATCATCGCGCCGGTAAAGCTCAGCGAACCACGCGGCGGACTGCTCGGAGACAAAGTTGGTGCGCGCGCCGGCATCGCTGAGCGTGCCGCCGACGATTTGCTTTACTTTACCTTCATGCAGGTCAATGCACGGACGAAACATGGTGTCAGCGTAAAGTTGCCGTGCGGAAGTTCAAAGGGGAAAGTGCACAAGTTGCCAACAATAAATCGCAAGCGACCGGAAGTAGGGGGAAATTATTTCTGCCAGCATCGTGGCATGAAAAGAAATGTCCAAGGCGGGTTTACCTTAATCGAACTTCTGGTCGTCATCGCCATCATCGCCACGCTGGCCGCCATGCTTTTGCCCGCGCTGGCTAAAGCCAAACAGACCGCTCACAATGCGGCTTGCTTGAGCAATCTCCGGCAATGGGGTCTCGCGCAAACGCTGTATCTGGATGACAACCGAAACATTTTCCCGCTGCCGAAAATCGCCACAGCCACGCCCGGTTCGCCCGGTTACAGCGAGAACGCGCCGGGCTGGAGCAACTTCGCGGAGTTTCACAACGCCGGTCAGGGCGACACTGCGTGGTTCAATGCGTTGCCACCGTATGTCGGCGGCAAGCCGCTCTGGGAAATCGCCGGCAACCCGACGAATTTTGTGAACGGTAGAAAGATTTTTGATTGTCCAGCCGTAACGCAACCGATGGAATTTACCGATCCGAATCGGGTCGTTTTCAATTACGGTATGAACCCAAAAGGTAATACCGGCTTGGATGCGAGCATCGTTTACGGCGTGAATTTCAAGTCAACATTCGTGCAAAATCCGTCCGCGTTTGTGTTCATGGGCGACGGACGCGCGCGATCGACGGATCTTCCCTACTACGGCGTGCCGACGAAGGAAGTCGGTGTGCAACATTGTTGGGTGAATCAATTTTCCGCCCGCCACAGTGTCGGCGGCAATCTGACTTTCGCCGACGGTCACGTGGCGCATTTCAAATACTCCTACGTTTGCGCTGATGGCGGCACCAAGCCGGTTGACGCAGGCGCTACCGATATCAACTGGGCGTGGAACGGTCAAAAAATCCCGTGACATCCAATTGTTACCTCATAAAAGTTTGACGAATCTTGGGCGTCGGCGAAACTTACCGGCGTTTCGCAGTGAAAAAGTTGTTCCTAAAATTTCACGCGCATCGCCAAGGGCTTTTAGTTCTCGCTTTGCTCGGCGGCCTTGTGTTCAACGCCGTTGCCAAAATAAATCTTCCCGTTGCCAGCCAGAAAAACTTCGGTCTCACCAATCGTCCCGCCGTCGGCGCGTTTCTCAATGGCGTCATGCCCGAAGTCGCGCCGGGCATTTCCGGCAACTGGTCGGCGGTCGTCGCGTTCACGAATCTGTTTTTCACGAACAGCGTCGGGCTCACGCACGTTCCCGATTCCAATCAACTCTGCGTGTGGGAACGCGAAGGTCGCGTATGGACGTTTGATAATGCTGCCGGCGTCGCCGAAAAGAAACTCGTCCTCGACATCCACGATCAATGTCAGGGCTGGGACGATTCCGGTTTGCTCGGCGTGGCGTTTCATCCCGGCTTCGCGACGAATCACTTCATGTTCGTTTATTACACGTGGGTCAAGCCCGGCACGGTCGCCGGTTCGCCGACGTCACGGCCCGTTCCCAATCTGCCCGACACCTATCACGACCGCCTGGAACGCTACACGCTGGATGCAAACGGCGTCGCGATTCCCGATTCGGTAAAAATCTTCGTGGACCTCACGAATCAAACTGTCTGGCATCACGGCGGCGGGATGTTCTTTCATCCCACGAATGGTTTTCTGTATTGGACGGACGGCGATAATTCCGTCGGCGACAACGATCAGATCATCAACAAGAGTCTTTATTCCGGCGTCTTCCGCATTGATGTGGATTGTCGCGGTGGCGCTGTGAGTCACGCGCCGCCACGCCAGCCGACCGGCGGCTTCACGGCGAATTATTTCGTTCCGAACGACAATCCCTTCGTCGGCCAGTCGAACGTGCTGGAGGAATTCTTTTGTCTCGGCTTACGCAGTCCGCATCGCATGACGATTGATCCGCCGACAGGCAAGATTTTCATCGGCGACGTCGGCGAAAGTTCGCGCGAAGAAATCGACGTCATCGAGCCCGGCGAGTCCGCGCTCAACTTCCAGTGGAACCGCTGCGAAGGCAATCTCGGCAAGCTGACCGCGCCGTTCATCGGCATCAGTCGTGGGCCGTTGCTCGATTATCCGCACACCGATGGCCGCGCGGTCATCGGCGGTTACGTTTATCGCGGACAGGAATTCGCGCACGATCTCGGCGGCAAATATATTTTCGGCGACAACGTCATGCGCACCGTGTGGGCGCTGGACGAAACCGCGACGCCCGTCAAAAAAACTCTCCTCTGCGTCATGCCGCGCGGCAACGGCCCGAACGCCGGCACGGATTACACCGGGCTTTCGTCCTTCGGCACGGATGCGAATGGCGAACTGTATTTCTGCCAGATGAGCAGCATCGGCGGACAAATCTACAAACTCCAACGCGGCGGCCCGCCCCCACCGGCGCGCGTGCTGCCGAAATTGATTTCGCAAACCGGCTTGTTCTCCGACCTCACGAATCTCGTGCCGGCGAATTACCTGATTCCCTACGCGCCCAACTCGCCGCTGTGGTCCGATGGCGCCATCAAGTCGCGCTGGTTCACGCTGCCGACGAACACCGTCATCAACTTCTCCGCGAATGGCGAATGGACTTTCCCCGCCGGCTCCGTGTTCGTGAAAAACTTCGACTTGCCCGTGGACGATACGAATCCGCAAATCCTCCGCCGCCTTGAGACGCGCATCATGGTGCGCGACACGAACAACTACGTTTACGGCGCGAGCTACAAATGGCGCGCGGACAACAGCGATGCCGACCTCGTCACCAGCGGCATCACCGAACCGATTGAGATCAAGACCGCCACCGGCACGCGCACGCAGAACTGGTTTTATCCCGGCCGCCAGGATTGTTTGACGTGCCACACGATTGCTTCCAGCGGCGTGCTCGGCCTCAAGACGCGTCAGCTCAACGGCAGTTTCACTTATCCGAACGGCGTCACGGCGAACCAACTCCACACGCTTGGGCACCTCGGACTGTTCGACGCCGCGTTTGACGACCGGAAAATCTTCCGCTATCCGCGCCTCGTCAACATCACCAACGCCAGCGCCGCCCTCCAGCTCCGCGTCCGCTCGTATCTCGACGCCAATTGCTCCATGTGCCATCGCCCTGGCGGTGCGGGCGCGTTCTTTGATGCGCGCTTCGAGACGCCGCTCAAGAAACAGAATCTCATCAACGGCGCGGTCGCCAATCAACTCGGCATCGCGGGTGCGAAGGTGATTGTTCCCGGCGACACGAATAAATCCATTCTGTTCTATCGCGTCAGTCGCGTGGGCGAAAACCAGATGCCGCCGCTCGGCAAGAATGTCGTGGACGACAAAGCCGTTGCCGTCATCGGCAAATGGATTTTAACTTTGCACGCCAATGCGCCCACGTTGCCCAAAGGCTGGAGCGATGCCGACATCGGCAACGTCGGCGTGAGCGGCGACGCGAGTTTTGTGAACGGCGGCTACAACCTCCTCGCCTCCGGCAGCGACATCTGGGAGAACGCGGATGCGTTTCATTTTGCCAGCCGCAACATGAGCGGCGATGGCAGCATCGTGGCGCACGTGGTGTCCGTGCAATACACCGACCCGTGGGCAAAGGCCGGCGTGATGCTGCGCGAGAATGACTCCGCCGGAGCGAAATATGTTTTCCTCGGCGTCACCGGTCAGGGCGGTTCCGTGTTGCAATCCCGCGCGACGACCGATGGCGCGAGCGCGAGCGCCGACGGCCCCGAAGCGAAACTCCCGCACTGGCTCAAGCTCATCCGCAACGGCAATCTCTTTAGCGGCTACGTTTCCGCCGACGGCACGAACTGGATCACCGCCGGCAGCGTGACCAATGTGCTGAACAAAAACCTTTCCATCGGCCTCGCGCTCACCGCGCACAACAACGCCGTGCTGAACTCCACGTTGTTCGACCACGTCACGGTGAAGCCGTGAGGGCTTAACCACGGATGGACACAGATAAACACGGATTACGGACAGGAATACTCTTTGACAGAAATTCGCCCGTCCGCTTTCATTGAAACACGGTTAATAAAGGCCAACGTGAAATCACCTGTGCACGCACTGCAGCCTTCTAACCGTTAAGCAAGCTATGAGGTGTATAAGATTTATCCTACTGCTGATGTTGCCGCTGTTTTTATCTGGTTGCTTCGGATTGGCTGTTGGCACTTTTGGCAGGCATGAGCGGCTGCACCCATCCATTTCTCTGGCTCAAGGAAAGAACAATTTTGGGAGTTCTTTTCATTCCGATGCCTACTCAGAGTCCGAAATCGTAAGTCTCTGGGGAGTGCCAGACGAGACTGAAACAAACGACTGCTGCAAGGTATTAAGTTATCACGATGGCTGTTCATGGTCTGGCGTGGGGGCATTTTTGATTGTTGTTCCTATTCCCTTGCTCGTTCCGAGCGGGCACTACGAAAATAGATTTTATCTAAAAGATGGAAAATGTGTTGGTCTGGTTTCTGAGTATGGAGAGGTTTCAAAAATTTATGGATTCATCTGGGCCGATAATGGTGGAGGCTTCACCGCTGGCGATGCACCAGGTGAACCACGGAAAGTTCCTCTCAACTTTTGCAAATAATGTATGTGATCCGGCTGCCTTACCAGTCGCCAGAACCAACCGCTGTTGGCGTGGTTCGTTGTTCCCGCATCCCGCCTCGACAATTCGCCGCAATTTTCTAAATTGTCCCGAATGTCGTTCAAACCTTTGGTCATCGCCGGACGCACGTTCGGTTCGCGCCTGATTCTCGGCACGGGAAAATTTCCGTCGCCGGAAGCCATGCGCGATGCGCTCGCCGCCAGCGGCACGGAAATGGTCACCGTCGCGTTGCGCCGCGCGGATTTGTCGGGCAAAAAAGATCCGTTCGCGAACATCCTTGAATTCATTGACCCGAAAAAATATCTACTCCTGCCCAACACCAGCGGCGCGATGAACGCCGAGGAAGCCGTCCGCCTCGCGCGCCTCGCCGTCGCCGCCGGTTTGCCGAAATGGGTGAAGCTGGAAATCCATCCCGACCCGCGCTACCTGCTGCCCGACCCGATTGAGACGTTCAAGGCGGCGGAGATTTTGGTGAAGGAAGGTTTCACGGTCTTGCCCTACATCAATGCCGATCCGGTGCTGGCGAAACGATTGCAGGAAGTCGGCTGCGCCACGGTGATGCCGCTCGGTTCGCCCATCGGCTCGAATCGCGGCATCCAGACCCGCGACCAAATCCGCATCATCATCGAGCAGGCGACCGTGCCGGTGGTCGTGGACGCAGGCATCGGCGCGCCGAGCCACGCGGCGGAGGCGATGGAACTCGGCGCGGACGCCGTGCTGGTGAACACCGCCATCGCCGTGGCGAACGATCCGAACCGCATGGGCATCGCGTTCAAGCTGGCGGTGGAAGCTGGACGTAGTGCCTTTGAAATCGGCCTCGGCGCGCAAAGCGAAACCGCGAGCGCGACGAGTCCGTTGACGGCGTTTCTAAATTAACTTTTTGAGCCACAGATTTTCACAGATGAAACACAGATAATTAAAGGCGGAATGTTTTTGTTTTCATCTGTGTTCAATCTGTGTTTCATCTGTGGCTAAAATAAAATGAGTGCAAACAAACTTTCCGCTTCGCGCGCACGGCAGATTCTGGCCGCCGCGCAAAAGACCCGCGTGCTCGTCGTCGGCGACGTGATGCTCGACCAGTTCATCTGGGGCGGCGTCTCGCGCATTTCGCCGGAAGCGCCGGTGCCAGTGGTGGATTTCCAACGCGAGAGTTTCATGCCCGGCGGCGCGGCGAACGTCGCGCGCAATTTGGTTTCGTTGCAAACGCCGGCGGAACTTTTTGGCGCGATTGGCAATGACGACGCGGCAAAAAAATTGTTAAAACTTTTGGGCGAACAACACATCGGCTGTTCCGGCCTCGTGAAATCCTCCGCGCGCCACACGAGCATCAAGACGCGCATCGTCGCGCACCAGCAACAGGTCGTGCGCGTAGACCGCGAAACGCGCGGCCATCTGGATGACAAACTGACTGCGGCGTTGCTGGCGGAAATCAAAAAGAAAATCACCAAGGCGGACGCGGTCATTGTCGGTGATTACGGCAAGGGCGTAGTGACGCAGCCGTTGCTGGACGGCATCAAAAAACTTTGCCGCGAACGCGGCGTGTGGTTGAGCCTCGACCCGAAGCCGGTGCATCACCTGAATCTGAACGGCCTTTCGCTCATCACGCCGAACCGCAAGGAAGCATTTGAACTCGCGGACTTGCCGGACGACACGAAGAACGCAAATCCGTTTGCGGATAAAAACCTGATGCTCGTCGCGGAGCGGTTGTTGCGCGAATTGAATCCGGCATTGTTGCTCATCACGCTTGGCGAACTGGGAATGTTGCTGTGCCAGCGCGGGCAGAAGCCGTTTCACATCCCGACGGTCGCGCAGGAAGTGTTCGACGTTTCCGGCGCGGGCGACACGGTGATTGCGAGTTTCACGCTGGCGATTGCGGCGGGCGCATCGCCGGTTGAGGCAGCAATTCTTTCCAATCACGCTGCGGGAATTGTCGTCGGCAAAGTCGGCACGGCGGTCACTACACCGGAAGAATTGGTGGCGAGCTTCAGCAAATGAATTCCAAAGTCACCGTCGCCGAAATCCGCGCGATGAAAGGTCGCGGCGAGAAAATTGCCGCGCTCACGGCGTATGATTTTCCGATGGCGAAGCTGCTGGACGAATGCGGCGTGCCGTTTTTGCTCGTCGGTGATTCGCTCGGCATGGTCGTCCTCGGTTATCCCGACACCACGCACGTCACGATGGCGGAGATGGAGCATCACGTCCGCGCCGTCGCCCGCGCCAAACCGAAGGCGCTGATTGGCGGTGATCTGCCTTATCACAGTTACGAGACGGTGGAGACGGCGGTGGCGGATGGGAAGCGGCTTATCGCGGCGGGCGCGGAATTTGTGAAGGCGGAAGGCGGCCGGGAAATTTTGCCGCAGGTGAAAGCGATCATTGCGACAGGTATTCCGTTTTGTGGTCATCTGGGAATGTTGCCACAGCACGTTTTGGAAGAAGGCGGCTATCACATCAAGGGCAAAAAAGAAGAAGAGCATCAGCGTTTGCTTGAAGATGCGAAGCTTCTGGCGGACGCGGGCGCGTTTGCCATCGTGCTGGAACTCGTGACGCCGCCGGTGGCGAAGGAGATTTCTGAAAAAATTTCCATCCCAACCATCGGCATCGGCAGCGGGCCGGATTGCGACGGGCAGATTTTGGTGACGCACGATTTGATCGGAGCGTTTCCGTGGTTCACGCCGCGTTTTGTGAAACCAAAAGTGAATTGCGCCGGGGAAATCAAATCGGCGGTAACGGCGTGGCAAGGTTCCCTCGGCGCGCCGGGAAAATAATTGAGCGCAACCATTCCGCCCGTGCCGGTGTTGAATTGGCGATGAAAGTTTTGTTCACCATTCTGCTGCTGACGCTGGCCGCGACCGGCTGCACGACAAAATCCAAGGCGCGGTTACAACAGCAAAATGCTTTTCTGGCCGGACAAAACACCGCGTTGCAACAACAGTTGGCGGCGCAATCGGGTGGCGTCACGATAATTGGCGCCGTGCAAAATCCCAACGTGCCGTGGGTCGCGGGACTGACGCTGGCGCAGGCGATCGCCACGGCAAATTTCACCGGCACGGACGAGCCGAAGCAGATTATCATCACGCATCAGGGTGAAAGCGCGACGTTGGACGCCGCAGTTTTGCTGAACGGAACGGACATTCCGCTGGAGGCGGGCGACGTGGTGGAACTGCGTCCCTGAACCCGTTTTTTCTTCCCGAAAGTTTTTTCAGAAAATTTCAGCTTGGACAGCCAATGTCCAAGTGCGTCTGCGAAAGTGTTGTCGTAATTAAAATAAAATTATGACAACCAACGAACAAAACCAACTGCTGGATCAACAACTCGAACTGGGCTTCAACGGTGTGATGCAGAGCCGCATTTACGGTCGTCCGCGCACACGCGTGACGCGGGCGCAATGGTGGTTCGCGAAGATGCGCGAAGCCGTGGCGAACGCAGTGGACTGGCAAAGTGAAGTTCCCTCACGCCCAGAACAAATCTGGATGCCGGGCGCGAACCGCGAAGTGAAGATCTGATTGGCGGCAGGAAAAATTAATTTTCCTGCTCTATTTTCCAGCGTAGCCAGCGCGCACGAAGTCGCGGATGACGGCGATTTCTTCCGTGCCGTGAATGGTGTGCTCCTTGGGAAATTCGTGCCACGCGACATTGATTCCGGCGGCCTTCAACTGGCGGACTTGTTCGCGCACTTCGGCGAATGGCAGAATGGGATCAAAATGGCCGTGCGTGATGAGCAGGCGTTGCGATTTGGCGACGGGCGTGAGGTCGCGGATTAATTTCTCGATCTCAAAAACCCAGCCGCTGAGACCGACGATGCCGGCGAGCCGGTGCGGATAATGCAAACCGGTTTCCAGCGACATGAGACAACCTTGCGAAAATCCACCGAGCGTGATTTGGTCGGCCGGAAAACTTTTCGCGCGCAAGTCGTCGAGCAGTTCAAACAGCAACTTGCGGCTGCGATGGATGCCGGGAGCGATGTCGCCGGGATATTCGAACCACGAATAGCCGCCGTAGTATTCGTCCGGTGCGTTGACGAGCAGATAGTTCATGTCCGGCAAATCCAGTGCGCCGGGCAGCCAGCGCCAGCCTTCAAGGGAATCGCCGAGTCCGTGCAGGACGACAAACAGCCGACGGGAATTTTTATCGGCAGCGGGAATGAATTCGCCGTGGAGCATTTGGTCTAAAACCGCCGGTCAACGATTAGCGGGCAAGCGCGATTTCATGACGTAAATCAGCGCTTTGACGGTGAGTTCAATGAACAAAAACGGTTTGCCGATGAAATCATTGCCGCCGGCCATGGTGGAATTGGTGCGGTTGTCGAAGTCATTCATCGCGGTGACGAAAACGACGGGAGTTTTCTTGAGGTGCGGCAGGGCACGGAGTTTGGCGCACAATTCGTAGCCGGTCATGCCAGGCATATCCACGTCGAGAAAAATCAGGTCGTATTCATTTTCATTGAGCAATTGCAGGGCTTGCTCAGGGTCTTCAACGTTGGTGGATTTGAGTTTGGCTTTTTCGAGCGCGTAAACAATGGCGCGGCGCGAAATGGCTTCATCGTCCACCACGAGAATTTTGGAGGCGGGAATCTGCTGACGTTCCGGCTGGATGCCGCGTTCAAAAAGTAAGCCCATGAAATCCACTGCGGACGCAATGGTGCGGATGGATGAGGCATTGATGTTTTTCGGCTTCTCGTAAATTTCTTTGAGCAAGGCTTCGAAGGCCGAGGACATGTGGGCGATCTGCACCAACCCAGCGAGGGCGGCGTTGCCGTTCAAAGCGTGAACACGGCGATATAAATCATAGACGTTCCGCAACCGGCTCATTTCATTGTCCGACTTAATGAGTCCCTGCAAACCAATCCGCATCGCGTAGAGCGCGGACGGCAGGCTATCAATGAAAGTTTTGCGGAGGTCAGCTTGAAATTCGACATCGTTGTCCGAGCTCAAGCTGGCGGACTTACCAACCGACGGATCGGTGGGTGCTGGAGCGGCTTGCGGAATCGCGCCGCTGTCGCCGATGGTGTGGCGGACGACATCAATAAAATCTTTCGGCGAACAACTCGACTTGGAAAGACATTTATTTGCGCCGGCACGCCACGCGTCCTGAATGAGATTCGTCAGGTAGGTATTGGAGAAAACAATAATCGGCGTCTTAACAAAATCTAGCTCCTTGCGGATTTCCTTGATGACTTCCACGCCGGAAATACTCGGCAGCATCAGGTCGAGAATGATGAAGTCCGGCTGAAAAACGCGCATCACTTTCAAACCCGATTCGCCGTCAAAAGCAACTTCGGCTTTGTAGCCCTCGACCGCTAACTTGTTGCGATAAACGTTGGCAACAATCTGGTCGTCTTCGATGATCAGAATTTTTTTCATGCGGGATTGAGATTGGCAATGACGCGTTCGAATTCTGGCATGGCTTTCAAAAATTCCCGAATGCGCTCGAATTCTGCGGCGGCGTTTTCACAAATTGGCTCTACGCCGGTCAAAGTTCCTGAAGCGCCGAGCTTTTCCAGTTGGCGCAAAACCGGCACGAGATGCGTCATGCCCAACGTTGCGCTCGCGCCCGCGCAGCTGTGCGCCACGCGGCGAACGGCGTCAGCTTTGTTATCGCGAATCGCCTCACGCAGTTGGACAAATTGTTTCTGCGTCTGGTTAAAATACATTTCCACCAACTCGCGCAAATTATCAAGGTTGCCGTCGGTCAAATCATTCATCCGCGCCATATCCACCGGCGCATCCTCTGCGGTATCGTGTTTGGCCGCTGGGCGCGGCGCGCCGGAATCCATGGCAATTTTTCCGCCCCATTTTTCAATCATATCGCGAACATCTTTCGGACGCACTGGTTTGGCGAGGTAATCGTCCATGCCGGCGGCAATGCATTTTTCGCGGTCGCCCGCCATCGCGTGCGCTGTCATCGCGCAAATAATTATGCGCGACTGAAAATTAACCTGTTCACCGCTCATCTGCCGTTTGCGAATGTGCCGGGTTGCATCCAACCCATCCATCTCTGGCATCATCACGTCCATGAAAACTAAATCGAACGGCTCGTGCTCGATGGCCGACAGCGCTTCGCGACCGTTGCCCGCGACTTCGGGCTGGTAACCGAGCTGCTGTAAAATTCGCACCGCTACTTTTTGATTGATGGCGTTATCATCCACCACCAGCACGCGCAACGGCAGCCGCGTCGCGAGCGATTCCTCAGCTTTGGGCGGCTCCGCTTGTCCCGTGGGAATGCGCGGACTTAATAACGCCCGTTCCAACACCGTGCATAATTGCGCGGGCTTGACCGGCTTATTAACCGTGTGCGCAAACATCACCCGCGCATCGCCACCATCGCCGCTGGACCTGCCCACGGTGGTCAATAACACCACCGGCATCATCGTCGCGCCCGGAAATTTCTGCATCTCAGCCGCCACCGTTGCGCCATCAATCCCCTGCAACTTCGCATCCACCAACGCCAGATCAAAGGTCATGCCTTTGCGAAATAAATCCATTACCTGCGCCGAGTTTTCCACCGCCTGCGGTTGCATGCCCCAGCGACGGCATTGTTCAAACAACAGATTTCTAACAATGGCGTTATCTTCCAGAATTAAAATTTTCAGTTCCGCCAGTTGCAACTGACGTTTGGCGTGCGGCGGCGGCGCAGAACCGTCCACTGCCGATAAATTGATGGTGAAATGAAACGTCGAGCCCTCGCCAGTCACGCTCTCCGCCCACATGCGTCCGCCCATCAGTTCCACCAATTTCCGGCTGATGACCAATCCCAACCCCGTGCCGCCATATTTGCGGGCCGTGGAAACATCCGCTTGCGAAAACGGCCGGAACAATCGCGCCAAGCGATCCGGTGGAATACCGATGCCCGTATCGCGCACGGAAAAATGTAAGCGCAACACCGAGGGATTTTCCGCAGCGGCGGGCGTAAGTTTTTCCACGGCCACAACCACGCTGCCTTTTTCCGTGAACTTCAGTGCGTTGCCAATCAGGTTCACCAACACCTGCCGCAACCGTTGCGCGTCGCCCTCGACCTGCGCGGGAATCAAATCCATCACATCGTAGGCGAGATCGAGTTTCTTTTCGTTGGCGCGCGGCGAAAGCAAATCGAGCGATTCTTCGAGTGTGGTGCGTAAATCAAACGCGCGCCGCTCCAACTCCATTTTGCCCGCCTCGATTTTGGAAAAATCCAGAATGTCGTTGATAATGCTCAACAACGATTCGCTGCTGTTGTAAATCGTATCCAGATAACCGCGTTGATCCGGCGACAGTTGCGTCTCCATCAATAAACCAGTCATCGCGACAACACCGTTCATTGGCGTGCGAATTTCATGGCTCATCGTCGCCAGAAATTCAGATTTGGCACGCGAGTTCGCCTCGGCAACGCGGCAGGCATCGGCCATTTCCTGTGCGCGTTTCGTCAATTCTTCCAGCCGATGCTTAATATGCAACGCCCCGGCCAAACGCGCGCGGAGCAAACCGTTTTCAAACGGCGTCTGAATATATTCATTTAGGCCAAGATCAAACGCGCGCAACGTTGCCGAAGTTTCACCAGCCACACCGAACGCGATGGTGAAAACGGGCAGCGGCAGCGGATTGTGTTTTAACTGACGAAGTAAATTTAAGCTGTCGGCTTCAACGCTTTTTAAATCGAGAAAAATAAAATCCGGCGGATGCGTCTGCACATATTTCAGCGCGTCGGCGTAATGGGAAACCGAACCGAGCGTGCTGCCGTCCAGACGCGCCACCACGAGTAAAGTTTCCGCCAGCTTGTGGTCGGAACCGAGCAGCAGCGCGTAGCAGCGCGTGGTAGTTATTTGGATTCATCCGGATGATCAACCGTTCGGCAATTACACCGCAACGGATTCAACAGGTTTTCGCACCGCCAGCCAGCCGAATTTTTATTTTCGGCGGAAAGTTTTATTGCTGGCATGCGTGGTCGGCGATAAACTGCCGCCATGTTGCAAACTGTCTCCGAGTCTCGCGCAGTTGGCGAGACGCAACGGGTCGCCTACCGTTTCATGCTGCGGGCGCGGCTGTTGGATGACAAATTTGCCGCGCTTTACCGCGCCGGCAAAATCCACGGCGGCGTTTTCCTCGGTCGCGGTCAGGAAGCTTTGAGCGCCGCCATCGGCGTTCATCTCAATAAATCCGACGTCTTCGCGCCACTCATTCGCGACGCCGCCGGTCGATTGGCTTTTGGCGAACCCATCGTCGACGCCGTCCGCACTTATCTCGGTTCCGCGCTTGGCCCGATGCGCGGCCGCGACGGCAACGTCCATCGCGGTCGGCCGCAAGAAGGTTATCTGCCGATGATCAGTCACCTCGGCGCGATGGTTTCTGTCGTGAACGGCGTTTTGTTCGCGCGCCGGATGAAAGGAATCACCGGCATCGTCGGCGTCGCGTGTCTCGGCGAAGGCGCGACCTCCACCGGCGCATTTCACGAATCGCTCAACCAAGCCGCCGTCGAAAAACTTCCGCTCGTGCTCGTTGTTGCCAACAATCAATTTGCCTACTCCACGCCGACCAGCAGCCAATTCGCCTGCGCCGACCTCGCGAATAAAGCCATCGGTTACGGCGTTGAATCTCACTCGGTGGACGGCACGGATTTTTCCGCGTGCATGGAAACCGTTGGTGCAGCCATTGCGCGTGCGCGGGCCGGACACGGCCCGCAACTGGTCGTCGCCACTCTGCTCCGTCTTTGCGGCCACGGCGAACATGACGACGCCAGCTACATCGCACCCGAACAAAAAAATTCCAAGCTTGGTCGCGACTGTTTGAAAGTCGCCGAAGATTTCTTATTGAAAAAAGAATTTGCCGATGCCGCACAGATTGCCGTCTGGCGCAGCGAGGCGATTCGCGAAATTGACGAAGCCGTCGCGCAGGCGCAACGCGAACCCGCGCCCGATCCGTATGAAGAAAAATGGAGCGCGCTCTCTTCGGAACATCTGAACGAACTACGGGAAGAATCTTAATTTGCGATGAGCATTACCTATCTCGAAGCCATCCGCGAAGCGCAAGCCCACGCCTTGCGCGACGACCCGCGCGTATTTATTTACGGCCAGGACGTCGGCGCTTTCGGCGGCGCGTTCAAGGCCACGAAAAATTTGCAGAAAGAATTTCCCGGTCGCGTTCTCGACGCGCCCATCAGCGAAGACGCCATCATCGGCCTAGCCGTCGGCACAGCCATCGAAGGCATGAGGCCGATCATCGAAATGCAATTCGCGGATTTTTCCACGGTCGCGTTCAACCAAATCGTCAACCAAGCCTCGACCCTTTTTTGGCGCACGAATGTGCCCTGCCCCATCACCGTGCGCCTGCCTTTCGGCGGCACGTCTGGCAGCGGACCGTTTCACAGCCAATGTTTGGAAGCGATTTACGCACATTATCCCGGCCTCGTCGTGCTGACGCCGGCGACCGTGGAAGACGCGTATTCCATGCTACTGTCCGCCGTGGCGATTGACGACCCGGTGATTTTCTGCGAACACAAATTTCTTTATTACCATCTCAAGGCCGAGAAATTACCGAGTGAAGCGTTGCCCATCGGCAAAGCGCGTATCGCCCGCGAAGGTCGCGACCTCACCATCGTCACTTACAGCGCGATGGTTCACGAAGCGCTCGCAGCAGCAGATGAACTCGCCACCGAAGGCTGGCAAGTTGAAGTCGTAGATTTGCGTTCCATCAAACCGCTCGATACCGACACCGTCGTCGCCAGCGTCGCGCGCACCGGCCGTTTGCTTTGCGTTGGTGAAGCGTGGCCGTGGGGCGGCGTCACGGCGGAAGTCATCGCGCGCGTGACCGCTGAAGGTTACGGCCTGCTCGACGCACCGCCGCAACGTCTCAACGCCAAAGACACGCCGGTGCCGTATCATCCGAATTTGTGGGCCGCACATCGTCCGACCGCCCGCAGCGTGGCCGCTGCCGCCAGAAAACTTATCCGCTATTAATTTTATGCCGCAGATTTCCATCATCATGCCGCAACTCGGCGAATCCATTGCCGAGGCCGCCATCATCAATTTTCTCGTCAAGCCCGGCGACCAGGTCGAGGGCGGACAGGACTTGATCGAAGTTGAAACGAATAAAGCCACCATGACCGTCACCGCGCCCTGCGGCGGCCGCGTGGAAAGTTTTTGCGCGCAGCTCAACGAAAGTTACGCCGTCGGCGACGTGCTTGGAAAAATTGAAGCCACGAAAGAAGAAGCCGCGCGCTTTGGCCTCGACATTCCCGCACCAGCGAAAAGTTGCGACACCGACTCCGAAGTTATTTCCAAAAAAACTCGCAATGCCACTGGTTCACGCGTGGAACCGACCGTGCGCGGTTTGCCCGTGCCCGCCAACGCCACCGGCGCGAGCTACATGTCACCGCGTCTCAAAGCGCGCATGCACGAACTCGGTTTGAGCGCCGCCGACCTCGCGGGTATCGCCGGCAGTGGCGCGGCTGGCCGCGTGACCGTCGAAGATTTTGAAAAATTCATGGCGAATCTGGAACAGCAAAAGCTGACCAAAGCCTCGTCCATGCGTGTCGCCGTGGCCGATGCGATGCGCCGCAGTTGGACGCGCCCGATTGCCACCGTCGGTCTGCCCGTGCAATTGGATTCCGTTCTCGCGCATCGCAAAACGTGCGAACCAAAACCCGGTCCAGCGCTTTACGCTTTGCGTGCGCTCGCCGTGGCGCTCGCTGAAAATAGCGCCGTCGCCGGACGTTTGGTCGGCAGCAATATTGTTCATCCAAACGCCATTGACGTTGGTTTCGCCGTGGAAGCCGAGGACGGCGTGCTCGTGCCCGTGTTGCGCGGCGCGGACAAAAAACCATTGAAAGAATTGACCACGCGCTACAACGAACTCGTCGAACTCGCGCGCCAAAGAAAATTACCCGCGGACGCCACCGGCGGTTCCGTCGCCACCGTGACCAACTTCGGCACGTTCGGTTTGATTTGGGCGACGCCGATTCCGCTGCCGGAACAAACGCTCGTGCTCGGCCTTGGCGCCGGACGCAAAATGCCGCATTGGGACGAGGCCAAAGGCCAGTTCGTGCCGGTGATGGAAGCGTATCTCACCTTGAGCTTTGACCACCGCGTGCTCGACGGCGGCGCGGCGGGACGATTGCTCTCGCGCATCGGCGATTTGATGAAGCAGCCGGAGAAATTGTGAAACCGTGGCGACCATATTGGAAAGGGCTTGATCTTCTCATGGGCGAATTACTTCGCAGTGCTGAACCGCCACCGTTTTCAATCGAAAAAGTTGGTCAATGGATTGAAAATCTCAAGTTTGATGAATTATCTTTTTGTGACAGCGATTGTGATGGTTTTATAGAGGATTTGGCAAATGGATCAATTAATAGTGAGCTTGTTCGCTGTTCATCGTTTGGAGTAAGAAATCATTGGCAGTTGATTCTTCGTTGCGAATGCGCCCTTGATTTCTGTCGAGGACGGGTAGAAAAAAGAAACAAATTTAACTGGCAACAAGACCCAATAATTATTTACCGCTGGCTTTTAATAGAATTTTGGCGCAGAGACGCTTTGCATTGGGCTTCTAAAATTCATAGTTCAAATGAGATTCGGAAGGTTTTGCGACAGCGAAATTTTACGAGCGAATTCTTTTATCGCTTTCGCGATACAGACCCTACAAAAAACTGATTTCTGCCAAAACTAGTTCTATAATCAAAAAAAACTTCCGTCACGATTTTGCGTGGCGGAAGTTTTTCATTTTCCGTTTAAAATTAAACCACCTTCACCAATTCGGAAATCTCGTAACGAATTTTGGCCATGCCTGCATATTTGTCATTCGTCGAACGATAACCCAACGCCAGTGCCACCACCGTTTTATAACCGCTACCTTCGAGTCCAAGAATTTTGTCATACTCCGGCGGATTGATGCCTTCCATCGGGCACGCGTCCACGCCGAGCACGGCGGCGCAGGTCATCAGATTTCCCAAGGCGATATAGCATTGCCGCGACGCCCATTCGTGCGCGGCTTTTCCGCGCGGACCGTTCACCACATCGCCGAGCATCATGTGGCGATAAGGTCCCAGCGCTTCCGCCGTCGGCAGTTTGCGAATTTCCACCGCGCGCGAAATCAGCTTATCCACGTCCGCCTCCGTCATTTCTGTGCGCGCCGTGAACACGACAAAATGCGAGCAGTCCACGACCTGCTTTTGTCCCCACGAATTCGGCAGCAGCGCCGCGCGTTTCGCCGCGTCCTGCACGATGAGAAATTGATACGGTTGCAAACCGTAACTCGTCGGCGTCAGCACAAGTGATTTTTCCAGAGCGCTCCAAACGTCAGCGGGAATTTTTTTGGTTGCGTCAAAAATCTTGGTGGCGTAGCGCCATTGCAAGGCGTCGAGAAGTTGTTTGGTTTGGCTCATAATTTTATTTTTATAGACCGCGTAAAATTACACAGTCCGCCGCAAATGCAAATTTTTCTTCGCACTGGAAAAATTTATTGCAGAATCAACTCATGCCGCAACTGCACATCCGCCGCGCCACCGTGGACGACCTGCCCGCGCTCCATGCGCTCTGGCTTGCCGCGCAATTGCCAGCAGACAAACTGAAAGATCGCGTCACGGAATTTCAAGTCGTCGAGGCCGACGGAAAATTTGCCGGCGCGATTGGCGTGCAGATCGTTCGCCAGCACGCGCGTTTGCACAGCGAAGATTATGCGGATTTTTCCGTGGCCGACGCCGCGCGCGAATTATTCTGGGAACGCATCCAGAAACTTGCCGCCAACCACGGTGTTTTCCGCCTGTGGATGTTGGAAGATTCGCCGTTCTGGAAAAATTATGGTTTTCAACCGCCTTCTGCCGAAGCCAGCACGCGTCTGCCCGACGAATGGAAAAATCTGGAAGGCAACTGGCTCACCCTGGAATTAAAAAACGAAGACGCCATCAACGCCGTGCTGAAAAATCAATTCGGTGATTTCATGGAGACCGAGAAAAGGCACACCGCGCAGCTCGCCGAAAACGCCCGTAAGTTCAAATTGTTCGTCACCGTCGGCAGCTTTGGCATTTTCTTCATCTGCCTCGCCATCGTGATGTGGATGACTTTGAGCCGGACCAGAATCGGCCACTAATCAGCACGTCGCGGCGGTGGCACCAAATTCATCCGCGTGATACGAACTCCGCACGAGCGGTCCGCTCGCGACGTGGACAAAACCCATTTCTTCGGCGCGCACTTTGTATTCCGCAAACTTCGCCGGCGGAATAAATTCCACCATTGCCAGATGCTTCAGCGTCGGCTGCAAATATTGGCCGAGCGTGAGAATGTCGCAGCCCGCCGCGCGCAAATCGCGCATCGCTTCCAACACTTCTTCTTCGCGTTCACCCAAGCCCAGCATCAGGCCGGACTTCGTGTAAATCGCTTTGCAGCCCTTGTCCTTGACCTTTTTCAACACGCTCAACGAGCGGTCGTAAGTCGCGCGATGGCGCACGCTCGGCGTGAGGCGGCGGACGGTTTCGAGGTTGTGATTGAAAATTTGCGGTTTCGCCGCGAGCACGAGATCGATGGACGCGTCACTGTCCTGAAAATCGGGAACCAAAACTTCGATGACAATTCCCGGATTCAGTTTGCGGACTTCCTCAATCGTCTGGCGGAAATGTTCCGCGCCGCCATCGGCCACGTCGTCGCGGGCGACGGCGGTGATGACGACGTGCTTCAATTTCATCCGGCGCGTCGCCTCGGCCACGCGGAGCGGTTCGTCGGCTTCGAGCGGGAGCGGTTTGGCCGTGGCCACGGCGCAAAAGCCGCAGGCGCGCGTGCAGCGGTCACCGGCGATCATGAACGTGGCCGTGCCTTTGCTCCAGCATTCCCAATGGTTCGGGCACTTGGCGCTCTCGCAAACCGTGTGCAGCTTGAGTTCGCCGAGCAGGTTGCGCGTCTGCGAAAACGTGTCGGACGTGGGCAGCTTGATGCGCAGCCATTCCGGCAAACGCGGGCGGGTTTTCAATTCAGTCGTCGTCATTTCAATTCTTTTCTAGCCACAGATTATCACAGATGAAACACAGATGGGAAAAGTCATTTTATCTGTGTTTCATTTGTGCCCATCTGTGGCTTCAAATTGTTTCCAAAACTTCGCTAGTTCTTCCGGGCCGAAGTCGGCGAGGATTTGGCCGTCCACATCAATCACCGGCGCGAGCGTCTGGCCGGAAAGCTCGATCATCTCGGTCATGGCCTCGCTGTCGGCGATCACGTCGAGCGTTTCATATTTGATGCCGCGCTCGTCGAGCCAGCGCTGCGCTTTGTGGCACCAGCCGCAATACGGTTTGATGAAGAGACGGATTTTCATGCGAAAAACTTTTCTATAACTTCTTTCATTTCCTCGTCAGAAAACTGACTTAATATGCGGCCAGTATTTGGAGCGCCTTTTGCGAAAGCAGCAACCGCGAGAAACGATTGAGTCAATTCCTTCGGCCAATCCTTGGAAAAATTCTGCGCTCCATATTTCGCGAGCTCCTTTATGGCCGAGCCATAATCCTTTTCCAACCAATTTGGAACTGTCGGGTTTTCTCCAAAAATTCGGCATTCTTCGATAGCTGCAACCAACGCGAAAACGTTCCAATCCAAAAGGTTTCTTGCAACACAAATTCGGACGAGTTGCGGCACGACTGCATAGGATGCGACATCCACATCGCCTTGATGGTGTAATTCGTTCCAGAACTCTTCCCAAATTTCTTCCAAATCGGTTGACCCCTCTTCCAATTCTTTAAGACACGATGAAGCGTTGTAAGGTGTTCGGTAGCCGCCGATGAACGTATCCCAAATTGGATCATCGAGCTTAATCATCGCCTATCCGCCAATCTGCTTCTTGTAATCGTCTGGCGAGAGCAGCGCGTTCGCTTCGGCGGCGTTGCTCAATTTGATCTTGTAAAACCAGCCGTCGCTGTCAGGCGCGGTGTTCACCAGCGCTGGATTGTCCACCACGGCGGAGTTGACGGCGGTGATTTCGCCGCTGACGGGCGAATAGATGTCGCTCGCGGTCTTGACGGATTCCACCACGGCGCAAGCTTCGCCGGCCTTGACCGTGCGGCCCACGGCGGGCAGTTCCACGAACACGATGTCGGTCAGCTCGGCTTGCGCGTGGTCGGTGATGCCGACGGTGGCGGTGTCGCCGCTGACGCGGAGCCATTCGTGGGATTTGGCGTATTTCAGATCGGAAGGAATGTTACTCATAAATTGTGCTCGCAGATTACGCGGATTGAGAAGATTCTCAAATTCATTTTTGACACGGATTTCACGGATTAACACGGATTCAATTTCCCATCCGTGAAAATCCGTGAAATCCGTGTCTTACTTCTTGTAAATCGGCTTTTTCACCACGACGGCGGCGAAACGTTTACCACGAATCTCAATCTCAATCTTCGCGTCCGGCTGGGCGAATTCCGGCGGCACGTAGCCCATGCCGATGCCAACATTCAGCGACGGACTTTGCGTGCCGCTGACGACTTCGCCAACGCTCGCGCCATTTGCCCAAATCGGATAATGCGGACGCGGCGGCGCGGATTTGTCGGTCATCTTGAACGCGACCAGTTTTTTCTTCACGCCATTCGCTTTTTGATCGGCGAGCACGGCCCGGCCGTTGAATTCACCTTTGTCGAGCGCGACAAAAAATCCAACACCCGCTTCAATCGGCGTGGTTTCCTCGTCGAGTTCGTGGCCGTAAAGCGGATAGCAAACTTCCGTCCGCAACGTGTCGCGCGCGCCCAATCCGGCGGGCTTCAAACCAAACGGCGCGCCGACGGAAATAAATTTATCCCACAAATGATGGATGGATTCGTCGCTGCCGACGATTTCAAAACCGTCTTCGCCGGTGTAACCGGTGCGCGAGACGAGGACGCTGTGATTCTCAAATTTGAAGCCGCCAATCTGATTTTTCTTCAAGTCGTTGACGGCATTGACGCGCATCGCGGAGACGGACGGGCCGGAGATGACGGTGTTGATGAATTCTTTCACGCGCGGCCCTTGCACGGCAATGGCGGCGTAATTGTGCGAGGCGTCAGTGAGTTTAAGTTCGCCAGAAAATTTTGCGGCCTGCGCCTGCAGCCACGCGACGTCGGGTTCGATACGCGAGGCGTTGATGATGAGAAAATAAACACCTTCAGAAAGTTTGTAGGCGTAAAGATCGTCAATGACCGTGCCGCGTTCGTTGCACATCAACGTGTATTGACCTTCGCCGGATACAAGTTTGCGAATGTCGTTGGTGAGGACGGAATTCAAAAAACTTTCCGCGCCGGCGCCGCTGACAGTGACTTCGCCCATGTGCGAGATATCGAAAATCCCGGCGGCGTTGCGGACGGCGAGATGTTCGTCGGTGATGCTGGTGTATTGGACGGGCATTTCCCAGCCGCCAAAATCAATGAGCTTCGCGCCCAGCTTTTGGTGCGCGGAAAAAAGTGCGGTGCGTTTTAACATGAAAAAATTTTAGCCACAGATCACCACAAATGAAACACAGATGGGAAAAACATTTTAACCGCAGATTAAACAGATGCTCGCAGATTTGATTTTCAATTTCTTATCTGTGTTTCATCTGTGAAAATCTGTGGCCAGAATCAACCCCATTTTTCCGTCTTCATCTGCTCTTTCGGCAAGCCGAGGTCGTGGACGACCAGGTGTTCAGCGAAATCCACGAGCGCGTTCGGACCGCAGGCGTAGAAAACGGTGTTCGGCAAATCGGTAGCAATCTCCCTGATCCATTCCGGCGTGACACGACCATTGCGGCCAGTCCAATTGTCCTCCGGCGTGGCGCGCGTGCAGGTGACGAGAAATTTAAAATTCGGATTTTCTTTTTCCAGCTGTTCAAATTCCTGACGGAAGATGATGTCTTTCGGCTGACGCACGCTGTAAAGCACGGTGATCTTCGTAGAGAGATTGCGGCGCGTAGCTTCGCGCGCGAACGCACGGAACGGCGTCACCCCGGAACCGCCAGCAATACAGACAAGGTGCTTGTTCGGTTCGAGCACGGGCAGAAATTTTCCGACGGGCGGTATGACAAAAAGTTTATCACCGGCTTTGGCCCAGTCCACCATGCGCGTGCCCATCTTGCCGTCGCGTTTGATGGTCACTTCGTAAAACCCGCGATCCAGCGCGCAGGACGAGAGCGAATAAGCGCGTTTGTAATTAATCGTGTCCGGCCAATACAGCGTGATGAACTGGCCGGTCTTGAACTCGGGATTATGCCCGTCCGGCCACTTGAGTTTGAGCGTCTTGGTGTCGGGCAGTTCCATCGTCGCGGTTTCGACGATCATTTCGAGGATTTCTTTGGCCATAAGATAATAAAGTTCAAATAGTAATTTATTGAATTGCGGGCAAACGGGCAATGACTTCCTGCGCGAGCAATTGATACGCTGCCGCGCCGGTGCTGTATTTATCGTAATAAATTATCGGTTGGCCGTGGCTCGGCGCTTCAGCTAGGCGCGTGGTGCGCGGAATTTCCGTCTCAAAAACTTTTTCGCCCAGCAGCCGGCGGACTTCTTCGACGACTTCGTTGGACAATTTGGTGCGACCATCGAACATCGTCATCACCACGCCAAAAATGTGGAGCTTCGGATTCACGCCCGCCGCGCGCAACTGGTCGAGAATGCGGTTCATCATCGAAATACCTTCGAGCGCGTAATATTCGCATTGCAGCGGAATCAAAATGCCATCGCTCGCCACAAAAGCATTGAGTGAAAGAATTCCGAGCGACGGCGGGCAATCAATCAAAACCAGATCGAAACGTCCACTGTCGCGCACCGACTGAAGTGAAAGCGCCACGCGGTGCAAATGATTTTCCAATCGTGCGAGTTCGAGGTCGGCAGCGCACAAATCCACTTCGCTGGGAACAATTTCAAGCCGTTCAAAATTTGTCGGCTTGATTTTTTCGAGCAACGAACCTTCGCCTAGTAAAACGTGATACGCACTCGCGCCATCTATTTTTTCCACGCCCACGCCGCTGGTAGCATTTGCCTGCGGATCAAGGTCGAACAACAGAACGCGCTGGCCGAGCGCGGCGAGACAGGCAGCGAGATTCACAGCGGTGGTGGTTTTTCCCACACCACCTTTCTGGTTGGCAACGGCGATGACTTTGGTTGGCACTGCCGCATTAAATGAAAAACGCGGTGGCGTTTCAAGCGCGCACCACGTTTTTTACTAACCAAAAATTTCCCTCAATGAGCGGTCTGCATGAAACCCGCTGGCTGGAATAAGGTCGAGCCGCCCGCCTGCCCGAACAGCGTGGCCGTCGGCTGCAAGCTGGTCACGGGATTCGTGCTGGCAACGATGCCGGAATTGGAATTATCAGTCGCCGCCACAATCGGAGCTGCGGACAAAGAAGCCACCGCCACATTGCCCGTTGGCGCCGTCGGTTCGGAAATGGCTATCAGGTTTTTGGCAGCTTGTTCGGAGCGTTCGCTAAAAACCACGACTCCGACCAACAGCAGGCAAAGGCTGGTGGCAAAAGCGCCAATCAAACCGGGGCGCGCCTCGAAAACGCGGAAAAGACTGACCAACCACGGGGCTTCAGCCTCAAGTCTTTCCGTCATCGATTGCGCGTAGTTCGCCTCGCCCGCGCGGATGCGCGAAATGACTTGGCCGGAAAAGTTGTTGTAATAACCGGGCGGCGGAACCTCGTGCTGTTTGAGTTTCAGCAGCTTTTTAAGGGCGTCAAAATTTTGTTCGTTTTGATTCATGTTAACTTCGCGTATTCAGACAGGAAACCTTGCAATTGCTGGCGCGCGTAAAACAGCCGCGACCGCACGGTTCCGATGTTGCAATCCATGATTTCCGCGATTTCTTCGTGCGACTGCCCCTGCACATCATGCAACACCACTACCATTCTGTGAGGTTCAGACAGCTTCATCAACGCTTCGTTCAATTTTTTTGCAACTCCGTAAGCCCCACTTCCCGCACCGGCGTTTTATCGGAAATCAGCGCCACCAAATCAGGATTATTCTCCGTATTAAAATCCAGATCATTCAGGCTGAAATGATGTTTATTCTTCCGCTGCTTGAGAAAATTAATCGTTCGGTTGACCGCAATCCGGTAAAGCCAAGTGTAAAAAGTCGAGCCGCCTTTGAAGGATTTCAACGCTGAATACGCCTTGATGAACGAGTCCTGCGCGATGTCGTTGGCGTCCTCATGATTAGACGTCATGTGATAAATCGTCGCGTAAATCCGCTGTTGATAACGCTTCACCAATTCGTCGTAGGCTTCGAGGTCGCCGCGCCGCGCGCGTTTGACCAAATCACCCTCCAGCATTCCAGCCGGCGTGTTGGAATCAACGATGGGAACTGGTTCTGACATAATCATTGAACCACCAAAGCCGCGGTTTGTTGCGCAATAAAATCAGTTAACGCCAGCAAGCCCTTCTGCCCCGGCGACGCCGGCAAAACCTGCAGCGCCCGCCGCGCCAACGCCAGAAAACGCTCAATTTCGCCGACCGACGGCGCAAAGGTTTCGTATTTCGCCAACAACGCTTTGACTGGCGCAAAGTTTTCTGGCTGCCATTTCGCAATATAATTTTCCAGCGCCGCGCGGTCAGTCGCGTCGGCGCGTTCCCACGCGAGCAGTAGCGGCCACGTCAATTTTCCTTTTGCCAAATCTGTGCCGAGCGATTTGCCCGCATCCGCTTCCGTGCCGAACAAATCTACGCAGTCGTCGTAAATCTGATACGCCGTGCCGACCGCCGCGCCGAACTCGCGCAACGCCGCACGTTGCTCCGGTTTTGCGTCGCTCAAAAATGCCGCCAAGTCGCACGAAAGCGTGAACAGCTCGCCTGTTTTCATTTCGATGACGCGAAAATAATCTGCACGCGCCGCCGCAAAATTCCGGCGCTGCTGCGTCTGCAAAATTTCACCGGAACAAACCGTGTTCGTCGCGAGCGCGACTGAACGACAGATTTCTGTAGTTGGAAATTCTGAGGCCAACTTCAACGCTTGGGCAAAAAGACAATCGCCGAAAAGAACCGCGATTTCATTGCCCCATTTCGCCGCAACCGTCGGGCTGCCGCGCCGGATTTGCGCCTCGTCCATCACATCGTCGTGGACGAGCGTGGCGAGATGCACCATCTCGATGATGACCGCCGCGGTGACGTGAGATTCATTTGGTTTGCCAAAGCAACCCGCCGCCAACGCGACGAGCGTGGGACGCAGATGTTTACCGCCGTTGTTCAGCGCGTGTTGTGCGTAGGGCACGAGTTGCGGATCAAAGTCTTGCGCTTGCCGCATCAACCGCTGCGTCACCGCATGGAGAAACGGCTCCACCGGTTCCACAATCAATTTCCAGGAACGGGCGGGGTCTGAAGAGTGTTCGCGTTGGGAGTTTCCCACTTTGGTTTCAGCAGCCAGCATCGTCGCGATTTTACTTTCGCCACGCAGTCGAGTCAAACTAGTTGTCACACCAACCGCAAAATCAGTTTGCCCGCCCATGCAACTTTGGCTTGTTTCCAGCGGCAAAAATACAGATTATCCGCGCGTGCTAGTTCAACCTGCTGGCACCAAATCCAATGAAGAACGAATCCCGCATTGTCCCGCTAATCGCCTTGTTGCTGCTGTTTGGCATCACGGTATTCAGTTTTGTTTTCAATCGCACCGCGCCAGCACCTGCACCCGCAGCACCCGCGCCGGACGCCAGCGCAACGGCTGCGACCACCACGCCCGTGGCCACCGCCACCACTGCGCCAGCTGAGCCGCCGACCATTTCCAACACCCCGCCCGCCGTCACCACGGTGAAGGCTGCGCCAGCACCGGAAAAAATTCAGGAAGCGCCCGCGCCCACCAAACCCGCCACTAAACCGGAAACGAAAATCGTTGAGATGCCGGCCACCGTGCCGCAAGCGCCCACGAATTTTTATTCTGGCGACATGGCCGCCCAACACACGGTGACCACCACCAATCAGGATTATTTCTTCCGCTTTCGCGCCGGTTACCAACACACCAGCTTCGGTGGCAACAATGACACTTATTGGTTGAGCTTGAAATTCTACGCCTTTGGCGACCAATGGCGTCAGGACGTCGGCAAAAACGCGTGGCTTGTGCCGGACAGCACCGTCGAAATTTCCCATCAAGACTTGCCGAAAAATCAGACCGGCGACAACACCGGCGTCACCGAAGGCTTGCAAACAGAAGTAAATTTCTTCTGGCCGTGGGGCAACTGGAAATTACCAAACGGTAGTTCTACCAATGTGTTTTGCCCGTTCAGCGGTCCGCTCGCGCTCGCGCTGGGGCCGACGATCAATGCCGGTTTCGACCAACTTTTTAACAGCGGTTCGACGCCGACCGGTTTTGGTCACGCCGGTGCGCGGCTGACGCTGAACCGCGATGGCTACATCGAATACACCGTGGGTGCAGATGCCAGTTTGGGCGGCACGCGCCAGCAACTCGCCACGGAATTGCCGATTTACCAAAGCCGTGACGGACAGGTGCGCTACGTTGTGCGCGGTTTGTGGGATCACGTCGGTGGCGACCATCCCGACTTGCTGCAAGGCGCATTCTTCGTGGAAATGCCGTTTGATTTTCTCATCACGCCGTCCAAGTGGAGCGGCCTGATTCCGTTCACGAAATAAAATTATACAAACCAAAATGCCGGATGGAATTTTTTCCATCCGGCATTTTTTATTAGGCTTGATAAACTGAACTGGCGGAAATAGGGTCAAACGAAAGGCAACGGCGACAACAATTCAATGATAGTCTGATTATGCAACTGTCTAAAAAATTTATTCTCGCCATTTCCGTGATTATTGCAGCCGCAGGGATCTACGCTTTTACAGTTTCACGTCCGAAGATTCAAACCGTTGCCTGTATAAATAATCTTCGCCAACAAGATGTGAACTTCAATAAGCGACCGGTTCAAGTGCTTGATGCCGCAGCTCCGTCCAATAGCATCGCAGCCGATGTTGACCGACTCTGGCATCCGAGTTTCAAAATTGACTGGGAACCTATTGTTGAAAGGGTGGTAGTTTGCGGAGATCGCGCAGTGCCAATTCTGACAAACCGGCTTGCGAAAGGAATCGAAGGAGAATCGATGTATTTATTGACCTGTCTTTGTCGGATTGATTCTGATGCATCACTTAAACCTGTTCGGGAGATTCTACAGGACTATTCGCGAGATTCGGAATTGATGGCTAGACCCGGTTCCGATTCAGCTTACACAATGTGGCGATGCAGTGAGGTGACAATCGCAATCAGGGAATATCCCACTAATCGCGAGATCGAAATATTGCCACAGCTAATCCATTATTCTGACAACTCTTTCGCGGGATTCCCTTTTGAAGCGTGCGATCGCCTGCGGGTGATGATTCACCGCAACCCCACCACTGTCGGAGTAATGATTGCGTCGCTGGATGATAATCGTGAGCAGTTTTCCTACAACCTTGGTGACATTCTTAATCGACAATTGGGAAATCCGTTCAGGTGGCCTCCCGGCTTGGTCACAGACTCTCCTCACAATGCGGGTGCACGATATAACAGTTTCTGGCGTGATTGGTGGAAACAAAACAAGGACAGTTACAATAACGAAGCCTCGACAAATGCTGCGCCAGCAACAAATCACTAGATAAACATAGGCTGCAAATTCCCTGACGGATTTCAAAAAACAAAAAAGCGCGGACGGCTTTCGCCATCCGCGCTTTGAATTTTTTCGGGATTAAGCCTGCGCCGGAGCGGCGGCGGCTTCTTCCTTGTCGCGGTCTTCCATCGCGGCTTTGCGCGAGAGTTTCACGCGGCCTTTTTCATCCACGCCCAAGCATTTCACCGTGATTTCATCGCCTTCTTTAACGATGTCTTCGGTGCGTTTCACGCGGAAGTTTGCAAGTTCGCTGATGTGGACGAGCCCGTCCTTGCCCGGCAGGAATTCGACGAACGCGCCGAATTCTTTGACGGTCACCACGCGACCACGGTAAATCTTGCCGATTTCCGCTTCGGCCGTGATGCCGCTGATGGAATCCACGGCAATCTTCATACCCTCCGCCGAAACGGAGAAGATGTTGACCGTGCCATCATCCTCGATGTCGATTTCGCAACCGGATTCTTCGACGAGGCGTTTGATGTTCTTGCCGCCTGGCCCGATGATCGCACCAATCTTTTCCGGATTGATCTTGAGCGTCGTGATGCGCGGCGCGAACGGACTGATGTCTTTGCGCGGCGCGGCAATGGTTTTCGCCATGTCAGCGAGAATGGATAGACGGGCAACGCGCGCTTTTTCCACGGCCTTGGCCATGATTTCGTGCGGAATGCCTTTCAGCTTCAAGTCGAGTTGGAAACCGGTGATACCTTTTTCCGTGCCGGCGATTTTGCAGTCCATGTCGCAATACGCATCTTCCCAGCCGATGATGTCGGTGAGCAGTTCGTATTTGGAAATGTTTTCACCGCTGTATTCCGTGCAGATGCCGACGCTGATGCCAGCAACCGGACGAATCATCGGAACGCCTGCATCAAGCAGCGCGAGCGTGCCGCCGCAAACGGACGCCATCGAGGTGGAGCCGTTGGACTCCATGATTTCGCTGACGACGCGGATGGTGTAAGGATAATTCACCGCCGGAATCATGGATTCAATCGAGCGTTCGGCGAGCGCGCCGTGACCGATTTCGCGACGACCGGGGCCGGTGATACGACCGGTTTCGCCGACGGAGAAATTCGGGAAGTTGTAGTGCAACAGGAATTTCTTTTCCGTTTTGCCGCCGGTGTAGGAATCAAATTCCTGCGTGTCGTCGCCCGTGCCGAGCGTGACGAGCGAAACGGCCTGCGTTTCGCCACGTGCGAACAACGCGGAACCGTGCGCGCGCGGAAGAATCGCGACTTCGCTGGAAATCGGACGAATCTGGTCAAACGTGCGACCGTCAAGGCGCTTGCCGCTTTCGAGGATCAATTTGCGAACGGCTTCTTTTTGAATGTAATAAAACGCGTCGTTGATGACGAACGGCGTGACTTTTTCCGCGCCAAACTTGGCGACGAGCTTTTCGCCGACTTCGTTCTTGATGGCGTTGCACGCGGCTTCGCGATTCAGTTTACCCGGCGTCAACAGTGCGGGAACAAAACGGTCGCCCGCGAGCGCTTTGGCCTCGGCGAGAATTTCGTCCGGCACAATCTTCAGCGTGATTTCGCGTTTTTTCTTCCCGACTTTCGCGGCGAGTTCCTTTTGCGCGACGATTTGCGGCTGGATGACTTCCTGCACGTATTTCAACGCGGCGGCAAAGTCAGCTTCGGAAATTTCCTTGGCCGCGCCTTCATACATGACGATGTCTTTTTCGTTGCCGACGTAAACCAAATCCAAATCGCTGTCCGACTGTTCGGCGTGCGTGGGGTTGGCGATGAATTTTCCGTTGATGCGACCGACGCGCACGGCGCCGAGCGGTCCAGCCCACGGAATGTCGGAAACCATCAGCGACGCGCTCGCGCCGACGATGCTCAAAATATCGGAATCGTTCTCGCCATCCGCGCTCAAGAGCACGGTCTGAACTTGAACTTCGTTATACCAGCCCTTCGGAAAGAGCGGGCGAATCGGACGGTCGGTCAAACGGCAGGTGAGAATTTCTTTTTCCGTCGGACGACCTTCGCGCTTGAAGTAGCCGCCGGGGAATTTGCCCGCCGCCGCCGCTTTTTCGCGGTAATCAACGGTGAGTGGGAAAAAGTCCTGACCGTCTTTCGCTTTCGTCGCGGCCACGGCAGCCACGAGAATGACGGTGTCGCCCATCTGGACGGTCACCGAACCGTCGGCCTGCTTCGCGAGCTTGCCGGATTCAATGGTAATGGATTTATCGCCGACAGCGGCGGTGATTTTGTGTGACATAACTAACTTTTTGATGCCACCCCCAGAGGAACTTCAGTGAACCCCGAAAAGTTTCGGAGCTGAATGAAATTTCCCGAAGGTGGCGGATTTCTACGCGAGGTTTTGGTGGTGGAAACGAGCGGTTCGCGCGGACAACTCGATTCCAGAAACGGCGGCGGGCTTGAAGTAATGAACAGCCGCGCGCGCCGAAAATTAAATAAATTACTTGCGCAGCTTGAGCTTTTTGGTGACCGCCTGGTAGCGGCTGACATCCGTATCGGCCAGATAATCCAGCAAACGGCGGCGTTGGCCGACCATCAGCAACAGTCCGCGACGGGAGCTGTGATCCTTCTTGGCCGTCTGCAAATGCTCGGTCAAATGGTTGATGCGGTGCGTGAGCAGCGCGATTTGCACGTCGGCAGAACCCGTGTCCTTCGCGTGCGTCTTGAATTGTTCAATCGTTTTCGTCTTTGCTTCCATAATTAAATGAGTGAAAGAAAATAGTTATTAACCGCCGTGCTGTAAAGCGAATTAAGCCGCGATTTTCGATTGGTTCCAGACTAACTGCCGCTTGGTTGCGGGCGTCAGCTTGAACTTTTCCGCAATCCGCAGACCTTCCACCCAAAAAATCTCCCCGCCCGCCGACGTTGCCAAAACCAGACTCCGCCGCCGCGCCAACGGAATTTTCGCATTCACAAACAAATCCTGCAACTTCACCGCCGACTTCATACCGATGGGCTGAAACCGATCACCCGCGCGCAAGTGCCGCAAAATAATTTTCGCGCCAACTTTATCCGCGTCGAAAAATTCCGTGCCAGTTTGTTTTTTGGGGAACGCTAATTTTTTCTGCGGCTGAATTTTCCAACGAAATTTTACGCCGCCAAATTCCGCGCACGCTGCCCTGCCCGACAAATTTAATTTGAATTCGCCCGCCTTGAATTTTTCTTCCAAGTGCTCCTTTAAGTTTGCTACTTGAATTTTACCGTCCACATCGCGCGCGACCGACAAATCCGAACTGACACTCACAAATTTTCCTGCCGACGCGCGCAATTGCTCAATCAAATCAAAATCCGGCGCAAGCCGGGCCGCCAGTAATTCCTGCTGCAAAATTCGACGCTGGATTGCCAGCGGTAATTTATCGAATGGGCTCCGCACATCAGACTTACCACTGCGGATTTTTAGCGCCAGCCCAATCATGAATCGCGCCTCCTCGCCGACAATCTCCATCGTGCGCAGAACGGATTTGGTGATTTGCGGCTGATATTTTTTCCGTAGCAGCGGCAACAGTTCGTTCCGAATCCGGTTGCGGAGAAAATCGTTGGAAAAATTTGTCGCGTCGTCGCGAAACGAAATTTTTTTTACGTGAGCGAATTCCAAAATTTCATTTTTGGAAAAACCAAGCAGTGGACGCACTAGCGTAATTTTGTTGTCGGTAGGCGAAGGCGATTGCCATCGCATGCCCGCCATGGCTTCACCACCCGCGCCACGCAAAAGGCGTAGAAAGAAAAGTTCTACTTGGTCATCCGCATGGTGCGCGAATGCGATGGTGGAAATTTTTTGTTCACGTGCGACGCTCGCGAGAAATTCGTGGCGCGATTTGCGCGCCGCCATTTCGACGGAAACTTTCGATTGCGCAGCCAATTTCTTCACATCTGCGCGTCCAACATAAAATGGCAACGACAGTTTTTCTGCAGTTTTCTGGACGAGTTTTTCATCGGCATCGCTGGCACGTCCACGCAATTGGTGGTTGAAGTGCGCGACAGAAATCTGCCAACGATTTTTCTGCGCGAGTAAATTCAGGATGTGAAGCAAGACCATGGAATCCGCGCCGCCGGAAACGGCGACGAGGATTTTTTGGCCGCGCGAAAGCAAATTGCGTTTTTGAATTTCCAGTTCCGCGCGTTGGAGAAATTCGTTCACGCCATCAGTCTGCTTTTTTTTTTGCGCACACAGCAAGCGACTCGCCGCACCGGAAATTTATTGCACGAATTTGAGCCGGTAGAATTGGAACGGCAGGTTGGTGGCGGACGTATCGGTAAATGACCAGACGCCGTTCGTTCCGAGCGTGTTGGTGGCGATGGGGATCCAGTTACCGGTTGGCAGCAGATTCGTATTGGCCTCCAAAATGTAGGTGTGATTTGGCGATCCAGCGAGATTCAAGTTGAAACCGCTGTTGAAATTTAGCGCGGCAGCGCTGATAGCGGGCGGCAATAAATTCACGGTCAGCGTGGCAACGAGGCTGGTGCTGGAACCGCCGCCGGCATTGGCGACTGCAAAATAATTTCCGGCCGCGGACTCGGCGAGATTGGACAGCGTCAACGTGCTGTTGGTGAAAATCGTCAACGTGCTGTTGGAATACCATTGGAACGTGAGCGGCGTGCAAGCGGTCGCAGCGATGTTAAAGGTCGCCGTTGCTCCGACGAAATTGGTGGCGTTTTGCGGCTGGCTCAAAATCACCGGCGGCGTCTGGTCTTGCACGAAAATGCTGTTGGTGGAAAAGGCGGTGTTGCCAAATGCGTCGGCCACAGCGATGACGATGGTGTTCGTGCCGAGCGGCAATGGAAAATTATTTGTGGGAATTTGCGAAACCGTGAGTGGCCCGGACAAGTCGGTCGCGAGAATGAAATTGGTTCCGGTCACATCAGGCATCGGCGCGACGCAATTGGAATTTGCGGCGACAATTAAATTGGTGAAGCTCCGTAAAATTGTCGGCGGCGTGGTGTCACGAATGATCACGGAGCGCAGCGCGAAGTTGGTGTTGCCGCGGCCATCATTGGCGCTGTAGGTAAGCGTATTTGTGCTGATGGCATTGGTGTTCACGAATCCGCTGGCAGTGACCGCAACCGCGCCGATGCAGGAATCGGTGGCAGTCGCACCGGGGTCGGAAAAAGTTTGGCCGAGTTCGCTGAAAAACGGATTGCCACCGTTCAATGTGATGACGGGCGGCGTTTGATCCTGGATGATAATTTTGTTGGTAGAAAATGCGGCATTGCCGGACGCGTCCTTAACAGTCAGAACAACGCTGTTGGTGCCAAAAAATAAAATGGTGCCGTTGGTCGGGCTTTGCGTGATGGTCAGCGCGCCGGACAAATCGGTGGCGAGGATGAAATTGGTTCCCGTCACATCGGGCAGCGGCAGATAGCAGTTGGTGTTAGCCGCCAAAACCAGATTCGTGAAGCTGGACAAAATTGTGGGCGGCGTGGTGTCGCGCACGATGACGGTGCGCGTGTTGGTGACGTTATTAAACCCATCGTTGGCGGTGTAAAAAACTGTATTCGTGGTCAGCGCATTGGTATTGACCGAACCAGAAACAGCGACGGCAAGCGAACCGGCACAGGCATCCGCAGCGGTCGCGCCGGGATCGTTGTAGGTGCTGCCAAGTTCGATGAAAAATGGATTGCTGCCGTTGAGCGTGATGACGGGAGCCAGCGTGTCTTGCACCGTCAATACGGCGTTGCTGGTGAGGCTGGCGTAGGCATTGGTGATGACGACGGCGACGTTGGTGATGGTGGCAAAATGTAAATTCGTCAGTGCAAAAGTAGAATTGGTGGCGCTGGTGACGGGCGTGCCGTTGGTCTGCCATTGGATGAACAACGGCGCGGTGCCGGCGGCGGTGATGGAGAAAATATTGGTGCTGCTACCGCATTGAATCGTGCGGTTGGTCAGCGTTGAACTGGTGATGGTTGGCGGCAACACGACGGTCAGGCTTGCGACGCTGCTGGTGGTCACGCCAAAAATGTTGGTCACGAAAAGACTGTAGCTGCCACTGCTATTCGTGGTGATGGCGGTGAGTGTGAGGTTGGTGGTGGTCGCGCCGGCAATGCCCGTGCCGTTGGAAATATTGGTTCCATTTTTACGCCATTGATAAACAAGATTGGCAGAGCCCGTGGCCAGCGCGCTGAAGTTGGCCGTGCTGCCGGCAAGGAGTGTCAGATTGGTCGGAGCCAAAGAAATGGCGGGCGGATAACCCGGTGTCACCGAAACGTCGTCGAAGCCAAAAATGTTAGGATCATTGCGCACGGAGAATTGCAGGATGGTATTCGTGCCGGTGGCAGTGACGACGAAGGACTGATTTGTCCAACCGAAAGCGGCGAGATTGGGGAGGTTGTAAATTGTGTTGGTGCTGGTGGCATTGGTGTTCCAGTTGGCCTTGAATGATTCCGTGCCACCAGATGGATGCGCATAACCTGCTGTAGGGTTGTCTAGCCAAAATGAAAGAAGATACATCTGCCCCGGCTGTGTCAGCAGCGTTTGTGTCAGATTGGCATTCGAACCACCTTGCCCCAGCGCCGCGTAATATGAACCTGCATGCGGCATGATGTTAGTTCCGTTTGCTTGGTAAGTCCCATTGTCTATGTAATCAAACCAGCTACCACTGTCATTCAGGTTCCACGCGGTAAAATCAACGGTTTCAAATCCGCCATTGAGCACCAGCGACGATGAAATCACCACTGCGCCCGTAACGCTCTGGACAACCTGGCTGGTCAGATTCGTGACTTGAAATACGGCCGTATAATGTCCCACCGACAAATTAGTGGCGGTGGACGTGAGGGACAAACTGACCGGCGTCTGGCCGCCGGACGACAATGTTCCGCTGGCTGGCGAAACAGTGAACCAAGTCGAAGTGTTATTGATGCTCCAGTTCAGTGCGGTATTGCGGGCATTGGTGAGGATAATGGTCTGCGTCGGTTGGATCAAAGGCCCGCCCGACTGCGCGCCGACAAAAAAACGGTTGGTCGCCAGCACCAAAGAATCATTCACCACGAGCGCAGAAAAACGCAGATGCGCTATGCCGCTGGTGACATTGGAAAACCACAAGCCAGCCGGGTAAGTGCCAGCAGTCAGATTGCTGGCCACCGAGTTCAGGCTGACTACCACCGAACCGCCCGCACCGGCGGCGAGCGTGCCGCCAGCAGAGGAAACATTCATCCACGTTGAAGTATTGCTAAGCGACCAGGTCAACGGAACCGCACTAGCGTTGGTCAGGTAAAATGTTTGCGCGGTCAGATTAAAAATACCCGCCGGCGAACTGACCGGGTAGAAACCGCCATTGGAAACTATGATGAGCGTATCCGGGTTGAGCAACGCGTTAATCAAATTGGTGCCGTTCGGCGAACCCAGACCGGTGCAGAGATCGTAATTCGGCACGGCGTTGAATGCGTTGGGACTGATTGACGAGCTGTTGTTGCCCGAAGTAATGTCGTGAAAAACCGAATTATAAATGGATTCATTCGCGAGTTCGTAAATTGCAGGATTGATGAAACCGGCGGACGACTGGCCGTTGGTCACGGCCTGCTGATTGACAAGTGCCATGAAGCCCGCCCACAACGGCGCAGCGCAACTCGTGCCGCCAAAACTGGCGCTACTGCCGTTGCCGTATTTGACGTAGCAATATTCCGCCGTGAGCGCCACGTCCGGAATATTCCGAGTCGTAATCGAACCGCCGTTGCTTAAGAATGAATTGATGCCTTGCTGCCACGCGGGAATTGCGTAGTAAGTGCTGACGCCGCCACTGCTACCGATACCGTTGTTGCGGTTCCAGACGGTTTCAGATGAATACGCACCGCCGCCGCCCGGCGTCGTGAGCTGCGTGCCGCCGACCTCCGTGATGTAAGGGCTGCTGGAAGGCGTCGTTACGTTCCCCGAATTATCCACATAGCTGGCTGGAAAAGCGTCGCTGTCGCCCGATGCGTTGAAGAAAGACTGCCCCTGCGCAGCCATGTTTTTGAAAATATTATCGGTGGTCGTGCTCGGCCCGCCGCTCCAGCCCCACGAGGAACTCAAGTTTTTCACCGTGTTGCTCGCCGCCATCGCGTTCAAAACGTCATTCGGAATCAGGCTGCTGGGGTTGCCTTCAAACACAATTATCTTGGAGAGCGCCGGCGCCATCGCCATCGCCATTTCAATATCAAGCGATACTTCGGCATTGCCGTTGACGCTCGTGATGCCGCCGCCATAACCATCGAGTAAAACTTTCTGAATGACAATGTTTGTGCGCCCGCCGCCCGCCGCCGTGGCGTAAGCTGTGATGTCACTCGCGTAATAACCATCGAACTGCAACAGGCCAACGGTTTGCCCGGCACCGTTCAGTGTAGTTCCCGGCACATAAGCGGCGCGAAAATCATCACCGAAATACGAATAGCCATCCGCCGCCGAACCAAATTTTGGCGTGGTGCTCAGCAGATTTTTTTTAACCAGCTTAGGTTGTGGCAGCGAATAATCACTCAACCCTTGGATATCCACCACCGGCAAACTCTTATCGACAGTCGGCTCAGTGTCCGGCGCAAAAAAATCCCGCGCATCGTGCGGATGGCGGTAAGTCCGCAGTGAAATGTGAAAAGTTTTTTCCACCGACGACACCGGCCCGGCCACATCAAGCAGCAGCCGGTTGACGTGGGTGGCGGTGATGCGCAGGCCGTTCGTGCGGGCAAATTGCTCCACGGTGGCATAATCAGATTCCGTGGGACCAAACTGCGCGGCAAATTGCTCCGGCGTGAGATATTTTTTGTAATTTGGACTGGCCGGGTCGGCCAATTGCCGCAGAAATTCATCCAACCCCGCCGCGTCGCGCAGCGGCAGACCGATGGCCAGCCGCAATTCATTCGTTCCCGGCAGCCGACCAATCGCCGTCAACCGCCGGACGGGCGAAGGCACATGGCCGTTCAAATTTTTCCATTCCGGCGCGGCGCTGGCTGTCACCATGCCGAAGAGACAAAAAAACAGCGCGGCCACGACGATTTTTTTTACGGACAGCATGGACTTTTAAAAATTTAGCTCAGGTGGCGCAAAACCGCTAACAGGTTTTTGACTTAAACCAATTGGCTCGTCACTAGGCACATGGTTTTCAGGGAACCAATTTGAGCCGGTAAAATTTCTGCGGATAGTTGGCGATGTCCGCGTCGGTGAACTTGAGCGTATTCGTTTCCGACAAAATCGGCGCGCCGAGGTCAATCCAATCCGACTGCAATAAATTCGTTTTGTATTGCGCCTGATACGTTGCGCCGGGCGTGGTGTCGAAAGTGAAATTGAAAGCGGATGGACTTTGCACAATTGCGCGTAGTTGCGGCGCGGCGGGGAGCACGTGCGGCACGGCAATGGGTTTCACCGTGATGTCGTCGAGGCCGAGATAATACGGATCGTCCCGAAAACCAAATTGGAGCAACGAGCCGGAATCGCTCGCAGTGACGGTAAATTGCAAATTCGTCCACGCCATGAATGGCAGATTCACCCCATCGTAAATCGTCGCTCCTTCCCACTGCACTTGAAATTCATTCGGCGTCGCATTGGTGGAGGTAGAATTTTTTGGAACCGAGAGCCAGAGCGACACCTGATACGTCTGCCCTGCAATCGTCGGCACCGTTTGCGAAAGATAACCTAGCGAGGAACCCTGCCCCAACTCGGCTCCATATTTACCGCTGTGAACCAATCCTTTGTCTTTGCCGATCACCGTAGTGGCTGCATCCAGTATCCAACCGGTGAAATCGCCGGTCTCAAATCCGCCGTTGGCCACGATGCTTTGGCCGATGTTCAAGGTAAACGGAAAGCTTTGCAGAATTTTATTTTTGCTGTTCCGCAACGTCACCGTGGTTTTGTAAATACCGGCTTTGAGCTTGTTCGCATTCGTGGTCAGACTGATGGTGAAATTAGTCTGGCTGCTGCCCGGCAATGTGCCGCTGATGGGGCTGACGGCCAGCCACGCGCTCGACTCTACGACTTTCCAAACGAAGTTCGTTCCGCCGAGATTTGACAGCGTGAAATTTTGCGTCGCTGGAGCGAACGCGCCGCCGACTGGACCGACCGCGTTAAAACCGGTCGTTGGCAACACTGACAACAGCGGCAAAACTTGCAGTTGAAAGGTAACGAATCGCCTCGACGCTGCGGTCGAATTACTGAATTGAAAGCTGGCGGAATAATTTCCGACGGCCAGATTCGACACTGACGCGGTGAAATTTACCACTAAATCTGTCGTCGTCTGCGAATCGAGCACGCTACTGGCCGGAGAAATTTTCAGCCAAGTCGCCGCGTTTGGATTCACCAACGCCCACGTCAGCGGCGACGGACCAGAGTTGCTCAAAGTAATGGCGGAATTGGTGAGATTGAATGGCCCGCCCACCGCACCGATTGCGGTGATTTGCGGATTGGAAATAATTTTTAAATAATTCGTCACCAAACCGATTTGCCCCGACAGCGCATCAATTAGATGTTGTCCCATCGGCGTGCCCCAGCCGGTGCTGAGGTCGTAGCCGCTCACGGCAAAAAATTGCGATGGGCTACTGCTCCAAGTGTTGTCACCGTCAGTAATGTCGTGAAAATTAGCGGTGTAATTCGGAGTGGAACCTAACGCGTAAATTACCGGATTGATAAAACCAACGGCGGGTTGCCCATTGTCGTCGGCCTGCTCATTGGCCAAGGCTGTCAGCCCTGCCCACAACGGCGCAGCGCAACTCGTGCCACCGACAGATCCCGACAAACCGTTGTCGGAATAGGTGTAAACATTGTCTGCCGTCAAGGCGACGTCCGGAATATTTCGCTGGGTGGTTGAACCTTGATTGGACGCCATGCTCACATTGGTCTGCCAAAATGGAATTGCATAGTAACTGCTAATGCCACCGCTGCTACCTGTGCCACCGCCCCTGTTCCAAACGGATTCCGACTGCCACGCGCCGCCCGGCCCAGTCGTGACTAAAGTCGTGCCGCCGACCTGCGTAATGTAAGGCGAACTCGACGGCGCGTTCGGCAGTGCCGTATTGTCCACGCCATTTACAGAAGTAGAACTGGGTGTGAAGGCATCGCTGTCGCCGGAAGCGTTGAAGCAAGATTGTCCCTGCGCCGCCATCTGCTGAAAAATTGCGTCCGTGGTCGCGTCCGGCCCGCCGCCCCAACCCCACGAGCAACTTAAATTTTTAACGGTGTTGCTCGCCGCCATCACATTCCAAATATCGTTTTGCTGGCCGTTGGGACCGCCGGAGAAAACAATTATTTTTTGCAGCCCTGGCGCCATCGCCATCGCCATCTCAATGTCTAACGCCACTTCGCCGTTGCCGCTGTGAGGTGCGCCATTGTAGCCGTCCAACAAAACCGTCTTGATGGGAATGTTCGTGCGCCCGCCGCCCGCCGCTTTTGCGTAAGCCAAAACATCTTTGGCGTAAAAACCATCAAACTGCAACAAGCCCACCATCTGTCCCGCCCCAGTCAACGCGGTGTCCGGCACATAGGCGGTGCGAAAATCATCGCCCAAGTAATCACCGCCCGGCGCGGAACCGGACTTGGCCAAGACGTTGCTCGTCACCGCATTTTTTCTTACCAGCTTGGGATGCGGCAACTTGAAATTGTTCAAACCACTCACATCTGCAATGGGCAAATTCAAATCCACTGTCGGCTCCGCGTTAGGCGCAAAAAAATCCCGCGCCTCGTTCGGATGCCTGAACCGCCGCATTCCGATGTGAAACGCGCGCTGGATGTCTGCCACGTTGGCGCGCACGTCGAGCAAGAGACGATTCCCATGCGTGCCGGTGATTTGAAAACCGTTTGCGCGCGCAAAATTTTTCACGGCTGCGTAATCCGCTTCCGTCGGGCCGAAGCGCGCGGTGAATTGTTCCGGCGTGAGGTAATGATGGAAATCCGGACTCGCTGGATCGTAAACATCTTTGAGAAATTTATTCAGCCCAACTTGATTGCGTAACGGCAACCCAATGGCGAGGTTCAGTTCATTGGTCGCAGGCAAATCGCCTACCGACTGCAATTTGCTTACAGCCGCCGGCACGTGACCACGCAGAGTTTTCAGCCCCGCGCCGAAAACGGGACACACGCCGACTGTCCAAATGAGACAGAGAATCGCGATGACTCTGAAACTGCTGGTTTTACTACACATTTTAATGATGGCTAAAGGCTGCAACAATAAAGCACTTTGCGTTCCGAGTTGGCAAAATGCTTCGGAAAAGACTAACCCATCCCGCGACCAAGTCAATTTGCGCAAATCAATTTACCGGACGCCCTTCTCCAGCTAAAATCTGCGCGTGTCCGTTTCTTTCACCATCCTCGGCAGCGGCTCGGCCGGCAACTGCGCCTACGTCGAGACCGCCGAAGCGCGCATCCTCGTGGACGCCGGCTTCTCGCCGCTCCAAATCCGCAAGCGCCTCGCCACCATCGGCAAGACACCGGAAAATCTTTCGGCCATTTTAATCACGCACGAACACTCCGACCACATCGCTGGCATTCTTGGACTCGCGGATAAATTTCAGATACCGGTTTATTGCAATCGCGGCACGCAGGACGGAACGATTTGGGCGCTCAAAACGAAATGGGATTCTAAAAAGAAACCGGCCTTTGAAGGTGCGGACGGCACGGCGCACTTGAAGGCGAAAATTGATTGGCATCTGTTCGACACCGGCGGCAGTTTTGAAATCGGCGATGTCGGCATCGAAACTTTTTCCATTCCGCATGACGCGCAGGACCCGGTCGGATACATTTTGCGCACTGCGTCCGGCAACATCGGTTTTGCCACCGACCTCGGCCACGTCACCAAACTCGTGCTCGACCGCATTCGCACCGCGAATGTCCTCGTCCTCGAATCCAATCACGACGTGAAGATGTTGCAGGATTGTCCGCGCCGCTCGTGGGCGTTGAAGCAGCGCATTCTCGGACGCCACGGCCACATCTCCAACGCAACCGCCGCAGACACCGTCGCGCAAGTCATGTCGGCTGGGCTAAAGCAACTTTACCTAGCGCATTTGAGCCGCGAATGCAATAAACCTGAACTCGCGCAACACGTCATGGCCGAGCAACTCCATCACATCGGCGCCACGCACGTCCAAATGCAAATCGCCGCGCAAGATGTGCCGTGCGCGACCTTGAGCCTTGCCTGAAAAATCAAACGGACGTATCGTTTTTTCATCATGGTCTACAAGGCTGAACTGGTTGCACCGCCGCAAATCGAACACGCGATTCTCTTGATTCGCGGTCAGCGTGTGATGCTCGACCGCGACCTCGCAGCAATGTATGGCGTCACCACCGGCAATTTAAACAAGGCGGTGCAGCGCAATTTGTCCCGTTTCCCCGCCGACTTCATGTTTCAACTCACGGTGGACGAGGCTTCAAGATTCCAATTTGGAATCTTGAAGCGGGGCACGAATATCAAGTATTTGCCCCATGTTTTCACGCAGGAAGGCGTCGCCATGCTGTCCGGTGTGTTGCGTAGCCCGCGCGCCGAGCAGGTCAACATCGCCATCATGCGCGCGTTCGTGCGGCTGCGCGAAACACTGTCTTTGCACAAGGAACTCGCGGGCAAACTTTCGGAACTGGAGCGCAAGATTGAAAACCACGATGAAAACATCCGCACGCTGTTCGAGGCCATCCAGCAGTTGATGACGCCGCCGGAAACGCCGCAAAAAGAAATCGGTTTACACGTCAAGGAAACCAGCCCGCCCTACCGCGTGAAAGCGAAACGCAAATGACTGATTTGCGGATTCAAAAAATTTCCTCACTCGATTTGCCCGAGCTCGCGCCGTATCGCACGCTCAAGCGTTCGGGCGAGCACGCGGCGCTCGGCATTTTCGTGATCGAAGGCGACAAGGTGCTCGACCGTATGTTGGAAAGCGATTTCACCCTCGTCTCCGTCCTGCTCATCGAGGAGCGCTTCGCTGAATACGAGTCGCGCCTGCGCGCGCGCACGGAAAAAGATATCGCCGTGTTCGTCTGCGAAAAATCGCTGCTCACCGGCATGGTCGGTTTTGAAATTTACCAGGGCGTGCTCGCCATCGCCAAAACGCCGCCGCCGATTTCGCTGGAAAAAATTCTCGCCAGCAGCGCGCGTCCGCGCTTTTTCGTGGCGATGGACGAACTCGCGAATGCGGAAAATGTCGGCGCGCTCATGCGCAACTGCGTGGCGTTCGGTGTCTCGGCGCTCATCGCAGGCGAGACGTGCAGCAGCCTGTTTCTGCGCCGCACCGTCCGCAACTCGATGGGCGCTCTCTTCAAACTGCCGGTGCTGGAATCTCCAAACCTCGTGCAGACGCTCGGCGAATTGCGCGCGCAGGGCATCAAGTGCATCGCCGCGCATCCGCGTCCGGACTGTAAAACTTTGTCGCAGGCAAATTTCACCGGCGATTGCTGCTTGGTTTTCGGCAACGAAGGTCACGGCATCACGGAAAAAGTTCTGGCCGCGTGCGATGAAGCGGTGGCGATTCCGATGTTGAACGAAGTGGATTCGCTGAACGTCAGCGCGGCGGCGGCGGTGTTTTTTTACGAAGTGAACCGGCAACGCAGAAAAAGCTAATTGCCACAGAGGCACAGAGGACACAGAGTTGGAAAACCTATGTTTTTTCTCTGTGCCTCTGTGGCAAAAATTAAAGCCCAATCGTTTCGAGAACTACTTCCGTGCGAACTTTATCGGCGTTGGCATCCAATTTGGTGAACAGTCCGCGCCAGAAACCGAGGCCGTAAAAAATATGGCTCGCAACGAGCAGCGGCCACGCGAGCAGCGCGCGCATCACTCCCGCATTTTTCATCGAAGCCAGTGTTTGCAGAATTGTCGCCACAAAATAAATCAACAACGGCACGGCGATAATGAGACGCAGCGAATTGGAAATATTCAAGCAACTCACCACGGCGAGCACGGCGAGCACGGCGAGATACAAGCAAAACAGCGGCGGCACAAAATTCAGCGCTGAACCGGGCGTCGGGTGCAAACGGAATTGCTCCGCCCTGCCCCGCCCGTAAGTGCGCAGCATTTTCAGAAACGCCTTGAGCGTCCGGCGCGGACGGCGATGCACAAAAAAATTCGGATCGTAAACCAGCCGGCGACCGCGCTTTTGCAGTTCATCCATCAGCGCATTTTCCTCATTTGGATACAGAGCTTCGTTGAAGCCGCCAAGTTCCAGCAACGCGTCGCGCCGGGCGAGCGTGTTGCAGAGGATGAGTTCTTTTTCGCCGGTGTCGCGTTCACGGCCAACGGACGTGTAACGCGCGCGACTCGGCCCGAACGCCAGCCAGCTCGCCAGCACCACGGCAAAAACCTGTTCCAGCAGCGGCGCGTCAGGCGGACACACATTCGGCCCGCCAACCATGGCGACGGCGGGATTGAACAAAAACTTTTCCGCACGACGCAAATTGTCTGACGGCGTGATCGCGTCGTCATCGAGAAAATAAATCCATTCGCCCCGCGCGGCGCGCAACGCGACGTTGCGCTGGACGGATGGCTGTTTGCCGCGCGCGACGATGATTTCCAACCGGTCGGCGGGATACTCCAGCTGGCGCGCAGCGCTGACGGACAGCACTTCCGCTTGATTCGGCGGCGCGGCGATGATGACGGTGATGATGGGCAACGGCTGGCTCACGCGGGAAAACTAAAGTCCCGTCGCACGACTTCAAAGTGCAAAATGCAAATCATCGCAGCGTGGCGCCGCAGACAACTTGCGCGGCGGACGGAAATGTTTTGACTTGTGGCGCAGAAAATCTAAATTACCGCTCCGTTTCGTGGATGGGGTCTTAGCTCAGTTGGTAGAGCGTCTGAATGGCATTCAGAAGGTCAGGAGTTCGAGCCTCCTAGGCTCCACCAGCCTTCGCTTACGCAGTTAAAGCGAAGGCTGCCGCGCCGAAGTGAAACGCAGGCGGGCGAACGTCAAACTGCGCCGAGTGCTACGGCTCGGCAAGCCAGCTTCTTCAATAAAAATTTCTCCGGCTGGAAAAAGTTTGCAACTCAAGCAGCTTTGAAAAATGATACTTACACAAATGTCACATCACACAACCAATCCACGAAAAGAGCGTCCGTTTTTGCAGCATCTAATTGGCCCGGCCATCGTAGGCATCATTGTTCTAATCGGACAATATTTCATCAACCCCGTCATCGCCGACAAGGAAGCTAAAAGCGACGAATTACAACGATCGAAGCAAGAGGTATATCTTGCAGCAGTTGATTTGGTGGATAGATTTTATTTGAGTTTGCCTTGGAAAACGACTGATGGCCAAGCCATGAATCCCAAGCTTGGACTGCGCCCTGAACGAGAAGAGATCAATCAATGCTTTGCCAAAATTATTTTAGTCGAAAATGACAATGTTGTTTCTGATGCGTTTCTTCGTTGTTTAGGCCACAGTTCTGAACGAGGATTTTCAGTTGCATTTAGAGATGCTTTGATTAACGCGATGCGACACGACCTTTATGCTACAAAGCCTATTGCCCTAAAAGAGAGTCCACTTTTCTTTACGTTGGATAATCTTATTGATACTGGACCAATCAGCGCGTTAACAAACAGATAATTAATCATTACAGGCTGGGAAGGGAAGTTCCATCGTGATTGACAATCAATGCAAGCAACAAAAGAATGAAAATTCCAATAATGCTCACAATCCAAGTAATAATTGTAGCATTGGAGTTGTCGGGATGGCGCTTGAGTCCGTCATTGATTAAACGCGCACTTCCGTAAGCTGCAATCATAAATGCAATGGCAGGTAACATAAGGCTGTAAGTATTGCCCAACAGCAAGCCGGTGTGCAAAAACAATTAAACAAAAAAAAACGCGAGGTGAAAATCACCTCGCGTTTTGCGTTTCAAATGTGATTTCAGGTCAGGCTGATCTTGTCGCCGTCTTTCAACGTGACGATGGCCTTCTTCCAAGCGTTCGTGACGCCGGCCTGCGCGGTGCGCTTGCGGCGGGCTTTGCCACGGACGTTCAGCGTGTTGACGCGGGTGACTTTGACCTTGAACAGTTCCTGCACGGCCTGCCGGATCTGGGTCTTGTTCGCGCGCGGATCGGCCACGACGGTGTATTGGTTATACTTCTCGGCCTGGCGCGTGCCTTTTTCCGTCAGGCGGACGGTCTTGATGATTTCGAAAGCGTTCATGTTATTCCTTGTTCAAACGGGCTTCGACGGTTTCAAACGCACTCTTGGTAAAGAGCAGTTTGTCGGGGCGCAACACGTCGTAGGTGTTGAGCGAATCGCCGGTGGTGAGCGTCACGCCGCAGATGTTGCGGGCGGCACGCGTCAGGTTGGCGTTGGCTTCGCCGTTGGAAACGATGAGCGTGGTGCCCGTCAATTCCAGCGTGTCGATGACCTTGACGAAATCCTTCGTCTTGGCCGAGGCCAATTTCAAATCGTCCACGATCACCACGTCGCCCATCTTGAGGCGTTCGGTCAAGGCCTTGCGGAGCGCGAGGGCCTTGGTGTTCTTGGAAATTTTCTTCGTGTAATCGCGCGGGCGCGGACCAAAGGTCACACCACCGCCGACCCACACGGGCGACTGGAAGGAACCGGCGCGGGCGCGGCCCGTGCCTTTTTGCTTCCACGGTTTCTTGTTCGTGCCCGCGACTTCGCCGGCATTCTTGGCTTTCGCCGTGCCCATGCGCTGCGCCGCGCGATACGCGGTCACGGTGTCGTGGACGGCTTGCGTGCCGCGACCGTTTTCGATCAGCGCGAACTTCACTTCGAGTTCGCCGGCAGCTTTGCCGGAAATATTTTTGATGGAAATTTTCATGGCTAATTATTTCTTGGCGGCAGCAGCTTTGTCAGCGCCGGCTTTTTTCTTGCCGACGGTCGCCACGGGAGCTTTCCAGCCCTTCGGACGTTTCTTGGATTCACGGATGACGACGTAATCGCCTTCCGCGCCGGGAATGGAACCTTTGATCAAAATCAAATTATCCGCTTCGAGCACCTGAATCACTTCGAGGTTCTGCGTCGTGCGTGTGTCCTGACCCATGTGACCCGGCATACGCATACCGCGCATGACCGTGCCTGGGAACAAACGCTGACCGATCGCGCCGGAACGGCGTTTCCAGCCCTTCGCACCGTGCGTCGCGCAACCGCCCGCGAAATTATGGCGCTTCATGACACCTTCAAAGCCGCGACCTTTGGTCGTGCCGATGGCATCAATGAAATCGCCCGGCGCGAACAACGTCGGTCCGACGATATCGCCGGGCTTCACGTCTTTGGAGAAATCACGGAACTCGCGGATGCGTTTCACCGCCACGCCGTTCTGTTTCTTGATGTGGCCGAGCAACGCCTTCGTCAGGCGCTGTTCCTTCTGGTCGTCAAAACCGAGTTGGACGGCATTGTAACCATCCTTACCGGCCTGCGTTTTCACTTGGAGCACGCGGTTCGGTCCGGCGAGCACAACGGTGACGGGGATCAGCGTGCCCGACGCCGTGTAGACGCGAGTGTGGCCGAGTTTTTTTCCTAAAAGTCCTAGTGGCATGGTGGTGTCCTCTTCAGATTTTGATGGTGATGTCCACGCCAGCGGGCAAATTGAGCTTCTTCAATTCGTCCACGGTCTTGGCGGTCGGTTCGAGAATGTCGATGAGCCGCTTGTGGGTGCGTTGTTCGAAAGTTTCCTGCGACTTCTTGTCGGAGTGCGGCGAGCGCTGAACGGTGTAGCGTTCGATGCGGGTCGGGAGTGGGATCGGGCCGGCCACACGGGCGCCCGTGCGCTTGACGGTGTCGGCGATTTCTTTGGCCGACTGGTCTATGACGCGATAGTCATAAGCCTTGAGGCGGATGCGAATACGTTGTGCCATATAAAGAGCGATTGTCTGTTTTTGGTTTAACTATTGCCGCCCTCCGTCCAACGAAAAGCGGACGCGGATAATAACAACTACACTTTGGTGTGCAATATCTTTTTTAAATAATTTTGATTGTTCCCGCGTCGCCACGGGCCATCCGCCGCCGACCGACCGGCTAAATCAAAATCACTGCGGCTTCGTGACCAGAATCGCCAGCGCTTCCGTCACGCGCACCGTCACCTGATCACCCACGTTGAAATCCGCGAGATTGATGCTTTCGCCCACGGTCACCGTGCGTGTGATGCCATCCACACCCTGCAAGGTCACTTGATCCTGCCAGTTGTTGATGTCGAGAATCGTCGCCGTAAAATCCAGCGTGCTCACCCCCACCACCCCCGGCTTGGCGCCCGGCAACGGCCGCACCACCAACGCACTCGCGCTCAGATTTTGCGCCGCCGCATCCTGCCGGATGAAAATGGACATCCGCTCCACGACCGTCGCATTGACCACGTCGCCGACTTTGATCTGATTAAAATTCACGACCTGCGGCCCGCATTTGTATTGGTGGATTTTGCCGGACGCTGTGTTCTTGAGCGTAACGCGACGGTGCGCGGCATCGATCGCCAACACTGTATTCGTCGTTGCAATCGCGTTGACGACAATCTGACCGCCGAAATCCTGCGAACCCGCGAACGTCTCCGGTCCCGTGACTTTCAGTGGAATGGTGGAGGAACACGCCGCACAGAAAAGCGCCAGCGCGAGCGCGGCAAAGATAGGAATGGTTTTCATTTATCTGATTTTTAGATTTTGTTGGCGACCAGAAAGTAAATTTCAAATGATTTTATTACTTCGGAAACAAAAAGGTAATGGCGAAACGCAAGCCCCAGTCCGGTCCGCCGTTGGGTTTCTCGACGTAGTAGCGATAGCCAAATTGGAACGCGACCGGCATTTTGCCGATCTTCACCAACTGCTGCACCGTCCAGTTCATCGGCGCGGTCGCTTCCTGCGTCACCCAGTTGTAAGTGGTCTCGGTGTTCATCCCGAACGTCGTGTAAGTCTTCGTCGTGTAGGAGATGAACGGTTGCAAAAATGTGGCGTTCACTTCCTGATTATCCCAGCCGGCAAATGACCAGATATGATTGACCAATGCGCCGTAGGTGAAACCGTTTTTCTGCTGTAAGGCCACGATGGACGGACCCGCGCCCCATTGCCCAGGCCCGAGAATGCTTTCAGTCGCGGTCGGATAATAACCCACCGGCCCCGCGCCTAAAATCCAACCGCCCACCGGCGCTTTCGGCGAGAAGAAAAAAGTCTGCGTCGTGTTGCCCAAACCGGAATGACTTTCGCCCAGACCATTCGGCGCTTTGGGATTATTGACCAACGCTTCCTGATAAATCACCGGCACGATGGTGCGGATGATGAGATTCCAGTCATCGCTGATGCCGATGGGCACCACGGGCTGGATGTTGGCGGTGTATTTCATCGCGTGCGCCGGCCCGATGCCAAAATCCCAGTTGTTCTGAATCGGCACGCTGATGAGGGCGGCGACGGGATTTTGCAGTTTCTTGGCGAGGTCGGCTTCTTGCGCTTTCACATCGTCGGTCGTGCCGCCAGCGGAACCGGCATCGGCCGGCGCGAGCGCGAGTGAGCTATTGAATGCCGGCATGGTGTCGGCAAAGGTGGTGGACGTCGCCAGCGCAGTGGCGAGGCAAGTGAGCGCGATGATTTGGGTTTTCATTTTAGTTCTGAGTTTTAATAATTAATTCGCCTGCACGATACCCGGCGGGTTCCACGTGCCTACGCCCGGCGGCAGAATGGAAGGCGGGGTTGCCTTCGGCCAGTAGAGGCGCATGACGAGATAGATCGTATCGTTCGGCGCGGGCAGCCAGTTGCTTTCCTTGTCGGCTCCCGGCGAATCTTTCTGGATGTAGAGCGTGAGCGAGCCATCGGCATTTTTCTTCATGTCCGACAACATCGGGGAGTTGATGAGATAACGGTTGATGGGATTCTCGATGAGCAATTGCGATTTGCCGTCATACATCGTGACCGACCAGAAGGCGTTCACGGGCGGAAACTCGCCGGCGGGGAACGTGAGTGTGTAGTTATGTTTGCTGCCGTCGAGCACTTCGCCATTGGCCAGCGTGGTGGTCAGGGGATACATGGCCTCGACGGCGTTGTTGCCGTAGATGCCACCCTGCGCGGCGGCGGCGCGCTTCAGCCAGTCGCCGTTGTAAAACGCGCGGTCGCCGAAGAGCGAGCCGACTTTCCAGCCGTTGATGTCCTTCTGCCCCTTGACCAGATACTCTTCGACTTTTTTCTGGCCTGCCTTCATGCCGAGGCCCACTTCGAGTTTGTGTTCAAGATCAAGGCCGTCAAAATTGAAAGTCTTGCCGGCACCGATACCGATGCGGGCGAGCTGCGCGCGGATGGCTTGTTCTTCCGGCCCGGCGGGCGCGAACTGCAAAGCGAAGTCGAGGTATTGAAAGAAATTCGTCTTCACCATGTCCTTGGTGATGGGCGGAAAGTTGATTGCCGGCGCGGCGGGCGGCGCGGGCTTGCCCAGATACGCCGAGAGCGGCCGCACCTGGTAGCCGGACTGCACCTTGATCACGTTCGGCATGTCCTCCGGATTTATCAACTGGGTGCGATAGGCCGCGAGCGAGAATTGCGTGGTGGAACGGAATACTTGCTTGATGCCGGCCGGCGTCTCGCCCTTCCAGTCGGGACCGACGACCAGATAATCGCCTGGCTCGTTGCCGGTGGCGCGGCTGCCAATGTATCCGTAATTGAAGGTATTACCGTCGCACAGCATCACGGAGTAATAGCGGCTTTTTTCGACCGCTGGGACTGACAGCACGATGGGTTCGGCGCGCAGATCCAGCCAGCATAATGAATAGGGCGTATCGCTGTTGGGCGTGATGATGGCCGTATCCTTGTAAGTGAACACGCGGGGCTCGTTGAGAATCTGGTTGAACGGCGCCTTGAACTGGCCGGAGTTTTTATCCACGGAATACTCATACATCACCGCGTAGTTCATCACGATGGGCAGGCCATAGATGAAGCCTTGCTCCGCGATGTCTCTCGTCTCGGCGATGCCGGGCGCGTTTTTCTCGTTCTTCTCCGCCTGCGCGACGGCGTCATTCTTGGTGGCGCAGCCGGCGAACAGCACAGCAGCGAATGCGGCGGCAATGATAATAGTCAGGTTTTTAGTCTTCATGGTTTAAGGCTTGTGAATGAATGCGAACGGCGGAAAATTAATCTAGAAGCAAGCTTGTGCAAACTGTTTTTTAGCTACAATTGCGCACAAAATAAAAGAGCCGGAGTCTGACGACTCCGGCTCGTGGTTGAGAAATAATTTCTTAGGTGCGCGCGGCAGGTTTCTTCGCAGCGGCGTCCAGAATCGTGGTCAACACGCTGTTCGGCACTTGCGCGAATGAGAGCGGTTCCATCGAGTAGCTCGCGCGGCCCTTGGAGAGCGAGCGAATCGCCGTGGCGTAACCGAACATTTCCGCGAGCGGCACCTGCGCGTTGAGGACGGTCTGACCGTTCTTGGCTTCGATGCTGACAATCGTGCCACGACGACGGTTGATGTCGCCGAGCAAGTCGCCCTGATATTCATCAGGCGTCGTGCATTCGACTTTCATCAGCGGTTCGAGCAAGATCGGGCCGGCTTTCTTGAAGGCGTCTTTCAACGCGAAAATACCAGCCATACGGAAAGCGAGTTCGTTCGAGTCAACTTCGTGGAAGCTGCCGTCCACGACTTCGACCTTGATGTCAATGACTTGGTAGCCGCAATACACGCCGCCCTTGATGGCTTCATTGATGCCGTCAATGACCTTCGGAATGAATTCTTTCGGAATCGCGCCACCGACGATTTCGTCAACGACTTCCACGCCTTTACCCGTTTCATTCGGATAAACTTTGATGCACGCGTGACCGTATTGACCTTTACCGCCGGACTGACGGATGAATTTGCCTTCGCCTTCAGCGTCCTTCGTGATCGTTTCACGATACGCAATCTGCGGTGCGCCGGTGTTGGCTTCCACTTTGAATTCGCGTTTCAAACGGTCAACGATGATTTCCAAATGCAATTCACCCATGCCCGCAATGATGAGCTGGCCGGTTTCTTCGTTCGTGAAGCAACGGAACGTCGGATCTTCTTCCGCGAGGCGCTGCAAGCCTTCGGACAACTTGTCGCGGTCGGCCTTCGTCTTCGGTTCCACGGCCATGCTGATGACCGGTTCCGGGAAGGTAGGCGGTTCGAGCGTCACGTCGTAATCTTCATTGCACAGTGTGTCACCGGTGGTGATGTTGCGCAGACCGACGAGCGCGGCGATGTCGCCGGCATAAACTTCGTTGATGTCCTTACGTTCGCTGCCTTGAATAACCATGAGGCGGGAAACACGCTCACGTTTGCGCGTGCGCGGATTGTAAATAGTGTCGCCCTTTTTGAGGTGACCGGAATAGACGCGGAAGAACACCAGCTTACCCGCGTAAGGATCGGTCCAGAGCTTGAACGCGAGCGAACAGAATTTTTCGTGATCGCTCGTCGGCACTTTGACGACGACGTCCGTGCCCACTTCATGACCTTCCGCACCCGGAATATCAATCGGGCTGGGCAGATAATCAATGACCGCGTCCACCAAAACCTGAACGCCTTTTTTCTTGAACGCCGAACCGCACAGCACGGGCACGAGTTCAATTTTGCAAGTGAGGCGACGGATCGCCGCTTTCAAAACTTCCGGCGTAATCGGCTTTTCTTCAAGCACGAGTTCCGCGATGGAGTCGTCTTTGTTGGAAACGGCATCAATCAATTCCGCGAGCGCGGCCTTGGCGCGTTCCTGATCGGCCGGAGCGATTTCGCGGATCTCATAATTGAGACCTTCGTTCGCTTCGCCCGGTCCCCAATAAATCGTCTTCTGGTTGACGACGTCAATGACACCTTCAAAACCACCTTCGACCGGCTTGCCTTCGGATTCAACCGGTCCCTGACCGAGCGGCAGGAAAACCGGGAACGCATAAGCCTTGAGCTTCGTGCGCATGTCGTTGAGGGCATTTTCAAAATTCGCGCCCATGCGATCCATCTTGTTGACGAACGCGATACGCGGAACATTGTATTTCGTCGCCTGGCGCCAAACCGTTTCCGATTGCGGCTGCACACCGGCAACGCCGCAGAACACAGCGACCGCGCCGTCGAGCACGCGCATGGAGCGTTCGACTTCAGCGGTGAAATCCACGTGACCGGGCGTATCAATGATGTTGATGCGGTGCGGAATGTTGTTGAACGCCTTGTGAATCTTGTCTTCACCCGGCTTGGCCGTTTTCTGCGTCCAGAAGCAAGTGACAGCGGCGGAAGTAATCGTGATACCGCGTTCCTTTTCCTGCTCCATCCAGTCGGTCACGGTGTTGCCGTCATCCACGTCACCGATTTTATGAATCAGTCCCGTGTAAAACAAAATACGTTCGGTCGTCGTCGTCTTGCCGGCATCAATGTGGGCGGCGATACCGATGTTGCGGGTGCGTTCGAGGGTATATTCGCGATCGGGCGAATTAGGGGATTTGACTTCAGCGCTCATAAAATTTCAAAAATAACAATCTAAACTTAATAGGTTACAGGAACAAAAAACGCCCCGGCGATTTCCGTCGGGGCGTGTTTTCAAAAACTTTCTAGAAACGGAAATGCGCGAAAGCTTTGTTGGCCTGCGCCATCTTGTGAACCTCGTCACGTTTGCGGATGGCGTTGCCCTGACCTTGGAAAGCTTCGAGGATTTCCGTGGCGAGCGCAGCCTTCATCGGCGTGCCCTTTTTGGCGTCCGCGAAATCTACGATCCAACGCAGCGCAAGCGCGTTCTGGCGTTCCGCCGGAATTTCCAGCGGCACTTGATACGTCGCCCCACCGACGCGGCGGGCTTTCGTTTCGATGCGCGGCTTGGCGTTTTCCACCGCGCGTTGCAAAATTTCAATCGGGTTGCTGTCCGGGTTCTTGGCCGAGATGGTCTCGAACGCACCGTAAACGATACGTTGCGCCGTGCTCTTCTTGCCGGAAATCATCACGGTGTTCACGAGGCGGCTCACCAGCGTGTTCTGGTATTTGCCGTCTTTGGCCATCGGCCGTTTGGTTGCTGTGTGTCTGCGGGACATAATTATTTATTTCTTAAAATTATTTCGCAGGCGCGCCAGCTTTGGCCGCCTTCGGACGTTTCACGCCGTATTTGGAACGGCTCACGCGACGTTTTTCCACGCCGGCGGCGTCCAACGTTCCGCGCACGATGTGGTAACGCACACCGGGCAAATCCTTCACCTTGCCACCGCGCACGAGCACGATGCTATGTTCCTGCAAATTGTGGCCTTCGTCCGGAATGTAGGCGATGACTTCGTAGCCGTTCGTCAAACGAACCTTGGCCACCTTACGCATCGCGGAGTTCGGCTTCTTCGGGGTGCGCGTCATCACTTGGATGCATACGCCACGACGAAACGGTGAATTTTCCAAGGCAGGTGACTTGGATTTATACTTAACTTTAGTGCGGCCCTTGCGGACCAGTTGGTTGATTGTCGGCATTTGCGTTAAATTCGCGGTAAAAATTACCGTTTCAGCTTTTGGAGAAACGGAGCGCGGAATATATCAAACGCGCCTGATGTGGCAACATTATTTTCCAGCTTTTTTGGAACACTTGCCCCGCCGACGGTTCTGGCCTAATAATTTCAGCCGGAATTTCGCCCATGAAACAATATTTTTCCCTGCTCGTCGGCCTGCTGATTTTCGCTAATCAGGTCTTCGCTGCCAACGCCGATTACAAGTCCGTTTTGATTTCCGCCACGACCAACGCCGTGCGCGTGCGCCTGCCACTCACCGACGTGACCGGCAAAGTGCGCGTGAAAGAAAAATCTTCCGACGGCTTTGGCCTTCCCGTTGCGCCGATGAAAACTTCGCTCAACGAGAAATTTTATCTGGAGTGGCAAATCGGCTACGACATTCCCAACACGAATAGCCCGAGCGTCGTTCCCGAAATAAAATTTATCCGCAACGGCGAAACCAAATACGGCCACGAACTTTCCAAAATAATTTTTGAATCCGTGCGGTTGGGAATTATTTCCACGAATGATTTGATCCGCGAAATGGATTCGTTAAAGAAAATCCCTGCGAGCGAGTTCGAGGAAAGCCAAGCCGTGCAAGTGGAAGTTTCGACTAACAATTCCGCAGATGGATTTCAAAGCGCCATTCAACGTTTGCCGCAATTCACCAAATCCACGCCGCACGGCTGGGTGCAAATCCAGTTGAAACAAAAGCAGCGCGCGGTCGGTTATCAAGCGATGGTTTATGTTTGCCTGCCGATGAATGAAGTTTTGGCGACGGACAACTCGCCGCGCAAAACCGGTCCGGCCAAATCCAAGGAAACAGCCTACTACAATTTCAACCGCGCGAATGCAGACCTGCTGCTCGATATCATCCAAGCTTTCGGCATCGCCTCGCAGCAACACAACGAAGACATGCAAAACATTCTTGGCAAAATTCTAGATACTTCCGCGAGCCGTTAAACTTTCTTCCGTCGCCAGCCGGCGATGAACATCCCGTTGCCGTTCAAATCTTCCGGCCACACTGCCACTTGCGAAGCCTGCTCGACGATGCGCCCTTCAAATTTGATCGTGTCCCAGATCAGCGGCTCGAATTCCGCTGGAAACTTCGCGTTGAAATAATCCACCACTTCGGTGGATTCCGCGCGCGTCAATGTGCAGACGGAGAAAATCAATTTGCCGCCCGGCTTCACGCTCGGCGCGACATTTGTGAGCAACTTCTTCTGGATTTCTGACAGCTCGCGCACATCGTTCGGCTCCGTCGTCCAGCGCGCTTGCGGATTGCGTTGCCACGTGCCAATGCCGCTGCACGGCGCATCCACGAGCACGCCGTCGAACTTGGTCTTCGTTGGCAACTTCGCGCCGCCGTCCCAATGTGCGGAACGATAGTTGAAAACTTTCGCGCGGCCGGCGCGACGTTTTAGTTTCGTGAGTCGCCATTCCGCACGGTCACTCGCCCAGAGCATGCCTTTATTCTGCATCAGGTCGGACAAGTGCAAAGTTTTTCCGCCCTCGCCAGCGCATGTGTCCCACCACGTTTCGCCCGGCTGCGGCGCGCAGAGCTGGCCGACGAGTTGCGACGCGATGTCTTGAATTTCAAATTCGCCCGCGTGAAATTCCGGCGTCTTGAACAAATCTTCCTCGCCACGATACAAGATCGCCTCCGGCAGCAGTGGACTCACATCCGCCGCGAATAAAGTTTTTGCCAGTGCTTCCGCCGTGCCGCGTTTGGCGCGCAACCACAATTTCGGTTCACGCTGTAAGGAGAGCAGCCATCCATCGGTGACTTCCATTTCCGCCGCCGTCCAAGCGGGCACGGCTTTCTCGCGCAGTTCAGCCAATGGGACGCTGGCGTTGTTGGCCTGAAAGCGTTGGTTCAAGCGGATGGCGAGACGCATCTTATTTTCCACGCCGCGTTCTTCGCGCAGCCAGACGTGCCAGCGGTAATACAGAAAAACGGTCTTGGCGATCTCCGTCGCGTCGAAGGGCGCGAGGTCTTTTATCTGCTTGAGCACCTCGCGCAACGCCGCGTCCGCCGGTTTATCCTTGCCGGTTTTGCGGATCACTTCCGCCGCGACGGCTTGAACATCATGAATCATGTTCCGCAGCATACGCGATTGGGTGCGGCGGGCAACTCCGGCAACGCGCCCAACTGGTCGGGCACAAATTCTTTGAACGTGTTGTCGGACATGAATTAAATATAAAAGAGAAAGGCTACAGAAAAATCCATAGCCTTTCTCGCGACAAGAATGTTAACTTCAAGCTTTCACTGCGCGTGCAAGTCGGCGGTCTGCGAAAACAGATTTTACTTCGGAAGCCAAACCTCCCCATACAAATTGCCGCTTGCCAACTGCATTCAGATTATTTTTTTCTGCGTTAGTAAACTCAATAATGCGTTCGAGGAGAACTGGTCCTACAATATCTGCAATTGCACGCCACTCTTCTGGCTTTTCGGTGCGTGCCAATTGGGCAAATGCGCCAGCAACAGGCAACACCCAAGGTTTGGCAGCGCTATAGCGAATATCTTCTCGAAGGAATACGAGTCTATGTTCACGAACGGTAATACCGGTTAATTTCCCAAACCCACTCGTCCAGTCTTCGCCCTCACGAGTTGTTCGTGATTTATCATACCATTGCTCAAACGAGGCATGGAGATAATCAACGAATTGCAACCACTCGAACGCAATTCCTTTGCAGCTTATTAGTCCGGCCATGAGTTTGTCATCGTGCCGAAGATCTTAAATCAATTTACCTGGACCGCTGTAACAGCGAAGCCGTTCTTTTTCAGTAAATGCTGGATTGATGAGGCTTAATGTTGCAATCACATCCTGTCCCCGAATTACTCTTCCCTTTTCAAATTGCCGCCAAGCAATTTCACGATTAACTCCCGCAGCATCGAGCTCTTCGATGAGCCAATCAAGTTTGTCTCCCAAAACTGCCAAAGACAATTCATCTACTTGCAAATTGGTATTGCGAGCACCTACTAGTTCATCAAGTTCGTCGTCAGCAATACCAGTTAGGACTTCAAGCTTAACGTAGGCGCGAGCGCTTGGTTTATCGGAATTTTTCCATGTTCCATTCAGCGCATCAAAGATGGCTCGCTGAAGATGTCCTCCGTCTGCATTTCCACCGGGACTCATCCAAGGTTCATCATCGTTCCGCCTTAAACGGAAACTCAATTCTTCAGTGCTGTTGTCATAAGAAGCCTCATCAGCATTTACAACAATTCCTTTGCTATAATAAAGAAACCATGACGGTTTTTCGGCCAAAGTATTTTGAATACCTTCAAATACTTTAGTTCCAATATTTTGGTTTCGAGGATTTGGGCCAAAGTCAATGCGTGCTTTGTGAATCGCATCTACGGGGATTTGACACATATACCACTTGCGTCCGAGGCCATTTGGATCACGGAAGGCACGAATGTCTTCTTGTGGGACGTGGATTTTAATGGTTACGGACGAATACTTCGAGGCAGAGTTTATACTCTTCATGTTGTTTTCTTTCAGTTCGCTAATTGAGAAAAAGAATATCAAACGTTAGCGATTGCCGTGCTTCCACTCGCTCGCACATACACTGCACAAGCCCTCAATTCGAGGTGAGTTTCAGACAGCCATTTGAATCCTCGCTGTCAGTTTCCTGACAACGAAATAATTAATACCCTTAATTTCAGAAGCGTCAACCACTTTTCTGCGCTTCCTTCGCCCAAGTGCCTTTCACCGCGACCTAAATTTCCGGTTCGCCGCGCGCGCCGTGCCAGACGCGCAGGATTTCCAGAAACTTTTCCTTTGGGTGGACGCGATAAACGATGCGGTAATTTTTTACGACAATCTCGCGGATGTTCGGCTGGTTGCGTTCGGGAACAACGCGGCCAAGTTCGGGAAATTTTTCCAGCGTGTCCACGCGGGCAAAAATCAGTTCGCCCAGTTTGAGCGCCGCCGGTGGATTGTCCTTGGCGATGAAGGCAGCGACGTCGCGCAAGTCTTCGCGTGAGCGGAGCGTCCAGACTATTTTGAAATCCACGACGCAAACTCCCTTTTGACCTGCTCGTGCGGGACAACTTCACCGCGATCCGCCTGCTCCTCGCCTTCGCGGATGGCCGTGAGAAACTCAATCTCCCTGCCGATGTCCTGCAACTTCGCGTCTGCGGGAAGCCGGTTCAGCAATTCAACGACGAGTTGTTTGTCGCTCATAGAACCAATTTAGCAAAGGGCCGTTTGTTTGCAAGGTGCAGAATCATGCAAACAACAGCTCACGCCTTCGCCACCAACTGCCGCAACACATACGGCAAAATGCCGCCGTGCTGGTAGTAGTCAATCTCGATGGGCGTATCAATGCGGCAACGGACGGCGACGTTTTCCACGGAGCCGTCTTTGCGCGTGATCTTCAGCGTGAGGTCCTGCTGCGGCTTGATGTTCGCGTCGAGGCCGACGATGTCGTAGGTCTCAGTGCCGTCGAGCTTCAAGGTCTGCGCGGTGGTGCCTTCCTTGAATTGCAGCGGCAGCACACCCATACCGACGAGGTTGCTGCGGTGGATGCGTTCGAAGCTTTGCGCCACGACGGCTTTCACGCCGAGGAGGTTCGTGCCTTTCGCGGCCCAGTCGCGCGACGAGCCGGTGCCGTATTCCTGTCCGGCCAAAATAATCAACGGAGTTTTTTCCGCCTGATATTTCATCGAGGCGTCGTAAATGGAAACCTGTTCGCCGGACGGCTGGAGCTTGGTCACGCCGCCTTCCACGCCGGGCACCATGAGATTCTTGATGCGAACATTGGCGAACGTGCCACGCGTCATAACGCGGTCGTTGCCGCGACGCGAGCCGTAGCTGTTGAAATCTTCCACTGCGACGCCATTTTCGACGAGATATTTGCCGGCAGGGGTCGTCTTCTTGAACGAGCCGGCGGGTGAGATGTGGTCGGTGGTCACGCTGTCGCCGAAAATGCCGAGCGCACGAGCTCCGGTGATCGGTTTGATGCTGCCGGGCGTCATCGAGAAATTTTCGAAGAACGGCGGCTCCTGGATGTAAGTGGACTTGCGGTCCCACTCGTAAACATTGCCGGTGCTAGAGGAAATTTCATTCCACTTCGGATTCTGTGCGGCGAAATCTTTGTAGAGGCGACGGAACACATCCGGTTGCAACGCGGCCTGCATGAGGTCGCGCACTTCTTTCAAGCTCGGCCAGATGTCGCGCAGGTGAACGGGCTTGCCGTCCTTGCCGGTGCCAAGGGCGTCGTTAGCTAGGTCAATGTCCACGCGACCCGCGAGCGCAAACGCGACGACGAGCGGCGGAGACATGAGGAAGTTGGCCTTGATGTTCTGATGCACGCGCGCTTCGAAGTTGCGGTTGCCCGACAACACGGCGGCGGCGACCAGATTGTTTTTGACGATGACTTCTTCGATCGGCGCGGCGAGCGGACCAGAGTTACCGATGCACGTCGTGCAGCCGTAGCCGACGAGATTGAAACCGAGCTTGTCGAGATACGGCGTAAGGCCGGTGGCGTTGAGATAATCGGTCACGACGCGTGAGCCGGGCGCGAGCGACGCCTTGACGGAGGCGTTGACGGTGAGTCCCTTCTCAACTGCTTTCTTCGCAAGCAAACCGGCAGCGAGCATCACGCTCGGGTTGCTGGTGTTCGTGCAGCTCGTGATGGCGGCAATCAAAACAGAACCGTGGCCGATGGTCGATTTTCCACCGGTAAGCATCACGTCCGCCTTGGTCTTGCCCAGCTCCTCGGCCTTCATGCCAAAACCGTTTTCAGTGACCGGCTTGGAGAATGCAGTGGTGAACTCGCTTTTCAACTTCGGCAATTCGATGCGGTCTTGCGGGCGTTTCGGACCCGCGACGCTGGGCAACACCGTGCCGAGATCGAGTTCGATTTCCTGCGAATAGACGACGTCGCCTTTTTTCGGAATGCCCCAGAGACCTTGCGCCTTGTAATAATTTTCGTAGGTCTTGACGGCTTCGTCCGTGCGGCCGGTGGCGCGGAGATAATTCGCGCACTCGGCGTCAATCGGGAAGAAACCCATCGTCGCGCCGTATTCAGGCGCCATGTTCGCAATGGTCGCGCGGTCCACGAGCGGCAACGCGGCGGCGCCGGGGCCGAAGAATTCCACAAACTTGCCGACGACTTTCGCCTTGCGCAAAATCTGCGTGACGGTAAGCGCAACGTCCGTGGCGGTGACGCCTTCGCGAATCGAGCCGGTGAGATGCACGCCCACGACATCCGGCGTGAGGAAATAAACCGGCTGGCCGAGCATGCCGGCTTCCGCTTCGATGCCGCCAACGCCCCAGCCAACGATGCCGAGGCCGTTGATCATCGTGGTGTGCGAATCGGTGCCGACGAGCGTGTCGGGATAATAAACATCGCCCGCATTCAAAACGCCTTTGGCGAGATATTCGAGATTCACCTGATGCACAATGCCGATACCCGGCGGCACGACTTTGAACGTGTCGAACGCCTGCATGCCCCACTTGAGAAATTGATAACGCTCACGGTTGCGCGTGAATTCCAAATCCAAATTACGCGCCATCGAATCCGCGCCGCCCGCGAAGTCAACTTGCACCGAATGGTCCACGACCAAATCCACCGGCACCAGCGGCTCGATGATTTTTGGATTCTTGTTCAGCTTCGCGACGGCGGTGCGCATTGCGGCCAAATCGACGAGCAGCGGCACGCCGGTAAAATCTTGCAGCACGATGCGCGCGACCACGAACGGGATTTCCGCCGTGCGCGTCTCGGTCGCCTGCCAGTTGGCGAGTTCCTTGACGTTCGCTTCATGCACCTTCTTGCCATCGCAGTTGCGCAGGACGGATTCCAGCACAAGACGGATGGAAACCGGCAGTTTGGAAATGGGGCCGACGCCGGCTTTTTCCAGCGCAGGCAGCGAATAAAATTTTCCAATTTTGCCGCTGCCGAGTTCAAAATTCTGCAACGTGCCGAATAAGTTGTGAGTGCTCATTTATTTCCTTTTAAAATTCCTTAAAAATAACCGGCTAAAAATGAACATTGCGCGCTTCACTGTCAAGCGAAGCGCGTAGAAGAACTTGGATACGTTGAGCCGCCGCAGCAAATTAATTTGCCGCGGAGTTGATATGCAGCAAATCGCCGATGCGCTTTTCGAGCCGGTTCAAGTCGAGCGGCTTGGTGAAAAAATCATCGGCGTGCATGGACGCGGTGCGTTTCGTCACGTCGCTGGACAACGCGCTCATGAAGATGATGGGAATCTTTTTAGTGGACGGCTGGCGTTTCAGAATTTCACACACCGACAAACCGTCGAGGTCAGGCAATAAAATATCCAACAGAATCAAATCCGGCTGACCCTCGCGAGCCTGACTCAAGGCGTGGACGCCATCGCCTGCCACGAGAAAATCGCAGCCGAGATTGGCGAGGCGAAATTTCACCAGCTCGATGAAATCACCTTCGTCATCCACAATCAAGATACGCGGAACCATGCTGGCAAACTAACTGACTCCGCGCCAAACACAAAGACGGACGGGTTAAATCCGTGTTACGAATGGGAAACAAATTATTTCGGCGGCTGGGGCGGAAAACTCTTTTGCGCGAATGGTAATTCGTCTTCCTTGTGCATGCGATTGCCCGCCGGGTCAACGATAGTCGCGGTGATGAAGACTAGGATTTCCGTTTCATTCGTGTGCTGGCTGCGAAACATCCGCCCCACCAACGGCACGCTGCCGAGCACCGGCGTCCGGTCTTTGATTGTGTTTTTCACGCGCATGCCGCCCACCACCGCCGTCTGGTCATCCCATAAATTCAAGGTTGCGGTCATTTGCCGAACATTGAATTTTGGCAAAACCATTGGCAATTGAACTCGGTTATTGGTTCCCGTGACATTCGGCACATCCGGCGGTTGGTCGTAGCCTAAAAATTCCGTCAGTGAAGGTATGACCACCAAATTAATGGTGTAACCATCGGACAAAACATAAGGCACCACATCCAAAATCGGACCGGTCTCGACTTGAGTTGTCTGCGGAAAAATTGAACTGGTTCCGTTGTTGGTCAAGCTTTCATGAAAAGCAAAATTGGTGACGACGGTGATAATTTCCGTCGCCCGCATTTGCGTTTGTCGTCCGCTGGTCGTGGTGACTTCCGGCTCGGCCAGAGTTTCAACATCTTTACGCGACGCCAATGAATGTAAAATAAATCTCAAGTTTTTGTCGTTGAGAACTCCCGTGAATTGATTGGTGGTGGAATTGGTCGCGTTCAAAAAATTTCCGAAACCAGCCAGCGTTCCCAGCGGCACTTCCAGAAACCGCGCCTTGATGTGGATTTGCGGCGGCACGCAATTCAAAATTTCAATCGCATGCTCAATGGTGTCCAAATCGGCTGGCGTTGCCTTCACAAACAATTTACCAAGCCTGTCGCCGTAGAAAATCGCTTTGCCCGGCGGCGATTCCATGTTCACGCCAAGACTCGCGAAAAAATTCTTGAGCGCAGGCACAATCTGTTCGGCTGAATTGGTGCTACCACCAACGTCAACGCCCGCCGCCTTCAAGCTGGCGACAAAAGTGTGGGGATCCACCGCGAAAACACGGTTGAACAAAAGATTGGTGGCGTTCCCGCTCGTTGGCGAATTCGTGACATCGGTGCGCTTGATGATGGTTTGCAAGCGCTGTTGAAAACGTGCTGGTGAGTTCGTGACGATTTCCACGCCGACGAAAACCACCAGATTACTCGCCGCCGGATCAGCCGAATTTTCCACGCAAATCATCATGCCACCGTGATTTTCCAATTTGGATTTGGTGGCGAATTGGTTGGTGACCGCAACTCCCGCCCGCTGGTCAACGGTTTTACCCACCATCGTCAGGTCAATGAGTCCATCAACCACAACCGGCTTGCAGGAAAAACTCACGTTGTTGAATACATCGCCTACAAACACCTCTGCCCGCTCGCCAATTAACGTCAACACGCGCGGCGCAGAAAATTTTTGAAAGGCCGTTGCGTTCAGCTTTTCGTGGGTCTGGCTGAACTCACCTGCCGACACTGACCACCATGAATCATGATTATCCAAACCCCGATTGAACTTGAGCGATGCGGCAATCTTTTCAAATTCGGTGGGCGGTGCGTGATAAAAATGCGCCGTGACCAAAACCGAAGGCCGGTTTGTGTTTTTCAAAACTGCGAGCGGCACGGATATGTTCGGCAGCGTAATTCGGTTTTCGCCACGACCACTACTCATCGTTGTCGCCTGTGGTTCGGCCAATTGCTCCGTGCCGCTGCGCTGCTGCAACACATGCTGCACCATGCGAAAATTAGGATTGGTCAAAATGCCATTAATGTCCGTTGCGTTGTCATTCGTATTTTGAGTAACAGCGGTTGGTGATGAAGCAAGTGGAAACGGCAATGCCGGTTGCTCTGTCAGCGTCGGCGCCTCACCCATCGGCACGGCGACGGCGGTGAACGCCAAAATTCCCAGCAGCGAAACCAGCGTCAACCCCGCGTGACGCGGCGCGCGAAAATCCACCAGCCGCTCGATGCGCTGCCGCAATGCGTGGCGCGATTCCATGATGCCCACCAAACCCAAACTCACGAGCGGACGGTTAAGCGCGAGCTTCGCAACTTCCAACAACGTCGGCGCGTAAGCTTCCGCCTCGTCACGCAGCGCCAGCATCACCGCGTCGTCCACCGCCTCCTCGCGCACGCGACGGATGCGCGCATTCGCGACCCAAACCAACGGATGCCACCAGTAAAAAATCTGCAACAACGCTTGCAAAAAATTCACCCACACATCACGGCGGCGCAGATGGATCAATTCGTGTAACAGCACCGCGCGCAATTGTTCTTCCGAAAAATTTTCCGCGAGCGATTGCGGAATCAAAATCGCCGGACGAAATAATCCACACACGGCGGGCGACATTGCGTTGGTCGTCAACTTCACTTGCACTTTGAATTTCGTGCTGAGAATTTTTTGCGCCTCGTCAACCAGCGCGGCCAGTCGTCCAGATGAGTTCGCACGACGGACTTGCCGTGTGATTTGCCACCAGCGAACCAGCAGCCACAGAAACAAGATTGAACTGACGGTGACGGAAATCGCCAACAACCACGCGGTTAAATTCAGCTCCGGCTTTGGCGGAACAAAAACCGGTAGCGGCGTTTGCGGAATTTCCGGCAACGGCGTCTCATCATAAGTGACGGTGTAATGCGGCGCGGGTTTTGCCACCACCAGCGGCGGAGTTTGATGTAGCCACCACGCCGGACTCGTCGGCAGCGCCAGTGTCGGCGGCACGCACAGTTTTACCAGCACGACCAGCCACAGCGCATAGCGAATCGAAGCCCGCAGCTTGCGTCGCACCAAAAAATCAAACGCAAACAAACCCGCAATGAGCAGGCTCGATTGCCAAAGCATCGGCCACGCAAAGCTCAAAAAAATTCCGCCAAGCTGGTTTAGATTTTCGAGGAGAGAATTCATGGCGCGCCTTTTAGGTGAATTATTTCTTCGCCGATTTTTTCTTCGCCTTGATGAGCGATTCCAGTTCTGCGAGTTCCGTCACGTTGAAGTCTTTGCTCTCCAAAAGACATTGCACCATCGGCGTAAGCGCGCCGTTGAAGGCATGCTTGAGTGCGTAAAAAAGTTCGCCGCTCTGCGCCTGTGCGCGCGTGACGGCGGACTGGTAAATGGTCAGCTTGCCCTCCTTCTTCGCCTTGAGCACGCCCTTGGCCACCATGCGATCCATCAGGGTGCGGACGGTGGAATAATGCCAGCCCATCGGCTTAAAAAGTTTTTCCTGGATGACGGGTGCGGTGCAAGGTTCAGTTTCCCAAACGGCTTTGATGACAGACCATTCGGACTCGGTAAGTTCTACGGCTGGCTTGGACATGAGACGACAATCTCTACAAACGTAGATAATGTCAAGCGGAATATTTACAGATGTAAATTACGAACTGCGACGGAGGAATTATTTTTTAAGTTTTTCCACCAATTTGAGAAGTCGCAATTCAGATTCACATTTGAAAACCTGCGTCCACGCCATCACCGCCACGGTAAATTCCAAACAGCCAACACTAAACCCGGTGGAGTTGTGGTTCTTATCACTTATTGCTGCAATCATTATTACCAGAGCGCAAACCGAAATCACAACTGCGAGCCAAAAGATGATGTTGCGGCGACGCGACATGGTTTTAATCAGCTCTGGCCGGCGCGCATCGTCAATTGCCGCCGAAATGAACGCATCGTCTGCTTTGTCGAATGATTTCATAAATGAGATTGCCGCCGTTATTGCACGAATGCACAACGGCGGCAATCCATTTTCAAACTGGAAGTTTTACTTCAACTTCGCCAGCGTCGCTTTGACGGCTTCGAAGTTCGGCAAATCTTTTGGCGTCGGCGTTTGTTCGCTGTATTGGATGACGCCAGCTTTATCAATGACGAACGCCGCGCGCGCGGACGTGTCACCCACACCCGCGAGCATCGGGAACACCACGTCGTAGGCCTTGGTCACGGCCTTGTTCAAGTCACTGGCGAGCGTGATGCCGATTTTTTCCTGCTTCGCCCACGCAGCCTGCGCGAATGGGCTGTCTACGCTGACGGCAATGACATCCGCGCCGAGCGCCGCATACGCATCGAGACCAGCGGTGAGGCTGCACATTTCCGCGGTGCAAACGCCGGTGAACGCGAGCGGGAAGAACAGCAGCACGGTATTTTTCTTGCCGAAGCTGTTGCTCAATTTGACTTCCACATCAACGGGTGATTTGGATTTGAGCGTGAAATCAGGAGCTTTGGAGCCGATGGGTAATGCCATAATATTTTTTAATTTTTTGTTTCAGTTGTTAAATCTGCTGCGGCGAATTTTGGGAGTTCAATCCGCGACTGTCAAACCTTTCAGAGCTTGCCTTTGGTGCTGGGCAACTGGCCGGCGATGCGCGGATCGTGCCGGCGCGCGGCGTCCACGGCACGCGCAAACGCCTTGAAGAGTGCCTCGACGATGTGATGCGGTTCGTCGCCGTAAAGTAATTCGAGATGCAGATTGCAGCGCGCCTCGTTCGCAAAGCCTTGAAAAAACTCGCGCGCGAGGCCGAAGCGAAACACACTCGACGCGTCCTGATTTTTTTCCGCATTAGAAATTTTCTTCAAACCAAACTGGTTCAGTCCGCGCCAAACTAAAAATGGGCGTCCACTGAAATCCACGACGCAGCGAGCGAGACATTCATCCATCGGCACGTAGGCTTCGCCGGTAAAGGGATTCAGGGGATGAAAACCGTGGCCATAACGGCGGATTCCTTTTTTATCGCCGAGCGCGGCGGCGATGGCCTGACCGAGCGCGATCCCGCAATCTTCGACGGTGTGATGCGCGTCCACTTCCAAATCGCCATTGCAGATTAGCTCCAAATCCACCGTCGCGTGTTTCGCGAAGAGCGTGAGCATGTGATCAAAAAACGGAATGCCGGTTTTGATTTTAGATTTGCCTTTGCCATCGAGATTGAGGCGCAGGGAAATTTGCGTTTCCAGCGTGTGACGTTTGATTTTAGCCGTGCGAACTTTCATCGCGGAAATTAAAGCAGAGCGGGCGCAGAAAGACCAAGCGGAATTACGCGGTCAGTAAAGTTTCCCCGGCGTGACAGGAATGAGTGCAGCCATTTTCTTCTGGATGTCATTAATCTGCTTTTGCAAAGCATCAGGCACGGGCGAAACTTTTTGCGCGGCGTGAAACCAGTCAATCGCCGCGCCGTAATTACCGGCTTCATCTTCGAGTCGCGCAAGATTCACAGCAAGTTCTTCAAAAATAAGTTTATCTTCCTTCTGCTGGTCGGCGGGCGCGGTCATATATTTTTTGACACCGAGTTGCCAAACATTGCGCGCACGGTCGAGGTCGTGGTAAGCGTCGTGATAAACGCGGCCGAGCTCAAAAAGAATTTCATAGCTGTCAGGATTATTGCGCAACCCTTCGCGCAAAAACGCTTCGGCTTGATCTGCGCGGTTCAGATGTTCGCGCAGAAAGAAGGCGCCAACGGTGTAAATCTCGGTCTTCTGCGGGTCGAGATCCGCAGCGAGGCGCAACCACGGGAGAATTTCGCGCTCGTTATGATTTTCCAAATGCGTGTGTTGTGTGATGCGAAAGTTGCGACCGAATGCATCCACCCAATCCTTGGGCTTACCGAGGAAATCTTCATTCTTCTCGTCTTCTTCCGAATCCTTGTGGCCGTGACTGGCGGAGATGATTTCTTTTTCTTCCGTCGCGCGTTGGTCAAACACAGACGGATAATAACCGCTGTGAAAATAAACATCGGCCATCGTAAAAAAATGATTCGCGAACAGTTTCCGACCGTCGCCAAACATCATGCCGAAGACGTTGTCGGATTTGGCGCGCCCGCTCCAATTATCAGCCGGCAGCGCCAGTTTCGCCGAAAGCGTAAACGCAATCGCAAACAGCACCGCCAACATGGACAACGGGGAAAGTTTCATCAGGTCGTCAGACTTTTCCGGCGAAATCCAAACCACGCGAGCAGCAGAAAAATGCTCGTCCATGCCGCCGCGTAAACCGTTGCCAACAACACCGCGCCCACTGGCACGAGTCCCATGTCGTAAACCACAAAGTCACGCAGGTCATACCATTCCAAGTGCGGCATCACAAAATAAAACAAGGTCAGGATGAACTGCATGGGTTCTGGTTGCTGGAGCGCGATGATTTTCAGATGCGTGCCAAGCAGTAAAATTCCGCCCACAACGATGATGGTGATGGTGGACGTGGAAGACGGTGCGGCAAAATAAATTGAGCCTAGCAGCACCATCGCGATGACGACGCCGAGCATGACCCAGTGCATCCAAACGGCTTCCAGATAAGCCGCCCATGGCCAGAAATGTTCTTTGGAACCAGTGACAATCGCAAAGAAGAAGTAAAACACGATTAGCGCCACGCCGGTGGCGAGCCAGCAGCCGAGAAATTTCCCGGCGATAACTTGTGCGCGCGAAACTGGTTTGGCCAGCAGCGGAAAAATTGTTCTCGCCTCGCGTTCGGCAGGAATTTGCCGCGCGGTGGTCACGACGGAAATCACGAGTGCCGAAACCCAGATAAGCAACAGGCAAATGTCTTTTACGTAGCGGACGATTTTGTCGTCATGGAAAAAATTCACCATGCCCGCGCCCAGCGTCAGCAGGGCGGTGAGAACAAACAGGACGTAAAAATCCTTGCGGCGATAGAGTTCCTTAATGACGACGCCAGCGAGGGCAAAAATTTTACTCATGATACGGAACTGGGTTGGTAGCCGACAATTTTTAGAAACGATTGTTCCAAATTATTTGAGCCAGCGGAAACTTCGGCAACTGTGCCAACCGCTTTTAGATCGCCTTGATGCAAAATAGCGACGCGGTCACAAATGGCCTCAACTTCCCCAAGCTCGTGGGAAGAAAAGAAGACTGTCTTCCCCTGCTCTTTCAGGCGTTGAATAATTTCACGAACCTTCATGCGTCCGAGCGGATCAAGCCCGCTCGTCGGTTCGTCGAGGATGAGCAAATCGGGATTGTTGATGAGCGATTGAGCGAGGCCGACGCGTTGCTGCATGCCTTTGGAATAAGATTTAATCGGACGTTTAGCCGCGTGTTCGAGTTCAACCAATTTCAAAAGTTCGGCAATGCGCTTATCCGTTTCCGCGTGCGTAAGCCCAAATATTTTGGCGTAGAAGCGGAGCAACTCTTCGGCGGTGAGAAATTTATAATAGTAGGTCAACTCCGGCAAATAGCCGATCCGCTGGCGGGCGATGGGCTGACGGACATCTATGCCGAACAAACTTGCGGCACCACTGCTAGGCGGAACGAAGCCGAGCAGGACGTTCATAGTGGTGGTTTTGCCCGCGCCGTTGGGACCGAGAAAACCAAAAACTTCGCCGGCGCGGACTTCAAGGTCGAGGCCGTTCAGAGCGACTTTGTTGCCCTGTCGAAAATCGCGACTGCGATACTCAACGCGGAGTTTTTGAGTTTGTAAAATGGCGGTCATGATTGGGGGCAATCAACTTGCATCGCTGTGTTTCGTAATGGAAATCGGCAGTTGAGTCAATCTTGCTTGCGCAAAAAAAATCCCAGAGCCGAAGCTCCGGGATGAGAGAAACTGCAAATTTTTTATTGAATCGCGTGCGGCGGCGTGAGCGTGCTCAACGTGCAGGTCGCATTCGTGCCAACCGTGGGGCAATCATAAGTTCCGCCCGCCGGGCAAATCGGGAGTTCGCCGGTGGAATTCAACTTGATATAAGGCGTCAAATCACTAGGGAAATTGATGTTGTCGCCGGTGGTCTTGTGTTGTTCCAAGGCGAATTGGCTTTCCGCCGAATTAATCTGGCGGAGATTGTTGATGCAACCATTGGCCTGCGAAGTGGAACGGGCTTTCGGAATGGCAATTGCCGCCAACAGACCGATGATGGCCACGACAATCATGATTTCCACCAGCGTGAAACCAGCTTTACGGATTTGGATTTGTTTTTTCATTTGTTTTTTAGTTGTTATTAATTTTATTTATTAGACCGAATGAACCGAGGCGATGTTTGTTACCACACAACCTCGATACAGCACAAGATAACAAGCCATTCGCTAAATCTATTAAGCACGCTTGATGCCAAGATTTATTGCAATTGGTGCGATGGTGTCAGCGTGCTCAACGAGCAATTGGCTGACGGAATGGAACCAACTAGATTCAAAGTATACGTGCCGCCCGAGGGGCACGGTGGAATCGAACCTTTGGTAGTTAATTTGATATAGGCGGTTAAATCCGTCGGCCAGGTGATGCTGTCGCCCTGATGCTTGCCCGCCTCCACGGAGAATTGCTGGATGGCGGTGTCAATCTGGCGAAGGTTATTGATGCAGGAGGTGGCTTGGGAACGGGCGGCCGCCTTCAAAAGATTCGGAATGGCGATGGCGCACAGCAAACCAATAATCGCTATCACAATCATGATTTCCACCAACGTGAAGCCGCTGGAACCATTATTAGTCCGGTTTGTTTTCATTTTTTTTTGGCGCGTTGTGAACCCCGACAGGCGGATTATTTAATAATTAGGACTTGTTCACAGATTGCCTGCCGGAAACGCTTCCCTTTAATTAGCACAACCAATGCCACTATTCAATTTCCAAAATACTTGCGCTAAAAAAACAAAAAACCCCGAAGCCGAAGCCTCGGGGTCTTGGAATCAAACAAGTTAATCTTACTGGAGAGCGTGGGACGGCGTGAGCGTGCTCAACGTGCAGGTCGGATTCGTGCCAACCGTAGGAATCGCGTAGGTGCCGCCCGCCGGACACGGAGGCAAGCTGTTCGCCGAGTTCAGCTTGATGTAGGGCGTCAGGTCAATGCTCAGCGTGATGGCTGAACCGGTCGTTTTGCCCTTTTCCAACGCGAACTGGTTGGCCGCTGCGTCAATCTGGCGGAGGTTGTTGATACAAGCGTTGGCTTGCGAGGTGGCGCGCGCTTTCACGAAGTTCGGAATCGCAATGGCCGCCAAGAGGCCGATGATGGCCACGACGATCATGATTTCAACCAGCGTGAAGCCCGCATTACGGGTGTTTTTGGTCTGTTTCATTTGTTTTGCTTTCTGTTTATCACGCGGCGGAACTACGCATCAGGCGGGTTATATGATTACAACTTTGTTCCCTTGATTGCCTGACGCAACCGCGTTGCTAGGACAATAGCACTACCAATGCCAATGTGTCTAGTGGTAATAAAAAATCTGAAACCGTTCGGAAAATGAATTAACCTGCCGGCCACACCACAATTTTATGAACCAACCACCACCATATGTTGATACTCAACCAACAGGCAAAAACACCCCGTCTCCTTTGAGGACACTACCCCAAATTAATTGAGACACACCTTGTCCGTGAATTACGGTCACAACTCAATTACCTCGTTCAATTCCGGCATTTGCGGCTTCAATTGATGCCGCTGCTCAATCAATTTTGCTAAAATCCCGCGCTGCATATTTTCACCGTGCGTCAGAACCACACGCGGCTGACTGGGCGCGATGGCGTTGAACCACGCCAGCAAATCCGTCTGCCCAGCATGCGCACTAAAACCTCCTAGCGTGTGCACCTGCGCCTTTACGGCAATTTTTTCGCCAAAAATGCTCACGAGTTTTTCGCCGTCCACCAATCGCCGCCCCAGCGAGTCGGCACTTTGATAACCGACGATGACCACGTGTGTCTCCGGCTTCCAAAGATTCGCCTTGAGGTGATGTAAGATTCGACCCGCATTGCACATCCCTGCCCCAGCCATTACGAGACACGGGCCAGCCTGGTCGTTAATTTTTTTTGAATCCTCCGCCGTCACGCACAGCGTCAACGATTTCAAATCAGCCACCACCGGTTTTTGCGCGATGTATTGCAACATCTCGTTGTCGAACAACTCGTGATGCTGTTCGTAAATTTCCGTCGCTGCGATTGCCATCGGACTATCAAGAAAAACCGGAAACGGCCGCACCCGCTGACTGCGAAACATCTGGCTCAACAAAAGCATCAACAACTGCGCGCGACCGACCGCAAACGTCGGCACGAGAATTTTTCCACGCGCGTTTACGCAATCTTTCACGATGTTGGTGAATTCCTCAATCGTTTCGCCAATCGGCTGATGGTCGCGGTCGCCGTAAGTGGATTCCAGAAAAACCATGTCTGCCTGACGAAATGGTTCGTAGTCGCGCAAAATCGGCGCGTTTCTCGGCCCTAGATCGCCAGAGAAAACAATGCGCTTGGTTTTTCCTTCGTCATCGATAATCAATTGGATGCTCGCGGAGCCCAGCATGTGTCCGGCTTCCGTCCAAATCGCTTGAATCCCCGGCGCGACTAAAACCGCCTGTTGATACGGCACAGGTTTGAATTGTTGAATAATCGTTTCCGCGTGCGCAGGCGTGTAAAGCGGTTCCGCCGGCGGTTCACCGGCGCGCTCGCGCTTACGATTCACGCGCTCGATGTCTTGCGTCTGGATGTGCGCCGAGTCGCGCACAATGAGTGACGACATTTCAATCGTCGCTTGCGTCGCGAACACAGGACCGTTGTAACCCGCCTTCGCCAACAGCGGCAATCGTCCCGTGTGGTCTAGATGTCCGTGCGTGATGACGACGGCAGTAAGTCCGTTCACCGGCAACGGCGCCCGATTCAATTCTTCCGCGCGATGGCCGCCTTGAAATAATCCACAGTCCACCAACACGCTGGCGGTTTTGGTTTGAACGAGATAACACGAGCCGGTGACTTCGCCGCCCGCCGCGCCAAGAAGAGTGATTTTCATAAATTCATTTTTCGGCGCTGCGCGAAAGTGACTGTTTTAATTTTAAAGCACGACTACAACTTTTTTTCCGGCTCGGAGATTTCCATGAGCTTGCTGGCCGTCGCCCATTCCACCACCAAATTATATCCGACCGCCAGCAGCGTCGGCCCCAGAAACACGCCCAGAAAACCAAACGTCAGCGCCCCACCAAGCACACCAAAAAAAATCAGCAGGAACGGCATGTTGCTGCCCTGACTGATTAGCCACGGCTTGACGACATTATCCACGTTCGCCACGCCGAAACCCCAGATCAGCATAAAAATTCCCCAACCGTTTGAACCTTGATGGAACAACCAAATCGCCGCCGGAACCCACGTCAATGCGGTGCCGACGAGCGGGACGATGGAAGAAAAAAATGTCAGCAACGCCAGCAGCGCCGCGCCCGGCACGCCCGCGATGACAAAACCGATTCCCGCCAGAACCGCCTGCGTGAGCGCGGTTCCGAGAATTCCATAAACGACGCCACGCACCGTATTGCCCGCCACCGTCAGCAGATGTTCGCCGCGTTCGCCGCCGATGTGCCGCACCAATGCCGTCGCCCACGCGCCCGCTTGCGTGCCACCGCGAAACAAAAAGAAGGCGATAAAAATACTCAAGCCCAGTTTGATTACCCCGCCGCCCAGCAAAAATCCACCTTTGAGCAAAATCGCGCCCGCCGGTTCCACCAGCTTCTCCGCGTGCACCCACAACTTGCTCGTATCTGTCGCAAAACTTTGCCAGTAATCCGTAGCCCGCTCACCCACGAACGGAATTTTCGCTAGCCATTCCGGCGGCGCGGGCGGGCCTTGGTCGATGAACTGTCGCACAGCATTCGTCAAATCTTTGACGTTGTCCGCGAGCGTCGTGCCGACGATGACGAACGGCAGCAGCAAAATTAAAATCATTCCCAGCGTCATCAGGCCAGCGGCAAGCGAATGACGGTTGCCGGTGAATTTCAACAGCCGACAATAGACCGGCCAACTCGAACAGACGAGCACCACCGCCCAAAGCAGCGTGGATAAAAATGGCAACAGAACCAGCAGGCAGCCGCACAGCAATGCCAGCACGACCACCACTAGAAAACTTTCTTTAATGCCAAATTTCATGATTTTATTTTTTCCGCAAAACTAAAATGACTCACGCCCGCGATTTCATTTTGCGATAGCGGCGAATCAAATTATTCGTTGAGCTATCGTGCTTGAGCGATGGCAGAACTTTATTTTCCAATTCAGGAACGATGCGTTGCGCCAGCGCCTTGCCGAGTTCCACGCCCCATTGGTCAAACGGATTCACACTCCAGATTGCGCCCTGCACAAACACGATGTGTTCGTAAAGCGCGACGAGTTTTCCGAGCACCGCGGGCGTGAGTTTGTCTGCAAGAATCGTATTCGACGGACGATTGCCTTCAAAAACTTTGTGCGGCACGAGCGCGGCGGGAACATTTTCCGCGCGCACTTCCGCCGCCGTTTTGCCGAACGCCAGCGCCTCGCTTTGGGCGAAAACGTTCGCCAGCAAAATGTCGTGATGACGTCCGAGCGGCGTCAGCGCTTTGGCAAATGCGATGAAGTCGCACGGAATCAGCCGCGTGCCTTGGTGAATCAATTGATAAAAAGAATGTTGCCCGTTCGTGCCCGGCTCGCCCCAATAAATCGGGCTGGTCTGGTAATTCACTTTCGTTCCGTCCAGCGTGACGTGCTTGCCGTTGCTCTCCATCGTGAGCTGTTGCAAATACGCCGGAAAGCGTTTCAGATAATTTTCATACGGCAACACCGCCACCGTTTCCGCGCCCAGAAAATTCGTGTTCCATACCGACAGCAACGCCATCAACACCGGCAAGTTTTTCTCAAACGGCGCGGTGCGGAAATGCTCGTCCATTTCATGAAAGCCCGCGAGCATCGCCAGATAATTTTCCGGCCCGACCGCCAGCATCGTGGAAAGCCCAATCGCGGAATCCATCGAATAACGCCCGCCGACCCAGTCCCAAAAACCAAACATATTCGCGGTATCAATGCCGAACGCCGAAACTTTTTCCGCGTTCGTCGAGACCGCGACAAAATGTTTCGCCACCGCATTTTTGTTTCCGCCGAGGCCTTTGAGCAGCCAGTTCCGCGCGCTTTCCGCATTCGTCATCGTCTCCTGCGTCGTGAACGTTTTGGACGAGACAATGAACAATGTTTCCGCCGGATCAAGGTCGTGAACCGCTTCCACAAAATCCGCGCCGTCCACGTTCGACACGAATAAAAATTTCAAATCGCGTTTCGCGTAATGCTTCAACGCCTCGTAAGCCATGACCGGACCAAGGTCGGAACCGCCGATGCCGATGTTGACGATATTTTTGATGCGCTTGCCGGTAAAACCTTTCCACGCGCCACTGCGCACGCGCTTCGCGAATGCCGTCAGCTTGTCCAAAACCGCGTGGACATCCGGCACGACATTTTTTCCATCCACAAAAATTTTGGCGCCACGCGGCGCGCGCAAAGCAGTGTGCAGCACCGCGCGGTTTTCGGTGAAATTAATTTTGTCACCACGAAACATCGCGTCCGTGCGTGCGCGCAAACCGGATTCTTTTGCGAGTTGCAGCAACAGTTTTAGCGTTTCCGCCGTGACGCGGTTTTTGGAGTAATCCAGAAAAAGCCCGACACCTTCGACCGTTAACTTTTCGCCGCGCTTTTTATCGGCGGCAAAAAGTTCGCGCAAATGCAGCTTGGCAACTTTCTTCTGGTGGGCGGTCAGCGCTTTCCACGCCGGACGTTGCGTCAAAGGTTTGATGACAGATTTGGTGCTCATGGATTTTGATTTTAATATTTCAGCCGAGCGCGTTGTTCACGATTTGTTGCGCCTCGCTGACGATGGTTTTGAGATGCGTTTCGTCGCGAAAACTTTCCGCGTAAATCTTGTAAATATTTTCCGTGCCGGACGGGCGCGCTGCGAACCAACCGTTCGCTGTCGTCACTTTCAAACCACCGATAGCCGCACCGTTGCCCGGCGCCTTTGTCAATTTCGCCGTGATGTTTTCGCCAGCCAATTGAGATTCTTTCACCGCTTCGGGCGAAAGTTTGGACAACTTCGCTTTTTGTTCCGGCGTCGCCGCCGCGTCAATGCGCGTGTAAAACGGCGTGCCAAATTCTTTCGTCAGTTCAATAAAATGTTTGCCCGGATCTTGGCCCGTGACGGCGGTAATTTCTGCTGCAAGCAGATTCATGATCGGGCCGTCTTTGTCCGTCGTCCAAACCGTGCCATCGCGCCGCAGGAAACTTGCGCCGGCACTTTCTTCGCCGCCGAAACCAAATGAACCATCAAACAATCCCGGCGCGAACCACTTGAAACCGACCGGCGTTTCGCAAAGTTTGCGACCAAGCTTTGCCACGACGCGATCAATCATGCCGCTGCTGACAAGCGTTTTTCCGACAATGACATTTTGCGACCACTGCGGGCGATGCGTAAGCAGATAGCCAATAGCCACCGCAAGATAATGATTCGGGTTCATCAGGCCGACGGACGGCGTGACAATACCGTGGCGGTCAGCATCGGGGTCGTTGGCAAATGCCACGCTGTATTTATCTTTCAGTCCGACCAAGCCGGCCATCGCATACGGACTCGAACAATCCATGCGGATTTTCCCGTCATGATCCACCGACATGAACGCAAACTGCGGATCGAGTTTCGGATTCACGACCTCAATGTTCAGTTTGTAAATGGAATTGATCGGCTCCCACAACGGCAGCGACGCGCCGCCGAGCGGATCCACACCGAGTTTCAAATTCGCGGCGCGAATCGCGTCCAGGTCCACGACATTTTTCAAATCCTCGACGTAAGGCAGAATAAAATCTTTCGCGTGCGTGGTAGCGGCGTTGAGCGCGAACTCGAAAGAAATTCTTTTCACGCCGGAATTGTTTCCGCGCAAAAGTTCGTTCGCGCGATTTTGCACCCATTTGGTCACATCCGTGTCCGCCGGGCCGCCGTTCGGTGGATCGTATTTGAAGCCGCCGTCTTCGGGAGGATTGTGCGACGGCGTGATGATGATGCCATCGGCGAGACCATTTTTGCGTCCGCGATTGAAATTAAGAATTGCGTGCGAAACCACCGGCGTCGCCGTCACGCCATCATCACGCTGGATGAAAGTTTCAATTCCATTCGCCGCGAGCACTTCAAGCGCGGTGCGCTGCGCGGGGGCCGATAGCGCGTGCGTGTCCTTGCCAATGATGAGCGGACCATCCGGACCATGAGCTTGCCGGTAATCACAAATCGCCTGCGTAATCGCAAGAATGTGCGCTTCGGTGAACGTGCCGTTGAGCGACGTGCCGCGATGACCGCTGGTGCCGAAGCTGACAAGTTGGTTGGCGTCGGCTACATCGGGCTGGCGGGCGTAATACTCGCTTTCGAGCCGCGCGAGATCGACGAGCATAGACTTGGGCGCCGGTTTGCCGGCAAGCGGTGAAATGGCCATGTTGGTTTCCTTTTAAATTCGGTTCGCATTCTACAACGCAACGAACAACGGGGAAGAAAAATTGTCGGCGATGAAAAAACTATCCGCACGCTGGCATTTTTTCCTTTTCAGTCAGTCACTTGGAATTGTATTTTCACCAACGGTAACGCCAGCGTAGCTCAGTGGTAGAGCAATAGTTTTGTAAACTATCGGTCGTCGGTTCAATCCCGACCGCTGGCTCCACTTCCAAATACAAGTTTCAAGAGGTTGTCAGCTTTGTAACTCATGAATTGAGTTTGCCGCGACTTCTGGCCTTTTCTTCTTCGCGCATTCTCAAGTCAGCCGTCAAAGTATCAGTGTTCACCTTGACCCGTTGCTTGCTCATGCCATCAATGCGCTGAATCATTTTCATCTTGTTGGTGCAGTAAAGCAGCGCAGTTTCTTCGGTGATCAAATCTTGTTCGTAGGCCTTGAGCAACGATTGTTCAAAACTGTGCCAGCCATAAACTGCGCCAGCCTCGATGATGTCATCCAGTCGGCGTCCTTCATTTTCACCGAGCAAAATGGCTTCGCGCGTGCGCAGATTACTGCCCATTGTTTCCGTGACCAACATCCGCGTGCCGTTCTTGGCGGGAACGAGTCGCTGACTAACGATGTAACGCATCGAACCCGCCAACCGCTCACGCACTTGCGCTTCTTCGTCCGCGCCAAACATGCCGATGATGCGGTTCACAGTCATGGCGGCGCTGGTAGTATGTAGCGTGCTAAATACCAAATGACCGGTCTCGCCGGCGTTGAGCACTATTTCCATCGTTTCGCGATCGCGGATTTCGCCGATAAAAATAATTTTTGGCGCCTGCCGCATGGCTGCGCGCATTCCACGGTGAAAACTAAAAAAGTCACGGCCAAGTTCCCGCTGGCTGAAGGTGGACTTGATTGGCGTCAGCACAAACTCAATCGGATCTTCCAGCGTCAGAATATGGATGTTCCGCGTCTTGTTGATTTCATTCAACATCGCGGCCATCGTCGTCGTCTTGCCCGTGCCTGTGCCGCCGGTCACGAAGATGATGCCGTTCTTTTCCTTGATGATATCGTAGAAAGTCGGCCCCATGTTAAGCGTCTCAAAAGTTGGAATCAGCGGCTTTAGATGCCGCATCACCATCGCGTAATTACCATTCTGAATGTAAGTATTTACGCGAAACCGGCAGGCATTTTTCAGCGTGTAGCCACAATCGCATGAACCGTGTTCCTTCAAATCCGCCAGCAGACGCGGATTACCATCAATGATAATTTTAGCCAGATGCTCAATGAAATCGCTACTGAGCACGGCAGGAAATGTTGAGGACTTGAACGGCTGAAGCTCGCCTTGAACCTCCACTTGCATCGGCATGCCGGTAATGAAGAGCAGATCGGAAATCCCATCCGCTTGAAGAATCATCGCGTCCAGCAACGCATCCAGTTCATCTTTGGTTATATTCATAACAGCGCGATGAAAAGTAAACGTTCAGTTAATTCATTGTCCACCAAAATACCCTTGCCGATTTGAACTGCAGGACAATTGCCGGGGCATTCGCGACGTGAAATTATTTATCCAGAAGTAGCCAGATTTGATTTCTTCGCGCCAAAACTTTTCCACCATTTCAGCGGCAGCAATCCCAGCGCGATGAAGGCAAGTTGGCTAACCACGAACAATACCAGCCATTTGAACGCCGCTTCCGTGAAGCCGTAGCTATGCAACCCGATGCCCAACATATTAACGCCGAACCACGACCACGCGGTGACGATGTTGCCGAAGATGGCGCAGTTCACGAGGCCGCGTTCGCGAATCATGCCACCCCAGCGCAGATGCAAAATCAGCGCGTTCCACAACACGATGATGAGCGCGCCATTTTCCTTCGGATCCCAGCCCCAAAAACGTCCCCACGATTGATCGGCCCAAATACCGCCAAGCACCGTGCCGACAAAGCTAAACAAGGTAGCGAAACAAACAATTCCGTAAACCATCCGCGCGAGCGCCTTGCCGGTGGCTTCATCAAGCGTCTTGGTGAAGAAGCCGCGCAAAATATAAATCAGCGCAAGGAATCCCGCCACAAACGTGCTCGCGTAACCAACAGTCACAGCAACGACGTGTGTGGCCAGCCAGAAATTGGTGTCCAACACCGCGCGCATCATTTCCATCGTATCGCCTTCGAGCGCGAGGTGATGCGCAATGATAAGCGTGATGAAACCGATGCCTGACGCGACGACCGCGCCAATCCCGTTCTTGTAAAATTTTTCCAAAATTAAACCGAGCAGACATGCACCCCAGCCGATGAAGATGGCGGAGGAATAAAGATTCGTCACCGGCGGACGACCTTCCAGCACCATGCGATAAATCAAACCAATCGTGTGAATCACAAACGCCAGCCAGATGAGCCACACGGAACTGCGGCGCAAAGTTTCAGACAAATTGAACCACGAAAACACCGCGAGCAATCCGGCCAAAACGTAAATGACCATCGCGTTGTAGAATGGTTCCATTTGGTTGAAGAACGATTCTGCGCGCGCTTTCGCCACTGCCTTGGGCTGATCTTTTTCCAGCAGCGATTGGTAATCTTTCAGCGCTGCATTGAAGTCCGCTGGTTGATTGGCGGCAAGTGCGCCCGCCATTTTTGCGTAATCACGAATCGCCGCATCCACTGGCACGTTGCGCGGCGCATCCAGCAGCGCTTCGCCCATGCGGCGCCAATTCACTGAACCGTCTGGCGGTAAAATGAGCGGCGGATCGAAGTTGCTCATGAACTGAAAGCTCTGGATGAACGCAGCAAATTCGGTGAACGTTTGCTGGTCGAACGGCTTGCCGGCTTGCTGCGCTTGCGCGGCGGCAACGCCGAAAGGAATCAGCTTTTCAAACGCGGCAAGTTGCGCCGGCCAGTCCTGCGCGTCAGCGGGCTGCAGCGTATTCTTCAACTGCACATAACGCGCCAGCCGTTGCTGCATTTTGGCAACGGCGTTTTCAAAGGCGGTGCGGTTAGCCGCCTCGACGGTTTGAACGCGCTTGTTTTCTTTGTCAAAAGTTTCCAGCGACGGCTGAATCTGATTCCACGAAAAATGTTTGCCGTCGGAGTGTTCGCCTTTTTCAGAAAGCTTGAGGAGCGAAACCAAATCGGGATTATCGATGCGGAACACGGGCCAAGTGTCAGCCACGGCGGGATTCATCATCACGTTCGCAATCCACTCGGTAGCAGAAATAATTTTCGGCTTTTCGTTCCAACTTTTCCACGGCTCGGTGTTGAGCGTCTGTTTCTCGCGAATTTCCAACAGTGAATTTCGCGCGAGCGAATCCATCGGCACAATGCGACCATTAGCGGTCACCGGCAGCCGCGCGAATTCGCTGAACGCGAAATCTTTGTCCGGCGGCGTTTGCAATTTGCTGAAGAACCACAGCGCCATCGCAAACATCAAGATGATTGGAATCCACTTTTTCATTTGGCCTTTCGTTTGGAAACAAAACCGATGAGGTGATATAGGAACTGAATAATCAAACCCACGCCCACCATCGCGCAGCCGATGTAGGGCGTCAACCAACTCGGATTGCGGACTACTTGCAGCACGGACGACTGCGCTTGACCCGCCTTCACCACGGCTTCGCCCGCCGTCATCTGGTATTGATAATAAGTATAGCCGCCGTAGCGCAACGGGTGGTTCATGGAAATTTCGACTTCACGTTTCTCGCCAGTCTTGGGATTGTCAATCAACACGCGGCTACGAAAATCTTTAGGAATGTCCGTGCCAGGATAAACCGTGTGTGTGGCTTTGAGCAGCGTCAACGAATACGGATGATACACGCGCGCCGGACGAAGTGTGAAAGTGAATTTCTTTCCATTCACTTCAATTGTCTGTGGCACGACCAATTGCGCGGCGATTTTCTGTGCCATCTCCAAACCCATCGGCGCATACGTGTTGCGCACGGCCTCAACGAGCGACGCGTCGCCCACCCAATCGCTGACCACCCAAGTGCCGAGCGAACCGGCTGGCGTAGAAAATTCCACCACCATCGTCGGAATATTCCGCTCGTCCATGGACTTCACTTCAATCGCATTTTTGAAATCGAAATTCGCCCCGACGCCATTGGTCGTAAGCGGCGGCGCATTCTGCAACATCGGCGCGCGGAAATTTACATCTGAATTTTTCCAGACGGATTTCACGCCGATGGTGAACGGCAAACTATCAATTTTCAATTGATCACCTGCCGCCAAAATTCTTTGCGGAATCGCGGTTACTTCATCGCCGGAAATAAAAATCAACTCATACTCCCCTGCACTGTCGGAATATTTTCGCGTCTCGCCTTCGACAAAATGCATCTGCAATTCGCGCGCCAGCAAATCCGTCGCGAGCTGGCCAACGAGCAGCAAAATCACGCCCGCGTGCGCGAGCTGAATGCCGATTTTTTTGGTCGTGAGTTGAAACCGATAAATATGCGTCACTACCAAATTCACCAGCAACAGCGTGCCGATGAGATAACCGCCGGGCAAAATCAGCGGGACTTTGTGTCCGAACAGATGCGCCCCAATCACCAGCCACTGCTTGAAATAATGCCCCTGCGCGATGTAAAGGCCTTCGTCTGCCTGCGCAATCGTGCCGACGAAAACCAGCACAATCGCAAACGCTAGCAACGTAACGGTGAGCTTCAGCGAGACGAAAAACTTGACGATTTTATTCATGGCTGGCGTGCGAACAATTTATTGGGCAGCCGGATATTTGGCCGACTGGACAAATTTTGTGAACGCATCTTTTTGCTGCGCCACGACGTCCGCGTCGCCCATGAGTTTGTAAAACCAGGTTTGTCCGTTGAGCGTTAACACAATGCCGACCAGTTGCGCCGATTTGCCAGTGCGGGCGTCAGTGCCGGAAAGTTCAATCAACGTTGCTTTTACGCCGGAAGCATCAATCGTCGGAAATACCGTTTCGGTCGCCGGCGCAAGACCGAGTTGACCGCGCCAACGATTTACATTCGGCAACAAGCCGCCGCCGTCGCCAGCGAGCGAACTCACATTGACCGCCGCTTGCGCACCGTTCGCGCCAGCAATGATATATTTGGCGATGAGAAATTGCGCGAGCGGGCCGGGTTGCCAATCAGCGGGAACCGTCCAAGTGGGAATATCACCAGCGGGCGCACTCATGGCCGGTTGACCAGCGCCCATGCCACCGATTGCTGGATGTGACGGCGGCAATTGACTCATGTCCGTCGCGGCAGGAGCGGCCGACGGTGCACCGAACGCAACGGATTTAAGAAAAGCAATGAACGCGGGCTTCGACGTTTCAACTAATCCCGCTTCGCCAGTCACTTTGAAAAACCAAGCGGTGTCTTCGCGGTGCAAAATGACGCCGAGGATGCGTTCCGCATTGCCGCTGCCGGGTTGCGTGCCAGCGATGTCATACAAATCAGCCGGCATTTCGCCGACGGTAATTTTTTCCGCGAGCGCGGCAAGATCCGTTTCCGGCAAGGCGGCCAAACCAACTTGACCGCGCCAGCGATTCACGTTGGCCAAATCCGTTCCCGCCATACCGGGAAGTGGAATCACACTGACATCCGCTTGTTTGCCGTCTTGCGAAATTCCAAAACTAGCGACGCGCATTGCCGTCGGCGCTTTTTTCTCCCAACCGGCGGGTAATGTATATTGCAACGTCGGTTGACCGCTGTTGTCTGGCACCGGCAATCCGTTTGGCATGGTTGCGGGCATAGCAGCGGACGCAGCGGATGGCGGCGGAGTGGCCATATCACTGGAATCGACATGATATACTTTGACGTTGTCGCGACCGCAGCCGGTGGCGACTAAAATTAAACAAGTTCCGACCGCGACGGGCCAAAAATTTTGATAGGTGAAAAGTTTCATTTTCGTGGCTATTAAATAACCGAAAAATGGGTAACCAGCAAAACTTACTTTGGCTTTAACAAACCAATTATTGGTATGTCGCACCAATAAAAGAATGGAGAGGTTCACTTAAATACTGTTGGCGAGTGACTCGATGTATTTTTGAGCGCATCAGCATAAAATCATTTTCACACAGTGTTTACAGCCGCTTTTTAGATTTCAGCGCGCAGTAATAAATTCAGTTCGCATTTTAATTCTCACCAAACTGCATTCTGCCACGATGCAAAGAAATGATAAGGATTGGGCAACCAATGGTTAGCCAGTTTTTTGGCATTGGCCGAAACTGGTGACGTAATGATTCAGCGCCGTGCGCTGGAAAACCAAACAAACAAAAAAACACTTATGAAAAAAATACTTCTGATGGCAGTGCTGTTCGGTCTGACGGCCACCCTGACAAGCAAAGGTGCCGAGGCTAAAGAAAACTGGGACACGCTGTGCGCCAAATGTCACGGTGCCGACGGCAAGGGCGACACGAAGATGGGCGCCAAACTTGGCTGCAAAGATTTCACCGACGCCAAAGTTCAGGCCGACATCAAGGATGACGCCGCGTTCAAGGCGCTCAAAGAAGGTCTGAAATCTGCCGATGACAAAACGCTCATGAAGCCCTTTGATACGCTCTCCGACGACGAGATCAAAGCCCTCGTAGCTTACGTTCACACGTTGAAATAACAATCCATTTGGTTGCTGGCCGGATTTCGTTCCGGGTCAAAACTACAGAATGAGCAAACCGGTAATGATCGCACAACCGGCCAGCAACCGTCTTTCATCATGAATTCACAATCCCCACCAAATAAACCTTCTGTCTTTCGCAATTGGATCAGCTTCATTGGCATGGTGGTGGGCCTTGGTGCGCTGTTCGCATTTTTGCTGCTCTTCGTGCTGGATGCGCTCTCTAAATTTTCTAATCCGTATGTGAGCATCCTCACCTACATGGGCGTTCCAGCATTTTTAATCGGTGGCATCGTCCTCATGTTTTTTGGCGCGTGGCTCGAACGTCGCCGCCGGGCGAAAGGCGTTGGTCCGGCTTCACTGCAAATTGACCTGAATAATCCGCGCGACCGGCGAACGCTGATTGCCTTCATTTCTGGCAGCATCATTTTTCTGATGCTCACGGCGGTCGGCTCTTACCACGCATTTAATTTTACCGAGTCGGTTACCTTCTGCGGCGAGACATGTCACAAGGTAATGAAACCCGAACTCACCACACATGATCACGGCCCGCATGCACGCGTGGCCTGCGTGGAATGTCACGTTGGCAAAGGCGTTTCGTGGTTCGTAAAATCAAAAATTTCCGGTTCCTACCAGCTTTATTCCGTCGCGTTCCACAAATATCCAACACCCATCGGCACGCCGATTAAAAATCTGCGCCCATCGCGCGACACTTGCGAAGAATGTCACTGGCCGCAGTCATTCGTCGGCAACCTGGACCGCACGTTTAATTATTATCAGAGCGATGCGTCCAATTCGCCCTACTCCATCCGTCTGTTGCTCAAGATTGGTGGCAGCGATCCGGCACGCGGTCCCGTCGGTGGCATCCACTGGCACAATCTGCCGGGCAATAATGTCGAATACGTTGCGACAGATAATGTGCGCCAGAAAATTCCGTGGGTGCGCGTGACCGACGCAAAGGGCAATGTCACCGTTTTCAAAACGAAAAATTTTACGAACGACGTCGCCAAAATGGAAATCCGCAAAATGGATTGCATGGACTGCCACAACCGCCCATCGCACCGTTATCTCTCGCCGGAAAAAGCGATTAATCAGGCGATGGCCTTGAAGAAAATCGATCCTGACCTGACGTGGATAAAAACCAATGCGATGTATGTGCTCACGCGAAATTACACCAACGACGATGACGCCAAGAATGGTATCGCTGCCGCCTTGACCTCGCGTTACCCGAATGATCAGCGCATCAAAGACGCCATCACAACTGTGCAACAAATCTACGCGGATAATTTTTTCCCGGAGATGAAAGCCAATTGGAGTTCATATCCTGACAATGTTGGTCACATGATCTGGCCGGGCTGCTTCCGCTGCCATGATGGCCTGCACAAAACGGAAGATAAAAAACTCACGATCAAGGCGAACGATTGTAATTCATGTCACACGATTCTTGCGCAAGGTGCTGGCGCGGAACTTGACCGACTCGCGCCCGCCGGACAAAAATTTAATCATCCCGGTGGCGATTACGATGGTTCCTGTATTGATTGTCACAACGGCGGACCGTAGTCCGAATTTGCTTCAACACTTTGCACAGAGCGCGGGGAAAATTCC
>Ga0164296_1000156_pt1 | contig 86857 bp, 74 predicted proteins | sample GEODES057metaG_FD_113533 | JGI IMG/M metagenome (GOLD analysis project Ga0164296, IMG submission 113533) | Dystrophic lake water microbial communities from Trout Bog Lake, Wisconsin, USA - GEODES057 metaG | ecosystem: Environmental > Aquatic > Freshwater > Lake | place: USA: Trout Bog Lake...
GCAACCTGATCGTGAGGGAGGCCTGGCAGCTCAGCATGCAGGCGACAGCGGCACTGCGAAGAATGCGCCGCCGACACCGAATCCTCACCGCCTGCTTCGCCCAGGCCGAACTTTGGCCTTAACATCAGTCTATTATGCAAGTCTCAATAAAGTCAGCGACGCCCTGGGAATTTGTGATGGCCTTCACTCTGCCGGGCAGCGCAACGGGGCCAAACACCACAGTCTGATAATACGCCAGCACAGATGCTCCAGGAAGTGGGGATCGAGCGTTCTTGTCCCGCAGGGTCAATTCCAAATGGGCATTTCCCATCGTGACGCATGATGACAATGAACCGATGATCAACATCACAAAGGCTGTTAGTTTCATGTGTTGCGTATGAAGCCGAATGCCCGGCATTTTGTCCTTACAGGATCGCACAATCAGCGCCTCCCACATCGACGACCTTATCGTTTTCGACGACGACTCCGAAGCCATGTTCTCTATCCCAGTCACAGCTAAACTGGACTCCAATTCTAACTGGGCTGTCGTCGTAAGGCCACGTGATGGTGAGTGAAGACAGGCAGATCATCTCGATCAGTTGCGCTGGTTCCGTGATCTCCGGCATGTTCTCAATCCATTCAGGGCCGGCCTTCGCATACTGTGGGCGCATGCGCGTGTAATAGGAGAATGCAGACTCAAGGATTGTTTTGAATATTTGATCGTCGCGTTCAATAAACCTGCGCCACGCTTCGATTTGTCGGTCGCAAGGTTCTATCTGTTCTTCATCTTGGGTGTTAACGCTGATCTCAACGTCAGGATTGGATGCATGACCCATGAGAGGAATGTCAAGATCGCCGCACCAATGAAAGTCATCCCATCTCAACGAAATCTGATCCAATTGGGAGGTGGTTTTCATGGGTGTTTTTGAACAGACACACTTGGCCGGAAACGATCGCCAGCATTCTTTCCACGACGCGGGCAGCTTGGTTGTCGAGTTTGTGCAGGCAACTCTTCTGTTGCAAACAAAAACGCCATCTCCCTCGCAGGAGATGGCGTCAAAGAGAGGCCGTTGTCAGCAGCTACTTACGCCACAATCGGATGCAAGTTAGCCTTGCACCACTCGCCATTCTGCTTGGTCACACCATCGGGGTCATCGACGGCGACGTGGGCTTCGTCTTCGCAGATGATCCAGCCGGAGTAGTTGCGGGAGACGAGCCATTCGGTGATCTTGTGGAAGTCGAGCTTGCCGGTGCCCATTTGGGCCCAGGGCTCGGCGCCGTTGCCGGAGAAGTCTTTGTAATGGATGTGGTTCACCAGGTGCTGCCACTTGTTGAGGGTGGCGATGACGTCCATGCCGCCACGGATGATGTGGCCTACGTCTGGGGTCCAGCCGGTGACTTTAGGGTCGAGGCTGCTGAGGACGACGTCATAGTCTTCCTGGGTGCGGACGAGGGAGGCGGGTGGGGAGTTCGGGTGGTAGGAGGCCTTGATGCCGAGGTCAGCAGCGCGCTTGGAGACGGCGTTGACGTTCTTGGCGATGTTGAGGCGGCGGCTCTGGAGGTTGTCCTTGCGGCCGCTTGGCAGGGTGACGGTGCCGAGCATGGAGCCGGGGAAGTGCTTGAGGAAGTTGAGGGTGAAGTCAGCGGCTTCCTTTTCGTTGGGGGCTTCGGTTTCGCCGTCCCAGGCGCAGACGAGGGCGAGTCCGGCGAGCTGGATGTTGTGCTGCTGGAGCACGTCCTTAAGCTTGATGGGGTCGATGAAGTCGCCGAGCCAGTACTTGGAGCAGCCGAGGGCGCTCTGGGAGATCTCCAGCACCATGGGTTCGATGCCGGTGAAGCCTGCTTCTGCTGCGACCTTGATCATGTGGTCGAGCTTGTTGTCGTAGCCTTTGCCGGTGCCCTGCATGAACCAGGTGTAGACTTCGGAACCGAATTGGATTTTGCCCATGGTGTGAGTGTGGTGGTGGATTGCTTTGGAGAAATCACGACGGCCAGTGCGGCCGGTGGAGCGGCATTGGAGCGAACGAGCGTGAACTGTAAAGCGGCAAAGTGGCGGGAGAATGTCCTGATTGATTGAAACACCGCAGAAATTAGAAGACCGCAGAGGTCTGAATCAGCAGGCTGCCGCTGGGGTCATCTCTGCGGTCTTCTCGACTCTGCGGTGACCATCCGTGCTGTCAGGGCGCGGGCAGTGACGGCCGCCGGGGCAGATGGTATCCCAACGTTCGAACTCAGCCCCGCTGGCGCTCCAGGAGGTTCATCATGAGGAAGGCCAGCAGCAGGGCGAGTTGCTCGCCATCGTCCGCCGGGCCATCCTGCGTCAGAGCAAAGCGGCCTTCGAAGAAGGCGGGCTGCTTGGTCAGGCGCAGGGTAGGGGGACCCCCTTCGCCACGACTGGCGATGTAGCTGGGGTGCAGCATGTAGCCGCTGAACATGCCGACAAGCGGAATGCTGCTCACGATGCCGTCCAGCAGCTTGACGAAAGGATTGGCCTCTTGAATCGCAAACGTGGGCGTCTGCGCGCCCGGAGCGAAGACATCGTAGTGCGCCTTCCAAAGGGATTTCAATCCACGCCGGCCCACCGCGCCCAGCACCTGCCCGGTGGGGGATTTGAAGGTGTAGCGTGCCGACCAGTCGATGATGCGGTCCGCCTCAATCGTCGCCAGCAGTGTCTGCATCGTGTCATTGGTGAACACCTCCACCTTTTCCCGCAGGCGAAAGAGCTTCTGCTTCACGTAGCAGAGCGTATTGCCGCTGGCATCCGTCACGTAGATCTGCGGCGAAAGCGCCAGGAGCTTGAAGCGGAAAGTCAGCGGGTAGTTCATGAGGCAGCCAAGGTGGCCTGACGACACGCGGTTGCAATGATATAACGGGGGCGGATTTGCAATCGGGCTGGCAGTGATCAAAGAAGCTTGCCTCACCGCCTGGCCAAGCTCTGAAGCAACGCCCCCGCACACGCTGCCGCAAACTCCGGCGCATTGATTTCACACTCCATCTCCACCAGCGGAATACCAGGGCGCAGGCGCTGGCGGATCGCGTCAAACAACGCCGCATCGGCCTCGGCATCATAGAACGGCTTGCCGGCGGCACTGATGATACTGATGGCCTGCAGCGGCAGCAGCACGGTCACAGGGCCACTGTAAGCATTCACCTTCTCCGCGAGGATGCGGCCCAGCTCCGCGCATTCGGCGGCGTTGGTGCGCATCAGCGTGACCTGAGGATTGTGGATGTAGAAGGTACGCCCTTCGAACTTCGCCGGGACACTCGCACGTTCGCCGAAGTTCACCATGTCCAGACAGCCCGGTGTGACGATGGCCGGAACGCCCGCTTTGCCCGCCGCATCCAGTCGTGCGGGCCCTGCTCCGAGGATGCCGCCCACGAGTTCATCCGCCCATTCCGTGGTGGTGATGTCGAGCACACCGGCAAACATTCCGCTTTCGATCAGCGACTCCATGATCTTCCCGCCCGTGCCGGTGGCATGGAAAACGAGCACTTCATACCCGGCGTCTTCCAGCACCTGCTTCGCGCGGTTCACGCACTCGGTCGTGTTGCCGAACATCGAGGCGGCGATCAGCGGTTTGTCTTCTCCCGCAGGCACCGTGGTTTCCACCATACCGCAAATCGCACCTGCCGCACGGGCCAGCAGCACGCGGGAGATGCGGTTGATGCCGCTGACATCGACGATGCTGGGAAACATCACGATGTCCTTCGTGCCAACATACGGTGCCACATTGCCAGCGGCCAGTGTGGACACCATCACCTTCGGAAAACCCACCGGCAGCGCCCGCATCGCCGCCGTGCCGATGGCCGTGCCACCGCCACCGCCGAGCGAGATCACCCCCTGCACCTTGCCACTGGCGACCAGGGCCGACAAAAACGCCGCCGCCGCACCCGCCATGGCCGTCACCGCCTCGCCTCGGTCCTGCCGCGCCATGATGCCCGCGAGGTCCACCTTCCCCGCCGCCGCGACCTGCTCCCGCGTCACATCCGGCTTTACCTGCGGCACTTCCCCGCTGCCGGTGTCGATCAGCAGCGTCTGATGCCCGCGTGCGCGGATGATTTCCGCCACGTAGGCGTGTTCGTGACCTTTGGTGTCGAGCGTGCCGAGAACTGCGATGGTTGCCATGGTGGCAGGATAAAAGCGACAGCCGGAAGAACAGCAACCGTTTCACACCACCTCCTATCCGCCCTCCACCCGGCTTGACGGGCCAGCTGCAGGCTATTATCCTCCAATTATGATAGCCGAACGTCTGCCACAGCTAGCTGCCATGTCTCTAGAAGAGAAATGGGAGGTTTATCGGGAGCTTGACGAAGAACTGCATCAGCAAGGCGATGCAGACTCAGATCCTCAGTTGCATGACACAGAAACCGTCGCAGCGATCAATGAACTACTGGAAGCCCGGCTCGCCCACTATCGGGCACACCCTGAAACAGCCCGGCCCTGGGAGGAAGTGCGTGCCAGCCTGCAACAGCGTTTTGATGCCTGGAAAGCAGACCGACGGAAAAGCGCATGAACGACAATCTGCTTCTCTCGGGTGCAGATCAAGACTTGTTCGGTCATTACTGCCGTCTGGAAGACTTGCGCGAAGGAGCCGGGAGCAGGTTTGATGCGGCCATTCATGAGCAGCTGGAATTGCTGAAAATGAACCCGTTCCTCGGACCGACTTATCCTCGCCTGCCCATCATTCGACGTTTGGCGGTGCTGGAGTGGGATGTGGGTGTTTTTTATTGTGTCGAAGGTGCGCGGAACATCGTACTGGCTGTCTTGCACCTGCGTCAGAACCCGACATTGATACGCGCAATTCTCCTCTCGCGCCTCCCGCAATAAGAAAGCCGGAGAAGAAGACCGAATTTTCCTCCCCCTCCGCCATTGAACCCGGCGGATTCCTCGCCAAGTCAGGGAGTCCCACCCATGTCCCAAGCCGTTTTCCGCACCATCCCCCTCCGCGATCTCCCAGCCGACCAGCTCCTCGACCTCTCGAAGCGCATGAAGCTCTCGCTCTCACGCGCCGACATGCTCGCCGTGCAGAAGATTTACCAGGACGAAGGCCGCGAGCCCACGGATGTCGAGATGGAAGTCATCGCCCAGACCTGGAGCGAGCACTGCAAGCACCGCATCTTTGGTGCAAAAATTCAGCACACGCTCGATGGCAAGGAAGAGATCGTGGACGGCCTGTTCAAGACCTACATCCGCGCCGTGACGGAGGAGATCTGCAAGAACAAGCCCGACTTCGTGCTCGGTGCGTTTGAAGACAATGCAGGCTTTGTGCGCCTGGATGCCGACAAGGCCGTCTGCCTGAAGGTGGAAACACACAACCACCCCAGCGCCATCGAGCCCTACGCCGGTGCCAATACCGGTCTCGGCGGCGTGATTCGCGACATCCTTGGCGCAGGCAAAGGCGCAAAGCCGGTGGCCTCCATCGACGTCTTCTGCTTCGGCCCGCCCAACATCGAGCAGGAAGACATCAAGGCCAAGGACGTCATCCATCCCCTCGGCGTCATGCGCGGCGTGGTGCGCGGTGTGCGCGACTACGGCAACCGCATGGGCATCCCCACCGTCAACGGCGCGATCCAGTTTGACGACACCTTCATTTACAACCCCTTGGTGTTCTGCGGCACCGCCGGCATCATCCCGATCAAGGACATCGCCAAGGAAGTGAAGCCCGGCCACTTGCTCATCGCGGCTGGCGGTCGCACCGGCAAGGACGGCCTCAAGGGTGCCACCTTCTCCTCCGCCTCCCTCACCACCGACTCGCACGAAGAAGACCAGACCGCCGTGCAGATCGGCAATCCCATCGAAGAAAAGAAGGCCGCCGACTTCGTGCTGGCCGCGCGTGAGAAGGGCCTCATCCAGTTCGTCACCGACTGCGGTGCCGGCGGCTTCAGCTCAGCCGCAGGCGAAATGCTGCGCGAGACCGGCGGTGAAGTGTGGCTGGAAAACGCCCCGCTCAAAGCCCCAGACCTCGAAAGCTGGCAGGTCTTCATCAGCGAATCCCAGGAGCGCATGGTCATCGCCATCGAGGAAAAAGACCTCGCAGCGATGCACGAACTCGCCGCCATTTATCAGACCGAACTCTGCGTGCTGGCCAAGGCCGACGGCTCCCAGCGCCTCAAAGTCCTCCACCACGGCACCGTCGTGTGCGATCTCCACGTCGCTGCCCTGCATGAGGCCCCGCGCCGCGAGATGAAGGCCAAATGGCGCACACCTCCGTCCGTGAAGCCCGTCGTCCCCGTGCGTCCTGAATCCTGGACCGCCACGCTCAAGACCCTGCTCTCCGATTTCTCCATCGTCTCCCGTGAGCCGATCATCCGCGAATACGACCACGAAGTGCAGGGCAACACCGTCCTCAAGCCCCTCGCTGGCGCTTCAGGCGATGCCCCGCAGGATGGCAGCGTCATCCGTGTGGATGGCAGCCAGCAGCTCGTCGCCCTCGCCTGCGCCTTGCTTCCTGAGTGGGGCAAGACCGACCCGCATCTCATGGGCCGCGCCGTCGTCGATGAGTGCGTGCGCCAGCTCGTCGCCATGGGCTCCAATCCCGACCGCATCGCCATCCTCGACAATTTCTGCATGGGCAATCCCGACAACGAGCGCGAGCTCGGCGCCCTCGTGGAATGCACCAAGGGCATGGCCAAAACCGCCATCGCCTACGCCGCGCCCTTCGTCTCCGGCAAGGACAGCTTCTACAACTACTTCATCACCGACGAAGGCCCCGTCTCCATACCCGTCACGCTGCTCCTCAGCGGCTTCGGTGTCGTGGAAGATGCCAAGCACGTCGTCGGTGCCTCTCTGCGCCGCGTCGGCAGCAAGATCGCCATCCTCGGCAAAGCCAGCGCCGGTCTGCGCGGCAGCATCGTCGCCAAGTACACCAAGGGCATCGGCATGGATGCAGGCCCCGACTTCTGCGAAGTGGAAAGCCTCGCCGCCTACCGCCGCTACTTTGAACTCGTGAAGCAGGGCGCCGTTCTCAGCGCCCACGACATCGGCGAAGGCGGTCTCGCCGTCGCCCTGGCCGAAATGGCCTTCAGCGGCAAAGGCGGCCTCCGCATCTATACCGACAAGATGCCCGCCCACCCCGGCCTCACCACCGCCGAACTCCTCTTCGGCGAAACCCCCGGCCGCCTCCTCATCGAAATCGCCCCCGAGCACGTCAGCGCCGCCACAGCCGCCGGCCTCACCATCATCGGCGAATCCACCAGCGACCCTTACCTCTACATCTCCCACAACGGCACCACCTTGGTCGATTGTCCGATTGATCAGCTCAAGCCGCTGTGGAGGGACGGGTTGGTGAAATACTATTGATCGCTGAATCGTACTCGTCCTCGATCAAAACATTTCGAGGCGAGCGCCCCCCTTCGACAAGCTTGCGCATCCGGCAGAAACTCCGTATTCTGCCTGTCATGAGCACCGTGCTTGAAATTGAAGACGCTGTGGCACAACTGCCCGACACTGACTTCCAGACCTTCGCCGCATGGTTTGACGAGGTTCGCGCACGCCGTGTGGATGGTGCCTTTGAAAGTGCCATTCTCGGCGGCCAGTTCGATGAGATGGCTGCACGCGCCCTTCGGGACCATCAGACAGGCCGCACCATCGCTCTCGATGAATTCCTCCGTCGCGCCTGATTTCTGACAGTGCTACAACCGCCTTCCCGCCCAGGTTCAGGCCCGAGCGCGAAAGCAGTATAACCTGTGGCGTGAGAATCATTGGCATCCATCCCTCCACTTCAAACGCGTCGGCCCCTTCTGGTCCGTCCGCATTGATGACAACCACCGTGCCCTCGGTATCGAAGCGGATGGAACCATCGTCTGGTTCTTCATCGGTCGCCATGACGCCTACGATGCACGACTCTAAGGATTGCATCCCGCCATGCCCACCCCTCGCGCCCTCCTGAAATCCTTCGTGCTGATACTGGCGCTAGTCGTGCTGCCGATGGCGCTTTTCGGGCTGTGCTGCACGGTGACGTGGCAGGGCAGGGTGTTGAGTGTGTCTGGCGGCATGCTCGGCCTGGGGCCGCTGCTGTGGTGCATCGGGTATGAGCGGGAATCGTTGCTCCAGGGATGGTTGGGAAAAAGCCTGCTACTGGCGGGTATCGTGGGATTTGCGGTGGTGGACAGGCGGGCACCTGATGGTCACACGGCTGAAAGTGCACGGATTCACACGCGCTATTCGACCAGCAAAGGACGACACATCTCCTGGTCCATAGGCAGCCTGCTGCCGGAGATTGATCAGCTTCATCTCGGCTATGCAGTCGCGGTGGCAGTCGATCCGCTGTTCACCCGGCGGCAACGTGTCGAGTTGTCGGCGATGACGGATTCTATGTATGCCGAGATGGTCGCTGACGCAGACTTCACAGCAGTTGGCTCCGCGCTGCCGTCGATTTACCGCGAGATCTGCTTCGAGGAGTTTCGTGACGGGCATTACTTCCATTACATTCCGGCGAATGTGGACCGCAGCAAGCCAACGCCGACACTGGTCTTTCTGCATGGCAGCGGTGGCAATTTCAAAGTGTATGTGTGGCTGCTGTCGAAGGTGGCGGATGAGCTTGGGATCACCGTCATCGCGCCGAGTTTTGGCATGGGGAACTGGGAGAAGCGCGGCGCTTATGAAACCATCACGCGCGCGATTGAGGAGGCCGGAAAACACGCCGCCATAGACCCGGATCAAATCCACCTCATGGGCCTCTCGAATGGCGGCAAAGGTTTGTGCCTGGCTGAATCAACCGCCGGGCCGAAGTTCCGCTCGCTGATTTTTCTATCCGCAGTGTTTCACAATCGCATCAAGCCGGCAGAGCTCGCCACCCGATTGCAGCCGCGCCGTGTTCTCGTCCTGTCAGGCGGCAATGATGACCGGGTGCCGTGGGAGTATGTCTCCGGTTACGCTGAAAAACTGAAGGCAGGCGGCCTGGACATCACGACCCGATGCTTTGAGGGCGAAGATCACTTTCTGTTTTTCCGCCAGCGCGCCGAGGTGGTGAAACTCGTAACCGAGTGGATTGCAGCCGCTTCGAAGGAAGCGCACTGAATCTCCATCTCACGAGCAATCACCGCCCATTGAAACAAGGGCGGCTCCCCGCCGTACTTGCTTCCATGCATCGGACTTGGGTTTCATGCGCAGCCAGCCTGGTTTTCCTGACAGCCTCTGCGGCTGCCGTTGAATCGTCATTGGACCAAAACATTGACGCCCTAGTTTTCGCCAAGGCCCAGGGGCACAAGATGACGCCTGCTGATGATGCGGAGTTTCTGCGGCGTGTGTGGCTGGATTTTGAGGGTGGCATTCCGACGGCGGATGAGGCCCGGGCGTTCTTGGCGGACCCGGCGGCGGACAAGCGGGCGAAGCTGATCGACAAGCTCATCGCCGCGCCGCGATTCGCGGAACGCATGGCGGAAGCCTTCAACGTGATGCTCATGGAGCGCCGGGGTGACAATGACGCGTGGAAGGCGTGGCTGGTGGATGCGTTTCGATCCAACAAACCGTGGGATGCGATGGTGCGCGAGATGCTGGCGCCGGATTTTCTCAATGAGAAGCAGCGGGGTGCCGGTTACTTCATCACCCGGCGGCTTGAGAAAGTGGGGCAACAGGACACGGACTACCCCGGCCTCACGCGCGATGTCGGGCGCATGTTCATGGGCATTGACCTGCAGTGCTGCCAGTGCCACCGCCATCTGAGCGTGTCTGAGTATAAGCAGATCGACTTCAGCGGCCTCTTTGCCGTGTATCAAAATCTCAAGCTGCAAAGCGCCGACGAGAAACACAAGACGCCCTGGGTGAGCGAAGGGGTGATCAATGCCAAATACGAATTCGCCTCCGTGCTCACGAGCAAGAAGGCGCAGACCGCGCCGCGTGTGCCTTTTGGTGAAGAGGTCATGATTCCTGCTTTGACGGCCGATGAGGCCTGGCTGGTGAAACCCGACCGCAAAACCAAGGAGGTCGGCCAGCCGAAATTCAGCCCCTTGCATGAGATCGCCCAACGCTTGCCCGCGCCGGAAAACCCGTTGTTCGCCAAGAACATCGCGAACCGCGTGTGGTTCCTGTTCATGGGCCAAGGCATCGTCGAGCCGCTGGATCTGCACCACAGCGACAACCCGCCGGCGAACCCCGCGCTGCTCGATCTCCTGGCCCAAGAACTCACCGCGCATCACTTTGACCTGCGCTGGTTGATTCGTGAACTCGCCCACACCCAGACCTACCAGCGCAGCAGTACCGCTGCAGGCACCCACCAGCGTCATCTCACCGCCGAGCAGCAGCTCCGCGCTTTCCTCGGCGCCACCGGCGAGCGTGAGCGCCTGGAGAAAAACACGAAGCCCGACGTGAAGGTGGATGCCGCCAAATACAGCCTCGCCGACTTCCAAAAAGCCTTCGCCGCTGCGCTCGCCAATCCCGCCAAGGAACCCGAACTCGCCGCGAATCCCTCGCTGCGTAGCGCCTTGTTTCTCCGTAACAGTGATTACGTCCATTGGGCGCTCATGCCGCGCCCCGGCAATCTGATTGAGCGCCTCGCCGCACAATCCGACCCTGCCGAAGATCTTTACCTCAGCACCCTGACGCGACTGCCAAGCACCGAAGAGAAAGCCCGGCTCAAGTCCTGGCTGGCCGCCCATGCATCCAACAAAGCCCAGGCCCTCAGCGATTTCGCCTGGGCGCTGCTCAGCTCCACCGAGTTCTTTGTGAACCACTGACATGAATCCGCTCTGTACCCCCGGCGATCACCACCTCTCCCGCCGCGCCTTTCTCGGCGGTGGTTTGAGCCTGCTCGCCTCCCCCGTGCTGGCCGAGGCCATGCGGCAGAAGGACAAGCAAGTGCTGTTTGTGTGGCTGGATGGCGGCCTCTCGCAGCTCGAATCGTGGGATCCAAAACCGAACACCGAGTTTGGCGGTCCCTTCCGCAGCATCAAGACCTCCGTGCCGGGCGTGCAGTTTTGCGAACTGATGCCAAAGCTTGCCAAACAGATGCACAAGCTCTGCGTGGTGCGCAGCATGTGTACCAAGGACAATGCCCACTCCTCGGGCGTTGATCGCATCCAGCGCGGCGATCCCAAAAACCGTGGCGTACCTTATCCGCATTTCGGCGCCGGTGTGGCAAAGCTGCTGGGGCCGGGAGCGAGCGGTCTGCCGCCCTATGTGTGGATCAAACCCGGCAGCGGTGGTTTTCGTGCGGAGGATGCAGGCTTCCTGGGGCCCAAATACGGCTCGCTGGCCTTTGGCGATGGCAAGCCGCCGGAGAATCTGCTGCGCCATCCAGACATCAGCGCGGAGCAGGACGCCGCGCGCAATGAACTGCGCCAGATGCTGGACCAACGCTTTGCCGCGAAACGCGAGAAGCGCGTGGTCGAAGCGAACGCATCGGTGTTCGACATGGCGGAAAAGCTCATGGCCCGCGCGGACATCTTTGACACCTCCCGGCTGCCGGAGCGTGACCGCGACCGCTACGGGCGGCATGATCTGGGCCTGCACATGCTGGTGGCACGGCAGATGCTCGAAGCAGGCGTGCGCTTCGTCAAAGTGACCAGCTACGGCTGGGACACTCATGGCGACAATTTCAACGCGCATGCGACGATGGTGCCCAAGTTTGACCAGGCCTTCAGCGCGATGCTCGAAGACCTCGAAGCCAGCGGTCTGCTCAAAACCACGCTCGTCATCTGTTTGAGTGAATTTGGCCGCACCCCGCGCATCAACGGCCATGTGGGCCGCGATCACTGGCCTGAGGCCTGGAGCATCGCCATGGCAGGTCATGGTGTGCGCCACGGGACCCTCGTTGGCGAGACCAACGACAAGGGCACCGCAGTGAAATCGCAGCCCTACGACATCGGTTCCATGTTTCACACCTGGTATCGTGCACTGGGCATTGACCCGCTGAAAACGGAGTTCGACAACGCCGGACAGCCGCTGCCCATCGCCCATGACGAAATGATTCCGATCAAGGAGGCCCTGGCGTGATGAAACTGGACCCAACGCAGATCGCTGAAATCAATAGCGAACATCAGATCTCAGCTGCACGATTCAGCAGCGATGGCAGCGTGCTCGTGACCTCAGGTTATGAGCCGCTCGTGCGCTGCTGGCTGTTTGACGGCAAGACCTTGACGCCACTGCCCTCGCTCGAAGGCTTTCATGGCTACAGCACCGCCATCGCGTTTCATCCCAAGCTGCCTCATTTGTTCTGCGCCGACTCATGGGGTCAGCTCCGCTGCAGCGAGGGCGAAAAAACGCTCTGGCAGCACGAAGCCGCGCACGATGGCTGGCTGCGCCAGATCGCCGTGTCACCGGATGGTAGGTGCATCGCGACCTGTGGCAAAGATCAGTTCGTGCGCGTGTGGGATGCTGCGACGGGGCAAAAACTCAGCGAACACGCTGCGGGTGAAGACGTGTATGCGGTCACCTTTTCGCCGGAGGGGCAGCAGCTCGTCTTCGGCGACATGCTCGGTCGGTTGGTCGTGATGGATCGTGATTTAAAAAAGGCGCAACGCACGCTCGATGCTGCCGTGCTCTACAAGCTCGACCGCATCCAGGATCTCTGCGGCCTGCGCATGCTGCTGTTCATCGAAGGCGGCAAAACACTGCTGGCCGCCGGCACCACGCCGCAAAACGGAGCCACACCGCAAAGCATCCCGACCATCCTGCATTTCGACTTCGCCAGCGGCAGGCTCACCCAGACCTTCACTCATGGTGCGAGCAAAGAAGGCTTCATTCACGATCTCGTGCAACATCCGCAGGGGTTCCTCATGGCAGTGACGTCAGGCACCCCGGGCAGCGGCATGCTGCTCCTGACGAATCCGGCGGACAAGGAGCCGTTCCATGTGAACACCAAGATGGCGAACTGTCACGCTCTGGCGCTGCATCCCGACGGCGCTCATTTCGTCGTCACCTCCACCAATCGTGACAGCAATGGCAACGGCCGCAGCCTCGGGAAAAATGGTGAGTACAAGACAAACAGATCACCACTGCATCTGTTCGAGGTCTGAGCCTCCAGGCAAAACCGGCTCAGTGAGTCTTCCCACTTTCGGTCATTGCAACTTTGGTTGCTTGAATAAGAGTTTGGAGCTTCGGGTCATCCGGTCGAACGCGGGCAGCGGTCTCAAAATGATCCAGGGCTCGTTGCGGCTGGCCGGTTTGATAATAGACGAATCCCAGGGAAGTGTGCGTGCCTGGATCGTGCGGCAAAGTAACCAGGATGTCCCTGAAGACGGAAATGGCATCATCGTACCTGCCCACACCTGCGAGGCTACGCCCCAGGATCAGTGCGACCTGCGGCTTGGAGGTTACGTTCTTGTCCAGGTTGATGAGCTGCAATGTGGTGTCGAGCGCCTCCTTGGGTCGGTTGAGTATGAGAAGTGAGGTGGAGAGATTGAGCAGTGCGTTTTGATAACGCGGCTCGACCTTGAGAGCCGCACGGAAGCATGGCACCGCTTTGTCATGTTTCCCGGCATCGAAATAGGCTGCGCCCAGATTTCCCCACGTGCGATATTTGCCCGGGCTTTTGCTCACGGTGTCCTCCCAAAGTCTTTCACGAGTCCGCCAGACTTCATTGCGAATGCAGGTCTTCCAGGACAGCGCCCCCACGCAGAGAACAGTGAGAACCGGAACCGCTGTCCGCAACGCACCGGCACGCAGGCCACTGGTCCGCAGCCAGTCCAGCAGGCAAGCCACCAGAATAAATATTCCGATAGATGGCAGGTAAGAGCGATGCTCAGCCACCAAGTCTGGCAGCGGCACCAGCCCGGAAGAAACCGAGATGGTCAGGAAGAACCACACCACGCAGGCAAAAGCCAAAGCAAAGCGTGCATCATTCCGAAACCGCCGGAACAGGCCCCAGGCAGTCAACGCCAATCCACTCAAAACCGCCAGGGCCAGCAGAACCGGTCCCTGCCAGAGTGATTTGTAGATCGGCCATTCAGGGTCTAGATTCAACCCATTGGGCCAGAACAACTGCCGCAGGTAGTGCGTCACCACTGTAAGTTCCGTCACGATATAGTGCCAATGGTTCAAAGGCACCTCCCGCGAGTTCACGATGTTTAGGGCGGCGTGCAGGTCATGCCTGCCATGCTGCGCCGCCGCCGTAGCTAACACCAGCGTCGGAACAAGAGGCATGCACAGCAGCAGAGGCAGCATCCGAAACAGCGCCGAACGCAGGCGTGTACCCAGCACCAGCCAGTCCAGCAGCACCGCCAGCAATGGAATCATGCAGGCACACTCCTTGGTCAGCATGGCCAGCAGCAGCGCCAGCACCGCACCGCTGCGCAGCAGCCACATTCGCAGGCGTGACGGCGCAAAGCATGAAACGAAATACAAACACAAGCTCAGGAGTGAAAACAGCACCACCAGCGAAGTGAAGCGCTGAATAATGTAAGTCACGGATTCCGTGGCGAGCGGGTGGGCAACAAACAGAAAAGCCGCAGCGGCGGAAATAAACAGCACGGAACCACGCTTCAACAGCCCGCCCAGAGCCGAATGAAGCAGCAGCACATTCACCAGAGCATAGAGCAGGATCGCATTCACGGCATGAATGCCGACATTGACCAGACGGTACCAGTGGGGCTTGAAACCATCCACCAGATAGTTTGCGTAAAAGCTTGCATAGGCGACCGGACGCAGGATGGCATTGACGGCGTAGTCAGGGTCGTAACCCAATTTTGCCGGACGATTGGCGAATTCTTTGAAGTCTTTCAGGTAGTCAAAGCAGTGAGATTCTTTGAAGAGCGGATTGTCTCTCAAATAGGAAGTGTCGTCGAACACCATGGGGAAGTCTGCCGTCCAGATGTATAGAGCGGCACAAAGAGCTGTTAGCACGGCCACCATGGTGGCGTGAACCCAGCACGATGATAGGTCTGAAGTCCGCATGGAGGACTGCTCCGGCACTGCCTCAGTCTTAAAAGGTGTGGCAACCGCGACAGAATGGTTTGTGACAGCGCTGGTTATACTTTTGACTCGGGGATGTTTGTTGCGGCTGCGTTTGGACATTTGCTTCAGTGATTTAAACCGAAGCGTATTTTGTCATGAAACGTCCCCTCCCGGCAAAAGACATGCAGTGTCAGGCGGCACACCACAGACACTAAAGCATTCACTCGGTCGTTGTATCAGGCACCATGATCACGCACCCATTGGCCTGCACGAAGGTATAGCTCAGCGGCGCTGCGCAGTTGCAGCTTTTCCTTGATGCGGGCACGATAGGTTTCCACGGTGGATTCCCCCAGGTTGAGAGTCTGGGCGATCTCGCGCGTGCTCTTGCCGCGGCCCAGCATTTGAAACACTTCCAGCTCACGATCCGCCAGCGTTTCCATCCCGGCCAGTTCAGAGCCGCCGCGTTTCTGCGTCATGCGCTCCAGCAGTTTCGCCGTCATCTGCCGGCTGGCGTACACATCGCCGTTCATCACGCAGCGGATAGCTTCGACCACCTCTGACGAGGCTTCGTTTTTGGTGATGTAGCCTTTGGCACCAGCACGCAGGGCGCGCTCGGCGTACAGCTCCTCGTCATGCATGGAGAGCACGAGCACGTTGAGGTCCAGCCCCTGTGCCTTGATGTCCTTGAGCAGTTCCAGTCCGCTGGAGCCATGCAGGGTGATGTCCACAATGGCGATGTCAGGTTTCGTCTCCAGGATCAGCCGCATGGCATCCCGGATGTTGTCCACCTCACCGCAGATGGACATGCCCAGATCACGGTTAATGAGCTGTCCCAGATGTTCGCGAAACATGGGATGATCTTCGACCAGGAGCACCTTGCAACCGTTCGCTGTTTTTAATTCATTTTTCTTCATAATTATTATGCTATTTTGATCTGATTAAGTTGCAGGCGGCAGCTCACCAGCGTTCCGCCCTGTGGTCGCTGCTCGATGGCAAGACGGGCATGCAGCGCCTGCGCGCGGTATTGCATCGTGCGCAGGCCCATGCCTTCACTAGGCATGCTGCCGGTGGCCGGCATGCCCTTGCCGTTGTCTTCCACCCGCAGTTCTAGCCAGTCGCCCTTGAGCTTCATCGAAATGCGGATCTCCGTCGCTCCGCTGTGTTTAACCGCGTTGGCCACCGCCTCCTGGGCGATGCGGTAGAGGTGCATCGAAACCTCGGGGGTATCCAGCGGCACATCGGCGCAGTCATCCACCACAATGGTGGTGCCGGTAAGCCGACTCGTTGTTTTTCCCAGACCGGCCAGTGCTGCTGCTAGGCCGCTGCGGTCCACATGCACGGGAAAGATGCCATGGGCGAGATTGCGTGCCTCGATCACCACCTGCTGCAATGATCCCTCGATAAGACTGGCATCTTGTGCTGCTGGTATTCCCTGCGCCTGCAGGTCGTCTGCCAGCACGCGCACCGCACAGCCAATGGCCGCCAGTTGCTGGCAGATGCCGTCATGCAGGTCCTGGCCAATGCGCTGCTGCTCATGCTCGCTGACACTGACGATGTCCTTTTCAAGCTGCCGCCGCTCCTCCAGCATCCGGATGCGCGCCGCGTCCGACTCATGCTTGTTGCGAAGCGCGGCGACGGCAAAGACCAGTGCACACTGGTAGAACAATCGGTTGGCCAGGGTCCAGGCGTAGCCCTGAGTCGATTGGCGGGTCGTGCTCATGTTCGCCAGCCACCAGACCAAGCACGATAAAAGTGCAATGAACAGTCCGGGCTTGTTTCCTGCCCACCACACCGCCAGGAAAATGGGCACTCCGTAAAAGATCAGCAACGTCACCTGAAAGCCGGTGATGTAATCCAACCAGCCGATGCCCAGAACGGTGGCGGACATTAGCACGATTGTCAGCCAGACTGGCTGGCTGCGCATCGTGTTCGTAATCACTGCCCAAAAGTTCGCCCGCTTTTGCTCCGTCTCAGGCGGGAATGTGGTGCTGATCGTGCTGGCATTCATGGCTGTGCTTTCCATCCTTCCATCATACCCATAAATTCGGTGTAATCGCGAATGTAATCTTCCGGTTCATACGGACGCGAGGCCAGGACCAGCAGCACCGAATCCGCTGAGTGCAGATGTTCCTGCGCCCACACTCTGGGCGGCACTAGCACGCCATGCGTCGGGCGGTTCAGGCAGAACTCCTCGCTGTTCTCACCATCATCCACGCGCAGGTGGCACTCGCCATGAACGCAGACCAGGAACTGAGCGCATCGCCGGTGGGCATGTTCGCCGCGCGTGCTCTGCGAAGGAATGCCGTAGGTCATGAAGATGCGCTGCGGCTCAAACGGCAGTTCCCGGGTGAACTCCAGCGCGGTCAGACTGCCACGCGCATGGTCCACCACATGGCGCATCTCATACAAACGTACACCGCGCACAGAGCAGGTTTCAATGGTGGTCTCGTGGATCATGCGGCGGGTTGTTTTTCATAAGTCACCAAGGAGCGCACCAGCGACTGCGGCTTGGCGGACACGGTCAGAAAAGCGCGTCCGACGTACTCACCGATGAGCCCCAGCATCAGCAGTTGCGCACCGCTGAAAACAGCCAGAGATCCCATCAGCGAACCCCAGCCAAGCTGTCGCGGCCCCACCCAAACAGTCTCGATCACCACTTCCGCCAGCACCACGCCTCCCATGGCGCAGAGTACCAGGCCCAGTAAGCTGGCGATGCGCAACGGCTTGACGCTGAAATCAAACAGCAGGCTGAGTGCCAGCCGGATTAGTTTGCGCAGTGTATAGCCGCTCCGTCCTCTGCTCCGTACAGCATGCTTCACTTCCAGCGTGGTGATGCGGTTGGTGGCACCGAGAATCAAGCCATCCAAGTAGGGATAGGGGCCGCGATAAACCACAATGCGCTCGACCAGTTCGCGACGCATCGCCCGGAAGCTGGAGAGGTAGAGATCACGTGGCTTGCCGAGCACCCATGTGGCGCAGCGGTTCGCCAGCCAGCTTGCCAGATTGCGTGCCCGGTGGTGTTTCTTTTCCGCATAGCGCGAGTACACCACCTCCGCATCCGCCTCGCGCAGGTGCCGCACCAGTTTGACCGCTTCGCCGGGGGGATTTTGCAGATCATCATCCAGGTTCACCACGCAGCTGCCGCGTGCTCGGCGGCAGCCTTCCAGCACAGCGGCATGTTCGCCAAAATTGCGCGCCAGCTCCACCACCGTCACCGGCGCGGGAAAATCTGCCACCGCCTGCCGCGCCGCACTTGCCGTGCCATCCGTGCTGCCATCATCCACCAGCACCAGCTCCCAGCTTTCCGGTAGCGACAGCGCGCGGAAGGCCTCCAGCAGCGGCAGCAGCCCTTCCCCCGTGTTGAACAGCGGCACTACAAAACTCAGTTCAGGAGTGCGGTCAGTTGCTGCCATGCTGCATTCCTCCAGGCGGGCGTTTCATTTTGTGCGCGACGGCGAAGACAGAAGAGCCAAACGGGAGGCGCAGCTTCCGGCATAGCGTAGCGTCCAACCGGCCCATGCCTGCCAGCATGGGGTTCATCCACGCTGGCGTCAGCCTCAGGTCCGACGTCGCGTCATCAGCTTTCAATCGGCTCAGATGCCGCCAAACGAGCAACGGCACGAACAGCCAGGCATTCCAATAGTGAATCATTTCAACCGAAAAATTGGAACGTTCGAGCAGTGACCGCACCTGGCCTGCCACATAACGCCTGGCACCGCAGACAGCCATGTCATGAGCTCCACGCAGGGCGGCAAATGCAGGCAGGTTCAGCACCAGGAGTCCGTCCTGGCGCAGCACGCGAACCATTTCCGCCAGCGCCTGCTCTTCATCCACTCCGGCATGATAGAGTACATCCAGACTCAACACGGCATCAAAAGTGGAGTCTGCAAACGGCAGCAGCTCCACGCTGCCATTCTGCACGGTGCACAAACCACGCTCGTGACAATGCCGCACCGCCTGATCCGCAGCATCAATACCCCTCACAGCAAGATCTCCCAATCTCTTGCGCAGAAACTCCAGCATGCCGCCGCTGCCACAGCCGGCATCCAGCAACCGCCCACGTGGCGGGATCCTGCCTGCCAGCGCGTTCTCCACCAAGCTGCGCAACACGGCATGCCACCAGTGCTCGTCCTCGACCACCCGCATGAGATCGTATTCAGCAGCTCGCATGATCAAACCTTTCCATGGCATCGCAAACCGCCGCCACCGCAGATGCAGACAGGCAGGGATGCAGAGGTAGGGAAATGACCGATGCCGCAGCTCGTTCTGACTCCTGCAGCGACATCAGGCTGCCGCCAAAAGCCCGCTGCTGATGCAGCGGCACGGGATAATGCACCGCCACCGGAATCTGTTCTCGCCGCAGGTGCTGCATCAGTGCGTCCCGCCGTTCAGTACGCACCACGTACTGATGGTAGGCATGTTCACATCCACGCCGCACCACGGGTGCTGTCGCCACGCAGCTACTTTCCAGACTGGCGTCATATTCCGCTGCCAGCCTTCTTCTTTGCTGCAGGCCGCCTTTCAAAGCCCTCAGTTTCACCCGGAGCACCGCAGCCTGCAGCTCATCCAACCTGCTGTTCACCCCTGAATATTCACTGACGTAACGCTGCTTCCAGCCATATTGGCGGATCAAACGCAGACGCTCCGCCAGCTCTCCGTCATTCGTAGCCACGGCACCGGCATCACCCAATGCAGCCAGATTCTTCGTGGGATAGAAGCTGAATGCGGCCGCCCTGCCAAGGGTTCCGGCCATCCGACCATGCCACGTGGCACCGTGCGCTTGAGCACAATCCTCCAGCAGCTCAATGCCATGCTCCAGCGCCACTTGCCGCAGGTTTTCCCAGTCCGCCGGGTGTCCGTAGAGGTGCACCACCACCGCCGCCTTCACGCCATGTCCCTGGGGGGACCGCAGCACGGCATCAAGTGATCTGGCACACAGCGTGAACGTACCCGGTTCAACGTCTGCAAACACCGGCTCCGCGCCACTGCGTGCCACACCCGACGCTACAGCTGAAGGTGCGAATGAGGGCAACACCACCTTGCTTCCAGCACCGATCTTCAGCGCCCGCAGCGTCACTTCGATGGCATCCGTACCACTCGCCACTCCCACTACATGGGAGACTCCCAGGAAGTCGGCAAATTCGGTTTCAAAGGCCTGCACTTCTGCCCCCAATATGTAGCTGCCGCTGGCACACACACGCCGCAGCGCCCCTGCCAGTTCTGCCTCATGCGCCCGGTGATCTGCCAGCGGGTAGGGCAATGACCAGAGGTTGGAGGAGCTCGACATGCCCTAACATCGCCCACGACGTCTTTGTCGCAAATAACGCTACGCGTGGCGAAAAGCACGACACCGGGTAAATGCAGGCCTTATCGCTCGTTTGGCAATCATTCAGATCGGGCCGTATTCTCCATGGGACTGCGGGACCTTGCTTCTGCGTCATTTCCTCCTCTCACTTTCCTCCCAGTTCCTGCAGATAAAGCGCTCCGATCTGCCGAAAATCATCCAGCGCTGCCGCTGCCGCCTCAAGCCCCCCATTGGGCTCTCGATTGCTCAGCGGCGCACGGTGCTTGCCGCGCAGCACATCGCCCAGGCGCACAAAGGACGCGGCAGGACCAAACTCCACGACCGGCTCGTACTCGCACCACGAGCTGCCCGCTGAGATGACGCTGACTGGGCGCGTGCCTTCCTGCTGAAAATGGAGCGTCTTCTGCAAATCAATGTCGCACTGACCATCCGCGCCGCTGATCCACACGCGGCCCTCGTAATCTTTGATGACCACGGACTCGACATTTTTGGTGCTGAGCTTGGAGCCGCCGATGGTGACGTGCCCTTTCCCCGCACGCTTGCCGCCTTCGCACAGCAGATAGCGTGCGGACTGCTCCATGTAGTAGTCCGCCACCACGAGATCCTGATTGTCCTTCACCGTGAGCGCATAAAGCGGATCGCCAGGGCGTGACAGGGCCGCATTGTGAAACATGAAGCCGGTGAAGCCGGACTTCGGCAGCTCCGCGCCCGCGATTTCAGCCGGGCCGTAGTGAATCAGCGCGAAGATGCTGGCCTGCCCGCAGTCGTTGAAACGCAGATGACCATTGAACAGGCCAAAGCGCACCTGCGCCCCGGCGGGCAGCCGCTCGCAGACCAGGCCGTCGGGTGGCAGCTCGTTCCAGTGGTTCACCTCGATCTGGTCATACAGGACGGATGAGACGCCACCGGCCTTGTGGCACATGCGGGTGAAGGTTTCGTTTTTCGGACCGAAGACAAAATTCTCCAGCACCAGGCGCTGCGGCGTGTCCACCTCGATCGCCGTGCCGCCTGCCGCACCCGCCCAAAACAGCCGTGTCATGGTGCCGATGCCGCCAATGAAATAATCCGCTCCGCTCACCTTCAGCGTGCTGGAGAGCAGGTAGTCCCCGCCGGGCAGGTAGGCGATGGCGTCTTTGCCATGCTCACGCGCAGCGTCGATGCACTGCTGCACCGCGCGTGTATCATCGGTCTTGCCGTCCCCTTTCGCACCGAAGTCCTTCTGCGCATCGAAGACCCTGCCGGGGATGCGCGCCTGATCCGTGAGGAAATGGCGCTCCAGCTCCGGCAGCACCGCTGGCCGCGCGCCTGCGGGCACATGCGTCACGGATGCTTTCGCCCCGGTCTTCAGCAGCGTCATGCCGGGTGGGATGGAGTTGGTAGATTCCACCATCGACTGCGAGAAACTGTCCCGCTCTGCCAGCACGATCACCGGTCCCTCCTGCGGCGGATGCGTGAAGGTGCAGTCAAAAATCATGAGCGGCCCCGGATGCCCGATGCTGATAGCGCCGTCCTTCGCCGTCCAGCCATCAATCCGGCATCCCTCGATCTGCATGGGCATGGGGTTGGCGTCGCGGCAGGATTCCAGAAAACGCCGGGAACCCTGCGAGACACAGAAGCGGATAGAGGCACCGTGGGAGATGTTGTCCTGCTTCACATCCGCCACACTGCTGCCGCTGAAACGGCAGCCACGGATCTGCCAGTTGCCTCGGATGCCTTGGATGCCCGTGCCGCAGTCCGTGAACTCGCAGCCGTCGAAGATGTTGTCGTAGTCGTTGGGTGCCAGCAGCCCCGTGCCGGTGCCGCAGTGGTCGAAGCGGCAGTTCTGAAACCACATCTCCGCCGAGGGGCTTTTGTGCTCGCCCAGACCCACCACGATGCCGTAGTCCCGCGCGCGGCGGAACTCGCAGTGGCGGTAGCGCACCCAGGTTTCATAATAAAACTGCGACTGGTGCCCGCACAGGACGGCCGCCTTGTCCTGCCCGTCCCAGGTCAGCCCCTCGTAGCACACGTAGCGGCAGCCGTTGCTCAAGTACATGCGCCCGCCTTCCTCGCCATCCCACACCAGCGTCGTCGTCCTACCATGACCCACCAGCCAGGCCCCGGTTGATTCGGTGATCTCCAGCGTGCGCGTGATGCGGTACCGCCCCGGTGGAAAGTACACCACATGCTGCTTTTCCAGCCCGGCCTTCGGCTTTTCGCGCAGATGATCCAGCACCGCCTGAATGGCGGCGGTGTCATCCGTTTTGCCATCGCCCTTGGCACCGGCGGTTTGCACGTTGATCCAGTCGGAGCGCTGCTGCCAGTTCAGCTCGGGGATGCTGGCACCGAGGGCGGGCAGTTCCTCAATCTGGATCGTATGCGTCACAGGTTTGACCTTGCTGCGGCAGTTCTCCAGCATCCCCTCATGCACGCCACGAAATCCACTTTCCATCTGTTGCAACGCCGCGCCTTTGGTCGGCGCGGCCTTGAGCAGTCCAGGTTGTTCAAAGAGAAAGTGCGAGATGAACTGCGTCTCAAACGTCTGCTTCTCAATGACCGCACGATCCACGGCGGCAAAGGCGGGCACAAAGGGATTGCGCAGAAACTCCGCCGCCAGATTGACACCCTGCGCCAGCTCCGCTGCGCTGAACTCACGCGACTGCTCCCCCCAGGTGATGCGCGCCTTCGGTGCCTTCAGGTTTTTCACCACGAGCATGAAGCGGTTCAGCTCCTGATTGAAGGGCACAAACGGCAGGATGGCAGCGTTTCCATACGGCCAGTTCCCCGCGAACTGCGACTGCGGCGGCGCGTTTTGCGGATCGGCATCCTGCGTGCCGTTGAAAAAGCAGAACGGGTAGCGGCTGCTTTCGATCACCACCTTGCCCGCCTCTGCGGACACAATGCGGTGTCCATCCGCCCCCTGCGCCTGGTGCGTGGCCGCATCCACCGTGATCTTGCCAATCTGACCGTCGCAGCCCAGCGCCTTGAGCACGGCATAAGCCATCAACAGATGCTCGTTGGGGCCTCCATGCACGCCATCTCCCGCACTCGAAAACGGATAGCGTTCGCCCAGCTTCGCCTTGGACTGCCGCATGGCGGCCATCATCGGCGTGTGAATGTCTGCAAAGCGCAGGCCTTTTTCCTCAGCCACCTTTTTGGCGATGTCTCCCAGCCTTCCAAGTGCCTCATTGTACTGCGACGCCGGGACTTCAGGATGCTTGAGGTTCTTGAAGTAAAACTCATCCACCACCGGCGGCGAACTCAGGACGATCTCCCGCGTGCCGCTGCGCTGAAAGCTCGCGATGACCTGCTCCAGCCCCTTGCGGTAGGTGCTGTCGATCACCTCATCGCTGCCATTGGCTCGCACATCATTCATCCCAAAGCAGACAACCCCAACCGATGGCGCAAAGGTCAGCACATCACGCTGCATATGGGAGGCAAAATGGGGAGCCGTGGTGCCACCCCAGCCGCAGTCCAAAGTCCGCACATTCGCCAGCGGCTGGCACATCAGCAGGTAGTCCTCAATGAAAACGGAATACACCTTCTGCTCCGTGAGCGAGTCCCCGCACACCGCCACGGTGTCGCCGCTCTTGAGCACGGTGGATTCTGCGTGCGCTTGCACAGCCACAAGCATGAAGGCCAGCCACAGCACCATGCCTGCCGCGTGCATGGGAGTGCTTTGACGTGGGTTCAGGAAACGGAGAGTGCGTGTTGGAGTCATCCACACTCATACGCACTCAAGCAGAAGATTTTCCCTCAATGTGCATCGCATCAAAAATGTCGAATTAAATACGAAACTGGAATTTTATGGGACTACGCAGAGAACTCGCGTCGGCCTTCGGACTTCATCATTCGGATTTCTGATTTCGTCATTACAAGAGCCCCCCTGCCTTCACGTCCAGATACTTATTCGCCAGCGCCACCGGCAGCATCTGCGCCGATTCATCCACCGTGAGCACTCGGCGCGCGCGCAGAGATTCCAGCAACTGGCGGCGTTCGCCAAAGTAATGCGTCAGCGCCCCGTATTGCAGGGCATCGTGCAAATGGTCAATGGGATCTGCCGCACGCTGCTCTAGTTCCTGCTCACGCAAGGTGGCAGCAAGCACCAGATGCCGCCGCTGCATCGCGCCGACCGCTGCCGCCAGCGTGGCACCGTCTTCGCTGCGCAGATTGGTCAGCATGATCACTAGCGCCCGCCGCTTCTGCAGCGTCATCACACGTTCAGCCGCTTCGATGAAATCGCTGGGCTCGCTGCTGGCTTCGTAGTTGTAGAGATGGTTCAGCAGCTTCGGCATGCTGTGCGCTCCTTTCACCGGTGGCAGCCAGCGCTGCATGCCGCCAAAGCCCACCACGCCCACTTCATCCCCCTGGCGCAGCGCGATGAAGGCGATGAGCAGCATCGCATTGAGGCAGTGGTCGAACTGGCTGAGCCCGCCGTCCAGCGCGCGCATGCGGCGGCCGCAGTCGGGCACCAGCAGAACGGTTTGATTGCGCGTCTCTTCGTAGTCGCGGCTCACCAGCATGGATCGGCGTGAAGTAGCCTTCCAGTCGATGCGCGAAAGCACATCCCCGTCCTGATAGTCGCGCAGTTGATGGAAATCGAGCGAGGCCCCCATGCGGCGGCGTTTGATGATGCCCATCTGCTCCACGCGATTGGCCATCGCCAGCATGGCAAAGCGCACCACCGGCTCGTAGTTCGGATAAGCACGCGTCTGGCTTTCGCCCGCGATGAAGTGCAACCTTCGCCACAGGCCAAAGGCGGAATCGACCAGCACATGCGCCGGTGTGAACGCATGCTGCCCCCGGCGCACAAAGCGGGCCTCATAAGAGATGGCGGCATATTCTCCTGGCGGGATGCTGACACGATGCGGCAGCCCTTCCGCCACCGCAGCGGTCGGGATGCCATCAAAAATTTCCAGTCTCAGCGTGCGCCGCACCGCATGCGTCACCGTCAGCGTCACGGAAGACCCGACACCCAGCGCAAAACGTCCCGGCAGCGAGCGCTCTCCGGTGATGCGCCCACGACGCGGCAGCGTGCAGGCGTCCACCAGCAGCGCCAGCAGCAGCAACCCGCCACCGATCTGCCAAAGCAGGATGAATCTCTCCCAGACACACGCCGCCACCGCCAGGATGAACCAGGAGATGAGAAGTTTGAGCAGCAGAGCGGTCGGACGCATGAAGATCAGACGCGGGGCGCTTCGATGGTCTTGAGCAGCGAGTTGAGCATGTCATCCACGCTCTGCCCGCTGATCGCGATTTCCGGGGCCAATTGCACACGGTGGCGCAGCACTGGCAGCACCGCGCGTTTCACATCCGCCGGCGTGATGAAGCTGCGACCTTCCAGCAGCGCATACGATTTGGCGATGCGCACCAGACTGATCGCACCGCGCGTGCCAGCCCCGAGCGAGATGGCGCTGTGCTGGCGCGTGGCGCGCACGATTTTCACCGCGTAATCCACCACCTGCTCCACCGCTTGCACGTTGGCAGCTTCTTCCTGCGCCTCCAGAATGTCCTGCGGCGAACACACCTGTGGAACCGCCGAGGTGGAAAGCCCGCCGCCTGCTGCACGGGATGAGACGGCTTTCACCACCCACGTTTCGTTGACCACATCCGGGTAGTCGATCAGCACCTTGAGCAGAAAGCGGTCGAGCTGTGCCTCTGGCAGCGGATACGTCCCTTCCTGTTCGATGGGGTTCTGCGTGGCGAAGGTCATGAAAGGCGGTGCGAGGGTGTGGCTTTCACCATCAATCGTCACCTGCGCTTCCTGCATCACTTCGAGCAGCGACGACTGCGTCTTGGCCGGAGCGCGGTTGATTTCATCCGCCAGCAGCAGATTGGCAAACACCGGACCACGGCGCACACGGAAGGTGCCGCTGCTCATGTCAAACAGCGTGTGGCCGCAGACATCGGAGGGCATCAGGTCGGGCGTGAATTGAATGCGGCGGAAGCTGCCGCCAAACGTGTGGGACAGGGCCAGCACCAGGTGCGTCTTGCCCAGGCCCGGCTTGCCTTCCAGCAGCACATGCCCCCCGGCCAGCAAGGCAGCGAGCACTTGGTTCAGCACCTCCTCCTGGCCCACAAACACCTGGCTCACCGCCGCACGGATCTGCTGGAAGATCGCCGTGCTGTTCGGCACGACAGGCGGCGCAAAACTCGCGGGCGGCGGCGTGTAGAGGCTCGAAACATCGGGTGCAGGGAGGATCGGGTTCATGGAGGTGTGGGTGATGATGACTTAAAGCGCACGGCGGATGGCCTGCAGATCGCGCATGAGATTGACGAAGTTATGGACGCTGTTCGGCGGCGCTACGTCGAAGGCGGCGGCGACCCGTTTGGCCGGAAGACCGCTGCGGCGGGCGATTTCTTCAGCGAGTTGGTCGTTCATCTGCCGGCTGCCATCGTCCAGCGAGCGGTGGCGTTCCCGCACGCGCTCCCACACGGCATCACGCGCCGCATTCACCAGCAGCGGGCTGCGCCGCATGCGCCAGAAAAACTCCCCCAGCGCGCCGATGTGGCTGGCAAAGTGGCGCGTGGAATCCAGCTCCACCTCCGCCAGCGGCCCGAAGCGCGGCATCTGCTGCCAGAGCCAGAAGCCCACGCACAGCGCCAGTGTGATCACCGCCATCCAGCCATGCTGCCAGAGCAACGCGAAGAAGCTGCCCGAGGTGGCTGAAACAATCAGCACTTCCCTGGCACTGTTTTCATTCACCAGTGCGGACAGCCAGCGCGCATGATCACGCTCTCCGATCCAGCGATTGCGGAAGGGACGCGCATGCGCCAGCAGCGTGACGCTGCCCATGCCATGTTTCAGATGCAGCGCCAGCGATTCATTTTTGGAGCCGGCGGAAAACTCACCCTGCCGCAGCTTGCGCTTGAGCACCATACTCTGGTAGCCGCCGAGACCCAGGTGGTAGGTCTTGCCGTTCCATGTCACATCCTGATCGGATTCGAGCTTCTGCTCGTCGTCCTCCCTGGCTTCATCCTCGGGAGTTTCCTTCGCCTCATCTGTCTTGGCTTCGTCTGACTTCGTGGACTTGTCTTTCTTGGGGGCGGTTTCCTCGCCATGGAATTTGGGCAGAAAGTCACTGCCCTGCTCGGCCGGGAAACGCCGCTGCACTCCGACGCCGAGCTGCCCCAGCACCGGATCTTTCTCCTCTTCCAGCAGGAGCGCAGAAATGAAGGCGCCAAACTGCGTTTCAAAGTCATTGTAGGGGCGCGTACCGGCGAGACAGTAAATCAGGTGGCCGCCGCTGAAAGTCCAGCGCAGCAGTTGCTTGGCCCGTCCTTCGGGCAGACCGCCTTCGCCGGAGATGAGAATCACGGAGTCATGGTCAGGCATTTTCGCCAGCGACCTCGCGCTGTGAGCGTTGTGGCCGAGTTCATCGAGCAGTCGCTCGGCCGCGAGGAAGGGATTCACCCGCGCCTTGCCTTTGTAGCCGGTGGTTTTCTCCACATCTTTCCAATGCCCGTCGCAGGCGCAGAGCGCCAGCATGGCAACCAGCGCCAGCAGACTGTGGAGGAAGCCCCGCATCATGCCGCACCTCCTTGCTCCACAAACGGCCACTGCTCGCACAGCAGCCGCATTTCATCATCAGACACCGGCATCACCGCATACGCCACCTGCACCCAGGCTCCCGTGAGCTGGCGGAAGTAATCGGCCTCCCGCTTCTCTCCGGCCTGCAGCACCTGCAGCAGGCAGTCCTCCTCCGTGTCGCTGTCCACGATCGGCACGCGGCGGCGGTTCACCAGCCAGGACAACGAGCCGCGATAGAGCAGACTCAGCGCCTCTTTGAAATCCCCTGCGGCCCATGCTTTGCGAGCGGCCGCCACGATGTCGTCCGGCAGGCTCTCTCGCGTGATGTTCATGCCCATGAGCACCTTCGGCGCGCGCACCGGTGCCTTGCTGTCGCCGCGCAGAATGAACATGCTACGGTTCTTCACGAGATAGACCACCAGCCAGGCCACCAAGCCCGCGATCAGCAGCCAGAACATCACCTCGCCAATGGCTCCCAGAAAATCGAGATGCACCGGGCCTGACTCGCTGCTTTTTTTGTCTTTAGCGTCCTTGTTTTTCTCTTTAAAATCCGGCACCCATTCCTTGGTTTGAACCTTGTGAATTTCAAACTCAGGAGCTTTCAGCACCTCCTGTACCGTGGCGGCAGGATCTGTTTTCTCAGCGGCCTGCGCGCCACTCAGCGCCAGCACGGCGATAATCAATGCCGCTGCCGCTGAGGTCAGCCGCGTGGCCAGGCGGCGAAACGCCAGCTCCACATCCCAGCCTTCGATGCGCGTGCGGCAGTTCAGGTACAGCGCAAAGCCAGCTCCCACATAAAAGGGCTCGACCAATGTGACGATGACCATGTGGCAGGCCGCGCCCCACCAGAGAAAGGCCTGCGGAATCGTACTCTCAAAATCGAGGGCATGAAAGAAGCCCTGCCAGTCTGGCTGGGCGGATTCAGGCAGCAGACCATACGTGCCCACCATCAGGCCAATCCAGGCGACAAATTCGAGGTTGGAAAACGCCAGGGTCACCGAAACTCCGGAACCGCCGCCGTCCATCGCGAGTGTTTTGATGCGCTGGTTCACCGCCGCCCCACGCAGGCCCTCCAGCATCTGCGCCGGCAGGGCAAAACTGCGGATGAAGGACAGCCTGCGCCACAGCAGCGCCGGCAGGCAGTTGGCGATCCACAACCGAGGCCATTGCTTCCAGGTTTCCAAAAAGGTGGGCCGCACCCCGAAGGCGGCACGGCTCAGAAAAAACAACGGCACACGGTCATACAGCGGCTTGAGCCACCACACGGCGAGAGGAATCCACTCCGGCGCAGAACGCAGCAGCACACAGACCAGCGCCCACAGCGGCAGCACCGTGCAGGCCCACAGCACCACGATGCGGCCGTAATCACGCCGAACCATGGCACAGCCCAGATCCACGGATTCCCACGCCTGGCGCGGCCGCAGCGTAACGGTGATGTCCTCAAGTTTCATCCGCCCCCCTCCTTCCGCTGAAGAATAAAAAACAGGCCACCGCCAACCAGCACATGCCACCGGCGGCGAATTTGATCGTCGGCGGCAGATCGAGCGGCGACCAGAATCCTTCCAGAACTGCTGCAATACTGGTCAGCACCGCCGCACCGGTCAGCAATGGCAGCGCTTTGCGCCCGGCCAGCACCAGCGCATCCCGCCGTTCCATTCGTCCTGGGCGCAGCACCGACCAGCCCACGCGCATGCCAGCCATGGCCGAGATCACCACGCCCGTCAGCTCCGGCGCACCATGCGCCACCACCCAGGTATAGAGGGTCAGCGGATTGCCCGAATAATGCACATAGCCAAACACCGCGCCGAGATGCAGGGAATTGAACAGCAGCACAAACAGCGCGCCCACACCGCCCAGAATACCGCCAGCGAAGGTTTTGAAATCGATGCCGACATTGTTCCAGATGTAGAAACAAAAAGCGCCAAAGCCAGTGCCGAAGCTGTCGCGCACATAATCAGACGGCTTGCTGGCCTCCCCATACATGCTCTCGATCTGCACCATGCCGTTTGGCCCCAACAAGTACATGGCCCATTCAGGGTGCGACGGCGTGATGAGGGCGATCAACACCGCCGGCAGATAAAACAGCGCCGTGCACCACCAGAACAGTTTCCATTCCGCACGCACCGCCTGCGGAAACTCCACCAGGAACAACCGCAGAAACGCTTCCCACCCGCCGGCGCTGTGGCGCTCCAGCACGCGGTAGGCGCGGATTGCCAGCGCATTGAGCTGCTGCGTGAGGCGCTGCGGACTCATGCGGTGCTGCGCCATGCTCAGATCATGGCACACCTGGCGGAAGGTGGCGGGCAGCTCCTCCACCGCCGCAGAGGGATGTGATTGCTCTGCTTCGGTCAGCAGCTTCTCCAGCTTCTGCCAGCGCGGCTCGATGTGCTTTTCAAACTGGGCCGGTGTCATGAGCGTAACTGTGCTGCTCCTTTCAGCGACGGCGGCGTACCGCGTTTATCCTCTGGATCCTGCAGCCACATGGCCATGCCGCACAGGCGGCGCAGGCCTTCAGTGCCAGCCGCCTTTGTCAGCGGCTCTGCCAGCGTGGAGAGTTCGATCCGGCGCTCGTCGGCCCATAGCGGCGCTCGTTCAAGGAATTGCAGCAGCGCCGCCTGCTCCTCTCGCGTCAGCACCTGTGCCGGTGCCCGGCGCTCGGCACGGATTTCCACCTGCGGCATAATGACTGGTGGCACTTCGGCATAGGTCACGACGGTGTTCGCCACGAGATCGCCGAGCCGCTGAAACCGCTTGGTAAACAGCATGCAGACGATGCCCGTGAGGTACAACCCCGGCATGAAGTCCACCACGCGTAGGAAGTTGCGCATCACCGCCTGTGCCAGAGAAACTGGGCCGCCAGTCACGCTCATCACCCGCAGCTTCATGGAGCGCTGTCCCGGCGTCGCTCCCTTGGCACCGGCCTCGAAGAGCACATTGTAAAACCACTCCATGAAGAACGCGAAGAGCATCACCAGTCCGCCCGTCATCTGTTCACCAATCAGTGACGGCAGCAGCGAAAAGGCGCCGATCACTACCCCGATGTCGAGGCCGATGCGGACGAGCAGGTCGATCAGGTAAGCCATGCTACGCACCGCCGGACCCGCCACGCGGAGTTGAATCTCCACGCCATCTGCGAGTTCGACTGTTTGTAAGGTGTCCGCGCGTGCCACTGCCATGAGTGAATAATGAAGCGGTTCCGTTTGGTTTTGACAACACACGAATTATTTTCGTAGGATTTGTAAATGCCGGGTATTGTTCCGGCGCTGATTCACCCCTCTCATCCCACCTGCCATGGAAGCCACCCCAGCCAATCCCTACTCCACTCCCGTCGCCAATTTGTACGGCTCCACCTCGGGTGGCGCTGCGGATGGTGTCTCGCCCAGCACCATCGCCATGCTTGCTGGCACCAAACCGTGGGTGCGGTTCTTGTCGGTTCTGATGTGGATTAGCGTTGGTTTGATGTTGCTTGTTGCTGCCGGCATGGGCGTTTTTTCCGCGATGGGCGCATCTAAATCCATGCCAGCCAGCCCTTTTGGCGGCATCCAATTGACCTTGCTCGCTGTCATCTACGGCATCCTTGCGTTTGTTTACATCTTCCCTGCCCTCAAACTGTGGAAATACGCCAATCGCATTGGTTCCCTAGGAGCCACCCGCTCCGTGGCAGACCTGGATGCGGCATTGAATGAGCAACGCAGCTTTTGGAAATTCATCGGCGTCATGGCGATCATTCTGATTTCCTTGTACCTTGTCGCCATCATTGGTTTTGTGGCTTTGGGTACCAGCGCCGCCATGAAAGCGGGTGCTTTTTCCCACTAAGCACTTCGTTCTGACCTTCCCTTTGAGGAATGCAAGCCGCTGTCTGACAAGTTCCGGCCTGCTGCACTAGTACCTGTAGCCATGAACACGCTCCATCCCTCTGACCACCCGCTTGAGCGTTCGGAGCTGGAGCGGATTCATGCCTCGCCTGCGAGCTGGTTCCTCTACATCATCTACTTCGCGCCCAAAGATCCGCGCATCATTGTCAAAAAACGAGTGGGTGCCCTGGGCTGGACCTTAAACTTTGCCCGTCCGCTCGCTCTTCCGACCTTGATTGCTGTCATCGGGGTTTTCATGGAAGCTTTCAGACTCGCAGCCACCTGGGATCTCTCCCAATCAGCTCAGTTGGGAGTCGCCATCGTCATCATCCTGGCCTTGGTCAGCTTCTGCCGCTGGATGGCTAACCCGCAGCGGTTTTGCAGGTAGAACTCAGACCACGGCTACCCCATCAGCGCCACGGCAATCGGATCCACCAGCGGCTTGCCCGCCCGTGTGAGACGCACGTAGTTTTCGTCACAATTCAGCAGCCCCTGTTCACGCAGGGTTTCCAGCATCTTGCGTGACTCAGGCTGGATCAACTCCAGCGGCAGGCCGCGTGCGGTGCGCAGTTCCAGGCCAAAACGCTCGGTGCGGCGCTGGTCCGGGGTGAGTTCCTCGATCTCCATCGCCGTATCTTCTCCGGCCAGCGTCATCGCCATGTAGCGCGGCGTGTCCTTGACGTTGTGCCAACGTTTTCCGCCAACGGTCGAAAACGCGCCAGGGCCGACGCCGAGATAATCCGCGCCCAGCCAGTAGGCTTCGTTGTGAACGGAGCGATGCCCCGGCTGTGCGTAGTTCGAAATCTCGTAGTGCTCGAATCCGCCCGCCTCCAGCGTGTCGATGGCCAGGTCGAAAAACTCCGCATCGCGCCCCTCGTCTTCGCGATACTCCCCCGCTTTGAGCCGGCGGAAAAAATCCGTGTCCTCCTCGAAGTTGAGGTTGTAGGCCGAGATGTGATCCGGCTTGAGCGCAATCGAGTGCTCCAAAGTTTTGCGCCAAGTTTCCACACTCTGCCCAGGGATCGAAAACATGAGGTCGAGATTCAAGCTTGGAAAGCCCGCGTCCCGCAGCACTTGCCACGTTTCTTCCGCATCCGCCCGCGCATGATCGCGCCCCAGTGTCTTCAGCGTCGCATCATCCCAGGCCTGAATGCCCAGGCTCACCCGCGTCACCTCCATGGCTCGCATGATCGCTGCCTTGGAAGCCGTCACCGTACGCGGATTCGCCTCCATCGTGAATTCGGTGACCTCAGACATATCCACCCGCTCCCGCAAACCACGCAGCAACCGCTCCAGATGCACATCGCTCAACATCGTCGGCGTGCCCCCGCCAAAAAAGATCGTCTGCGGCTTGAGCGCCTGCTTTTCCGCCTCCTTCAGCAGCGCATCCACAAACGCCGCCATGTCCGTGCCGCCCGGGGTGTGCTTGTGAAAACTGCAATACGGGCAGATGCGGTGACAGAACGGGATATGGACGTAGAGATGCTTCACGGGCTAGAGACTCGATGCTGGATGCTGGATTCTTGAAACGCGATGCTAGCAGAGAATGCTTGCTCCCACATCCAGCATCTAGAATCTAACATCCAGAATCCAGAATCCAGTATCTAGAATCCAGTATCTAGAATCCAGTATCTAGAATCCAGCCACCAGAACCATGTCCGACGAAACTCATCATGAACGCGAACTCGGCGGCCAATTGCTGGCCTCGGTCTCCCGTTCGTTCTACCTCACGCTCAAAGCGCTGCCCAAAGAGCTGCGCGAGCCCATTTCCCTGGCCTACCTGCTCGCCCGCACGGCAGATACCATCGCCGACACCGCCAGCGTCAGCGCCGACGTGCGGCTCGACATCCTCGAACGCTACCGCGCCCTCGTGCGTGGAAGTGGCGAAGCGCAGAGCCTCGCCACCACGCTCATCACGCAATTCTGCCCGCAGCAGAGCGACGAGTCCGAGCGCCGCCTCATGGAAAAATTCGCCGACGGCATCGCCTGGCTGCGCACCATGCAGCCCACACCACTCGCAGCCATCCAGAGCGTGCTGGAGCACATCATCGACGGCCAGATGCTCGACATCCGCCGCTTTCCCGCCGACGGCCAGCTCCGCAGCCTCGCCAGTGCTGAAGAACTCGACCAGTACACCTGGCTTGTTGCCGGTTGCGTCGGCGAATTCTGGACCCAGCTCTGCGCTAGCGAACTCCCCGCCTCACTCGATCCCGCCGTCAGCACCCAGCAAATGCAGGAATGGGGCGCACGCATGGGCAAAGGCCTGCAACTCATCAACATCCTCCGCGACATCGGCGAAGACACCCGCGACGGCCGCTGCTACCTGCCCTGCCCACCTGCGGACATTCAAACCGAATGGCGCAAATGGCTGCAAACCTGCACCGAACATCTCGAATGCGGCCTGCGCTACGTCCAGCACGTCACCCACGGCAAGCTCCGCTACGCCACCGCCCTGCCCCTCCTCCTCGGCATTCAAACCGTCGCCAAAATGCGCGCCACACCGTGGGACAAACTTCAGCAAGGCGTCAAAATCTCCCGCCTCGACGTCGCTAGCATCCTCGCCCAAGCCGCCATCGCCTGCCGCAGTAGCGAGGCGATGGAGAAGCTGTATCGGAAGCTGGCGCAGGGGTAATCCTCCAAGGCAACGGGGTCTCCCGACCCCGTCCGGATTCAGTGGGGGTCGGGAGCCCCCACACCTTGGTTTACCGCTTAAACCACCCCTTCACCTTCGTGAAGAAGCCCTTCTTCGGCGCGGTGGACCCAAGTGCTTCGGGATCAGGCTCGGTGACAGGAACCGTCACCGGCAGGCTTTGGTCCCAACCGCCGCCGAGTGCCTTGACCAGGCTCACGCTGGCGATCAGACGCTGCCCGGCGAGCGTGGCGCAGGCACGTTCCGTGGTGAGCAGTGAGCGGTTCGCTTCGATCACATCCAGGTAGGGGCTCGTGCCTGCTTCGTAACGCGCATGGGCGATCTTCGCCGCCTCCTGGGCGCTGCCCCGCGCGCGGTGCTGCGCCTCCGTCTGCGTGGCCAGATTGCGCAGGGCGGCAAGGGCGTTTTCGACATCGTTGAACGAGGCGAGAATGGCCTGCCTATAATTCGCCAGGGCTTCGTCATGGGCGGCGCGGGCTCTTTCCATGAACGCTCGATTTTTGCCACCGGCAAACAAGGGCACGCTGATGCTGGGGCCGATGTTCCAGTTCAGGCTGCTGGCTTCGAACAGTTTATCCACGTCCCCGCTCAAGTAACCCGCACGTCCCGTGAGTCTGATGCTGGGAAAGAAGTTGGCTTTGGTGACGCCTATCTGGGCGGTGGTGGAGGCCAGTGTACGTTCGGTGGCGGCCACATCAGGGCGACGTTCCAGCAAGTCGGTGGGAATTCCGGTGGGGATGCTGGGAGGCGTGGGCAACAGGCTGGGATTGCCCCCAAACCTGAAGGCGCTGGGATTCGTCCCGGTGATCAACGCGATGGCGTTTTCAAGCTGGTCGCGCTGATTCTGCAAGGCGCTCACTTCCGCCTCGGCGGTGGCCACTTCGGTTTCGGCCTGCGCCTGTTCCAATTCGCTACCCGCACCGGCTTTGACGCGGGCACGGGCAATGTCCAGCGCCTGCATGCGCCAGCCGACGGCCTCTTTCACGGTCTGCAATTCGCCATCGAGAGCGCGGATGCGAAAGTAGTTGGAGGCCACATCGGCCTGCATGCCAAGCAGCACATTCTGCATCACGCTGGCAGCGGCGGCGGCATCCGCACGCGCGCTTTCATTCTGACGACGGATCTTGCCCCACAGATCCAGTTCCCAACTGAAATCGAGCGGTACGTTGTAGCTGGGGCCAATATAATGCAGGCCATGCAGCGGGAAGGCGCTCGGCATGTTCGGAGAGGTCCTCTGCGTGGTGAAAGCCGAGTTCACATCGGCTGTCGGAAAGAACGCGGCACGGGCGATGCCGGTGCCGGCACGTGCCAGATCAAAACGTGCAACCGCCGCCTTCAGTGTTTGATTGTGCGCCGTGGCACGCTCCATGAGGTCGTTCAGTTTCGCATCGCCAAACACGCGCCACCAGGCTCCCTTGGGCAATGAATCAAGCGGGCGCGCCTCGCGCCACTGGACAGCGGATTTGTAGTTCGGTGGCGTCACCGTTTCCGGCCGATTATAGTTAGGCCCGATTTGAGCGAGAGCAGGCGTCGTGAGGAGAAGTAAAAAGAAGAGGCGCATGACGAGGATCAATGAGGAGCTGGAAGGGCGGCGGCAGGAATCTCAGGAGCAGCGGCAGCTTTTTTCTGCCGCCCCAGTTTCATCACCAGCACATAAAACACCGGCGTGAAGAAGAGGCCGAGGAAGGTCACCCCGATCATCCCAGCAAAAACAGCGGTGCCCATGGCGCGGCGCATTTCAGCACCGGCACCGGTGGAGACGACGAGTGGATACACACCGGCGATGAAAGCGATGGAGGTCATCAAAATCGGGCGCAGCCGCAGGCGGCAAGACTCGATGGCCGCTTCCAAGGGACTCATACCGTGATCAAATTTCTCCTTGGCAAACTCCACGATGAGGATGGCGTTTTTACACGCCAGACCAATAAGCACGATGAAGCCGATCTGCGTGAAGATGTTGTTGTCACCGCCCGTGAGCATCACGCCCGCCAGCGCAAACAGCAGGCACAGCGGCACGATCAAGATGATGGCCAGCGGCAGACCCAGGCTTTCATACTGCGCGGCGAGCACCATGAAGACGAGTAGGATGCAAAGCGGATAAATGTAGATGGCAGTATTGCCCGCGATGATCTTTTGGTACGTGAGGTCGGTCCACTCGAACTCGAATCCGCCGGGCAGTCCGTCTTTAGCCAGCTTGGAGATCAGCTCCTCAGCCTGCCCAGAACTCATCGGCGGCAGCGGTGCGCCATTCAAGTCGGCGGCGAGGTAGCCGTTGTAATGCGTGACGCGATCCGGGCCGAAGCCTTCCTTCACCTTCACCAGCGAGCCGACGGAAACCATCTCACCCGCAGCGTTGCGCGTTTTGAGCCGCGTGATGTCGCTCGCGTTGTCACGGAACTGCTGCTCCGCCTGCGCCACAACCTGATACGTGCGGCCAAAGCGGTTGAAGTCATTCACATAGAGACTGCCAAGATTGATCTGCAAAGTCTCGAAGAGATTCGCGAGCGGCACGCCCTGGATCTTTGCTTTTTCGCGGTCCACATCCGCCTCGATCTGCGGGACGTTGACGGTGTAGCCGGAATAAACCTGCGTGAGCTTCTGGCTGCCATACGCTGCACCGACGAGCTGCTGCGTGGCCTGGTACAAGGCGGCGTAGCCCTGGTTGTTACGGTCTTCGACCATGAGCTTGAACCCGCCCGTGGTACCGATGCCGTTGACAGGCGGCGGCGGGAAGATCATGACCATCGCATCCTGAATGGCCATGAATTTGCCATTGAGCGCACCGGCGATGGCTCCGCCGCTCAGCTCAGGCGTCGTGCGGTCTTCAAAGTTGTCGAGGCCGACGAAAACGATGCCGGCATTCGGACTGATGGTGAAGCCTTGAATCGACAGGCCGGGGAAGGCGATGGCGTCTTTCACCCCAGGATGATCCATGGCGATCTTCGACATGCGGCGCATGACATCGTCGGTGCGGTCAAGCGAAGAACCTTCCGGCAATTGCGCAAAGCCCACGAGGTACTGCTTGTCCTGGCCGGGCACGAAGCCTTCGGGCACGATTTCAAACCCTTTCCACGTGGCCCAGACCAGCCCGCCGTAGATGATGAGCGCAATGGCGCTGAAGCGGATGATGCGCTTCACAATGCCCACGTACACATTGGACGACCACTCGAAGAACCGGTTGAACGGGCGGAAGAACCAGCCAAACAGCGCATCAATGATCTTGGTGAGGATGTCCCGCTTATCACCATGCCCTTTCAGCAGCAAGGCGGAGAGGGCAGGGGAAAGCGTGAGCGAATTGATGGCCGAAATGACCGTGGAGATGGCGATGGTGACGGCGAATTGTTTATAAAACTGGCCGCTGAGTCCGCTGATGAACGCCGTCGGGATGAACACCGCGCACAGCACCAACGCCGTGGCAACGATGGGCCCGGTCACCTCCGTCATGGCCTGCTGGGTCGCCGCCAATGGTTTGAGGCCGTTCTGGATATTTCGCTCAACGTTTTCGACGACCACGATGGCATCATCCACCACGATACCGATCGCCAGCACGAGGCCGAAGAGCGAGAGGTTGTTGATGGAGAAGCCGAGCGCATGCATCACCGCAAAGGTGCCGACAAGTGACACCGGCACTGCCGCTAGCGGAATGATCGAAGCACGCCAAGTCTGCAAGAAAATCACCACGACCAGCACGACGAGCAGCAGCGCCTCGATCAGCGTGTGAATGACAGCGTCGATGGATTTTTCGACGAACACCGTGGGATCGTAGGCGATGGCGTAATCCACGCCTTCAGGCATTTTCTTCTTCAGCTCAGTCATGCACGAACGCACGGCCTGCGAGACAGCAAGCGCGTTCGCCCCTGGAAGCTGGAACACCCCCATGCCGACCGCGCGTTTGTTGTTGAGGAGCGCGCGCAGCGAGTAGTCGCCGGAACCCATCTCGGCGCGTGCGACATCACGCAGGCGGAGCTTTTCACCATGCGCTCCGATTTTAACAATGATCTGGTCAAATTCCTCTTCGCTGATGAGACGGCCCTTGGCATTCACCGTCAGCTCAAACGCGGAATCCTTGGTCGGCTGCTGGCCGATGGTGCCTGCTGCCACCTGGATGTTCTGCTCGCGAATGGCATTCACCACATCGCCCGAGGTCAGGCCACGCGCAGCAGCCTTGTCGGGATCGATCCAAATACGCATCGCATAGTCGCCACCCCCGAAGATGTTCACCTGGCCGACACCCGAAAGGCGCGTCAGTTCGTCCTTCACATTCAGCGTCGCGTAATTGCGCAGGTAAATCTCGTCATAGCGTTCATTCGGAGACAGCAGATGAACCACCAGCGTCATGTTCGGCGACGACTTCACCGTGGTGACCCCAAAGCGGCGCACTTCCTCCGGCAGCTTCGGCAGCACCTGCGCCACGCGGTTTTGCACCTGCATCTGCGCGAGGTCGAGTTCGGTGCCGATTTTGAAAGTCACGGTGAGCGTCATCACGCCGTTCGCCGTGCTCTGCGACGACATGTAGAGCATGTTTTCAATGCCGTTGATCGTCTGCTCCAGCGGCGAAGCCACCGTCTCGGCAATCGTCTTCGGATTCGCGCCAGGATAGGTGGCGGTCACGATGACCGTCGGCGGCGCGACTTCCGGGTATTCGGAGATCGGCAGTTGAAACAGCGAGATGGCACCGAGGATGAAGATCAGCAGTGACAGCACACCCGCGAAAATGGGGCGTGTGATGAAGAAGCGTGAAATGTTCATGGAAGCGAGTGGGGGTGTGACGCTTCGTGATTACTTGGCCGCTGTTTCCTTCGCGGGAGGAGCCTCCGTGGGCTGCACCGGCATGCCGGGCTGCGGCAGACGCGCCTGCCCATTCACAATGATTTTATCTCCCGCCACGAGGCCACTGCGGATGATGCGCTTGCCGTCGATGCTCGGCCCGATCACGATGGGTTTGTAAACCGACACCGCAGGCGCTTTGGTTTGATCAATCCCCAGCACAAACTTGTTGGCCTGATCAGTGAGGATGCTTTTTTCATCCACCAGCAGCGCCTTGTACTTGCCCGTCATCGGGATGCGAATGCGCGCAAACAGACCGGGTGTGAGGATGTTGTCCGTGTTCGAAAACTCAGCGCGCAGCACCATGCTGCCGGTGCTGGCGTCCAGGCGATTGTCGAAGGACTCGATGTGCCCTTGATGCGGGAAGCCCTTCTCGTTGGAGAGCTGGAGTTCCACCGGCACGCGGCCATCGCCATTGGTGAAAGTCGTCTTGCTGCGCTGCATCGCCTGCAGTTTCAGCAGGCTGTTTTCGTCGATGTCCGCATACACATACACCGGGTCCACGGTGACGATGGTGGTGAGCAACGTGTTGCCCGCAGTCACGAAATTGCCCGTGGTCGTGATTGCACGGCTGATGCGCCCGCTGATCGGTGCTTTGACCGAGCTGTGCTCGAATTCGATTTCCGCACTGTGCTGCGCCGCCTTGGCCGCCTCCAGGCTGGCCAGCGCCTGCAGGTTCATCGACTCACGCGTTTCCGCCTGCTCCGGGGCGATCGCTTTTGCCTCCAGCAAGGTCTTCACACGATCAAATTCGCGTTTCATCGCCTGCGCATTGGCCTCGGCGCGCGCCACATCGGCTCCGGTGGCACGCAACCGGGTCTCAAACGGGCGCTGGTCGATGATGAACAGCACATCGCCCTTCTTCACCAGCGCACCGGCCTGAAAATGGACTTCAGTGATGTAGCCGGACACGCGCGGCTTCAACTCCACCGTCTCCACCGGTTCGACGCGCCCCGTGAACTCCTCCCACTCGACGAGTTCTTTCTGCTCGACCGGCGCGAGCGTCACCGGTGCTGGCGGCATCTGACCGCCGCCATGGCCACCCGCAGGTGGTTTGCCACAGGCAGCGAGGAGCAGGACGAATGGGAGGAGGGTTTGGAGTTTCACGAGGCGCGTTGGTTTTGGGTGTGAAGTTGACTAGTCGGTTATTTTGAAAGCAAAAAATGGGCACAAGATCAGCCTTTGACTCCCAAGATGATCTTGGCACCGGACTCAAATTCATCCAGCCGGCCAAGGTCATTCCACATGCGGGCGTGGAGCAGCAGCCCCTCACTGTAGGCAAACACGATGCGTGCCAGGGCCATCGCATCATGTGTGACAATGCTGCCCTGTGCCTGCGCATCGCGGATGGCGCTCTCGTAGTAGCGGATGAACTGGCTCAGGATCTCCTGCAGTTTGTCGCGCAGGCGCTCGTCCACCGTGCTGACCTCCGCCCCCAGTGAATGGATCGGGCAGCCCAGGACACGGCCATGCTTTTTGAAGAGTTCCTCCTGCTCCTGGCGGAAATTGCGGAAGCAGTTCAGGATGCGCTCCACCGGGGGCACCACAGGGGAAAAGATCTGGTCCAGTTCCTTGCGGTGCTCTGTCCAACTATGTTCGATGGCAGTGAGGGCCAGCTCAGTTTTGGACTCAAAGAAGTGGTAAAAACTGCCCTTCTTCACCCCTGCCCTGTCGCAAATATGATCCACCGAGGTGCTGCCATAGCTGCCCGCCCAGATCAGTTCGATCATGGCATCAATCAGACGGTCTTTGGCGGTGGAGGTGCGTCCCATGGCAATTTAAAGAAAGGTGGCGAGGTTTAAAACAGACTAGACGGTCAGTCAACAATTATTCCACCTCCACGATTGCCGCCCGCGCCTTCACCTTCCATAGTGTGCCATTCCTTCACACATGAACGACCAAGCCACAGTTCTGATCGTCGATGACGAAAAGCACACCCGCGATGGCCTGCGCCTTTCGCTGGAGGATGACTTCGACTGCTACGTGGCTTCAAACGCCGCCGAGGCGATGGAATACCTCAACAATGACCGCATCGACGTCATGCTCACCGACCTCCGCCTCGGCGAGGACGATGGCATGAAGCTGCTCGATGCCGCCCTGGCCCTGCCCAAGCCACCCGTCTGCATCATGATGACGGCCTACGGCAGCGTCGACACCGCCGTGGAGGCCATGCGCCGGGGTGCCTACCATTTCGTCACCAAGCCTTTGAATCTCGATGAGGTGGAAATCCTCATCAAGCGTGCCCTCCGCAGCCGCTCGTTGGAGCATGAAAACGTCGCGTTGAAGCAGCAGGTGGAGCGCAAATTCTCCATCGAAGGCATCCTCGGTCAGGCGGAGGTGATGAAACCCATCATCGACACCATCCAGCAGGTGGCCCCCTCCCGCGCCACCGTCTTGATCGAAGGCGAGAGCGGCACCGGCAAGGAACTCGTGGCGCGTGCCATTCACAATCTCAGCGGCAGGCCCAAGGCGAACATCGTCTCCGTGCATTGCGCGGCACTTTCCCCGCAGATTCTCGAAAGCGAGCTCTTCGGCCATGAGAAGGGCGCCTTCACTGGCGCGCAAGAGCGGCGCATCGGTCGCTTTGAGCAGGCCAACGGCGGCACACTCTTCCTAGATGAAATCGGCGAGATCGACGCCAGCACTCAAGTGAAGCTCCTGCGCGCTCTCGGCGAGCAGACCATCGAGCGCGTCGGCAGCAGCAAACCGATCTCCATCAACGTCCGCGTCATTGCGGCCACAAACCGCGACCTCGCCAAGATGGTGGAGGAAGGCAAATTTCGTGAGGATCTCTACTGGCGTCTGCGCGTGGTCACCATCCAGCTTCCCCCGCTGCGCGCGCGAAAGAGCGACATCTCCGTGCTGGCGGATCATTTCCTCAAGGAGCTCGCCAAAGCCAATGGCAAAGCCTACAAGCCGCTCGGTGAAGACGCGCTGCCTGCCATGATGAATTACGACTGGCCCGGCAACATCCGCGAGCTGCGCGCCGCCATCGAGCACGGCGTGGTCATGAGCAACAGCAACCGCGTCATGCTCAAGCATCTGCCCTCCTACCTGCTCAATCCTCACGGCCTGGGCATTGGTTTGCGCGCCCCTTCCTTGATCGCCGCCAAGGATGCCGCTACCGCCGCCATACCCGCTGGGGCCACTGCCGATCCCGCAATCAAGCCGAAGAGTGATCTCGACATCACCGAAGCCGAGCACCATCTCATCCTCACCGCTTTGCAGCGCAGCGGCAACAACCGCACCGTGGCCGCCGAGATGCTCGGCATGAGCCGCCGCACGCTTCAGCGCAAGCTCAAGGACCTCAACATGGTCCGCACGCACCGCCGCCGCGTCACGACACCGCCTCAAGAATCGGTCTCGTAAATCGTCGGGTCCGTGAGGCCGGCGAGCACAAACGCCTCGATGCGCTCCACACACGTGCCGCACTTCCCGCAGTGCAAGTCTCCGCCCTTGTAGCACGACCACGTCCTGCCGTAATCCACCCCGAGATTATCACCGAGTTTGGCGATGCCTGCTTTGTCGAGATGAATGAACGGGCGCAGCAGCTCGATCCGAGCATAGGTGCCCTCACGCATCGCCGCAGCCATTCCCTCCATGAAAGGCTCCCGGCAGTCGGGGTAGATGGTGTGATCTCCCGCATGCGCAGCAATGACGAGCCCTTCGGCCTCACAGCTCTCCGCCAGACCGCAGGCGATTGAAAGCATGATGCCGTTGCGAAAAGGTACAACGGTCTTCTTCATGTTTTCGTCCGCGTAATGTCCCTCGGGAATCGTACCGCCGGATTTGAGCAGATCGGAAGCAAACAGCCGGTTCACAAAATCCAGGTCGATGATGTCATGCTTCACGCCAGAGTCCGCGCACTGCCACGCGGCCAGCGGAATCTCGCGGTGATTGTGCTTGGCACCGTAGTCAAAACTCACAGCCCCGACGACCTCATGCTCCCGCAGCGCCCAGTGCAGCGCCGTCACCGAGTCCATCCCGCCAGAAAGCAGCACGACCGTTTTCATTCCGGCAGACGCAGGGTTTCTTCCAGATCAGGATAGCGGGCCTCGCAGGTCAGCTGAATGCCGCCGCGCGCGCCAAATTTCCCACGCACCACCACCTGCTTCGGCGCACACGCTTTCACGATGTCATCCAGCACGCGGTTCACGATCGCCTCATTGAAGGACGCGTGATTGCGATACGAGGCCAGATAGAATTTCAGCGACTTCGTTTCCACACAGGTCGCCTCCGGGATGTAGAGAATTTCAAGATGCGCCGAATCCGGCTGCCCGGTCACGGGGCAGATCGAGCTGAATTCCGGCGCGCTGAGGTGAATGCGGTAGTTCCGTCCGGGCGTGCGATTTGGGAACGTCTCCAGCACCGCCACATCCGGCGAGGCGGGCAGGCGGTTTTCAGAACGTCCGAGCAATGTGAGGTCTTTTTCCTGACTCATGTCCGTGCAGAATGCGGGAGAGCGCCGAGAATGCAACGATCTGCATCAAATTGAATCACAGGAGTATATTTTCATCATTTTATGCTTGAAAAAGCATCATTAATACTCTTTAATCAACCCCATGAGAATCACAGTCGATATTGAAGATGACATCATCAGAGACGCCATGGAATTGACCGGGGAGAAGAACAAGAGTCCCGCCGTCGCCAAGGCCGTCGAGCACTATGTCAAGAGGATGCGGGCGAAGGAATTCGGCAGGCGTCTCCGGGAAGGGTTTTACGACTACCCTTCCACCAATGACGAAGTCGAAGCCCTCGAAATCATCTAACCCATGGTCCTCGTCGATTCCTCCATCTGGATCGAGGCCTCCAGACGCACGGGCAGTCTGGAGGTCAAGGTCGGCATCGAAGGCCTGCTGGACGCCTACGAGGCCACGCTCTGCTCCCCCGTGATGCTCGAAGTCCTGGGTGGTGCACGCAAAGAAGATCGCAAACAGCTCAACGCTGATTTCTCCTGCCTGCCCTACTTCCGCGTGACTGAAGCGGACTACATCGCGGCAGTACGCCACAACTGGAAACTGCGTGACGCCGGCATCACCGCCCCGGCCAATGATGTCCTCATCGCCACCATGGCGGTGCGGCTCTTTTGCCGTGTGTATGCGCAGGATAAACACTTCGAGGCCATGGCTCCTGTGCTCGGCTTTGCTCTCTATGAGCCGGGATACGGCGGCTCCTTTCGTCCCGACGGCGGCTGAGTGATAGTTTTCCAAATGTGGGAGCGTTTCTAAATTCAGAATGCTCAAAGAAGCCGCCATCCCACTCACTGACGACACGCTCGCGCCCGGCACGGAGCGCACGCTTGCCATCCTCGAACTCCTCGGCCGTCACCGCGCCGGACTCAGCCTCACTGAGATCGCCCGCGAGCTCGATCTGCCGGTCAATTCCGTCTTCCGCATCACCGGCACGCTGCACAGCCGCGGCTACCTCCAGCGCCGCGAAGATGACAAACGCTTCGTGCTCACCAACAAGCTCTTCGACCTTTCCCGCCCGGTGGTGCGCGAGAAGAGCCTCGTCGTCTGCGCCTTGGAATCCCTCAAATGGCTGCGTGATGAAACCGGCGAGACCACTCAAATTCTCGCCAGCGTGAACTACAAGATGACCGTGCTGGAGCAGTGCATCTCCTCACAGCCGATCAAGGTCAGCAGCACCGTCGGCCTGCAGGTGCCCATGTACTCATGCGCCCCCGGCAAAGCGGTGCTCGCGCATCTCCCACCAGCGGAGCTCGAAAAGTTTTTCGCCGCCGTACAGCTCAAACAGTACACGCCCACTACGCTCGCCACGCCTGAGTCGCTCGAAACCGACCTCGCCAAAACGCGCAAGCGCGGCTTTGCCACCGACATCGCGGAGGGACTCGAAGGCATCCATTGTGTCGCCGCCGCCATCCTCGACGAATACCATTACCCCGTTGCCGCCATCACCGTCATGTCTCCTTCCTTCCGTCTCAAACGCGACCAGTTCGACAAGGCTGGCAAACTCTGCCTCGAAGCCGCTGCAACCATCACCCGGAGGCTCCTGGCATGAACAAGTATCTTCTAATCTCTGCTCTCTTTGCCTCTCTGCCCCTCTGCGGCAAATCCGCGCCCCCCCTGACTCCGCAGCAGATCGAGTTCTTCGAATCGAAGATCCGCCCCATCCTCGCGCAGGAATGCTATGAGTGCCACAGCACCGGCACCAAGAAGAAAGGCGGCCTCGTGCTCGACTCCCGCCCCGGCTGGCAGGCCGGCGGTGAATCCGGCGACGTCATCAAACCCGGCGATCCTGCGGGATCCCTGCTGGTGCAAACCATCAAGCACGAGCACGAAGACATCAAGATGCCCAAAGCCGGAGCCAAGCTCGATGACAAAGTCGTCGCCGACTTCGAGCAATGGATTCGTGAGGGGGCAGCCGATCCACGCGACACCGCACCGTCCAAAGCAGAGATCGCCAGAGAAACCGACTGGAGAAGCATCATTGAACGCCGCAAGCAGTGGTGGGCCTTTGTCCCCGTCTCGAAGCAGCCTGCGAACAAAACCATCGATGACTACATCGACGCGGAACTCACCAAGCAAGGCATTCCCGCCGCGCCGCCCGCAGATGCGCAGACACTGCGCCGCCGCATGAGTTACATCCTCACCGGTCTTCCACCTTCAGGCGACCAGAGCATCGACACCCTTCTTGCGTCCCCTCACTTCGGCGAGCAATGGGCCCGTCACTTCATGGACTGGGTGCGCTACGCTGAAAGCTACGGCTCCGAGGGCGACCCTCCGATCCCCTACGCCTACCAGTACCGCGACTACCTCATCCGCGCTTTCAACGCAGATGTTCCCTATCCGCAGCTCTTGAAGGAAGCCATAGCCGGAGATCTTCTTGCGAAGCCACGCATCAAGAACGGCCTCAACGAAAGCGCCATCGGCATCGCTCAGTTGCGGATGGTGCTGCACGGCTTCTCGCCTGTCGATTCACTCGATGAAATGGTCACCTTCACGGACAACCAGATCGATACCGTCACCAAGGCCTTCCAGTCTCTAACCGTAAGCTGCGCTCGCTGCCACAATCACAAATTCGACGCCATCTCCCAGGCCGACTTCTACTCCCTCTACGGCATCTTCACCAGCACCCACCCTGCCGTCATCGATGTGAATGCACCCGGCACCGGCAAAGCGGAACGGGAACAACTTACGCAGCTCAAGCAGCAGATCAAAGACGCCGTGGCTGCGCACTGGCTGAAGGTCGCGCCCAAGACCGTGTCCTATGAGACCTCGGGCCCCGCGCATCCCGGCCTTGGCAAATATCAATGGTTCACCAATGGCGTCAGCCTCACCCAGGCGGGCGAGTTCTCAGTAGCGCTTGAAGGCAACAGCATCGTCTCGCAGATCCATCCCGGCGGCTATTTCAGCAACCTGCTTACCACCAAGGAACGCGCGGTCGTGTTTTCAAATCGCTTCAAGTGCGAAGGCGGCACGCTGTGGTTCCGCGTGGCTGGCACGGGTGGCGTGAAGGCCAAGTACGTGGTGCAAAATTACCCACGCACCGGTACGATTCATAAGGCTGTTCAGCTCAGCGAAGCCAAGGATGCGAAACTTGAGTGGCGCTCGCTCGATCTCGAATTCTGGAAGGGCGATGAAATCTTCATTCAGATCACCACCTCCGCCGACCTGCCAGCAGAATACAACGCAGACGCGCGCTCCTGGTTCGGTCTCACCGATGTTGTCATCACCAAGGATAAAACACCACCCTCAGGCGAGGCGCGCACGCAATCCTCCACGGCTGAAATCATTCAGGCTTGGCAGCAGGGCAAGCTTAGCAACGGTCAGGCCGAGGCGCTCAACCGGCTTGTTCAGGATGGCACACTGCCGAACCAGATGAAGGATATTCCTGCCGCAGCCAAGCTGGTCGCACGCTACCGCGAAGTCGAAGCGGCACTGCCCATGCCCACCCGCGTCCCCGGCGTCATTGAGGCCGATGCCAAGGACGCGCCGCTCTTTGTCCGTGGCGATCACAAACAACCTTCTGATATCGTCCCGCGCCGTTTCCTCGATGCCCTCGATCCCACGCCCTTCAACACCCAGGGCAGCGGTCGCTTGCAACTCGCCGAGCACATGGCGGATTTGAAAAACAACCCGCTCACTGCGCGTGTCATCGTCAACCGCCTCTGGCATCACGTCTTTGGTCGTGGTATCGTCGCCAGCGTCGATAACTTCGGCAAACTCGGCGACTTGCCCACGCATCCCGAGTTGCTCGACTTCCTCGCGCAGCGTTTCATCGACAGCGGCGGCTCCATCAAAGCCATGCTGAAACTCATCATGAGTTCCAAAGCCTTTCAGCGCAGCGCGCAGGCCTCCGACATCGCCTTGCAGAAAGACCCCGAAAACAAGCTGCTGAGCCACTGGGGCATCCATCGCCTCGAAGCCGAAGCCATTCGTGATTCCATTATCGCTTTGACCGGCAAGCTCGAACCCAAGCTCTACGGCGAATCCACCGGCAGCGGTGTGCCGCGCCGCAGCATCTACGTCAAAGTCATCCGCAACGCCCTCGATCCCTTCCTCACCACCTTCGACTCGCCCGTGCCCTTCAGCACCCGTGGCAAGCGCGACACCACCAACGTCCCCGCGCAGTCACTCACCCTGCTCAATGACAACAACGTCATCCGCTGGTCGCGCGAATGGGCGCAGCGCACTAGCCAAGTCGCTGACGAACAGCGCGTGAAGCAAATGTTCCATGAAGCCTTCGCCCGCGAAGCCACGGTGGATGAAGTGAAGCAAAGCCTCGCCTACCTCGCGACCTTGCAACAGGAGAACAGCGTGCGCGCACAGGCACTTGCAGCCCAGGAGCAAAAGCTTGCAGGTGTAAACCAACAGATCTCCGCCCTACTCGAACCCGCACGCACCAAGCTGCAGTCCCAGCGCAAGCTGCCCGCAGCACCACTCAACACGCCCGCACCCCTCGCCGAATGGACCTTCGACAAAGATGCCCGCGATACCGAGGGCCGCATGAACCTCGAACTCGTCGGCTCCGCCCGCGTCGAAAACGGCGCACTCATTCTCGATGGCAAGTCGATGGCCAAATCCGGCTCCCTGCCCAAAGCACTTACCGCCAAAACCCTCGAAGCCTGGGTCATGCTCGACAACCTCACCCAGCGCGGCGGCGGCGTCGTCACCGTGCAGCACAAAGACGGCGGACAGTTTGACTCCATCGTCTTTGCTGAAAAGACCCCGCAGCACTGGGTCGCAGGTAGCAACTTCTTTGACCGCAGCGAACTCTTCGAAGGCAGCGCCGAAACCGAAGCCGCGACACGCCCCGTGCATGTGGCCGTCGTCTATCAGCCCGATGGCACCATCAGCGGCTACCGCGATGGCAAACCCTATGGCCGCACCTACCGCAAAGCTCCCGCAGCCCTCTTTGAACCCGAGGCCTCCCAAATCCTCCTCGGCTGCCGCCACGGTTCACCCGCAGGCAACAAAGGCCTCAGCGCCCGCATCTTCCGTGCCCGCATCTACGATCGCGCACTGACTCCCGCAGAGATCGCCCAAACCGTCCGCATCGAATCCAGTTCCATCACCGAGTCAGACATCATCGCCACTCTCACACCGGATCAGCACAAGCAACTCACCCAACTTCAATCCCAGCGCGACCTCCAGTCCCGCCAGCTCGAATCCCACCGCGAATCCACCGCCGGAGATGACTCCATCCTCCAGTCCTGGACCAGCCTCGCGCAGTCACTCATCAACCTGAAGGAGTTCATCTACCTGCAATGAATTTTTGCCTTTCGTTTTCTGACGGCTGTAGCAACTTCAGGTGTCATGCAGCCCACCGAACCTCGCCTTCAACGAGTCATCTCCACCTTCGCCTCCCACGAGCAACGGGAACAGAGCGAACGGGCCGAGTGGCGGGCGATGGGTCCTTTGGATCGGCTGCGGGCCGTCGAGACCATGCGGCAGTTGAACCATCCGCAGTATGATCCCGTTACCCACAGACTTCAGCGATTTTATACGGTTGCTTAACCGCCACCGTGTTCGCTATGTCGTCGTAGGAGGTTATGCGGTTGCCTATCATGGGTATGCCCGTTACACGGGCGACATCGATTTCTTTGTCGAAAACTCCGCACGCAACGCAGCAGCGCTCCAGCGCGTGTTTCACGACTTCGGCTTCGACAACCCACCACCCGACGCGGCACTGTTTCAGGAGGAGAAACGCATTGTCCGCATCGGTTTTCCGCCCATGCGCGTGGAGGTCACCAATCACATTGATGGTGTCACTTTTGCCGCATGCCATGAGCATCGGGTGACATCCCGTGTGGCTGGCATTCGCGTGCCATTCATCGACCTCGAACATCTCCGTAAAAACAAGCTCGCAGCCGGACGACCTAAGGATTTGGAAGACCTCCGGCAGTTGTTTGGCTCCGACGCAATGTAACTCCCCTGTAGAACGCCCATCCTCATATCATGAACTTCCCCCTTTCACGCCGCCAACTCCTCTCCCGCGCCTCCACTGGCTTCGGCATGGCCGCACTTGCAGGGCTTATGCAAGAGCAGGCGCTCGCAGACATGCCGCTCGTGCATCGAGCGAAGAAATTCGCGCCCAAAGCACGCAGCGTGATCTTTCTCTACATGAGCGGCGGTGTTTCGCATGTCGATTCCTTCGATCACAAACCACTGCTCAAGAAATTTGCGGGCCAGCCGATGCCGGGTGCGGTGAAGAAGACACAGTTCAACAACAACGGTACAGTGCAGCCCTCGCACTGGGACTTCAAACGCTACGGTCAGTCGGGCCTGGAAGTGAGCGATCTTTTTCCACAGATCGGCGGCGTGGTGGATGAATTGTGCATGATCCGCAGCATGACGGCCAAGTTCAGCGAGCATGCGCAGGGAAATTTCTTCATGCACACAGGCTTCCCCTTCCTCGGCTTCCCCAGCGCCGGCGCATGGACGAGCTACGGCCTCGGCACCGAGTCGCGTGATCTGCCCGGCTACCTCGTGCTGCAAAGCGGCGGTGCCTCCACTCCGCATGGCGGCGTGGGTTTGTTTAGCAACGGCTTCCTGCCGGCGCAGCATCAGGCCAGCATCGTGAAAGCGGATGAAGCCGAAGCCGTCGTCAACATCCGCCCGCGTCAGTCGCAGGGTATGCAGCGCAAGCAGCTCGATTTCATCGGCGCGATGGACCGCCGCTTCGTCAGCACCACGCAGCATGACATGCACGTGGAGGCCGCCATCTCCAACTACGAGATGGCCTGGCGCATGCAGTCCGCCGTGCCTGATCTCTGCGACATCTCCGGCGAAACCGAAGCAACGAAAAAACTCTACGGCCTCGACGACCCTGAGCCGAAAAAAGCCGCCTACGCCCGCCAGTGTCTGCTCGCGCGTCGGCTCGTCGAGCGCGGCGTGCGCTTCATCGAGCTCAGCACGCTCGCCTACAACATCGGCGGCGGCAACGGCCCCAATCCCTGGGACCACCACGGTGCAATCAAGGAAGGCCACGGCAAAATGGCCAATCAGATCGACCAGCCCATCGCCGCGCTCATCAAAGATCTGCGCGCACGTGGCCTGCTCGACAGCACACTCCTCGTCTGGGCCGGTGAGTTTGGCCGCACCCCCTTTGCGCAAGGCTCCAACGGCCGTGACCACAACCCCTACGGCTTCACCGTCTGGATGGCCGGCGGCGGCGTCAAAGGCGGCCACGTCCATGGTGCCACCGACGACTTCGGCTACAACGCCGTCGAAAACATCTCCAGTGTCTATGACATGTGGGCCACCGTGCTGCATCTCATGGGCATCGATCACGAACAGCTCACCTACCGTTTTAGCGGACGAGATCTGCGCCTGACAGACGTACATGGTAATGTACTCAAAGACATCATCGCCTGATGAACGCACCCTTTTCACGCCGCCAGCTTCTCGCCAATGCCTCCACCGGCTTTGGCATGGCCGCATTGGCGGGCCTGATGCAGGCGGAGTCGCCGGTGAATCGTGTGAAGCGTTTTGCTCCCAAGGCACGCAGCGTGATCTTCTGCTACATGAGCGGCGGGGTGTCCCACCTTGACTCCTTCGATCCAAAACCGCTGCTGGAAAAATACGCGGGGCAGCCTATGCCGGTCGAGGTGAAAAAAACGCAGTTCAACAACAACGGCACCGTGCAGCCCGCCCATTGGGAGTTTCGTCAGCGCGGCCAAAGTGGCATGCCCGTGAGCGAGTTGTTTCCCTACATGGCGACAGTCGCGGACGAGATCTGTGTCATCCGTAGCATGACGGCGAAGTTCAGCGAGCATGCGCAGGGCAACTTCTTCATGCACAGCGGCTTCCCCTTCCTCGGCTACCCGAGTGCCGGTGCGTGGGCCAGCTACGGTCTTGGCACGGAGTCACGTGATCTGCCCGGCTACATCGTACTTCAAAGTGGTGGTGCCACGGTCCCACATGGCGGCGTGGGTGTCTTCAGCAACGGCTTTCTGCCCGCTCAGCATCAGGCCAGCATCGTTCAGGCAGATGTGGAAGAGGCGGTGAAAAACATCCGTTCCCACCAGCCTAGGAACATGCAGCGCAAGCAGCTCGACTTCATCGGCGCAATGGATCACCGCTTTGCTAGCACCTCACAACATGACGTCCATGTAGATGCAGCCATTGCGAACTACGAAATGGCCTGGCGCATGCAGTCCGCCGTGCCAGAGCTGTGTGACATCTCTGGCGAAACCGAAGCAACCAAACAGCTCTACGGCATGGACGGCCCGGACTCCCCCCGCACCGCCTATGCGCGGCAGTGCCTGCTGGCACGGCGTCTGGTGGAGCGCGGCGTGCGCTTTGTGGAGTTGAGCTGCCTGCCGCAAACGCTTGGTGGCGGTCAGGCGGCAAATCCATGGGATCAGCACGGCCAGATCAAAAAAGGCCATGCGAATATGGCGCATCAGGTGGACCAGCCCATCGCAGCGCTGGTCAAAGACCTCAAATCACGCGGCCTGCTCGACAGTACGCTCGTCATCTGGGCCGGTGAGTTTGGCCGTACTCCCTTCGCGCAGGGCACCGATGGCCGCGACCACAATCCCTACGGCTTCACCATCTGGATGGCCGGCGGCGGCGTCAAACCCGGCCACATCTACGGTGCCACCGACGACTTCGGCTACCACGCCATCGAAAACGCCTGCACCGTCTATGACATGTGGGCCACCGTCCTGCACCTCATGGGCATCGACCACGAGCAGCTCACTTACCGCTTCAGTGGGCGGGATTTACGGCTCACGGATGTGCATGGCAATGTGCTGCGCGATGTGATCGCTTAGCTACGTGGGATGGGTGTGGCGACAGCCCGGACGCCCGTGAGCGTATGAAAACGCCGCATGACTCGGCACACTCCAGAGTCGGGCGGTTTGGCGAAACGGACAATAGTCGATAATGACCGCAGCGCGCCAAACACACCCAACGTACGTAAAACACAACTACACCTCCAGTTTCCACGGACCGCGATACTCACGGCCAAGCAGCTTGCTGGCATCCGCATCGCCAATGATCTCTTCCTTCACGGGATCCCATTTGATGGAACGATTGGTAAGGAAGGAAATCAGGGCGAGGTGGCCGGGGCTGGCGCTGCGGTGCGCAGTTTCGACCGGGGTGACGGTGGGCTGGCGGCTCTTCACGCAGTCGAGGAAGTTGCGATGATGGCCCTTGGTTTCGTAGAGACGGGTCTTGATGACGTCATCTCCCAGCTTCGGTGCTTTGGCGACTTCAATGATCTCGCTGTTGGGATCCTTGTCGTTTTTCCGCTTCTTGACCAGTTGTTTGAGTGCTGGATTCGAGCAGTCGTACGCGCCGCCACGGTTCACATAGACCCAGCCGTCGGCGCCGATCCACTTAGTGCCCATCTGGATGTCTGGATGACCGCCTGCGATGGTCATGGTGATGTCACCCGCATACTTGGCTTCAGCACGATATTTGGTGGCGGTGTTCCAGATGTCGGTGCGCGGAGGCATGTCAACCTGGATGGGGCTCACCTCGCTCGGGCCACTGCGATCCATGTCCATGCCCCAGTGCGCGATGTCGCAATGATGGCCGATCCAGTCAAGCAACTGGCCGCCGCCGATGTTGTAATCCCAGCGCCAGTTTTTGTGCACACGGCATTCGATGTAGTCCTGCATCGTCGCCGGGCCGATCCACATCTCATAATCAAGCTCCGCAGGCGGCGGCGTGACACTGCGCTTGTCCTTGGTGCCCGCAAAGTCGTTGTGCCCGCTGGGCAGGCCTACATGCACTTCCTTCAGCTTGCCAATGAGCCCGTTGCGGACGATTTCAGCGCCGATGCGGAAATTGTCCTCGCTGCGCTGCCAGGAGCCGGTCTGCCAGATGCGGCCGTGTTTCTGCACCGCTTTCACAATGGCCTGCTGCTCGGCAATGGTGCGCGCCAGCGGCTTCTCGCCGTAGATGTCCTTGCCGTTCTTCGCCGCTTCAATGGCGGTGAGCGCATGCCAGTTGTCAGGCAGCGCGAGCATGACGGTGTCGATGTCCTTGCGGGCCATGACTTCGCGGTAGTCGTGGTAGGGTTTGCAGTCCTGGTTCTTGTAAGCGCCGTTGATGGTGTCGAGCGCCTTCTGCAGGTTGCGTTTGTCGATGTCACAGGCGGCCACAATCTGGCAGTCCTGCTCCTGGAGGAATTTGCTGGTGTTGCCCGGCCCCATCATGCCCCAGCCGAAGACGGCCATGGTGATCTTGCTGGAGGGCGCATTTTGCCCAATCACGCTGGCGGGAATGATGGTGGGAAAGCCGATGGCAGCGGCAGATTTCGTGAGGAACTGACGGCGGGAGGAAACAGGAATGCGTTTCATGGTGGTGGTGTGACTGATAGAGGAGTTTTAAACGAGAGTCCGCCCCCAAGTCCAGCCGCAAATGTGAGCAGTGGCAGATACCAAGTGGATGGAGCCAGCGAACCTCACGAAGCCCCTCTGCTTTTATTTCGACAGCCGCTCCAGCACCACCGCAGGCAGTTCCACAGTCTTCTGGCGGCTGGAAGTGCCACGCAGCAGGGTGATCTGGCCTTTGGGGCAGTCGAGGGCTTCGGCGAGGAAGCGTATGAGTTCGGTGTTGGCTTTACCATCCACGGGCGGGGCGTGCAGCTTTACCAGCAGCACGGGGCGGCCTTTTTCATCGGCGGTCCATCCGGCGAATTCGGATTTTTTGGCGTTCGGTGTCACACGAACGGCAAGCTGGGCGCGATCATTGGAGGCGGCCATGATCAGACGAGTTTCAGGCGCTTGCGCATGAGCCATTCAACGGTGAGCAGCAGGATCGCGGCACCAAACCACCACCAGCTGGACCACAGGATAGTCTCCTTGGTGATGACCTGCTTGCGGTCGATGCTCTGCAGCAGGCCGGGGAGGTCGGTGGCTGCTTGTTCTTCGCGCAGGAAACGACCGCCGCTGTTGGTGGCCATGGTTTCGAGCAGCGTGCGGTTCATGGTGAGCGTGGCCCACTCGGGATTGCCGGTGTCGGAGACGTGCAGGGAGAGGCGTGCATCACTGCGCGGCGCGCTGGGGCTTTCTGCCACGGCGATCTCATAAGTGCCGGCCTTGAGCGGCGGGGTGAGGGCGCGATAGACACCAATGTGGGTGGGGTCTGCTTCGAGCTGCAGGGTGGCGACTTCAGCGCCGTCATGCAGGAGGTAGGCGCGCGGCTGGGCATTGGTGATGATCTCGCCATTGTCATTGCGTACGCGTACACGGATTTCAGAGGCTTCACCGGGCGAGTAACGCAGACGGTCGGTGCCGACGGAGAGTTTCTTTTGGTCGATCTGAAACGGTGGCGCGGCGATCCAAGCGCCAAGCTGCATCCACAAACGCTGATGATACAAATCAGCAACCTGAAAACGCCAGCGCCAGAGTTCATCCGTGCCCAGGTAAAGCACCGCTCCGGCACCGACCTGCCGAAAGACCATCACCGGCTGCTGCGCTTTGGCGAGCGTGATCGCACCGGGCAATGCCTCGACATTCGCGTGCCAGTTCACTTTGGAGAGCGTGGGCCAGAGCGTGGTGTTGGCGCTGGGGCTGTCGCTGAGACGCAGGGCATCGAAGCGCTGGCCATCGGTGGTCAATTCGATGCTGGTGGGCGTGAGCTTGGTGGTCTTGGCGTTGAATTTGACGGGAATGAGCGAGGCAGTTTTGCCCTGGCTCCAGTCGTGCAGTGTGCCGCGCTGGCCGTCGATCATGATCAAGCCGCCGCCGCGTTTTTCGACGAACTCGACGATCCAGTCGAGGTTTTCTGACTTGAGGCGGTTCAGCGCGACTTCGCCGAGGATGATGAGGTCGTAGCTGAGCAGGTCGTCGTGTGTTTTGGGGAAGTCTTTTTGCAGGCTGCCATTGGCGGCGTTATCGGCCATGTCATCAAAGATGATCGTGGCCTGCCAGCGATCATCGCGGTCGAAGTGATTGTGGATGTAGCGGGACTCCCAGCGCGGACGGCCGTCGAGAATGAGCACTTTGCGTTTCTTTTCCAGCAGGTGAATCGAGAGTTCGCGGGCGTTGTTGGAACGGGTCTTTTCCAGCGCACCGCGGTCGCCGCTGGCGGAGATCAGGATATTCACGCTGCGCAGTGTTTTGTCGCGCTGACCGGGGGCGGGCGGTGGTAACTCCGTGACGGGGAAGATGAAATCGAAACCCTTTTCACCTTTGCCGTCGGTCGTGAAGTCTTTTTTCCACAGCACCTTGCCCTGGCTTTCGATGCGCACGTTGGCAGGAATACCGGCGGGCATGCTGTCGTTGACGGTGAGGCGGCCTTGGAAGTTTTCTTTGGAGAAGACGGATTCGGGAGCGGCGACACTGAGCAGGGCCAGATCTGCCGGTGGAACTTCAGCCCCGAAGCCGATGGTGAAGATGGGGGTGCCGCTGGCCTTGAGTGCGGTACTGAATTCTTCGGGGGAGCCGGAAGAGTTGTGCTGGCCGTCAGAAAGCACCACAAGCGCGGTGCCTGCGGCGGCGGGGCCGAGCGCGGCACGCAGCGTTTGATCGAGGTTCGTGATGGGAGAGTTGGCGGGCAGTTCAAACGTGGCGGGCATGTCGCCCGAGGTGTCCTTGCCACCTTGGCGGTTCCACCAGAGGCGCTGTGTGTTCATGCCGCGCAGGGCGACGAGTTCGACATCCTGAGTTTCGGCGAGCTTTTTCAGCAACGGCGTGGTGCCTTTGAGCAGGAGATCCTCCGCACGATGAAAGCGTGTCTTGGCCGTGCCAGGGGCAGCGCCAGCGGCTTCGTCCGTGAGCTGCATGCTGGCGGAACTGTCCACCGCAACGACAACACGGCCCAACTGACGCACAGTGGTGACGTGGCGTAGAATCGGACCAGCGAGCGCCAGTACGAGAATGAACACTGCCAGCGAACGCAGGATTGCGGGAACTTGCGCGAAGCGGCTGCGGACAAATTTCAATTCACGGCGGTAGAGAAACCACATCAGCGCCGCGAGGCCGAACGCAAACACGACCACCGGGAGCGGCGGATAGCCACCGGTGAAGCGCAGGGAGGTTTCGGTTTGGGGGGACATGAGCGAAGTTGAGAGCGGATCAATGCAATCGTACGGGGGTTAACTGGCCACGATTCGCAAGGCGCGCGATGGCCTGGACATAGGCAACATCGTCTTTGGGGACGATGACGACGAGTTTTCCGTTCGATGCGTTGAAAGTTGCGGCTGGGTTACGATCCGTGTCGAACTTGATTCCATAGCTTTCCAAGCGGTTCAAAACATCCCATGATTTCATGTTTGCGGTGAATCCCAAAAGTTTCGCGCCGTCCTCAGTGAATGTTGCCATTGCAACCGCAACTTCGGTGTGGTCAGCAACGCCGATCTGCAACAATTCAAAGGTCATTGAAACTCCATCTCTGCCGCGAATGTCCCAAGTGCTGCTGGAAAGTTCCGCAATGTAGGAAATGATCTGCATTGCAGAAGCGTCCTTGAGATTCAGGTCGATGGTCGGTTCGGGGGCGTTGTGATACGGAACCCAGGCAAAGCTCAATGATTGGGATTTTTTGCCTGTGCTCTTTATCCACAGTTGTTCCAATGCCTGTGTTGCCGACATCTTTGAGACTGTAAAGCTGGGGATTTTTTGTGTGAGAACATGCAACTCGTCCGCCAGGGCCTGGCTGATTTCTTCGTTCTGTTTTGACTCTGATTTAGCGGCTGGTGCAACTGAAGACAAGAGCATCAGGAGAATCCAAAACGATCGGATATGGGAACTTAAAAGCGATGCATTCATGGGTCTCTTATAATCAGCCTTTGGCGATGCGTTGTTGAAGCAGCACTTCAAAGAACAACAGGGCGAGAAGAGCGATCAGTAGGGGCTGCCAGAGTTCGCTGCCGTGGCGGCGGGTGCGGTCGAGGGCTTGGTAGGCGGGCAAGGTGTCGGCATAGGCGGCGTCGTGACGTTTGGCGATTTTTTGGATGTCGGCGGTGGGCAGGGCTTTGAAATCGGATTCAGCACCGTCGATGTTGAAGGCGAGCAGGGCGGTCTTTTCGGTGCCGACCTTTTGCAGTTGGAAGATGCCGGGCTGGGAGATGACGGGGCTTTGGACAAAGACGGCATCACCTTCCTTGACGGACTTCAGCGTCTGCGTCTGCCCGGTGGGATCGCGCAGGGTGAACTCGGCACCGAGTTCGGCTTTTTCGAGCGGCAGGCGGATCGCGGAACCGACGAACTGCCAGGCTGGGGCGCTGCCTTCGGTGGCGAGGTAGGTGGTGAGGCGCTGCATGAGCGGCACAAAGAAAGGCTGCAGCGGCAGGTTGCTCCACTCGGCGTTGGCCGTGGTGGCGGTGGCGATGACGCGGCCACGGCCATGCTTTTTCTCGATCATCAGCGGCACGTTGCGGTCGAGATTGAAGATGCGCTGCGTCTTGTCTCCTTGGGGTGTGAATTCAAACCAGTGGCGGAATTCGGCGTCCTGCAGACGGCCGGCGCGGGCGTCGTTGAAGTACAGCGCGGCGGGATGGGTGAAGCGCTGCATCAGGATGCGGGCTGGCGGAGCGTCGGCATCGGTGCGGGCCTGCCCCTTGATGGCGGAAGGATAGAGCCCTTCACCTTTGCGGTAGAACTCGCGGTTGTACCAATCCAGATCGCACTCAGGTCCGGCGAAGACGAGCAGGCCGCCGCCTTCTTTGACGAATTTGTCGATGTCATTCAAGGTATGGCCCTGCAGGCGCTCCACGTCGGCCATGATGATGACTTCCTGCTGCCGGAGGTCCTCATTGCGTATTTTGCGCAGATCAATCTTCTTGGTGCGAATGAGGTCCTTGAGCGTGGCTGCGGCGACGGTGTGAGGCGTGAGGGCGATCTCAAGGAAATCGGCGGCACCACTGAGCGGTTCGTTGCTGGGGTTGCCGTCGATGAGCAGGACATTGAGCTGATTGCGCACCTGCACGATGGAATGGAAGGCGTTGTCGTCGGCGAAGCTGTCTCCTTCAAGGCGGACGGAGAGCGAATGGTCGCCGACTTTCTCAAAGGCGTGCGTGAAAGAGAGCACGGCCTCGCCTTCGGGAGCGAGAGAGACACGTGCGGTGCGGAGGCGTGCGCCGTCGGCTTCGAGATGCACGGCGACATCCTGCCAGGGGCGTTGGCCATGGTTTTTGATGCGCACACGCAGGCCGATGGGCTGGGATTCGGCGGCGACGAGCGCGGAGATGTCGGCGCTGGCGATGCTGAGGTTCTCCGCGAGATCGCTACCGACACGGAAGAAAGTGATCTGGGGCTTGGGCTCTTGTTTGGAGAGGCCATCAAGTGCGGGCAGTGCCGCACCGTCGGCGATGGCCCGCCAGTCGGCTTCCTGGAAATCCGAGACGATGACGACTTCGCGCGCGGCATTGGGCGCGTCCTTCAAAGCCGAGGTGGCAGCCTGAAACGCATCATTGGCGGCCATTGGCCCAGACATGGCTGGCACGTCGCTGAGTTTCTTGGGCACGAGAGCGAGATCCGTGGTGGCTTGATCGAGCAGCTTGCGCGGCGTGCCGCCGGAGAGAATGACCTGCGCGCTTGAGCCGCTCGGCAGATCGGTGAGCATGGTCTGAATGTCCTGGCGCGCCTGCTGCATGACGGTGCCGCCTGGAAGCGTGGTCTGCGCGGCGGGCGTGCGCATGGAGAAGGAGTCGTCCAGCATGACGATGAGTGAGGAACTGCCGAGGCCGAGCGAGCGCAGCGCCGTGAGCACCGGGCGCGCGAGACACAGCGCGAGCACGATGGGAATGGCGATGCGGGTGATGAGCAGCAGAAGCTGTTCGACCTTCATCTTGCGCTTCCGCTGGCGGATCACCTCATGCAGCAGGTGCATGGCACCCCAGCGCACGGTGATGACCTTCCGCTTGTTCAACAAGTGGATGATCAGCGGGATGAGGAAAGCCAGGCCGCCAGCCAGGAGTGCGATGTTGAGGAAACTCATCGGGGTGGCGGCGGGCTGGAATGACGAATGACGAAGTCCGAATGACGAAAAAATGTCGAAGCACGAATAACGAATGACGGCGAGCAGGGCTGCTCGGGCTCGTCATTCGTTATTGGGATTTGATTCGTCATTCGGATTTCATCATTCGTCATTGGTTCAACGCATGCGCAGGGAAAGATAACTGCGTAGCGCGGCGGAGTGCGATTCGTCTGTGGGCAGTGAGAGATAATCGACCTGGTGTTTGCGGAAGCCGTCCTTGAGCTGCGCGGCGAAGTTTTGCTGCGCCTCAATGTAGCGCTGGCGAATCGTCGCGGGGTCGAGGAGGAGGAAGTCGTCGTCGTTTTCGAGGTTTTCGAAGCGTGCCCAGTTACCGAAGGGGAAGTCGATTTCGTCGCGGTCCCAGAGCTGGAGGGCGATGATCTCGTGGCCTTTTTTGCGCAAGACACCGATGGCTTGAAGCAGCGCTGCGGGATCGTCGAAGAAATCACTGATGAGGATCACCAGTCCGCGGCGCTTGAGGCGCTGGGCGAGGGATTCGAGCACTGGAGCGAGGCTGGTGTCTTTGCCGGGCTCGGTTTTGACCATCGTTTCGAGCATCAGATGCAGATGAGAGATCTTGGTGCGGCAGGGGATGATGTCGCGCACTTTGGCGTCGAAGGTGATGAGGCCCACGGCGTCCTGCTGGCTCATGAGCAGGTAAGCGAGGGAGGCGGCGAGCTTGCGCGCGTAGTCGAACTTCAGCACACCCTTTTGGCCGCGGTAGCCCATGCTGCCACTGGCATCGAGTACGATGGTGGCACGCAGGTTGGTTTCTTCATCGAACTCTCGGATGTAGAAGCGGTCGGTGCGCCCAAAGATTTTCCAGTCGAGGCGGCGGATCTCATCCCCCTGGACATAGGGGCGGTGCTGGCGGAATTCGACGCTGAAGCCCTTATGTGGCGAGGCATGCTGGCCGGTGGTGAAGCCTTCAACGACCGTGCGCGCAAAGAGCTGCAGGGACTGCAGGCTGGTGATGTCTTCGGCGTGAAGGATGTCTGAGAGGGTGGCCACTTGGGAGGGAGATTAGAGCGCGGAGTGTGAGGCTGGGGAGAATGACGAATGACGAAATCCGCATGACGAATGAATGACTAATGCGGAATGACGAAGAAGCTTGGCGAAGCGAAGTTTTTGGGACTTGGGCATTCGGGCTTATTTTGTCATTGGGATTTACTCATTCGTCATTGGCTTGACTCACAGGACTCGCGTATCGCTTTTCTTCGTCTTCTTCACCAGCTCGGCAATGATCTGATCCACCGTGATGCCTTCGGCTTCGGCGTGGAAGGTAGGGACAAGGCGGTGGCGCAGGGCAGGGGCGGCGAGGGCTTCGATGTCGTCCGTGGTGACGTGGGTGCGGCCCTGAAGCAAGGCGCGGACTTTGCCGGCGAGGACGAGCATCTGGCTGGCGCGCGGGCCGGCTCCCCAACTGAGCATGCTTTTGACGTATTCAGAGGCGTCGGGTTCAGTCGGGCGTGTGGAGCGGACGAGGTCAAGGACGAAGTCGATGACGTGATCGGGAACGGGGACTTTGCGGGCGAGCTGCTGTGCTGCCTGCAGTTCCTCAGCGGTGATGACAGCCTCAATTTCCTGTGTTTCTCCTCCCGTGGTGCGGGCAATGATTTCGCGCTCGTCGTCGCGTGTCGGGTAATCGACTTTGATGAGGAAAAGGAAGCGGTCTTTCTGGGCTTCAGGGAGCGGGTAGGTGCCTTCCTGCTCAATGGGGTTCATGGTGGCGAGCACGAAGAAGGGCTTGGGCAGTTCGTGCGTGACCTGGCCGACCGTAACGTGCTTTTCCTGCATGGCCTCAAGCAGAGCTGCCTGGGTCTTGGGCGGCGTGCGGTTGATTTCGTCGGCGAGGATGATCTGCGAAAAGATGGGACCCGGCTGGAAGACGAGTTTGCGGCGACCCGTCTCAGCATCTTCCTGGATGATCTCAGTGCCGGTGATGTCGGCAGGCATCAGGTCAGGCGTGAACTGAATGCGGCGGAAGCTCAGGTGCATTGCGTCAGAGAGCGACTTGACGAGCAGGGTCTTCGCGAGACCGGGAACACCTTCGAGCAGGCTGTGGCCACCGGCGGCAATGGCAATGAAGACCTGCTCAATGACGGCCTCCTGTCCGACGATACGTCTGCCAAGAGCAGCTTTGAGTTTATTGTAACCTGAGACGAGAGCGGCGGCAGCAGCGGAATCGGACATGAGAGGGATGACGAAAACAGAATGACGAATGATAAATGAGGCCCTGATGAGGCATCAACGAGGAAGCAGTGAACACGAGGACGGAAGGCGAGTTCTTTCCACTCTTGCACTCCTACTGGCAAGAAGACAAAAAAGATGGTTTCGCGATTTCAGGCCGGATCAGATTTTGCTGACGCAGGCGACGGCCATGGCGGCGATGCCCTCCTCACGCCCGACGAAGCCGAGGCGCTCGTTGGTGGTGGCTTTGACGCCGACCTGATCTGGCTGGATGCCCAAAGCGGCGGCGATGTTCTTTTTCATCGCTGCGGCGTGGGGATTGACCTTCGGCGCTTCGGCGATGACAGAGGAGTCGATGTTCTCAATGCGCATGCCCTTGGCGGCGGCGATCTGGGCGCACTTTTCGAGGATTTTAAGGCTGCAGATGCCCTCAATGGTGGGATCGCTGGGTGGAAACCAGTGGCCGATGTCGGGCTCGCCGAGGGCACCCAGCACGGCATCGGCAATGGCGTGGCTGAGCACATCCGCATCCGAATGGCCTTTGAGGCCGCGCGAGTGCGGAATGGTGACACCGCCGAGCACGAGCGGGCGGCCTGTTTCGAAGGGGTGAACGTCGTAGCCGATGCCGGTGCGGACCATGGGGCGGATCAGGCGTTGTGGTCGGCGGCTTTCTTCAAACTGGCGAGGACATCGGAGATCTTGAGGTCGATGCGCTGGCGGTTGAGGAAGTGGCTGACATTCTCATAGCCTGCTTCGGTGAGATGGTTCAAGGCTGTGACGAAATGCTCGCCAACGCGAACCGGCTTGTGTGAGTCGGAGCCGAGGACGACGGGGATCTTGCGATCGGCCATCATGCGCAGCATTTCGAGGCCGGGGTTCATTTCGGAGTAGCTTTTGTTGAGGCCGGAGGTGTTCAACTCCATGGCCACACCGGTGGCCGCGATGCGGTCGAGAGCGGTGGAGACGGTGTTTTTGACGATGGCAAAGCACCAGGAGTCCGGATGGTAGTTTTTGACCAGATCGGGGTGGGCCAGACAGTCATAGAGACCGGATTCGGCTGATTTGGCGAGGTGGTCGAAGTACGTACGGCGGAAATTTTCGATGGTGCCGGTCTCGAATTTGTTGAGGTACTCCTTGGCCTGCCAGTGAACGGCGCCGAGAACGTAATGGAAGTCGGCACGCTGGTGGAGAGAAGTGATGTATTCCTCACAACCGGGGAAGTATTCGCTTTCGATGCCGAGGCGGATGTCGAGCTTGCCCTTGAAGGCGTCAGCGGCGCGCTGAACGATGGCAAGGTAGGTGTCGAACTCACTCTCGGACATGCGCACTGTGGGCCAAAAGCCGTTGGGCATGGGGCAGTGGCAGGTGAAGATGATGCCCTTGAGGCCGGCTTTGACCGCCTGCTGGGCGTATTCTTCAGGCTCACCCCAGGCATGTTTGCACAGCGGGGTGTGCATGTGGGAATCGTAGAACAGAGCGCCAGACTTGGTGGGGCCGGGAGGCGGCAGCGGCTGGGCAGGAACACGTTTGACTGGGGGCGGCGGGGGCGCTGCCACTACTTCCACCGGCGTGGCGGCGGCAGCAGGCTTTTTGGCTGCAGGCACAGCGGTAGCAGTCTTGGCAGGGGCAGGTGCCGGGGTGTCTTTGACAGGAACGGCGGGTGCAGGTTTGGCAGGGGCAACTGCCGCAGCGGCTTTGACGGCAACAACGGGGGCGGCGGCAGGCTTGGGGGCAGGGGGCTTGACTGCGGCAGGCTTGGTGGGCGTCGGCGTTTTGGTCGTCTTAACCACCGACTTGGGGGAAGACTTGGAGGGGGCTGGAATGGGTTTCGCCGCCGCAGCTTTTTTGGGCGGGGTTGCTTTGGCGGCAGTCTTCTTCACCACAGGCTTGGGCGGAGGAGCCTTTTTGACCACCTTCTTTGGCGCGGGCTTTTTGGGCGCAGGCTTTTTGGAAGGGGCAGGTTTCTTTTGGGGCAGCGATTTCTTGGCTGGCGCCGATTTTACCTTCTTGGAGACCTGGGTCTTTTTTGTTTTGGGCGCAACAGGCCTGGCCTTACCTTGGGCCGCCTTTTTCGTGTTTCGGTTGGTTTTGCTCACAGTCTAGCTCCTTGTTCCGTGTAATATCAGCCATCCTTTACCTTGAACTTCTGCGATACGTGCATTTTTGCCGCTGCCGGCCGGACCTGGATAACAGAGACGCAGGGTTAAGGGGACATCTTTCCAATTTCCGGTCTGCAACTGCTGCAGCAGAGATTGGAATTTGGGGTCTTTACGATCAAAATAAGCATAAATGACGTCGTTGTCGTCCGGGTGCTTGATTTCGAGCATCTCGCTACCCATGGGGGGCGCATCCGGTGGAATGTTCTGCGGTTTGGACGCGATGACGCGAAAAAGCTTGGGGGCTGACGGCTGGGTTTTGATGAACTCCTCCCAGGAGAGTTCGCCATAACGGACGGAACTTTCCCAGTCCACCCGGAAGGTGCCGTCGGTCATTTCCTCGATGATGAGACTGACGGGTTCAGCATTGGCAAAGATCGCCTGGGCATAACCGAGACGGTAACCGGGCTCCTCCACCGGCAGAACCCAGCCCAGGGCCTTCCACTCAAGTGGTGTGTGAGGATGGTTGTGGCAGTAGTCTTCCATCAAGGGTTGTACACGCTGCGGATCACGGGCAAAGGCGAGCTGCTGTTCCACACTGGAAGCTTCAAAAAAACCACGCACCGACTGTTCAATTTTGGCTCTTTTGGTCTCGATGTCTTGAATGAGTGACTGGAGCGGCGCGGCAGTCGGCACGGGGGTGCTGGCGTCCCTGGGGGCTGCTTTTTGCGGCAGAGCCGTTTCTGCGACCGGTGCAGAGGGGGCGTCCGACGGGACGGCAGCCGTTGCAGCACCGTTTGAAGCGCTCTTTGGCAGTGCGCCGGAAGCGTCGTTGAGCAGGGAGGGGTGCTCTTTGAGTTTGCCGGACCAGCGGCGCGACAGTTGATTGTCATACACCGACTGAACGTAATCGGGGTTCACTCGGGCAGATTCCCACAATTTGACCATGACGACGCGAACGACGGTGGCAATCATGACCACCAGCGCCATGCAGCCGAGGAGGGTAGCGATGGCGTTGATCATGGATTCGCGTCGCCGCGCTCGACTGCGGCGCGGGGGATCGTTGTCGGCAATGCTCGGATGGGTCATGGCAAACACGCGTTGGTGGAGCCGAAGGCGGGATTTGAACCCGCGACCCTCGCATTACGAATGCGATGCTCTACCACTGAGCTACTCCGGCTTGAACGTGTGACTAAACTTTTCGTCTTCGATTATATAAGGGGTGCCCAGACCTTGTCATTTGCTTTCTTCAGCGGGCCGAAAAAATCACATGGGACGGGGGGCAGGTGCCTCCCGGCAGGGCCGTCGTCAGAGAAGCTTTGCTTGAATTGCCGGTCAACCGCATTCACAGGTGGACAATGACCAGTTCTGCCCTGCCAGCGCAACCCGGGACCCCCTATGGGGAATTTCTCGCTGAACAGGAGGAAATTCAGCGATTGAAATGGCTCGCCAGCGAAAGCGAAGGGCATGACATCGGCTTCGAGTTTGCCCTAAACGACTGGGCGCAAAACCACCGTGCCGAGTGGCGCATCATGCGGAACCGGAGCCAGCGTCAGCAGGGCTGAGTATTTGCCTGCCTCCGGCAATATTGCGGTCGGGCAGGCGTTTTGAACCGGCCATGATTTGTCGTATTGCCGCCCTTGGGGGAGTGCTGTTGTTCTCCGCCCCGACCCTGCACGCTGCGGCGCGCACCAATGTCTTGTTCATCATGGCGGACGATCTGCGGCCGGAGCTGGGTTGCTACGGCTCGGTGGCGGTCACTCCTCATCTGGATGCCCTGGCCAGACGTGGCATGCTGTTCCAGCGCGCTTACTGCCAGCAGGCTGTGTGCAATCCCTCCCGCTCCTCCATGCTTACCGGGCTGCGGCCCGGAACTCTGGGGCTGTACGTTAACGGTACGCATTTTCGTGAGCTGAAGCCGGAGGCAACGACGCTGCCGTGGTGGATGAAGGAGCACGGCTACACCACTCGCTGCGTGGGTAAAATTTTCCACAACTGGCATACGCAGGAGCATGGTGACCCACGCTCCTGGAGCGCACCCGAATTTCTGCACTACGCGAACCATGGCGATGACACACCTCAGGTCAGCGGGCCACTGCCGCCGAACCTAGCCACGCTGACCCGCACCCTGCGCCCGTATGGCAAAGTACCGCTGTGTGAATGCCGCGAGGTGCCGGACGAGGCCTATTACGACGGCCGAGTGGCAGCGGAGGCGGTGCGGGTGCTGGGCGAGATCAAAGACCGGCCCTTTTTCCTGGCCGTCGGGTTTTGGAAGCCGCACGCCCCGTTCAACGCCCCGAAAAAATACTGGGACCTGTATCAGCGTGACCGGTTGCCGACGTTCAATCCCGCGCGGCCTGCCGCCGCCCCTGAGATCGCCTTGCACCAGAGCACCGAGATTTTAGGCCCGCCGGAGCAGCAGAAGCAGCCCACCGCAGAGCAGGTGGTGGAGATGCGGCACAGCTATTTTGCCAGCATTAGCTACCTGGACGCCCAATTGGGGAAAGTGATAGCAGCCCTGGAAAAAAGGGGGCTGCTGGACTCCACCCTCATTGTATTTTCTGGGGATCATGGTTACCACCTGGGCGAGCACGGCCTGTGGGCCAAGACCTCAAACTTTGAACTTGATGCCCGAGTGCCACTCATCGTGGCAGCGCCGCAGGCAAAACATGCCGGGGCCAGTACGCAGGCACTGGTGGAACTGGTGGATCTCTTTCCCACGATTACCGCCCTGTGTGGGGTGCCGGACGCGCCGGGTCTGGACGGGGTCAGCCTCGCACCGCTGCTGAATGACCCGCTGGCCAGCGGTAAAGAGGCTGCCTACACCCAGCATCCGCGCCCGCCTTACCCGGACCGCACTCCACGTGGGAAGCCGGAGGTGATGGGCGTGAGTGTGCGCACCCCCAAACTGCGCTACACGGAATGGCGGGACGAAGACACCGGAGGCGTGCTGGCGAGCGAGCTTTACGACCACACCCGTGATGAGGCTGAAATGAACAATCTGATCGCAAAACCTGGCGATGACGCCGCCCTCGAACAGGCCCGGCAGCTTCTGCACCGGCAGTTTCCGCCTGGAATGCGATGAACAAGGCTGGGGATTCCAAAAAAGCATAACTTAATGGTTGCCAAAGCCCCCGCAAATTTGTTAATCATTGTTAAGCCGCATGAAAAATCGTTTTCTATTCCTCGCCATCACTCTCTGTGCACTCTCCAGCATTGCCTATGGTGACATCCAGTCACCTCCCGGGCATCATTTCACATGGAGCCGGAAACTCAGCCGTGGCGTTGGCAACATTCTGTTTGGCTGGTTCGAATACCCGGCGGTCTGGCGGAAGACCAACCAGTCTGACGGTTCCATCGCAGCGTGGTCGGACCTCATTGTGGAAGGAACCAAGCGGACTCTGGTGAGGGCGGGCTATGGCATCTATGAAATCGCCACCTTCCCGGTGCCGAGCTGGAAGCGGACCTATCGCCCACCGTATCAACACAAAGAAAACGTGGACAGTTGGTGGGGATACACGGAATTCGCCCCTGAAGTGGGTTTCCGTTCCGAGATTCCGTATTCATCGTATCAGGGCTGGTAACAGCCAACAAGCGAGCTTTTCGAGGCACAGACTGCAAACAGTCTGTGCCTTTTGTTTGCAAAGCATGTTTCCTGCTGGCAAGAAAGGACCGTTTTCCCATGCCTGAAGTTCATCAGATCGACATCCAACATGTGGCCAAACTGGCCCGGCTTACGCTTTCCGACGAAGAAGCCACACGCTATGAATCCCAACTGGGGGGCATCCTGAACTACATCGACACGCTCACACGGTACGATCTGGACGGAGTGGAGCCGACGGCGCATGCCATGCCCGTTTATGATGTGCTGCGGGCGGATGAACCCCGTGCCGGGCTCACCCAAGAGCAGGCGCTGTCCAACGCGCCAAAACGTCACGCTGACCAGATCCAAATCCCCAAGGTGATCGAGTAACCGCCTTTTTTCCCTGCTCTCATTCTATGCTTGCCTCCTCCACCATCGCAGCCTTGCGTCAAGGCATCACTGCGGGTGACATCACGCCACGAGACATCATTTTGGATGTCGCCAAGTCCATCGAAGCAGGTAATGCGGAGATCGGTGCCTATTTGTCCTGGGATGTCGAAGCTGCGCTCGCGGAAGCGGATCGTGCAGACATCACCAAGCCGCTGGGGGGCATCCCTATCGCGATCAAGGACAACATGAACGTGACCGGCCAGCCCTGCACCTGTGGCTCGCGCATTTTGGCGGAAAACTACACGGCTCCCTATGATGCAGGCGCCATCCGGCTGCTGCGTGCCAGCGGTGCCATTCCCTTTGGCCGGTTGAACATGGATGAATTCGCCATGGGCTCCAGCACCGAGAACTCCGCGCTCGGCATCACACGCAACCCGCGTGATCTCTCGCGGGTGCCGGGCGGCTCCAGCGGTGGCAGTGCGGCGGCAGTGGCGGGAGATCTCGCCATTGCGGCGCTCGGTTCGGATACTGGCGGCTCGATCCGCCAGCCGGCTGCGCTGTGCGGCTGCGTGGGCATCAAACCCACCTATGGCCGGGTGTCCCGCTTTGGACTCGTGGCATTTGCTTCTTCTCTCGACCAGATCGGACCAGTCACCAAAACGGTGCAGGATGCAGCCTTGATGCTCAACCATCTCTGCGGTCATGATGCGCACGACTCGACCTCACTGAATGTCGAAGTCCCCGATTTCACCGCAGCCATTGGACGGGACATCAAGGGGGTGCGCATCGGCTTGCCCAAAGAGTACTACATCGACGGCATTCATGCCGGGGTGTCTGCCAGTGTGCAGGCGGCGATCCGCCAGCTTGAGTCTCTGGGGGCGATCATTGAAGAAATCAGTCTGCCGCATACCGAGCTCGGGGTTGCCACGTATTATGTGCTGGCCCCGGCGGAGGCATCGGCCAACCTGGCCCGCTTTGACGGTGTGCGTTATGGCCACCGCAGCAGCAGTGCGGGAGATTTGCTGGAGCAGTACACGAAGTCGCGCTCGGAAGGCTTCGGCCCCGAGGTGAAGCGCCGCATCCTGCTGGGCACCTACATGCTCAGCTCCGGTTACTATGACGCGTATTACATCCGTGCGCAGAAGGCACGTACCCTGATTCGCAATGACTTCACGGAGGCATTCAAAAAGGTGGATGTGATCCTCTCTCCCACCAGTCCCACGCCTGCGCACAAGCTGGGCGAACTCAAAGACAACCCGCTGGCGGCCTATCTCGAAGACGTGTTCACCATTCCCGTCAATCTGGCCGGGCTGCCCGGCATCAGCGTGCCATGTGGGAATGTTGAGGTGGAAGGCAAGGCGCTGCCGGTGGGGCTGCAGATCGTGGGCAAAGCCTTGGACGAAGCCACCGTGCTGCGTGTGGCGCATGCCTATGAGCAGTCACGCTAACGGTCTGGCAGGAAAGAGAATAAAATGTGCCGTCGAGATTGACAAAACATCTCACTGGTCTATTCTCGTTGCCCGCTGTTTCCAATGCAGCGGATTGGACAGTTTCAACGCACCCGTAGCTCAACGGATTAGAGCATCTGACTACGGATCAGAAGGTTTCAGGTTCGAATCCTGACGGGTGCGCCACTCATTATCAATGAGTTATAACCGGTTAAGGCTTGCTGAAAAAATCTTCACCCTGCCATTTTCCTGCCACTTTTCCGGCAGACCCCCGGCCCATAATGGGAGTTTTTTCCCGTCTCAGAACCCATTCTGGACACCTTCTTTTCAGGAGGTGTGATAGCGATACTTCACCCTCGTTTAACTGCTCCACAGAAACAGGCGAACTCTCGTATGGACATCACCAGAATGGCAGCCGCCGGGCGTTGCTACTTTTTGCGCTTGTCCGAAAACCGCAGCCGCCAGCCTCAATAGGACAAGGAACCCGATCACCTCGGCGGCTTCATTTGCCAGCATCAATGTACTGCTGTGCCTCCGCCAAGTCTTGGGCGCTAGGAATGGTTTTAAATTTGATTTCATACACCTTTCCATCCTTGCGCGTCAGGCGGTAGGTCAGCAAGTCGCCAGAGAAATTAGCCTCTTTAGGGCGGGAATGCTCGCCATAGGCGGTAATCAGCGCCAGCACCATCAGCGCGATCAGCCAGTTTCTCAGCACGTTCTCTTTCTTGCTGCAAAAGAGAGCAATCCCAGAAATAGCCCATAGGCCCAGCGTTTGGGCTACAAGAGAACCCACCATCTGCGGAGCGCTCATTCGCTGATATTCTCCGAAATGCAGAGCCAGTGTCATCAGCAGAGACACACATGCACAAATCATGGCATTACGCTTCATCCCACCACTCCACCACAGCGCACAGTGCCCGTCAAGCCCACCTCCAAATACCTTGTCTGCTGTGCAAGCATCTGAGATCAGAGCTAGGTGCATTTAGTGCCTTCACTTCTTCCCGTTGGCAAATGGTGAAGCCTAGCCCGCCCGCCGCGAGGAATGGCTCCTTAGTCTCTCCAGCCCCGCCTTGATTCGCTCCTCATGTCTGCCGACGTTAAGCAGCAAACGAAGCTCTAGGAAAAAGTTCTCGTTTTCGTCCTCGGTCACGGCTTCATCAGGCGGGCCTTTGTCTTTCAGCTTTGCCGCCTTCTTTCGATCACGCCAGAGCACTGCCAGTATTTCCCAAGCATCGCTGGTTGATTCCTCCTGTGCATTGAGCTTTTCCGTGAGTGCGGCCAGTGTTCGCTTCTGCATTCGGAGTTCAGCACGCAGGCGCTCCAGTTCGTTGTCTTTTTCGTCTGGCTTATTGGTTTGCGTTTTCATCGTTGTTGCTTGGATTCAGGCAGTAGTCTTGCGACCACGGGCGGCCTGCCGCTGCCACCCGTAGATAGTTTCTCGATCACCACCACGCCGGGGAACTGTGCGGCAAGCCGTTGCACCTCATCAGGTGCGAAGCCGTGCCGCCGCTCCATGTCCGACAAATTGCAGGCCTTCTCCGGCTTGAGCGCCAGCACCTCGCGCAGCTTCTCCAGTCGCTTCGCCAGCTTGTCCTCGCGCCCTGATGCCAGCAGGCGGAGTTGTTGCGAGGCAAACCACCGCATGAGACGCACTGCCTTTGCTGCTGTCCCCGCGCTCAAATCTTCGCGCCATGCATCCCCGCCATGCGTGGCCGTATGCAGCACCACGCACAGCCGCCAGGCATTTTCAGCCCAGCGGGCGGCGTAAATGCTCACGTCTTCCAGGTCATTGCCACGCTTGCGGCGTTGCACGATTTCATTGGTGTAGTCTCGCAGCATCTTCCCCGCCTCGCGTTCGGTTTGGATCACGCGGGCTTTCACGTCCGGCTCGTGGTATTCGTCCAGCAGCGTGTGAATCAGTCCAGCCCAAGCCGCTTTAACCGTTTCTGGGATGCAATGGCGTTCCTCCGGTTCCTCCTGCGGTTCTGCTTTCGTGTCGGCAATCAGAAAGCGCGGCATCAGTCCGCTTTCACTCATTGCGGCAGACTCCAGCAACTCGCGCAACTTGTCCGGCTGTAGCATCCACAGCAGCGACAGGCACGGATGCGCCAGCACTACAGGTGGCGATCCCTTGCGGTGAATCTTCACATGATCCCCAGAATAACCGGCGAGAAAAATGCCCTCGTCAGTGGCTTCGCGATAGCGCCCCATGAGCACATCAACCGCCCCGCGTGCCTCCGCTGACAAGCTCGCCAGTGTCTCCCGCGTGCTGATGGCAAACAGGGATTCGATGGCCTCCTTTGTCGCCTGCTCCGTGCTCCAGGCCGGTTCATGCAGGCAGCGATCCGCCCGATCAATCTCGCTGTGACTCTCCGCCAGTTCACGCAGCAGGTTTTGTTTCTCTTCGGGGGCCAGTGACTTTTTCGCATCTGCCGTCAGCTTCGTTAGCCGCGCCTCTGCCACAGCTTTGTCAGCCCGCGCCTGTGGCCTGTCCACGCGTTGCCACTCCGCCAGCCGTTCCGCCTCCCGTTGCAAAAACGGTTCGGCTATGGCTCCGAAACTCTGGCCTTTGCCCGTGCCACTCGCCGCCACTGGCATCAAAAAAAGGTTCGCTCGTGTTCTGCGATCCCCGCCGCTGTTCACCTCCAGCCCCGCGCCGATGGCCGCCGAAAGCAGGCCGATTACGTTCATACCCGCCAGCACTTCCGGCACCATCGCCGCCCGTGCCACCTCCCGCGCCATGTCACCGGCAGCAGCAGGCAGGCAGTCCAGCGGGAAAGGCTCGTCTTGGGGCGATTCCTCCGAAACATTATCTGCATAATCTGCAAAACTCCCTGCCACCTGCGGGCATTCTGTAGATTTTGCAGATTCTTGTTTCGTCAGCGTGGCCGTTTCCAGTGCCATCGCCGCCGCTTTTTCGAGTGCGGCCCGCAGTTCATCCCGCCCCAGGCGCTCGTGAGCGTCGCCGATGTCCTTCATACCCTCTCGCCGCTCCTCCGGCAGCAGTGCCAGCGGGTTCAGCCGTGCCACGCGGGCGGCGATCAGCGCCAGCTCGCCCATGATGCGGCCCGCCGCTTTTTCGCCTGCCGCGTCTGCATCCGTCGCCACCAGCACGTCACGCCCTGCAAACAGTAAATTCCACTCCTGCCGCCAGCAGCTCGCCCCAGGAATCGCCACCGCTGCCGCCATGCCGTCCGCTTCTAGCCCGGCATCAATCAGGCTCAGGCAGTCGGTTTCCCCTTCGCAAATATAGACCGTGCGCACCTCGGGTACTTCCAGCCGATCCTGCCGCCACAGCTCGCCGTTGTTGCCAAAGGCCCAAGCAATGCACCGTTTACCCGCCCCATCCTGCCAGCGCAGTTTCAAGCCGTGCGGATACACAAACGCCAGCCTCCCTTCATGCAGCCCCAGGTGTGCATCAAGAGCCAGGCCGCGCACTGTCTCAGGCAGCCAGCCGCGCCGTTTGGCGATCTTCGCACATTGGCCTTCATGCTCACCCAGCGCCCGCGCTGCCGCCGCCTGCATCCTCACCTGTGACTCCTTTAGTGTGGCAACTGCTGCCGCCTTTGGCTTCGCCGGTTCAGACCGTTCTGGCGGCGTGCATGGTTCCATCAGACTGCCGCCCAAGCGTTCACACGCCCCTTTAAAGTCCAGACCATCCAGCCGCATCACTGCCTCGATCACATCGCCCCCGGTAGCGCATTTGCCAAAGCAGCGCCATTTGCCATCCACCTCCCAGACCGTCAGCGCCTCGCCATTCTGCTCCTGATGGAATGGACATTTCGCCTTGAGCACCGCGCCCTGCCGTTTCAGCACCACGCCCCGCGCTGCCAGGAACTCCGGCAATGGGTTCGCCGTCCTGATAGCCTCCACATCGTATCCATTCCGATCATTCATTCCTCACGCACCCCTTGTTCATCGTTTGTTCCCACCGGCTCCAGCAGTCCACGCATGCAGGCCGCAGCTTGCTCAAAAATCCCGCCAGCCGTGTATGCCCACGCCAGCGTTCACAGACCGCGCACTTGAACCGTACACGGTATTTTTTCATCTCAGGCCCGCGCCTCCTGTTCGTAGCGCATCAGTTCCTCGTGAGGGATGCGCACGCACTGCCGCGAAAAGCGCAGCACTTTGATTTTCCCAGCGCGGATGGCGCGGCGGATCGTGAGAGGGTGGACGCGGGCACGTTCAGCAGCAGCCTTGATTGTCCAGTGCGGTTTTTCGGGTGTGTCTCTTGTAACCATAGGGCGACTTTGATGCACACTCGGAAGTTGCTCACCTCAGTTAAAAGTGGCGGCGATTGCCAGAGAATAGCTAAGCCTCTGCATCCGGTGACTTATCCTTGAAGACCCAAACGGGGGCGTAACCCTTTTGCCATCCCGCGAGAAATTGACGGGCATTGCGTTCAATCTCCCGCTTGAACAAACTAAAGCTCTGTTTCGGCTTTGCGCCCGGCTTGTTGTTATTGGTGCGGGCTTTCTTTCCAACAAGAGATTCAGCCCAGCCTAGTTTTTCCCGATCAAATTCCTCTTTCGCAAATACCATGAACTTGTTTATGTAGTTCTCGGTGTCGCCATAGATGATGGGGTCGTAGTCAGGGTTGAAGTGTTTGTCGAAAGTGACGATTGTCATTTCGGTCCAAGTAAAAACCACCTGCTGGCTGTCATTACCGCCAGTTCCTCCTCTCGTACGCTTTGGAGGCGGGCGATTGAGTGCTTCGATGTATGCGGGATGTTCTAGCGCTTCCCGCACCTGCCGCGAACGCTTAGCTTGAAGTTTGAGGCCAGTTTGGAGCAGGCGGGCGATTTCACCCAGGCACTGCATAGAGGCGCTTTGACGTTCTTTTCGTCTGGCGTTCTGAATCAAGACATCAACAGCTTCTTCTACAGTTGTGCGAATGTGCCAAGCTGTAGGCGCTCTACGAAGCATTTCATGAATGCCACCACTACTGTTCGGTAGTGTCGGCCAGTTAAGCGCTCGATAGAGATGCATTCGAAGTCGTCTAAGCATTATATCACGTTTGGCGACAGCATGGCAAAGAGCCTCAACGGTTTGTTCGATGCGAAGACAATCTGGCAGTCCGCCGCGTGACAATTCAGACCGCGTCCGAATATCTTTGTCGATCTCAACCAGCAGCTCGTTCAGAAGTTTTCTTCGTTCCGATGTTTCAATACGAGACGACATGCCTGCTTCGCGGAGTAATGCAGATTTTTTTTCTCCGCTGGAATCCATATCAGGAGCGGCATCTGCCGTGCGTTGCTCACCCCCTCCCCCCGTGCCTTTAGTGGATTTCGCTGGCTTGGCCTTCGTGGCGCTTCGTGCTGGTTTCTTCTTTGCCATCGTGTCTCCTCCAATCTTAGGCCGATTTTTTGTTCGCTTCCTTCACCTTCACCGCTGCATCGTTTGGAGAGAGGGGGAAGGGGATCACATTTGCCCCAGGCAGCAAGGCTCCCAGCCCCGTGCTGATGCGCTGTTTCTTGTCCGCGTAGTAGTCCGCAGTCACTCGAATATCGCTATGCCTTAGCAGCCGAGATGCCGCGTAGATGCCCGCCGACTTTGCCACCAGTGCGCCAGCTTCTTTCCGCAGTTCATGCAGCGCCTTCGTGGCCTTCACGCCATGCTCGTGAAGCCACGCATAGAGCACCACGTACACGCCCTCACAGCGATAGCTCACGCGGCTCTTGAAATCTGTGTTGTCCTTCCCCTCGATCACGAACTCCCCCTTGGCAGCAGAACGCCAGCCCCGCAGCAGCGGCAGCAATTCAGGATCAAGATCAACCTCGCCTGCGGAGTCCTCGCTCTTGGGCCGGAAATGCTCCGTGGCTTCAATGCGGATCACGCCAGCCTCAAGGTCAACCTGACTCCACAGCAGGCAGTCAATCTCCCGCTTTCGCAGTCCACAGCACAGCGCCAGCACGAACACCTTGAACGCCTCCGGCTGGCTTCCTGCCAGTTCTTCACCGGCCAGCCGTAGCAGCTTCTCAGCGTCAATGCGGGATTGATAGCGGTTCTTTGTTTTCTTCCCGAACAACTCCGTCAGGTTCACGTCATGCATGGGCAGCGGCTCCGGCAGCGTCAGGCCAGCCACGTCTCGAAGCACCTTGGCAATCTTTAAACCGAACAGCGCCTTGGCATTGCGCACCGTCGCCCGTGCCGAATTCAGCGCCCGCTTTTGCGCGTCAGGAGTCCCAGGCTTGCCCTTGCGATAGGCTACCTGCCAGGAGTTCACCTGCGCAGAGTCCAGCAGGCTTAGCGGCAGCTTGTCCACCGCCTCCCGCCATTCCTTCGTCCCGCCGTCCTTGTAGCTGAACCGGCTCTTGTTCTTGGGCAGTGCGCCGATGTCACCTGCCAGCTTGCGCACCGCAGAGACGTAGTTCTGCATCGTTGCGGGGAACAGTGTGCAGTGTTTCTCCGTGGCCGCGATCCACTGCCCGATGGTGGCAACGTCTGCCTTCTCCGCCTCCTTCGGTTTGAACTTTACCCGTGTGGCCTCCATGCCATGCCGGATCAGGAACTCATAGACCTCTACAGCTTTAGCTGCCGCTGCTGCCTGATTCGATGTTCCCAGCCCAAAGCACTCACGCTCTCCAGCACGAGTTAAACGACAGGAATAGCTGCTGGTTCCCGGCCACTTCCACAGCTTCCCAGGCTTGAGCCAATAGCGTTGGTCAGTCTTGGCAAAAGTGGCAGGGGTTTTCGACCCTGCCATTTTCCTGCCACTTTTTTTGTGAACCCCTGATGTCGATTGTTCGTCACTGTTCATGGTGTAATGAGGCTGTAGCCCTTGATTATTCTAGGTTCCAGCGAGAATTAGCTGAACGAAGCGGATCATAGATGAACAGTGATAAACATGCGAATTTTCTGACTACGGATCAGAAGGTTTCAGGTTCGAATCCTGACGGGTGCGCCACTCATTAAGAATGAGTTTTGGCATCAAACACGGGGCAGCGTCCCAGTCTCTCCACCGAACTCATCGCTCTCTACGCCGAGGCGTTGGAGGATGGTGACGAAGAGTTTCGCGAGGGGCAGCTCTTCGACTGCCATTTTGCCGGTCCAGCCTTCGTCGCTGACGATGCCGGCACCGGCCTGGTTGTCTTCGTTGCCGGTGCCAAACTTGAGGTAGCGGCCGTTGGTGAAGCCGAGGTTTCTACCACCGGCGGATATGATCGGGTAGTTGCGGGAAAGGTGGAAGCTGCTGGAGGCGGAGCCGTGCATGGCGAGGGTGTTGTCGAGCATGCTGCCGCTGCCATTGGGCTCGGGGGTGTCCTTCAGGCGCTGCGCGAAGCGGCCAAACTCCTGGGCCTGATAGCGATTGTAGGTGCCGAGGTTTTGCCAGCCGCCGGGCTTTTTGACATCGTGCGTCAGGCCATGGGCAGCACCGAGACCGACGGCGAGTGAGAGGAGGTCGTGCGGGCCTTCGCCGTTTTCCCGGCCGAGCTGGAAGGTCGCGACGCGGGTGGAGTCGCTGAGGAAGGCGAGGTAGATGAGCTCATACATCGTCTGGAAATAGAGGCGGGCTTCCTTGGGCTCGGCGTCGAGATGGAGGTTGCGGGTGTCCACCTGGGGCACGGGGGTGGCGAGCCACTTTTGCGCCTTCTCCAGCTTGAGCTCGGTGTCGCGCACGGCGTCGAGGTACTGGCTGAGGGTTTGCTGATCGTGCTTGGACAACTGGCGTCCCAGCGAGCGGGTGCTGGCGATGAGGAGATCGAGGGCGCTCTTGCTGCGCGCCAGCCTGGCGGCGGCGTCTTTGCCGCTGGTGACAAACAGCAGGTCGAAGATCTGCTTGGGTTTGTTCATGGCGGGAATGGGGCGGCCTTCGCGGTTGAAGGACTGCGTCTGCGCGCCGCGTGGTCCGCCCACGCCGCCATTGGTGGACATGACGATCGAGGAGTGGCGGGTGAAGTCGCCGGCGTGCTCTGCGTACAATTGATCCAGGGAGATGGTGTTCTGGTAGGGACCGGAACCGCCGACGGGTGCGCCCGTCAGATATTGATCGGCATTGGAGTGGCCGTGGACGTTGCGAGCCGCTGGATGCGAGAGGCCGGAGTAGATGGTGATGTCACTGCGCAGGGGCTGCAGCACATCGAGCACCTTGGTGAGTTCGAAGTCCTTCTCTCCGCCGCGTGGGAACCAGCTCCAGTCTTTCCAGGCGGGATCGGACTTGAGCGGCAGGCCCACGCCATCGGGGTGATAGACGCTGAGGAAGCGCTTGGGCGTGGTGTCCTTGGCCTGCTGGCTCGCGGCAAAGGTTTCCAGCCAGGGCAATGCCAGCGCCACGCCGGAGCCGCGAAGGAAGGTTCTGCGATTGAGGGTGCGGGAGGTGGGATGCATGAGGAGGCTCCGGGGTTAGCTGAAGTTATCGGGAGTTATCTGAAGTTACTGGCCTGAAGTTACTGCGAGTGACTTAGCGAGAGTTGAAGAGGTCGCTGCGGATGATGAGCTGGAGGAGGTCGCCGAGGCCGTCGCCGCTGCGTCGGAGCTGGACGGTCAGGCGGTCGAGGTCGGCGCTGTCGGAGAAGGTCAGGGGCCGGCCGAGCGCGTAGGTCATGAGCTTGTGCACCATCGCGCGGGCAAACTGATCCTGGCGTTCGGTGAAAAGGTAGCGCTTGAGCCCGTCAATGCCGGCGAGCGTCTGGTGGTTGAAGAGCTCGGAGGTGGCATCGACAGGCTGGTCTTTGATCTGGGTGCGGTAGGCGCCGAGGGCGTCGTAGTTTTCAAAGGCGATGCCCCAGGGGTCGATGCGGGAGTGGCAGGAGATGCAGGCGGGCCTGCTGCGGTGGTCAGCGATGCGTTCCTTCACTGTCATTTTGAGGATGGCCGGGTTGGTGAGGTCCACCTGCGGGACATTCGGCGGCGGTGGTGGAGGGGGATCGTCGAGGATGCGTTTCAGCATCCACACGCCGCGCTTGAGCGGGTGGGAGTCTTTGCCGTCGGAATTCATGGTCATGATGACCGCGCTGGTCAAAAGACCGCCGCGATTGGTCTGCGGGGTGACGGGCACCTTGCGGAACTGCGGGCCGTAAACTTTGGGAATGCGGTAATGGTTGGCGAGCCGCTCATTGACCACGGCGTAGTCGGAATGAATGAAGTCCATGATACTGCGATTTTGCTGCAGCACTTCTTCAAAGTAGGCGCGGGGCTCTTCCTGCATCGCTTCCTTCAAGGCGCTGTCCGTCACATGGGTGACGCTGCTCATGCGGTCCAGGCCGAGCCATTGCTCGACGAAGTGCTGCGAGAACCGTTGTGCGCGCGGGTCTGCGAGCATGCGCCGCACTTGCGCGGTGAGGACCTCCGGCGTGCGGAGTTTTCCCTGATCGGCTAGGCGCAGCAGCTCGTCATCCGGGATGCTGGACCAGAGGAACACGGCGAGGCGGCTGGCGAGCTCCAGCGCGCTGATCTGCGCGGGGGATTTCGTCTTGGCGTCCGCCACTCGCTGCGTGAGGTAGAGAAACTCGGGGGTGGACAGCGCGGTGGCGAGCACCTCGACCATGGCGTCTTCAAAGGTCGGGAAGCCGGGACGATATTTCGCGAACAGCGCCATGAAGGGATCGACCTCCGCTGCGGTGACGGGCCTGCGCCAGACGCGCTTGAGGAATCGAGTCAGCACTTCGCGGCCATAGGTTGGCTCGTCGCTCTTGTTCTTGCTGGCGAAGAAAATGGCGGTGTGGGTCTGCGGCGGCCACTGCTCATAAAACGGCGCGCTGATTTCGATGTGGTCGATGAGAACCCGCAGCGGCTCCGCGCCGCCGGCATTGGAGACATTCTGGATGTGCAGGAACTCATTGCGCCGGGGAAAGGTGGTGGTGAGCTGCCGGAAGGGATTGCGCTGGATGTCGGCCAGCGGGATGTCGAATACCACGAACTGGGGGCTGCTGGCAGATGCTGTCACGGGGATGTCCTGCGCACTGACGACCTGGGAGAAGTTGGCGTTGTTGCTGGTGTGGGCGCTGAAGATGAGGCGCAGGCTGGCGTACTCGTCCGCGTTCATGGAGGAGCGCGCGGCGCGGATGCGCACGCGCATGGTGCCCTCGTCCGGCAGGAAGCGGTTGAGGTCCAGCTTCAGCTCGCGGCCCCTGGGCAGCTCCAGCACGACGGGAGATGCGGGTGGCGTCTGGCCGGCCACGGCGTCTGCGCGGGGCTGCGCCTCGCCTTCAGCAAAAACCATGCGCTCGCCTGTCCCTCGATCCACCAATTGCGCCTGATTGCCGGCCTTTGGAGGGTTTGGCTTTTTGCCGGAGGTCTTCGCATCCTTGGCCACTGCTGCTTTCGCAGCCTTTTCCACCGCTTTGGCCAGCTCTTCCCGCATAGAGATGAGATAGGTGACGGGCGGCGGGCGCTCGCCGCTGACCGTGGCGCGCTTGAGGGCTTTCAGGCCGAGCTCGCGATAGGTGTCGAACTGCATGGCGGACATCTGCAGGAGTTCGGAGCTGTTGTTGAAGCCGTCGGGAGAGGTGGTTTCCGGGGGCAGCTTGTCCGCGAGCGGAAAGGGCAGACCGAGGATGTCCTGCAGGGCGTAGTTGTACTCGTAATTCGTCAGCCGCCGAAACGAGGAATGCTCCTGGCTGCTGCGCCGCACGATGGAGGCGGCATTGAGCTCCGCGCTGAGCCAGTCCACCATGCTGCCGCGATCCGCCGCCGCGAGCGCGTAGTCGGGCTCGTCCTCCGGGGGCATCTCGGACTTGCTCAGCGCATTGAAGACCTCGCGCCAGCGCTCCGCATCCGGGCCGTGCAGGAGGTCGGGATTGAGCTGGTCGATGCGCAGCCGACCCTTGGCCTTCTCCGGGCCATGACAGGCGATACAATTCTTCTTCAGCAGCGGCCCCACCGCCGCCTGAAACACGGCCACGTTGGCTTTGGGAATGACGTCGGCGGCGTGCGCGGCTGCCGGGGTGTCCTTGAGGAATCGGGACTTGGCGCGCCCTTGTTCGCGGGCGGTTTCGAGTGAGACCGGAGCCTCCGGCGTGCTGGCCGCGTGGAGCGTGCCGACGACGCTGAGCACGAGCAGCACCGCCCCTGCGGTGGCAAGGCGGCGCTGCGGCTGAGATGAAAGGGTGAAGGGCATGCGGAGGTCACCTCGCGTCCGCCGGGTTTGGGGGTGCCAGGCGTGCGGAGGAAAGGGAGTTTCGGGGGGCGGTGTTTGAGTACGCCGGGAGGCGGCGGTTCCAATCATGCGGGTGCGGTGAAGATTCAGAAAAGTCGTCGCGAGCTTCAGCTCGTTCTGGTGGGCTTGGGGGGATGAAGGCCGGGCGAGGTGCGATCCAGCCAATGACTGCAAGGCCGAACAAAACGGATGCGGGTGGCGGAGCGTGTGGAAGTGCGAACCAATAAACAGGTTTGAAATGCTTTAAGCTACCTCGAACAGACTTGAAATGGGTCTAGCGCTTGTCTCTGGTCTATGGCATCAATGGGTCTGTCACTGCACCCCATTCCACGCCCCGGCGGCAAACGCGCTCTCCACGACCTCCGCTGCCCGCGTCGCGTCCCAGTCCGTGAAGCTCGCCAGCAGTCGCCGCTCGGCCTCTGCCGGCGTCGTGCTCGTGAGCAGGATGTCCCGCACCGGCGCGAGGCTGCCGCGATAGGCCTGCGCGATGCTCGCGGCAGCCTCGAGGGAGATGGAATCCACCGCCGTCTGTGCGGCATCCGGCGTCGGCAGCGCGCTCAACGACTTCATTCCTGGCCCGCCTGGCACCGCCGGCGTCGGCACTGGCACCGGAGCCCGTTCGATCTCCAATCCCACGCGCTTACTCAGTGCGGCCAGGCTCTTGTCTGCCACGCGCAAGCCTGCCTGGGCAAAATCCTTCAGCACCAGCGCCGTCGTGGTGTTTTCTTCCGTCTCCTCCGCGCCAAACGTCAGGTTCGGCACCGCACCCTTGAAATGGTTCAGCCGCAGCCACGGCTTGAAAAACTGCGTACGCAGCGTCTGCGCAAGCAGACGCTTGTCAAAGGCCCGCACATCCCCGCGCACCTGGCCCTGCAGGTCACTCGTGCCACTGCCCAGGCCCGTGGGGCTCGCCGTGCTGGAAAGGGTCTGCCCCAGCACAAAGCGGCTCATCTCATCATTGCACGCATTGAAAAACGCCTGGTAACTCTGCGCGCTGTCCCCCGTCGCCGCCTTCATCAGCTCCACCTGCGTGCCTGTCGTCACCACCAGCCCGCCGATCTTCTGGCTCATGCGCAAAGCCTGCTCCAGGATGATCCGGCTGCGGTTGTCATTCTTCTCAAACTTCGCCACCGTGAAAGGCGTGCCGTATTTGTCCAGGAAACGCGCCCACCACTCGCGGTCCATCACCTTGAGGAAAAACCACCACACCAGCGAGCGCATCGGCCCGCCCCAGTTGTCCGGCGTCTTCAGCATGTGCCCCCGATGCGTGATGTAACGCCCCGCGTCAGGCCGCAAAAACTTCCCGTCCGGCTTCCGGCTTACCGGGTTGATCTCGCCAATCTCCAGAAACCCCATCGACCAGCGGAAGAGGTAGTCCGGCACCGGCACGATGTCCGCCCAGTCATACACCAGCCCCGGCACCTCAGCCGGCTTATAGGTGCGTTCCACCATCGCCAGCGGCCAGATTGTGCCCCACAGCAAGTCTGCGCACAGCCCCATGAAATCCGGCAGCCGGTCAATCGCCGCCTTGATCGCCTCCGCCGCCGCCACGTCATCCGGGTTCTGTGGGTTCACTGGCGAGACCATCGGGTCATCCCCCAGCACCGCCAGAAACCGCGTGTTAATCACCCCCTGCAGGTGCGTGTCCGCAATGAGCGCATCGCGATAAATCGCAAACAGCTCCCACGTCGTCCCCTGCTCCGCCATCTGGATGGCCTGGTGCAGCCGGTCCGCATTCAGCGCCAGCAGCGTGCTCGGCACCTCATTGCGCCAGTCATCCACCGTCACCATCTGCTGCGGCAAATAAGTCGCCTCCAGCTCCGTGATGCGTGCCAGCAGATCAGCCTTCGTCGGTTGTTTTGGGGGGGTAGCCTTAGCCATCCCTCAACTCTGCCCAGCCACCGTCATAAACACCCCCTTCAAGCCGGAGTTGCGCAGCGCTTCCGTCGCACTCTCACCATAGGCCAGCAGGACGGATCCCACCGGCGGATGTGTCGCCACACCATCAGGCCGCAGGAAATTGACGCGCCCTTTCAGCCACAGCACCCCACGCGCAGCGCACGCCGCCCGCTGAAACCACTGCGTCTCAGGCCGCGCATTCACCAGCGCCACACCATCATTGTGGGCAATCAAACGCTCCATCCAGTCATGCACATTCGAGTACGGCGGGTTCAGCCACACCCGCCCCCCCCAAGGCACCGTCAAGCCACACTCAGGCTGCCGGATGTTCACCTTGGCATGGTTGGATGGTCCCGCTGAAGGGTCCAAATCAAAGCCGCCGATCGCCGCCGGGATTTCCGCCGGCGTGTACCACTCGTCCGAGTAATGAGAGGATCTCCACGCCCCAGGGTTCGTCGTCGTGGCTCGGATGCGCATCGCTCGCAGCCTTTTGGAATTTTCAGACACCTCACCCATACCGCACGCCCTCCACGTTCCTTTGCTCCTCATCATACCAGCTCGGGTGCGGGCTGCGCCCCGTGCCGCCGGCCAAGTCGCCGCGCTCCGGGAAATACGCCTCCACACCACCGCCACGGTTCAGCACGCGCATGCCCAGCTTGGTGCTGTCAAAGGTATCGCCATGCTCCCCGTTCGGCCCCACGGCGGCGTCAAAGCTGCCCCGGTTCTTCACCACGCGCATGAAGTCCTTGTAAACGTAGGTGTTGAACGGCAGCACCATCTTGCCGCTCTCAATCGCATTGGCCAGCTCGTTGCCCATGAAGGCCTTGAGCGTCATACTCCCCTCTGGCGTGTCCACCGTCTCAGAGCTGACGATGATCTGCACATCGGCCAGTGCGCCAATCGCCTCCTTGAGCAGCTTGGCATAATACTTCTCAGACGTGCCGTCGATGCCCACGCCCTCCACCTTCACATCCATGGCTCGCAGTGCTTCCAGGAGACCGATGACGCGCCCCGTTGTCACATGCGGGTTGGCCGTCTTCCACCACAGAATGAGCGGCACCTCAAACCCATCGCCCGCCTTGTGCACGATGCTGAGGCTCGTCGGATTGCTCTTCTTCCCCGTCGTGGTAGCCATGTCGATGCCGATGGCGACAAACCCCTTCACATGGTCCAGCGCCCCGGCGGGCAGATTCGCCAGCGCCTCGTCCCAATGCGCCGCGCTTGCACAGTTGAGGCCCTTCCGCTGCGCAGAATCCAAAGCCAGGGGTGAAACCGCACTCGTCCCCACCAGCGGCCTCTTGAGGCGATTGCTGCGGTCCCAGCCCTCTTTGTCCGGGCTTGCCTCCCGCGCCTCGTTGGGCGAGATTTCCTTGCCCGTGTCCGGGTGGAAGTTTTTTCGCCCCGCCAGCGCCGCGTCATCAATCGTCACCCGGTGCACCCAGATGCCGGCGCGATTGCGGAACCAGTGCCCCTCAGCGCAGGGCTCAAAGTCCTCATTCCCATCCTCCGGCGTCAGCAGCTCATAGGCATAGTGCGCGTAGTCCGGCGGTGGCGTCGTCGCCATCAGAAAGTTAAACGTCGGGTCCGTGCTAAAGATCGGCTCCAGTTCGGCCAGCAGCGTGCGCAGGTCATCCACAAACGCGCACTCATCCAGCTTCACACTGCCGCTAAAGCCACGCGCCGTCTGCACGTTGGCGGCGATGACCTTGAGTCTGCTACTCACCGTATTCGTGTGCTTGAGCCGCACCTCAAACTTGGAATGAGAGAGTACATCCGCCAATTCTCCCACGTCGATGTCATCCGGGAGCTGCCGCCACGAGTCCGCGTCATTGGCCTGCCGCCGTTCGCCCGCCACGAGCTGCAGCTTCCGCGCCTCCGCCCAGCTCTGCATGTCCCGCAAAAACTGCTGCCACACTTGCGCCTCTTTCTCCGGCATCTCAGCACCGAGATTCAGCGACGCTGTCGCAAACGTGATCAGCCGCCCCGGATGCTCCGCCATTTCCAGCAGCGACTGCTCGGAGAGCGTGCTCGTCTTGCGCCCTTGGCGCAGCCAGGCCAGCATGTAGCGCCGCAGCTTCTTGTTGGCCCAGAACGCTTGGTCCTGGTACACAAACCGCTGCCGCGCCTTCACTTAGCCTCCTTGGCTGGGGGCTTCCGAAACTCCGCCGGGCCGATGTTCTCCGGCATCTCCCCAAACCAGAGCTGAATGAGCTGAGCCACCTTGTTGTCTTTCGTGGCATCTCCCAGAGCGATCTGCTTGGCCCGCTCATCCGCACAGTAGTCAATGAACAGCTCCGCCGTCGCCCGCTGAAACTTCGCCTTTTCGAGCGCGATGGATTCGCCCTTCTGCCCGACTTCCACCTTTTTGACTTCCAGCTTCTGCGCTTCCAGTTCCATGCCCCGGATCTTCGCCAGCGCCGTCGTCAGCTTGTCCACCGACACGCCGCTGATGACTTCCTTGCCTGTAGCTTCGTCAAACTCCACCTCGGTGCCCGCTTCCAGCGCCTCCTGCAGCTTTCCGGCCGCAATCGCCATCAAGCCCTCGCTGAGGTTCCCGCCCGCTGCTTTGACCACGCGCAGGCTCAACTCGCTCAAGCGCTCAATCTTATGAATCCGGTCCTCATCCCGCAGCCAGTCCGCGAAGCCCCCGCTGCGCCAGATGGACAGGTTCGCATCCGAGATCGGCTCCCCGTTCCATTCCTCCTTGATGCGCTGCGCGCAGATCGGCAGCGCATTGAGCCAGGCTAGAATCGTCTGCCCGTTCTCATTGTCACGCAGCCGCGCATTGAGCTCCTCGCGCACAGCGAGCGGCAATCGGGCGATCTTTCCAGTACGGGCCATAAGTCGTGTCGTGTTAAGCGTTCAGCCACTCCCACACCGCTGGCGTCTTCAGCGGCGCACGCAGGTTCAGCGCCTTCACGGCACCGGGGTTAAGGTCAATGCCGCAGCCGTTCGTGATCTTACGCTTGTGCGGCATCACATCCCCGAGTTGGCACACTACCGACTTCCCGCCGATGGTCACACGCACATACTTGCCCTTGCCCGCCGTTTCAGAGCCCCACTTCGCCGCGATGTCTTCCGGCGGCAGCGCACACATCGGCGTGTCCGTGCAAGTGTTCGCACCCCAGAAACCCACGCAGTTATCACCGTAGCGGAAAGCCTGCACATCGCTCAATCCCCGCGCCTTCGCACGTTGGAAGCCGCGCAGATCCGCCGCATCCGCAAAGTTACTCGCCAGCACATGAGTCTGGCTGCTGACGGCATTGACCACCGCCAGATGCACCGCCGCCTTGGCGTGGAAAAAGAGATTGGAGAACCAGCTCACTTCATCCCCCTTTCCTTGAACACAATCCCCGTGCCTGTGATCTGCCACACGACCACGGAGCTGACTGCAGACTCGTACGCATGCTCCGCATAGTGCAGCCGTTCCAGGTCAGACAGCGCCGTCTTGACCTCTTCAAGGGTATAGTCTCGATTGCGCAAATAGACGGTGCGGATCGTGTCCGCCTCATGTGCCCCCGTGCGCCGCGCATAGAGCGCATTCAGCACATCCAGGCGGCAGTCTTCAGTGCGGATTTGTTCATCAGTCATGGTCCCACGACCCTGCCCGTTCAGCCTTGCACACTCACATTCCCGCCCGCCACTTGCTCCGCTTGGAAACCACCGTCAACCACTGTCAACAACCGTCAACTCCCCCTCTGCCCCCGCATCATCGCCAGCTTGTCCGCCATCGGCGTCGGCACGATGTGGTAGTTCCTTGCCACCTCCGCCCGCTTCGCCTCTTTCGCGGCCTGCCGCGCCCGGTCCGTGTGGTTGATGTGCACCTCCGCGCCGTGGCGTGCCAGCATCGCGGGCCAGAGCACGAGTGCTGCCGTGAGGGATTCCTCAAACAGCGCCTGTTTCAGCGTGCAGCCCCATTCTGCCCGCATGAGCTCGGTCATCGTCTCAATCCAGCCTGGCCCATTGCTCTCATTGAGTGCGCCACTCAGCCGAAACAGTGCCTCAGCCAGGTCTTTTTCATTCTTCGGCGGCTCTACACCGCCGAGGGCTTTCCCGCTTCGTCCCCCTTGGTATTGAGCCGCTTCATTTCACGCTCAATCCACCCGCCGATCTCCACCAACTGCGCCAGCGTGAAGGCCATAGCGAACTCCGTGACCGTCTCCTCAAACAGCAGTGCTGCATCGGCATTACGCAGCATGTCCCAGGCCAGTTTGGGGTTCTTCAAGATGAAGGCCAGCGCCCCCATATTGCCCATCTCCGTGCCCAGCATGCTGCGTGTGGTCGCAAACTCCGCCACGCGCCCCATCATCAGCATGAAGCCTCCATGGATCGGCGGAAACTGCACTCCGCCGATGACGACGCCCCCGCTCGCCGCATCCAGCAGTGCCGTCGCATCATCGCCCGCCATTCCCGCCGCCCGCGCCTCCTGCTCGGCTTTAATGCCAGCGGCAAAGATGAGCTGGTTGGCTTGGAGCTGCGTGATCGTGGGCTTGGTGGGAGTGTCGGACATGAGTTTGCGGTGGTTTGGGAGATTAGTGGCTTGGGGTTAAACCGGCCCCCTTGCCGTCATCGCGTGTTGCCGTTCACGCTGGGTTAAGGCCGCTTGCGCGGGGTAGGCCCACTAGGGATAACTTGAAAAGGAATCACGTTACTGGGGGGGCAGCCATGCCAGTGGCCTGAGGTGCGCTAAAATCCTGGACCAGGGAATAAGGGACAAGCACCATGAAGACCGTGAAGCGACAACGATACAGCAATGATTTCAAAGACCGTGCCCTGACACTGGTAGGCCTTGGCAGGCC
>Ga0164296_1000157_pt1 | contig 86556 bp, 83 predicted proteins | sample GEODES057metaG_FD_113533 | JGI IMG/M metagenome (GOLD analysis project Ga0164296, IMG submission 113533) | Dystrophic lake water microbial communities from Trout Bog Lake, Wisconsin, USA - GEODES057 metaG | ecosystem: Environmental > Aquatic > Freshwater > Lake | place: USA: Trout Bog Lake...
ACCAAAAAACAATAATTTTGTTGTTTTTTGCAGATATATCATGTATGCAGTTGTAGGTCTTGATTTATTGTATTATATTAAATCTATACAATCACTTGCAATATGAATGAATAAATTTAATACCGGGGTTCAAATATTCGTTTAAATCACGGTGCATGTTAATCCTTTTAAATTAAAAAATATGTAATGATTTTATCAATTAATTTATATTATTGTAAATATTTACTATCGCTCATTGACATCTAGCCATCATATTGTATAATCAATATATACTGTCAGTCTGGTAATAAAATACATGTTTAATTTACACCTGGGTAATTCTCTGGATCATTATCACAACTGGCCTGCACCTGCTGTTATTGTATCAGATGGTCCCTATGGAATCAGTGGTTATGAAGGTGACCCAGCAGATGCAAAACATTTACCAGATTTATATGAACCACACGTTGTTGAGTGGACCAAAAAATCAAATCATTCAACTGTCCTATGGTTTTGGTGCACAGAATTAGGCTGGGCCACAGTCCATCCAGTGTTGGAAAAACATGGCTGGAAATATCAGAGTTGTAATATCTGGAACAAGGGCATTAAACACATCGCTGGCAATTGTAATGGACAGACCATGCGAAAATTTCCTGTTGTAACTGAGGTTTGCGTGCAGTATGTTAGAAATCCTGATTTTATCTGTATTAACGGATTAACTGTGCAAAAATGGATTCGCAGTGAGTGGCAGAGAACAGGATTGAAATTTTCTCTGGCTAATGAGGCATGTGGTGTAAAAAATGCTGCTACTCGCAAATACTTGACGCTTGATAAACACTTTTATTTTCCTCCAGAACCTGTATTTCAAAAATTGGCAGCGTATGCTAACTTGTACGGCGATCCTGCAGGCAAGCCATATTTTGAATTGCCTGAAGATATGTCTAAAAAAGGAGGTTGGAGCCGTTTGTGGTATAACTGGAATTTTGAATACGGTGTTACCAATGTCTGGGATATTCCTGCTCTTAGAAATCGAGAGCGCATTAAAAACGGTACAAAAACACTGCATCTGAATCAGAAACCACTGACTCTAATGCATCGCATCATAAAGGCAGTATGTGAGACTGGCGATGTAGTATGGGAACCATTTGGTGGTCTAGCATCTGCTAGTGTAGCAGCCTTACAATTAAAATGCATACCATATGCTGCCGAACTAAACTTAGATTACTATAAACTTGCTCTTGCGCGTCTTGAAGAGACAAAACAATCCTTGACATCCAACCATCATATTTTATAATCAAGTTATGATTAGATTGAATATGCAGGGGCCATCCAATGGATATCAACACCCATTGTGGTTTCAAAAAATACTCTCTGACTCAATAGAAAATTTTCGCCAAGAATGGCAGATTACACACGACCAGGTTATCAAGTATGTTTGGGGACATGAAACAAAAGAACGCTGTAAAAGGCTGGTGGAAATTTTATCAACTGTGGATATCAAGGCCGAGCCATATTATTGTGATGATTTACCTAGTTGGGGTGTTTTACTTGATGAATTAGACCCAGTGCTGGTGGAATATGTTTTAAAGTACAGCAACATACAAGATAAGGACTGATGCACTAACAAATCCAACTCGGTAAGGTGAGAAGCCGGTGGGCAAGGCAAGTCCGAAGCAAGTCTTTTCAAAGACACTGCATGCGGTAAGCCGTAACCAAATGCTTAGAAACAATGGGCATTTAGAGTTGGACCCTCTCTTAAGGCTCACCCTGATGAAGTCGGGAAAAAGAGTATAGTGGAGATTACGCTTGGCAAGCGGCTAGAACCTCCAGATTCGCAACGGAATAGGCAGTGCAAGACTTCTAGTGTATCAGTTCTTAGCCATATATCAGTGTTAAAAAATCAGTGTGGTTGATAAATACTTTTACACTGACTTTAAAAAGGATCTGGTCTATGGCAACAAAAGTTATAGTAAGCAAGTATGAAACGGATAACCCAGCCGATTATATCGGTAATCCAGGAGAGGTTTGGGTTGATAATTGTGGTTCAAGCCTACATTTAGGTGATGGCTGCACACCTGGGGGTGGTATAGCAATAAAGGGTTCTGCACTGCACTCAGTTGCTGTGGGCTCCTGTGCAGGTGCATCTGGACAAAGTTGGGTGGGAGTTGCTGTTGGGCGTGCAGCTGGTGCCGTGTGTCAAGGACCTGCAGCAGTCGCCATTGGCCACCTGGCCGGAGGAATGAATCAAGGAGAGGGTGCTGTTGCGGTTGGTTCCCAGGCAGGAAATTGCGGACAGGGAGTATATGCTGTTGCTATTGGAAATTATGCTGGATATGCTTGCCAAGCACCAAACAGCATAGTCATTAATGCAACCGGTTCAGAAGTGGGAAGTGCCGCAGCATCAACCACAGTTATCAAACCAGTGCGTGTTGTATCAGGTGGCTCAGCACCCAGCGGATTCCATGCAACCTATTATAATCCAGCAACTGGTGAATTGATAGTAGTTACACCTTAATCACTGAAACGGAACAAAATCATGGCATCATATACAATTACAGCAACATCTGCCAAGGCAAAACAAACAGTTAGCAATACAAACACCAAGCGTTTTCCAAGTCCTGCCAACTTTGATACACTGGCAGCAGCAGAAGAAAATGCAGCAAATTATGCTAAAACCCTTAACTGGGAAGATCACCTTCAAGTTTGGGACTGGGTTGGCAAAGCCACTGCAGTTTAATAATTTTATGGACAAATACTGTTTTTGTTAACATAATATAAGAATGTCAACACCTGCAGATTTTAATTCACAATTAAGCGACCTTGCCGTGCAGTTAGCGGGCAAGGTCGCTGAGCGTTTATCCTATTGGTCAAAAGACATGGAACCAGGAGAACGCAAACGCATACTCGATATGATTGAAGACAAACTACCTGGCATCATTGCCAACAGCATTGCCAAAGCCCCTAGCCTACATAGTGCTGCAGGTGTAGATTATTTTCAACAAAATCTGGACAGTTATGCAGACAGTTATGCGAAAAAATTTATAAATCTTGACAATTAATGGCCAAAAAATCTATTGTCAACCGTACAGTAAAATTACATTTTCCGAAAAATTCACAGGAGTTGGTGTCCAATTCGGATACTGAAACATTCTTGTCTTTGGTTGAACTAATTTTAAGTAGTCATTACAAAAATTATGAACTTGTGTTAGAACGTGACCGTTGGAATCAACGAATGACCGTAGAAATAATTTTTGAGTCAGAACAAGATGCTGTGTGGTTTAAACTTGTGCATATGAAATTTTGAAGACATGCAAAAATTGCATATCTAATTTATGAATTACACCGTTGTATCATGTTTGATATTGCGTTAAATATGTTGCAGTGCAATATTACAAAAGGCGATAACATGATAGAATTTCTACGATTAATTATCAACAGTTGGAACACTACTGCAAATACGATTAAGTTTGACAACACAGATGAGGACATCAAGCGGTTTTTCAAAAGTGAATACAAAAACAATGCACAGTATGCATACGAATACTGGCGTAGTACCAACAGCATAAATTTTATTAATTGATATTAATTTTTCTTTTCTGATATTATTTTTCGCTGATATAATAGCGATATCACCAATCTCTAGGTTATTATAGATGTTGTTGGCACAGTACAACTGCTGGCAATACATCACACAACTCTAGCAATAATTTGGACAGAAAATGAACAAACAAATAGACCTAAATGAATACAGCAACTTTGTAGATCAACTGACATCCTTGCCTAGCAAAGATTTGACCACAATGATAAACAGATTAGATCGCATTGATGGAAATTATGAAGCATATGGTGCCAATGGCGAAATGCAGCATGGACCAGATATCAATGTTCCCATGTTTGTCACATCTGCAATGGGTATGTGCAGTGAGGCTGGCGAATTCATGGAGATTGCTAAAAAATGCCTGTGGCAAGGTAAGAATCTATCAGATGATGTTTTATATCATTTAAAAAGAGAATTGGGCGATCAAATTTTTTATTGGACAATGGCTTGTCGGGCATTGCGTTTAGACCCAAATGAAGTCATAGAAGAAAATGTTCGCAAACTAGAATCTCGATATCCTGGTGGCAAGTTTGATGTTCACTACAGCGAAAATAGACAAGCAGGGGATTTATAAGGAAAATTCCCTATGGAAAAAGCACAACAAACTATCAAAAACCTAGAACTTATCTCCAGTAAAAACATCATGAAAATAAAAAGCATTATACTATCATCTATTTTTCTACTTTTCACAAACTTGGCATATTCACAACCTATTACCGGTGCTGGCAGTACCTTTGGTGGTCCAATTTATACAAAATGGGGCGAGGCATTTAAAACACAAGGTATCGATCTAAACTATCAAGGTATTGGGTCAGGAGGAGGTATCAACCAAGTCACCAATCGTACTGTTGATTTTGGTGGCACTGATATGCCGCTGTCACCTGAAAAATTGGCAGATGCCAAACTTGCACAGTTTCCAACTGTTATTGGAGGGGTAGTAGTTATTGTTAATATACCCGGCGTTGATGTAAATCAACTTAAACTTACAGGTCAAATAGTTGCTGACATATATCTTGGTAAGATAGTCAAATGGAATGATCAGGCCATTACTGCAATAAATCCTGATTTGAAACTGCCCAATCTCGCTATTGCTCCTGTACATCGTGCAGATGGCAGTGGTACAACATTTGTATTCACTGACTACTTGAGTCAACAAAGCAGCGAATGGCTAACATCAGTTGGCAGCAGCACCAACGTGAATTGGCCAGGTGGCAATGGCAGCAAAGGCAGCGACGGTGTTGCAAGTTCTGTAAAACAGGTAAAAGGTGCAATGGGATATGTAGAGAGTGCATATGCCACACTAAATCACTTGGTGACTACACAGATGATGAACCGGGATGGTAACTTTGTAACACCATGTTTTGAAACATTTTCTGCTGCTGCTGACAATGCAGATTGGCTTCATGCAATAAACTTTGCTGTAAATCTCAACAACCAACCCGGTGCCAACAGTTGGCCGATTGAAAGTGCAACATTTGTGTTGATACCATTAGATCCCAAAGACATTCGAGTCAGCCAAACCATACGCAAATTTTTTGATATAAGTTTTACTAGTGGGTCTGACACTGCTAAAAATATGCAATATGTGCCATTGCCAACTGCGGTACAAAATGCAATAAGGGCAACATGGCAAAAACAATTTGCCAATTAATAAACATTTGACATGACCTTAGAACATGCTACAATCAATTCATATAAGATAGGATTGCGGATATGACTGATAAATGTGTGGTTTGGGACATTGACGGCACACTGGCAAATATTGAACATCGTCGTCACTGGATCCGACACAACCCCAAGAACTGGCCAGCATTTAATCGTGGTATGGTACATGATACTGTGTATGATGACATGGTTTGGTTGTTAAAGACACTGCACACTGCAGGATGCACTATCTTGATTGCCAGTGGTCGAGGTGAGGAAAACAGACAAGTAACAGAAAACTGGCTGGATACTGTTGCCGATGTTGCTGGTTTGTATGTCAAACTTTACATGCGACCTGCTGGTGATTATCGAGCAGATACCATTATCAAGAGCGAAATTCTAGACCAGATGTCGGCTGATGGTTTTCATCCTGACATGTGGTTTGATGATCGTAACGGAGTAGTAAACACTATTCGTTCTCGTGGAGTTCGAGTTCTTCAAGTGGCTGATGGGAATTTTTGATAGTAGGTTTCGCAAAAAGCAACCCATCCAACTTGACAGCCATGAAATGTGTGCTACACTTTGATTGGGAGTTAAAAACAATGGAACAAGAGATAGCAACATTAGATTTTACGCAGAGAGAATATGACCACTTATACGGCAAGGTCATTAACTGGATTCACTATGAGGTAGATCGTGCCACTCTTGTTCGTGAACTCATTGAGTATGCAAAAACTGTTGGCATCACAGATTGTGCCCATGCAATCCAACAGGAAAACATCAGCATGTCTGGTGTTATTGCTTATTGTCTAAATCGTGGTGCAAAATTGAAACCCAGTAGTAAAGAAAAATTGGACAAGTGGTTGAAAATGCTTGATACACAACATAATGAAAAATCCACAGTTGATTGGGAATATCTCTCTCCCTCTGTAAAAGGAAAAAATATTCAGGCATATGTAAATTCCTACAGTCTGATAGACAATTTGAAGAGTAAGTATCTTGTTGGTAAAATAGATATTCGCGAACTTCCTGTTCAGGTACGGAAAATTGTCGCAGAAAAAACACAAAACAAAAGTGTCATCACCAAGCAACTTTTAGAACATTACAATGATGCTCTTGCAGAAAGCCGAGTATGTTCGGTAACTCAAGAATGGCAACGACCTCTCAAGGTTATTGTCGATACAATTTCTATTTTGGTCAATAATCGTGATGGCATTCGTGCAGGTAATAAACGAGCACGTTCACACAAAATGTCCACCACTGTTCAAACTGCTGATAGAAAAGGCGAGCGTGCAGCAGCCAAAGTCAATTACAAAGATACTGATACAGACTTGGGCATTGACAGTGTTCTACCTGCCAATTTGATTGGCAGTGATGCTGCAGTTGTCTATAACACTAAAACCAAGCATTGCGAGGTGTATTTTGCAGAAGTTGGTAAAAAATTAAGTGTTACAGGTGCTAAAATTTCTAACTTTGATGTGGCGAAAAGTCAAGGTAGAACATTAAGAAAGCCAGAACAGGATTTGCCTCATTGGAGTAGGGCAAGAAATGTTCGTAGACTAGAAGTTTTATTAGATCAGTTTAATGGGAAAAAGTGGAGTATTACTGGCAAGTTAAATCGCAACACCATGATTTTGGGTGTTATTTTTTCATGAGTTTAACTGTGCACTATGCCAACTATAACACGACTACCGGCAGGGTTGGCATCTCGCTGATTAAATTCAAAAACACCGTTTGTATTACGTACCAGAATAAGTCTCCGTCCTGGTTCTAACATCAACTGTTCAGTAGTGCGTGTATCCAGTATTTCTGTGGCATGACGCAGAGTATTCAATTGAGGATTCTCTACCCATGTCTTGGATAATAGAGGCATCAACTCATTGGGATCATTGGCAATTTTTGTTATATATTGGGCAATTTTGAGTCTGGCTTCGCTGCTTAACCTACGCATTTGTAGAATTAAATTTGTATTGGATTCTTGATATCCAGCGTCCGGAATCCAAATTCCATGATTTGTTCTGGCGATTGAATTTTCAGTTATTTCTCGGATAACCTGTCGTTTTGCCGGACCTGATTTGCCTTCAATCAACACCATTCTTTCTTGGTTGAAAATCATAACGCATCCAGAAATTTCTCTGGTTCTGCATACATCAACAGCACGATCTATCGAGGATTCTCCCAGGGCTTCACGAATGATAGCACCATCTCTGCTGTTGTGTTTTTTGAATCCATTGACCGTTGGAGTAAGGCTACTGCTTAGTATGCTAACACCATTGGTGTTCATGCCTTCTGTCCATCGGGTGTCTTCGTCCATAAGTGTTACACGCTGTAGAGAATTTTCTTGGTCGCGGAGTAATTCTGTGCGAGTAGGTGCAGGTCTGTCACGGTTTTTAACACCAACCCATCCAATTCCTGGAAATTTTTTAGCCAAAATAGTGCACATAGTTTAATATTTATCAGTTGACATTGTATAGTATGGTGCTATACTACAAATACACTTAAAAGGGGTAATCAAGTGAACTACGATTTTCCGCATATTATGCATTTAGATGAAGTGCGAGATGTGATCAAAGACTTGCCTGAATTCATAGTGGCAGAACGAAATTTTGGATTTGTTGTTAATTATTTGGTGAGCACGCCAAGCACCTTTCCAGAAGTCAACACTCGGGCCGATGCTATTCGTCGTGAGGCACGCGGATTGATATTCTGTCCCAAAACTCGGAGAATCACTCGCCGCCCTCTGCACAAATTCTGGAATATAAATGAGCGAGATGAGACACAATTGGACAAACTCAACTTTGATATACCACACAAAGTATACACCAAACTTGATGGCTCAATGCTGGCTCCATTTGAAGTTGCATATGGTTCTGGGATTGTGAGATGGGGTACCAAGATGGGTGCTGGCACTGAAGTTGCGTTGGCTGCTGAAGTATTTGTGTCTGAAAATCCTCGTTATCAGCAGTTTGCTGAATGGTGTATTCAACAAGATATCACTCCAATCTTTGAGTTTACTGTGCCAGGCAAGCACAAGATTGTAGTTGATTATGAAAAGCCCATGTTGACACTGCTAACAGCACGGCACATGATCACTGGTGAATATATTGACTTTTAACGAAAGTGTAAATCAAATGTTGCGGGAAAAGATTGCAGAATTCCAAATACCTGTGGTAGACAGTCATGATCCAGTCACCAACCCTGTGGAATTTTTGGCTTCAATCAAAGCCATTGAAGGCAGCGAAGGTGTTGTTGTTGTGTGGCCAGATGGTCATCGCTGCAAGTCAAAAAGTATGTGGTACCTTGTAAGGCACAAGGCCAGAGACAATCTTCTGCACGAAAAGAATGTAATTGACGTTATCATCAATGAAAAATCTGATGATGTGAAACCTCTTCTGTCTGAAAATGACCGCAAGGCTCTAGAATCCTTTGAGTCAAATTTCTGGCATGGTGTCAATGTAACTGCGTGGAACTGGCGTGATCAAGGCATCAGTGCACAGGCTAAGAGCGGAGGTGACCGCAAGGTGTTTGCGTTGGGCTTGGCACAACAGATGGATGGCCACCAACGTGCAGCAATTTTCAAGGCATGGGGCGACCCTGACTTTGATTGGCGACAGTCTGTAATTGATGTTGTGGCAAAGAATTTGGGAACTCAGCCTCGTGTAGACAGTGTTCGCGAGTTGTTTGGTAACGCCAAGTGGAATTATGGTGTAGTGACAGAGGATCAATAATGTTTGATACAAATGAATATGAAATCGGCAATGCTCTTGTGCAATCAGTGAGCCTATCAAACGCCGATCATGGATGTTTGAGTAGTTTTGTGCATCTAGAAATGGAAGGCACAGGACAAGGCTTTGGTGGCTATGCACTGGCAAATGAATCTTCACCTGGCATGGCAGGAATCTGGATCTGGCGGGTAATGGAAATCTGTGGCGTCACTGAATGGAAACATTGCACGGGCAAGATTGTGCGATTTGCCAGAAACAAGAAAACTGGATATATTGACGCAATCGGTCATGCAATTAAAGATGACTGGTTCTGTCCACGAGAAGAATTTGCCAAACATCATCAACCCAAGGACAACTAACATGTCAGAAAAACCTGTGAAGATTGTCAAGAAGATCGACATTGAACCAATTCTGCAACAGTTGATAGATTCCACACAGACTACCTGGACACATGGATATCCAGGAGACTTTACGGTGTGGGCACGCAAAATGAGTGCCACTATTCTCACATCAGTTGTTGCACTCAGGACAATTGCAGCAGCATCAGGAGATGAATAAATGGAAAATCGTGCAACTACCTACAAAGGACAATAGTATGATGAACATGTCATCCTACACCATTGTATATCTTGCCAAAGAGGCAGCAATTAATGGCCCCAAGGATGGATTTTGTAGGGTAATGTCAAATTATTTTTGGGTAGTACATCCAGAAAATGGGTTGGTATTTGCCAAATTTCGTGGAGACCATGGATTGGGTTCCCCTCAGTGCAACATCAATAAAAGTTTGGCAGATCGGTTTGTAAACAGTTATCCAGGATGTACAGTTGAATTTTATGAAAGAGTCTTTGTGCCTGTCAATTTACGCGATTTTGAATAGATAATTTGTATAAATATCCTACCAACTAACAGGGAATTTTGTAATGAGATATAATGAAATAATAAACGAATCTGGTTTAAGTCGTGTTTATAGACAGACACAAACCCACGATTTTGGCATCATCACAGCCTATCGTTATGCTCCAGAATGTGGCACTGGTACACCATATACCTATGCTCAAAATCAAAAGCGAAATGCCAGCCTGCTGGCTAAACTGCGGGCTATGGGATATGGTGTAACCTCAATCAAGGGAAGTTATATTGAGAACTATGGCAGCCCAGATGCTCGCGAAGTTGGTGAAAACAGTTTTCTAGTTATTGATCTACAAAACCGTGGCACTCTTCGAGATGATCTATTACGACTCGGTGAAGAGTTTGAACAGGACAGCATAATCTATGGCAATGCTGGTGAACATGGAACCTTGATTGGTACAAATCACTGTCCAGGTGGATATCCTGGTTATCACAACGAAGCAGTGCAGGGCGGGGCAATTTTTGGTAAGAGTGGTGAGTTTATGAGCCGCGTTAAGGGTAGACCGTTTATTTTTGCTGAAGATGAACAACTAGAGGAATACGGTGTTGCCAAGTATCCAACAGAATTGCGTGGTATTGTAGAACAGAGTCGCAAGCACTGGAGTAAACTATAAAAGATAGACTTTTTATAGTGTTCTATTCACAAATATGATAATTCATCATAATCACAGATATAGATTGATTGATAAATTTTTTTGACTCTGTTATAATACAAGTTATTAGTTTGGTAAGGAAAACAACATGCTCGATACCATGGCAGAAGTAATGAAATCCGCGTATGAACGAGGTTGGATTAGTACACGAGACGGAAATGTAAGTTTACGCAGACAGCAAAGACCTTATCTGTATATTACGCCTGGCGGTGCTCGCAAAAATCAACTAACAAGTGAGCATATGCTGAAATTAGAATTTCCAGCAGATATTGATCAGCCACGAGCCTGGACTCAAATGACACGTGTCAGTGACGATTATCAGGACAAGATTATCGGATTGAAGCCCAGTGGTGAACTACCCATGCATTATCTTCTGCAGAAAAAGATTCCTGTTGCCAATCGTGTGGTTGTTCATCTGCATCCTACACATATTACAGCAGCCATGTATGCTGGATATGATTTGCGTGATATCGCGCAGCAATTTCCAGAATTGAATTTGCACACCAAAGTTGGTGCCAGTATAGGACCTGTTTCGGCACAGAGTCAGGAACTGGGAGAAGCAGTTTATCAAGGATTTGAACCAGACGCCGATGGCAATCTTGCCTATGATTTGATTGGCATTCATCTACATGGGGTGGTGGCAGTTGGTGCTGATCCATGGCTGGCATATTTGCATATTGAACGTATGAATCATGTGTGTGAAATTGTTCTTGCCAGTGGCGGATATAGACCTGAATTGACTTTTAAGTAATATTTTTTCTTGATTTTTATCACAGTATGTGTTAAAAGAAAATATGCAGATTGAAGTAAAATATCCAGTTGGATACAAATTTTGGGTTCCGCGTGTTTATAAACACTACAGCAAAGAAACTATCCAACATCAAGACGCAGATGGAATTCTACAAAAATATAGCAGGGAAGTAATAACTCTACTTCCCATGGCCAAACATAAAGTAGTAGAATTGATTGAAATTACCATTACAGAATCGGTAAAAATACGTTATTGGTGTAAAAATGTCGACGATGATGACATGGCTCGTATTGAGCCAGAGTGTGATATGGCAATTACATCGCAGGAAATTGCCATGGATTTTGCAACACGATGGCGAGATCAACAACAACAACCTTATTATGGTAGTGCATTGGAGTGAAAAATGCCTGTATATATAATGCTAGTTGGCATACCTGGCAGTGGGAAAAGTTCATGGGTGGCAAAGCAAAATTTTGATTGGAACAAAACACGTATAATATCCACTGACAATATTATTGATCGTAAAGCCCAGGAAATGGGCAAGACATACAGTGATGTTTTCAGTGACTCAATAAAAGATGCCACGCAGCAGATGAATCGTGATTTGAAAATGGCAATTGCCAATGGTGATGATATTATTCACGATCAAACCAATCTCACTGCTAAATCACGTGCAGCCAAATTATCACAGATACCTGCCAACTATCGTAAAATTGCTGTTTATTTTGCCACTCCCAATGAAAAAGAACTGCAAAGACGATTGTCATCGCGTCCAGGTAAAACAATACCTTCTCATGTGGTGTCTAGTATGATATCACAGTTGCAGCCGCCAACTAGGGCAGAAGGTTTTGATGAGGTTGTCACAGTATGAATCACCAAATGGCTATCAGAGAGTTTTGCAACAAAATTGGTGCATACGAACATGGTATCGAATATAGATCCCAAATTAAACATCCTCGGCAATATTTTGCCTGGGATCACAACAGTCCTAATATAGATGCTTCGGCAGAGATTATTCAAAAAGAATACACAGTGGTAGCAATACCCACAGAAAATTTGGTTAGCATGGTAGAGTTTTTATCTGCCAAAGCATCTCCAACTGAAGAAAGTTTTTTCTGGCAGATGAAAAAACGTGAGTTGTATGACACCGACCCTGAATTTAAAAAATTATATGATCAGATGAACACCTATTTGTTTATGTTTTCTGACTATAAATAATTGCATGAAACTACATGAAGCCAGTCCTGATACACTGATTGGCAGTTTTACATCAGATTTAATAATGAGTAAATTGTGGCTGATCAGTGAGGTAAGTCGCATACATCGAAATTTTGATACCATTTACATACTGGGTTCGTGGTATGGCAATCTCAGCATACTGTTGTTGAAACAACATGCAATAACATTTGAACATATTGCCAACGTGGATATGCGGCAAGATAAACTTGAAACTGGCCTATGGTTGGCACAGCAGTTGGGCATTGACCACAAGATAATTCCCATGGTCAAAGACGCCAACACACTTTCTTACAGCATGCTTGCTCAACCAGGATTGATAATTAATACCAGTGCCGGAAATATGCAAAATTCAGGCTGGTTCGCCAATATACCATCAGGCACCATGGTTGCTATACAAGGTAGAGATCCAGATCCTGGTGCTGTGTATGAATTCAGCAGTGCAGATGAACTCACAGATATGTTTTATTTTGACAAAGTTTTATTCAAAGGTGGGTTACCACTAACGGACCCAGAGGTCAAATACACACGTTACATGGCTATTGGAATAAAATGATAATATTTGTTAAATAAAGTAACAGATAAGGTAAATTCTCATGGTCAGATTGTATAAAAAGTTGGCAATTAGTTTGTTAAGTTTTATAGCTTTTTATATATGTGGTCATCTTGCTCTCTATTGTGAAACTTTACACAATTCTATTCTAGCTGGTTCAGCCATTTTTAGTACAAGTCTTGCTGGAAGTGGAGCTGTTATTTTCAAGATATACAACGATTTTTTTGCGTGACTTGACCTCTGCTGTTTGAGGATTTATAATTTTACTTATTTTATAGGTGCCAAGTGGCTTCAACTCTTGTACTAAACGCAGATTTTACGCCTCTCAGTGTTATTCCAATAAGTTCTATCAGTTGGAAAGATGCAATTAAAGTATCTTTTCTAGGACATGCACGACCCATAGAATATTACGATAATTGGCGGGTTCACAGTCCTTCAACTACACTGGCAGTTCCATCTGTGTTGATTTCGGAAAAATATGTAAAAAAGAAGCATGGTGTTAAATTTTCTAGATTTAATCTGCTTTTAAGAGATAATTTTACCTGTCAATATTGTAATAAGCAGTTGGATATAATGGATCTTACAATTGATCATGTAATACCCAGATCTCGTGGTGGTATTACACGCTGGGATAATTGCACCTCTTCATGTTATACTTGTAATTCAATCAAGGGTCATAAAATGACTATGAAGCCACAAAAGAAGCCATTTAAGCCAGATTATTATCAATTGTTGGAAAATGCCAGACAAATACCAATAACAATACCTTGCGAAAATTGGATAAAATATTTAGGATGGGATGAATCCTTGGTTACAATTTCGTCACCATCACATCTATAATTTGACATTATTGCGGTATTAAACCAATAATTAATAAAATACAAGGAGAATATTATGAGCGGAACACAAGCAAATGGCGGAACACCATCTATTTCTATCCAAGATCTACAAAACATTTTGATGGTTGTAGATCTTGCAACTTCCCGAGGAGCATTTCGTGGAATAGAATTAAGTCAAGTAGGTCAAGTTTATGACAAGCTAAGTTCATTTTTACAGAGTGTAATGCCACAGCAGCCACAAGACACTTCTGGTTCACAAACTAGTCCTCAGCCAGTTGAACAACTGGGACAACCAACAATGCCACCACAAATGATGCAGACGCCTACACCAGTAATGCCAATGACACCACCATTCTCACCAAAGGTAGGTATGTAATATGAGTGATTTTGCAGGAATGATCAAGCATGTTGGTATTCTTACCAATACTGGTAAAAATGTAGTAGTTGTGTACATGCAACTGCCAGATGATCCCAACCACGCATTGGTGGTGGATACCGATGCATTACCAGACAATTATAATGAATCACTTCGTAAAGTTGTTGAAAGTACAGAAGGACAACAGAGCGAAAATCTTGCTGATGTTCTGGCTCGTCGTATGAGCCCAGATGGTAGTAATACAACACTGTTGGTTAAGTTTCATCAGTCAGGTAGACTTCAAAAGGTTCCTACCAATTTGGTATCAATGACTCCTCGTCGCGGCGTTCGCTGGCCACTTACAGAAGTACTTCAGGCTATGGACTCAATGAAGCAAACTGAACCAGAAGGATTTGATGACCTTGATCCAGAAACACGTGCCGCTATTGCTGCTGATTTAAAGAAATTTAATGTCCATGCTAATAACATTGATGGTGAAGCAAGAGCTGATAGAAAAGATGAGGCCATCAGTTTGGTTCGTCAGGCAGAACTGCTTGAAAATGATGCACAGGCTATGCGCGAACGTGCTTATAGAATGTATCCAGGACTCAAGCCTACTGTGACCAAAATTTCTGTTGCAAAGACAGAATCTGTGGTTGAACCATCACAAGATACAGCCCCACAAATGCAAAAGGCACCTGTTAAATCTGCTGCAAAAAAGCCCGCTGTCAAGAAAGCATCATGACAGAAATTACTATCAGACAACAAATACTTAAAGAAATCTCCCAAGAAAGAGATAGACAATATAATTTGCCTGGCAGTGAATATGACTTAAAACATACAGTAAATGATTGGGTGGCAATTGCCACCCAATATTTGTCTAGAAATGCAACTAGAAAACATCAATCCATAAGTGTTGATGAACAACGAGACAATTTTATAAAAACAGCAGCAATCGTTCTTGCTGCTGTTGAACATCTTGATATTACTAAAAAATAAAACCAGTCTTTATGCTGAAATATAACGAACAGTATAAAACACAGGTAAAATATTTAATAAAACATGTCTGCTTGTGACACGGGGTGATAAAATCCCCGTGTTTTTGGCGTAAATTTTTATAGAGAATTAGGTTTTAATTATTTTTCTCAACATCAAAACATCCAACAAAAGAAGGAAAGTGTGCAAGAATAGCAGTTTTGCATTGTTCTGCTACCTCTCTGTGTTCTTTTTGCGTGCCTTTTTCTGTTCTAATTTGGATATAATGCAGCCATGATCGAAGAGTTCCTGCCATATAAATTCTAGACATAATCAGTCCTTCAGGAAGAACTGCTCTTGCCTGCTCTTTGGCAATTCCATTTTCAATTGCCCATTTGTATTCTTGTTCGGCAGCCCAAAGAACTCTCTTCTGTGCTCGTTCCCAGTCATTTTGGAATAGTTGGTCATCAACTTCAACACTGTTTTGGCGGTTTTTAGTATCTTGTAGTCTAGCCTCACGAAAAACAAAACCTAGGTCTTTTGTTGGATCAGCGTATCTCTGGCTGAATTCTTGGAATGAAAAACTGCGATGCCGTAGTATTTGGCGAGCAATATCACGAGAGGTATCGATCTGCATAGTAACACTAACCATTTCAAATGGTGACCAGTGTTTGTTTCGAATAAGGTATTTTAATAACTTTTCAGATGTTTCTGTATTCATCTGATTGCTTGGATTTGAAACTCTGGCAGCATAGGCAATAAAGTCTTCTGCTGTTTCAATGCCATCTAAAATAGGTTTTGTAATTGCGATAACTTGTGCTGTATTCATGATAACTCCAATATTAGTTATAATGTTAGAGTTATTTGATAGAGTTAGTCAATTTTAGATGATGTATTTCTTGATGCTCTTGGCTTTCTTTTTTTAGGTGTCTCAGCGAGAGTTTTAGCAATATCTGCTTCGATATCAGCAATAAACTTATTTGTCCAGCGATTTACATCACGCTTGATGCGTGTAAAATTTATGCTTATAGAACAACTGTATATTTCTGTATGTTCAAAACCTGATTCTTTGTGTTGCTGAACCATGGCAGTGAAGTCTTCAGCACTTACTTTGAATTTGTTGCCACTTTTTGTAATGATTGTTGCATCATTTATATACTTTGTTGGCGGTGGCTCCGAGTCAATAATTAATGTATCAAATATCATATCCCAACCGTCTGAGTTTTGCTTTGATCTTGACATAGTATCACCTCTTCAGTTGTTGTCTGATATTTATCAGCATTTTTATCTGTTAATACTATTCATTTCATTGTAAGTGTTTGTCAGCCAGTAAAAATTGTTAATTAAACCAAGATTATTTTTGTTATTCTGATACCATATAACGGCATCATTTGCACCTTTTATACAACTGTCAGCGAATGCTACTTGATTTTTTACTGTCAGCCAAATTTTTAATCTTTCTTGGGATTCGTTGTCAGATTTGTCAAGGTCAATATTTCTCATGAGTTTAACACACTCTCTGAATGAACTTTTCCAAGTTTCAAATGATGAACTATTGAAAACAGTTGTTGCCACGACCTGGTTCATTATTTTTATTTGTCCCACACTCATGGTGTAATCTAACCAAGAACCTTCATAAGATAGCACCTGCGATTTTGGCCATAATTTTACTGCTCCATAACCATATTCTAACCCATTAACTGGATTTCTACTATACCAGATATGAATATAATTTCTATCATGTATATCTGGGATATAGTCGAATGTGAATGTATCATCTATCACTGTATCACCGTCTATAGTCCAGAACATATTGGTAGTGGCACGCTTGGCACATTCTTTGTGAGCACGATCTATTCCTACAACTCCATGAATTCTCTTGGCATTGGGAAACCGTTTTAACAATTTTTGCCAGTTAGCATTTGCGTTTGGTTCATTGAAAGTTACAAAGAAAATATCACAAAAATCTTGATAAACAATTTTTTCCTGCATTGATTTTATAAATCCAGTATTTTCAAACAATCTATTGACATTGTTATTATTTGAAATAATGATATTTTTAGGTATTAATTTTATAGGAGATACTCCCAATTCAGTATTATTTTTTGAATATGCTTGCCATGTGTGAATATATTCCCTGTCCCAGATAGGTGCAGTATAAGTAAAATCCCAATTTTCATCAATTAGATATCCTGACTCGACAATCCAAAACATAACAGTATAAGATTCTTTTGCACAATCTAACATCACATCGGTGGATGGATCAATGCGTCGAGCATGAGGAAATTTTTCTTTAAAATTCTTCCATTCTGTGTTATTGGCTGCAATAAAAAATAAATCATACATTTCTAAGAGCCATAAAATGATTGATGTCTAAATCTGGCATCCATGGTCTTGGTGGATTCATATATACTCTTTTGAAAAATTTTGATTCTTCCTCAGATAATAGAGCAATGTCAAGTCCTACTTTTTGTTTGAGTTCTTTGCCTATATCTATTGCACTAGCCAATGGATCATTGTTGCTTATATTTTCCCACATCTCTTGCATAGCATCATAATAACTGATGATAGAATGGTCTTGTGTGGTGAGTAATGCCAAGTGTGCGCCCATCCTTGTTCCATAAATTGCCCAGATTCCATTCTCAACATCCTGTCCTATACTGCTCCAGATACACAATCTGTTTATGTTGCCGTACCAAACTCGTTGATGAAACTCGGCAGGATTTACACGCACGCCTTGATCCAGACACATTTTTACACCTTCCCTGAACCCACTTCGCCAAGCTTGTTGTGGGCTGCCGTTACTGTGTGATGTGCTATAACACCCATTGACATCGTGATATTTTTGATCCCAGCAAAATTCAACCGTTTTTGTTGGATCATCAGCGTTTTCATGGCTACGCATATTTTTTACAAATGTCTTACTCCATAATTTAAGACCACCATTTCCATAAACAAGGCCGTTGATATTATTTCTACCAGCCCAGGTCCATGCATGATCATGTTGATTTTCATCAATATCAATCTCTAAATTGAGAAATTCCGGATATATTTCATTATCACCATCAACAGTTACAAAAAAATGAGTATCACTTGCGTCTGCACAGGCAATATGTGCTGTATCGAATCCTTTGATACCATGAACTCTTTTAGCCCAAGGTACATGATTTAACAACTGGGAATATAGTATTTCTGCGTTTGGTTCATCGTAACTTAAAAAAATATAATCAAAAGAATCTAATCTGTGTTTCATTTATCTGCCTAAAAAATAACTATATGATTCTGCATTGGTTATATCAATAGAAATCCTGCCGTCATTGTCGCAATTCATCTGCGTCAAATCAACTGTTTTTATCAGCCAAGATGGATCGTCTTTTTTAGTGATGAATATACACGAGCATGATTGAATGATGTTGCCGAGAGTTATACTATTAGAATCTATATAAAAATCTACATTTGTGTTGTTTTGTGAATTTATGACTATTAATTGTGAAATAATATATGGTTGTATATTAGAAGTTTGTTTCTGAGATAAAACAGCTATACCTGATTCAATCGAAATACAATAGGATGAAAATTTTTTTTTGCCTAGTATAAATTCTTCTGCTAGATTGTCATCTATTTCAACAGACAGTCTATCTGATTGTTTCCAAGAAACTTTTTTAATATCTAATGTATCTACATCATATTCCAGCCAGGCTGTCATTATTTCACCTGTGATTCATATTGAGCAATCATTTCATCAGTGAGAAAATCTTTTACTACATAGTGTAGCGGATAAATCTGCCGGTGATTGCCTATTTTTAAGCCTCCATCCATTGAAAAGAAACTTGAAAAATAGTGTCTCCAATCTTGCGAACTTGAATCATTTATGCCTTGTAATTCGGTTTTCATATGCGTAAAAGTTGGATATGAACGCTCTGTATAGGTGTATTTGTCGAGGTCTAAAATTTTCATCGCCAGTGCAACAACAACATCTGTACTGAAAATCTGTGGTCTTGTGTTTGGTTCTAAAAACTCTTCAAAAAATTTTTCCCAATTCCATGTAATTGTTTTGACTAGTTCATAAATTTCAAACACTATGTCTTGTTTGTTAAAATATGTAAAGCCTGTATAAAGATTTGGCAGTTTATTTGCCGTGAATGTTTTTCTACAGTAGTCATTGGTGATTTTTTCACCTCGCCAATTTAATACTTTATTTGCACATACAAAGTTATATTCGTTGCAGCCTAACAAATCCCACCAAGCAGAGATATCTGTAAAAAATAACATATCTGCATCTAATTTAATAGTTTCATCATATGGTGTCATATATGGAACTTTCCATTCATTTTCCAATTTCCATTGACTGGCTTCTGCCTGGTCTCCCCAGGGTATTTCTATAATTTTGTCAAACGCCCAACTGTATTTCTCATCAATAATAGTTCCTGGTGTAATACCAATAGACAAATTAGAAAAACATTTCTGAGTCTGTTTTAGGCTTAATGCCAGTCCATATGCACAACGAATATAATCAACATCCGCAGAATTCTGTGCAAATGTAAAAAATCCACGAGAATTATTTGTTTGTGGCATAATTAATAATCCTTTTTGCCATGCGTCCTATGGACCATTTATTCATAACATGTACATTTGTTGATATTTTGTGAAATTTAAAATCACCTTGCTGTCTTTCACTAACAAATGCAGCCGTGCCATCCTGAAAATCAATCATGTCATCATATTCAGTTGCAACAAGTAAATTTGCAACAGGTAGATTTTTAACAGCATCACCTTCGACTTGTGAATTTAACATATGAATGGCTATACTTATCGCATAATCATTGCGAAAATATGAATTTGATTTAAATCCATATAATTGTTGGTAATAATTATAATTTTGCTTGATAAAATCCATCAATTCAAACAGTGACTTAACTCTATCAGTTTTGCGGAAATACATCACTGTTGCCCAATAGAGTGGAATACTCATGTCATTGAATCTTTTATCAAATCCTCCCAAGTTTTCTACATGATTTAAATCGATAATAGATTTATTGACTAACAAATCCTCTGAGGAATTCCAAACATTGTCAAGACTGTTATCTAACACCAGAAAGTCAGCATCAATTAATACGGTTTCATCAAATGGACTTAATTCACAGCTATTCACACGGTTTGTGTTATAATATGGCAACGAATATGTTGTATATTGTGTATCATGAAAGTTTCTATCTGGTACATTTCTGTCAATGTCAGTAATTATGACCTGATCAAATGCATAATCAAGCAAATTTTTGGGGTGAGATTGCATCAGCCAACCAACAGTGTCTGATGTGGTTACCAATGCAGTTTTATTTTCTTGTAAATTCTTTTTTAGTAACAAAGCACAACACAATGCCATTAGACCATAATCTATTTCCTTATTATTATATGCATGAATAAGATAGCCACGGGACATTATGCATCAACCTTGAGATCTGCGATTATGTCATGAGATGATCGCATTTTTTTTAATTTTGTATATTCAGCATGGTAAAAATTTGTTGCTTGGAAATATTTGTCAACAATTTCTTGATAAAATTTTGGTATATTTGTAATTTCTATAGGATTATTATTGTCATCAATTAAAACAACAGATGTTTTTTCACTATCCATGATAAGTTTTGTAAATGCAATTAATTCTCTGTTAATTTTAAAAATGCCACCATTTATGGCATACACATTCAGGGTTTCAACTTTCAGTGCGATATTTTCTTTTAAATTGAGTAAATTAAGCCTAAAATTTGAGGCATCAAGTGCCCGTTGTAGTTTATCATCCATCAAGAAATCCTCCTGATAGATTATAACTATATCAAGAGGTAAAATAAATTATTTTGCAAACAATATGTGATACACTACTATAGTGAAGTTGTAGTTGCCCATGTTGGGGCAGTAACAGCAATTGTATCAGATTTAAGTTGTTGAATAGTACTAGTAAGTGTGCCGTCCAACGTTGCAGTTGTGGCAAATATCGCTTGCAAAGTTATTATATTGCCATTACCACCGTTTGTACTACCACCGTTTGTCTTTGCTTGTAAGGTATAACTTTCACTTGTATATCCAAACCCTGAACCGTTGTGGAAAAATAATGTTTGGAAATTGGTAGTTAGTTCATAATAGCCAATTGAGGATATTGTACCGCCTGAGCCTGTGTAGGTGGTTGTGTTTGCACTCATTTTAATGGTGCCCATTTGGTTAAGCAGATTGACCATAGCAGTATAAGCGGTGCTTGATGTGCCACCTGATAAACTAGCAGAGGCATACATTTGGCCTCCAGTGTTAAAAAAATATCGTGCTTGGTCAATTGTGGCAAACGTCATTGTGAATTGATGGGTAACAGAACCAGTCCACGATGTTGTTCTAGTACTTGTAAGTTCTGATGTTACAGTTACTTGACTTGGTGCTGGTGTCAGTCTATTTGTATCTAATGTGGAAATCAATGATGGTAAGTTTGGTCTTCCACTGCTACCATCTTCTGCTTGAATAACCTGCCCAGAGACTGTGGAGACTGGCAAAGTTAGATTACTACCTGTGTAGGTATTTATAATACCCATGGCAGTATAAAGATTGTTCCAACTACTTGCAGTGACAGGTTGGCCTGAACAAACTGCAGGAAGAGAAGTACAAGTAAGACCATATCCTCGACAAGCATAACCAACACCTACCAGAGCTGCCACGGCATTGGTGGCACTTACTGAAGAAGTATATGCTTGATTTGGTGCGTTAGCGCCACGGAAACTCATAAAGTTCGCCGCCGCTATTGGTTGGCCAACGGCATAAGTCATATTAAATTTTTCCTACTACAATCTCTATTGTATCTACACCATCAGTTGTTTTATCAACCAATGCACGACCAATAACACTGAAAATACTGAATTGTGGGTCAAAAGCACAGGCACAGCCACTGATAGCACTGGACATTAAACGCTGACCTTTTTTAACCTTGCCAACTACACGACAGGGTACTCTACCAATCATAGCCACGGCTGGGAAATTTAAATCATCGCCTGCTGCAGAATTCATCAAATATGCAGGATTTGTTGATATTACTCCAAATACCTCTTCGGACCCTGGAATCATAGTAGGTATTATTTCTTTTTCTCCACCAAGGCAAACCACAGTTCCTGGTTCTAATGGACGGTCAGCGGCATATCTTTCAGCAAGGTCAGCATAAAGTGCAGAGGATGCTTGTCCATTGAAATGAACGGCATACATGTTGCTAAATCTATAACTTGCACTTCCCATGTCATATGTGTTATCGGTAGCTGGTAAGTTTGTTTTGATACTTGTGAATGCAGTTGGGGATGATACACCAGCGCCACCAGATGCTATAGTTGAACTAAAATTCAGTCCAGGATTAATTGTGGTGAATCCTGAAATACTTGTGTTAAAGGCTGTATCGATACTAAAAATAGCAATAAGAGAGCCAGCAATTATTATTTCCCAAACCTGGTGATTACTGTTTAAAGTGTCTGTTATTTGAGCAGCACGAATAACACTATTACTAGGCAGTGCTGGATTTATTGGGTTATTTGCATTAACTATACTGCCCAGTGGCCCTATTAATAGCCATGCTGTTCCACTCCATGCATACATTTGTTTATTGGTATTGTCAAACCAAAGAGCACCTGCGTTGGCTGATGATAATCCTGTGGGTTGAGTTGTTGATATTATAGCCCCACCAGCAGATACCCAAGAGGCCCCCGTATAAACATTGAGGTTACTGGTGTTAGTGTTATACCAAAGTTGTCCTTGTACTGGATTTGTTGGAGCAGAACTATTTGCAAAATTCTGCATAATCCAAAGCAGGTTTTGATTGACCGGTTCACCATAATTCAAATAGCCCCGGCCTGGAAAGGCTAGCGATGTAGTATTATCAATGCCGCCATCGGGAATCGTAGTTTCTAGTGTTCCATTGTAATTATATATATTGGTGCTCATCGATATTTGCCTTTATATTTTGCAATTATATTTATACAGTTTGAATGCGTATTGTATAGACTATTTCAATCTGTCGGTTTAATGATTTTTGTACCGGACTGAAAACAACATGTGTCAACAGTAAGCCATATGTATCATTGCCATTTGCAGCATCCGTGGCATTATATGCTTTTAAGCCTAATTCATTAAAAACATAGTTGCCACTAATATTTGTTGTATTATCAAACGCTTCCTGGCCCGCTGGCTGTCCTAATCCAAGAGTACATGTTACTATAACATCACTATAAGTTAAACCAGATGTGTGACTAACTTTGATATAATTGTTACTGGGATCTGGATTTAGCGGACTTAAATCATTCACACATTGGAAATATGTTTCATTATATAATTCAGCAGATGTTCCTACAACATTTGGTGGCAGGTATGTAATTGTCCCTGTGCCACTTACCGTGGCGGCACCATTACCAAATGCCATATTTTGTATCCAACCTGTGGGACGATTTGCTATAGTTTGTGCCAGACTTATTGAAAAATTCTCGTAATTTATAGCATTCATTTTGTCAACAAGGACCTGTTGAGTTTCCTTGTCACGGATCAACACATGACCTTGTAACCAATTTTTGTTAGACTCTTCAAACATTTTTATGCCCTTGTGTTCACTAGTATTTTGCCTGTGTCAAGGTCTTTAATTTTAATATTGCCATATACCATGATACCAAGATTCTCATCTTGTATTGTTGGTGGGTTTTTATCTTGTTCACTAGGTTTATTTTGCATTTTGTTATTTATTACACACCTGAATGCATTAGCAAAAATTTTGCCAATTCTGTTTGACTGTATTGTAATCCATTAGGTGTGGGAACCCACTGATATCCTCCTGGAATTTGAACATTTGTTCCTGCATCTACGATAGTAGAACCAGCCAGATGACTAAGTTGAGTATCAAACCCTAGACTGACTAAATTTGTAATTTGTATATTTTTCACTCCTGATGGAGGTGCAATAACAAATTCAACATACACCCCCGCTGGTAGATTTTCTGGATCTGTGACAAAAACAAAATCGGAATTTTGAACCTGAATTAAACCATTGACAAAAACACTGGTATTAGGTTCTGCAGATGCTGATGCTATAGGAAATAACTTGGTTGTTCCATCTCCATTATACCATTCTGTGTTATATACCATGTATGGATCGCCACTTGTTCCAAGTCTATTTCTTGCTATTCCTGTGAGATAACCTTGATTGGGAGAAGACATAGTTGGAGCCAATTGAACATTAGTAAAGCTAATTAATTCATCATTTATATAAACTAACCCTGGTTCTCCTGTAATTGGGGATGTAATTTTTGTTACATCATCGACTAAAATCTGCGAGCTATATGTATATACATTACTGACTAATACTGTTTCTCGTGATGAATCCAGAGCGGTTGATAATACTGAATCCCAACCTATTGTTGTTCTCCATGCAATTTCTGGTACCTGTTCTAGTCCTAACATATATGACACTACAACTTTTATATTATTTCCCCCAGAAGCATGTGGGATGTTAACTGCCAGTGCTGTAGGTATTGTTGTGTCAAAATAATAAGAATCCCATCCATCAGAATCCCAGCCATTTTGTGATGTTATCGTTGTAAAAGTGTAGTCTTTTTGCGGTATTTGAATGTTGCCATCATACCAAACTTGAACAGTACTTAAATCATTGGGATATCCAGCAAGAGGGTAAATGCCCGATGAATTTTTGTCAAATATTTCTGTTTTGAATTCATAACTGATATCTTGTGAATATGTTGTAACAGATATAGTATCTCCGACAAGCAAATACCCAGGAGCAAATATTATGGAATTCAACGCTGGCGTATCTGGAACGATAGTATATTCTGTGTTTGCATTTATGACTATAAGTGTAATGGCTGCTCCAGAATTTGGAGGATTTACAAATACTAGTTCATTGTCTATAATTTGATATTGATAACCATTTGTCAACAAAACATCATCTATATACACAAGCAATTGCAAATAGGAACTTATATCAATGCTGATTGGTAAAATTCGTATGCTTCCATTTCCTACCCATGCTTCAGTGCTGGGTGGATTTACAATCTGACCGTTTTTCCTTACTGTTGTGCTGATATAAACTGGCACAGTACTGACAGATGTTGGAATGTTATAAACATATTGATTTATATTGGTAATTGTAAAAACAGTTTCTTTCACAGTTGAAAAATCTGCGGTTTCAAACGTTGCAATAGTAACAGTAGAACCATAAGGTGGCGGCGATGATAAAACTATTGAAGTAACAGGAACTGACTGCCAGCCAGAATAATCAACAAGTTGTCCTGATACATTTATCATAATACCATTTGTTGGATTACTATTTGGTAGGGGGAAAACGGTATTACTGCCATCGCCAGTGAAACTATATCTATTGAAACTATCTGCAAAAAGTACATTAAATTTTGCATTTGTTCCAGTTCCAGAAGTAGCAGATTGGGATATTGGCTGTGTAGGAAGTCTTGGATAAAGACCAGGATTGCTAATAGACACCGCCTCGATAGAACCTGTTGTTGAAATTTTACTTACTGTAATTACCGGTGGATTAAAATCCATGCCTGCTGCAAGAGTAATTGTGTCACCTATATGATATCCAGTACCACCTGAAACTATGCTTGCCTGAGATACTGACCGTCCCTCACCACCGAATCCTATACTTGTAATATATAATGTTTTTCCAGATGATGGTAGGTTGACAAATACCAATTTATTGGTTTCGTAATTGATTACAACATCTCCCTGTGGGCCAATAATCAATGGAACACTATCAAGATATGCCATTACGGCCTGATCACTTTGAGGTGTTACACCAAGATCATATTGTTCTGTAAAGCCATCGGTTATATAGGCTTTTTCAATTACCACTGGTCTTCCACCGACTTGCACTGACCTGGTATCTATCCTTATACAATCTCTGGCACGCAAAGTATAAAGTTCTTCAGGATGTTCTGAATCAACATATGGGGATACAAATTGATAACCATCGTAAATGCTTGATGCATCATCGGTAGTTGCTGGTTCAAAAGTAGTTCCTACATAAAGAATAAAAACATTTGGTTTAGAACTGCTTGCTGGTGGAGAATAAAATTGAATTGAGGAGCAGTCCCAATCAATTCCCAACTTGGCATTATTTCCACTACCAGCATTAGATATTGCATATTGGGTAGAATATGGCCCTGGGAACACTGTTGTGTATGAACCTTTGCCCAGAATAGATACCGAAACTATACTGGTTGCATTTACGCTGTCAACTCTGATTCTTGTGGCTGCTATACCATTTCCCGCTAGAACGATTAATTGATCTCCAACTGAGTATCCACTGCCACCATCTACAACATATGCATTGGTTGCAAATGTGGGAACAATCCAATCAACCCCATACAGTCGCAAGTTGCCATCTGACCAAACTACCATATTATTTGGATTTTGTGCTTTTTTAAGTAGAGGAAAAATAATAGTGCTACCATTGCCTATCGCACTATCATAATGGGGAATCTGTCCGCCTTGAATTATTTGATCTATGTATGCATTGACAACATCAGCATTGGCATCCCAACCAAGTAGCCCTCCCCAGGGTCCGGCATCCCATCCTGGTTCAGCCTGAAAACCAAGATTTCCAATAGTTTGTCCACTATAAATAACTCCCTGCATCAAATCTGAAATGATTTTGGGAATCATACCAGGGGTGGGTTCATAGTAATTATCAATTCTGGTTAATGCACCATATTCTAGATTGTCTGATTCGTTGCTCCAACCAAATACTGACCAACCTAAACTATCCCAGCCGAGTACTAAACTGGGTGTGGAAATTCTATCAAAAACCAATTGAATATTAAGATTTCTCACCAGGCTTGGATCTATGTAAAGTTGTGGCAAATTTCCTGTGGCATTTTTATAATTGTTATACCAACTTTGATAAGTTGTACTATAAGCGGTATCTAAATTGACTGAATCAGGGTTAATAGCAGAAACTGGAGTATTTTCCGTCAAATTGGCAAATGGAACATCAAAATCTACAACACTTGCCTGTGCTAGATCAGTTATAGTATATCCATTTATGTAATCTTGGATATTGGCGTGATATGGCTTGGCTTCGTTAATAAATGAAAGCAAACTCTGTGTATTATCAACTGCTAATAGTGGTGGCTGACCAAGGGTTTGGTTAAATCCTGTGAAAACCATATTACTAGTTTTAAATATCCAATCGACTGTTATCTGCTCTGATACAACATAATTGATCATTGCAAAGAAAAGAGTGTTCAATTCCTGACTTTCTGGACCGGGATATATGCTATTGTATATACCATCTATTATGTTTCCAAATTCTACGGTAGCATTATCATCAAAACCTGGTGTAGGATTGAAAACTAGTTGAGTTCCAGAACTATCAAACGGTTTGCTATCAAATCCACCCAAATAGGTCGCCCAATCATATATATTTGGTAAAACTTGTATACTTCCGTTTTGTTGTGCAACAAGTTGCCAGGAACCTGCAAGATATGCATACCATTGCCAGGTGCCATCTCCACTGTTGGTTACTTTGCACACTAATCCTGATGTTGGATTGGCAACGGATTGTAGTTCTCTTATGGTATCAACTGATATTATTGGCTGAGATGTTGAAGTATATCCAGCCGCATACCAATCAGTATATTGCCAATAATTAGAGGTTTTATATGATTGAATTTGTTTTAAAGTCCAAATTTCGGAAGAACTTGGAGTGTACTGCCATATTGTCCAGCGGTTATTGGTGACAGAATTTGATTCAACTAATACATATTGAAGAGGAACAATTGCTCCTACTAAATTGTCTCGTTGTCCTAAATCCTCTACCTTATAATCCCATATGGTTATAGTTTGTGTGGCTGTGGTTGATGCTGTATATGTTGGCAATTGCAAGGGTGTTCCCATTGCATAATCAGAAATAGTAAATGCTGTCACTGACAAAATTTTAATAACATAATAGGTAGTATTGGCATTAATTCCGCCAAAACTATCAGCAAATATTATCGGCTGACCAATCTCTAACCCTATACAGTTTGTTGTTGTTACATGCGATTGTACATTAAGATGCTCTGGCCCAACAAAACTTTGTGCAACAGAACCGGTGATTTCCACAGTAATTGTCATATACTGGTTGGGCAAAGGTTCTTCAGCATCAAAATAATTCAGCCATCCATTAATTTCAGGATTATATACTATCGGAGATGTTGCTGCAGAAACTAAATCATTAAAAGTGGTTATAAACAATGAACTTGCTGCCACTCTGTCCACGAACCAAGTTTGACGAGGTCTTGTGAAGGTTCCAAATTTATTATAAACATTCAAATGATAATCTGGTACATCATTGCCCAGTCCATCAAATGTTATCAAACTTGATTTTAATCTATTCCAAACTGTGGGATTTATTGGACTGGTTGGATCTCCTTCTCTGATTAACTCCCATTCACTATAAATGTTTGCATTATTTTGCATCGATGTATAATTGATTCTTTGAGAAATTTGATTATTAGAAATTAAACTTCTGTAATTACCTACAATTATGCTATTACTAGCGATAACAGCATACCAGGGATTACCTGATAAACTTGGATTTTGAATTAAATCTACAATATTTTGAGTGACCAGTGAGCGTGTGCTGGCCGCAGGTGGCATGGAACTATTTCCCACCCAAAAATAATAAACTGTTGTTGCTGTCTGTTGTGCGTTGTAAGTGGTTTGTTGAACCCAGTTGAACGGAGTTTTAACTATGCCATTTGGTACTTGAGCAATTCCATTTATTATTGCAACTGAATTTTGCCTGACAGTCGTGTCCCATTGGGTAGGTGGAATACTAGATGAAATCCATTCATAGACTATTACTTCAGTGCCGGGGGCAATTTTCCCCCAGTTCTTGAGTTTGTAAAGAGCATCCCCCTGGTTGTAATCTATATATCTAACTTGGCTGACATCCCACCATGTTTCTCCCAAGTGCTCATCACTCCAAGCAAGTGTTGGTTCAAATGCATAACCAGATGTGTCTCCACTGTTATATGATGCTGGATCACTATCAGTTATATAAGTAAGTTCTTGTTCAGCACTTTTTGGAAAACGACTTTGAACAGGGTCAAAATATTCCAATGTTGCAATACTGATTCCAGTTTTTAAATTAAAAAACTGACTTGACTGTATAAGATTGGGATTGGGTTTTGGTAATTGTTGTCTATAGGGAATGAATCCAGATGATGTATACTTATATACAGTCCATGTTCCTGGAATAGAACCACCGTCATCAACATAGGTCAACATGTTTGGCATATATCCACCAGGAGGGCTACCTGTATCTCTTTGGAAAATATTGGTGAACCTCATAGGACGATAAACCCACAGTGAGCCGCCTGTTCCGTTGCTAAATGTGCTTAAATCTATATTAAATGTTGTTGCTGTCACGGAATTTATAATATAGGTATCATTTATATTAGATGCTCCACTGACGCCAAATATAACACAAATATCCCCGTTTAACAGTCCGTGCGAACTTTCAGTAACTATAGTAGTTGGTTGTCCGTTCGATGGACTTTGAATAGTGTATGAAATTTGACTTATTGCTGGTACTAAAATCCACATCTGCCATTCTGTATTGTCTGTTATAAATTGCCAGACAGTATTATACGGCTGCATTGGATTGTTGGTTGTACTCTGGGTAAGCCACAAACTTAACAATTGAGGTGTGTACACCACATAAAAATTTGCCTCTCCCAACTGTGCATATCCGGCGGTGGGAAGGTCATAGTGAAAGTCTGTGTTATAATTTGGTGTTAGAGCAAAAATATTTGATGAAGGAATTGTTGGCTCTGTTACCCAATATGGGTCATTGGCAACCAAATCATAAACTTCACTGTAAGGATTATTGCTAGTTGCACCATACATTCTGATCCATTGAGGATCATTGGTTGCTTCAGATTGTGGTAGTATAAATTCAATTTCTACATTTAATGCTGTTGCACCATAGGTTCCTACGCGAATCATCCATTCATCGTAATAATTGAAAGTTGTTCCAGTTGGCAAGATAGAATTGGAACGCAACAAAGAATCAATAGTTGATAGGCTACCTTTTTGACGTATAAATCCTTGATAGAATTGAAATTCAACAGAGGCGTCTAATAATAAATTATCAAGATATTGTCGAGGCTGATATCCTACTGTGTGTTTGGCTAAATTTGAAATATCTGTGTCATCTACATTGCCAAGCGTGGTTGAGTTAATGCTTACATTTGTACCACCAAACAAAATTTTAGAGTAATTTTTTGGTTCATCTATATTAAAGTACTTGCTGATATCATTTGCTGTTTTATCAAAATTATTTGTCAATGTCCATGTATTACTTGTTACAGTGGCTCCATTTACAGTTACATTGTTTTGAACTACCAGGTACCCTGGGGCATCAAGTGTTCCATTCCAACCATTTGCACGATAGCAATAAATTTTAATTCGTTGTTGTTGAATGTTATAAAGTGGATCATAAATTATATCGCCAAATGCTGTGAAATTATCAAAAAACACAGCACTTTCTATTGTTGTTGTAAAAAGCCGAAGTCCAAATATACCTTGACTATTTGTGGGTTGAAGAGTTAAAGTGTTGTTGTCTCTTAAAATATTAAGATTTTGTGATTGAATTTGGGTTCCTGCACGATCTACAACTGGATAAGTTCCAGAAATAGTTCCGTTTACATACTGTATCAATCCCAGAGGTTGTTGCAGTGTTGTAGAAGTTGCACCTGGACTCAATGCAATCAGAGTGCCGTTTGCCCAACTTCCTTGTGCCCACAATAAAAATTCTTTGGCACTCTGACTCCAGTTTAAAACATTGCCTGAATTTGTATCATAGTTTTCAAATATCCATCCTTGACTTGTTAACCATCTGCCATAACTTATAATAAAATCATAAACTTCTTGATATGTTTCTAATACGGTATTATAAAGAATTTGTTGTGTTACATCTGGTAATCCAGTTTGATATTCAACTACTTGTTTATTACCAATTACAATATTATTACGAGGACCTGCGGTGTTTGATGGTATTATTGTAAAATATTGTTCAATTGCATCGTAACCAAACACAGTCCAGCCAGTTTCTACCTGCTGTACAATGACACCACTATAAAAATAAACACCAGTTGGAGTACTTCTGTATAGATAGGTGGTAATATTTTCGCTGGGAATTATCTGGCTATTGAATCCCAACTGACCAAAACTATCAACAACTGCACGGAAATTAGATGAATTTATAAAGCCACTCATACGATGTGACAACTTTACATCCGCCCCTCTAATAATATTACCAAGATATGGAGTTACAGCAAGATTTTGACTTAAAAGAAATTCTGTAATCCAAACCTGAAATCCAGCACTGGCAAAATATGCAAGATTTGTTTCGTTGGGAATTGTAACTCCTGTAACTAGCGTGTTGGGCAATTCTCGGTTAATGTAAAATTGATTGCTTGATCTGCGAGTATTTGTATCTGCATAAATCCACTGACTTTGGGTAGTATCGCTGTAAATTTCTTCAGTTCTCAAACTATCCCAGGTATATTCTACAAAGGCAGCAGGTTTCATCAAGTAGCCTGTATATGATTTAACAAATGGAAAATACTGAGAATTAATCCAAGCAGTTTCAATTGGCCCACCATCGCCAAAAATCCATGGTTCTTGTGCTGCCCATGTGGTGGGAATACCGCTGGCACATCCCGCTTGCACAGGAGACAATAGATTTCCTTGGGAATCAACAGGAATACATGAAAGCAATCCCGGTCTCGCCCAAATATCATACTGTCCAGCCAATGGTCCTTGACGAATTATGCCATCAGTCAAATCTTGCCACAAAGCAGTGTTGCCGCTTGTGTAAGGTGCACTGCCATATTGTGCTGTCCACCAAGAAGGTTCTTGACTGAATCCAAGCATTTCCCAGGGACACAGGTGAGGTCTATCTGTGTCGTAAAACCATCTGTAAATTCCTTGCCAGTGTCCTGGTATAGAATTACCGTCACGGTCGGTTACACTTCTGTAATTAAAGGAAAATGGGTCCAAGGCGTCATAGCCAGTATTAGATTGATAGTCTACCTGATTGTTGACAACCCATTTATCAAATGGTCCTCGCTGTAATTGTATATATTCTTGGCGAGTATAATCAGATACTCGCCACTTTCCAGGAGAAAAAGCTGTTATATCAAATGTAGATTTAGCCTCTGAGTTTCTATAAGGTTCTGGTAGGTTGTTGAACATATTCAATTCAAATTGCAACCAGGCAGCAGCCACAGGATTTGTTAATTGTTCAGGATTTTCAGTTGCATTCAAATTGTGAAGAATTGTTCCCAGTTGCTCTCCTTGGTTATCCACCATTACTATACGAGCACCATCATGAGTTTGAATGGTTAATTTTGGCGTTTTATAGGAGTAATCAAAGTAAACTTGTGGTTGGTATGCCTTTGTAATACCAAGTCTAGTTGCTGTAGCAGGAATATACAGTGGTACAGTAGCAGGTATTTCTGCATATGCTCCTGGATAATCTCCGTATCCGGTATTAGCCCAAGGACTTGAAGAGGTTTTTCCAATATTGATTTGGGTTAGTGCAGTATTTAGCCATAGACTTGTGTTATATGGGTCGCAGACAGTTTGACTATTGGCCGCAAATCCCTGCTGCGATGAAAGATTGAACAACGCACGCAATAAACGATTATAAAATCTGGTATAGCTGGACTCGGCATATTGAATTGCTTGTACAGGGTCTGTGGGTGAGTAAGACTGCCCAATTTTGGATAATGGTGAAGAATTCAAAATGCCCAATTTAAGCAAAGGTGCACGATGCTGCAATATACTCAACCCTAACCCACGTTGTTGAGCAGTATCTCTGTAGTTGTTGTTTCCCAGAGATTGTCCTGAAAATCCAGATTGGTTTTCTATAATTTGTTGAAACTGTTGTAGAAACTGACTTCTACTGACAGATGTTATTTCCAAATTATTGGGATTTGCACTTAGATTAACAGGTACCTCATAATATCCCGTAAGTTTCTCAGGTGCAACGCTGTTCCAACTGGCAATAGTCACTATACTACCAGCGGATGCAGCAACATTAAGTGTTATTATATTTCCACTCACAGTATAATCTATGTTATTTTGCAGTAGAGTTTCGCCTTGATTGACATTCAAATAGACAAAAATGGTTGGCAAAGTGTTGAGGACTTGCTGTGCAGGTGTTTGGTCGATGGTAAAAGTTGTTGTGTCGGTGGTTAGGACAAACTCATTGATTATATATTGTCGGCTAACTTGTGGAGCCGAATACCATGAGTTGATAAACTCAGCAGAACCTCCTGTGCCAATTTTTACAAAAGTGTATCCTGTATATTGAATTTTTTGTGAATTTTGTGTGTAGTTTATGGTGTCGGTAATTAAGTTATTATTAAAAACCCAATCACCAAATTGGTCTAGTTCAAGTGATTGCCCTATATATGGATCAATTGGTTGATTTGGATCATTTGCATAGGAAAAAACTTGGCTACCTGTAAAAGAACTATTTGGATATAGTACAGGATCATTTAGTTTGTTGCCATCAATATCATAAAGTTGGAATAATGGTGGATTCAATCCTATTTGTTGCTGACAATTAGTTGTCCAAATATTATTTTTATATAGAATATTTTGTCCTTGAAAACTTCCAAATAAAACTGCTGCTCTATCACCTGCGACTGGTAAACCATCTCCATTTATGCTGCTGGCTGTATCAACTGTCAATTCAATACTACCGTTGGATACTCCTGAAACAATATAAATTAGCCCAGTTTCTCCAAACCTTTGTTCAGCAGTGCTCAATATTCTCATACCATCTTGAAGATAGACTCCATCTATTTCCCAGGATGATTGCCCAACAATTGCCTCTAAGAAATTTGTCGTAGTGTAATCAACTAGCGTAACTATTCCACGGTAATTACTACCATAATCAAATAATTCAATGTTGGAATCAAATTGTATTATTGGACGAATAGCCTGCTGAATAGATAAATCAATAATTTTGGTTTTTGACAGAAAAATAATATCACGATGAAACCAACGATTTCCAGCGCTCCATTGATTTTGATCAGAAGAACTTCTTGCTATTGTGATATATAACGGAGTAGATAATGGCGAGTTGCTCCATCCATATAAACTCCAACCACTGATATCCCAACTGGATTTTGAGGTATCAGCAATAGTTACTAGATTTATACTTCTGCCAACATTTTCTACTAACAGTTCTTCACCATTCAGTGTGCTGTTGGCATCATCAGAGGGGATAATTTTCATTCCACTGGTAAAAACAAGAGGATTATCCTCTGTAAAAGTTTCAATTGAATTATCACTTGTATAAATGACTGTTCCAACATAATTGAAAGATATTTGACCAATAGCATCATTTGTTAAATCTGTAGTGTTGCACAATGTAATAGCATCAGGACCATTCGGCAACCAATAATAGTTTGTATAATTTACAAACATATCTAGATCAATCGACGGACTCCAACTGTAATATTCTTGGCTGAATAGCCTGTTTGGATTATTGATCAATCCACCCTGGAATCCTATTTGATTAACAAGATCAGAATAAAATATTGCGTTGGTTAATTCTGGGTTATTAAGCGGATTGCTTACTATTGTTGGTGTTAATTGATAATTTTCTCTATCAGTTGTGGGCTCTGGGATATAAAAATCACGGGAGGCATTATACCAAGCAGGGATATTTCCTATATAACCATCTAAGAATTCTACACTAGATGGTTGAAATAGATGATTAACCGTGGTATTAAAAACTTTTTTTAAAGAATCCGTCTGCAAGTAGCCAGGAAGCAACTCGATTGGATATCGTTTGTTGTAAGTATTATCTATATTAGCCATTGCTGTTTGTAATTCCCAAAACAGAATCTGTTAAACTCTGGACGATTTGTATATTATTAACTGTTGCGCAACTTATAGGTATTTGATCAGGACCAACTTGAATTTCAAACAAGTCGCCAAAAACTGCTTGTGAGCTTACTGGTCGCATCACTATAGAACCAACTATTGTTGCCATATTTTGATGAATATATGCTGCCATTTCTGTAAAGAAAAAATTATTACCAAAGTCCCAATTACTCAACGCAAAGTATTGATTTATGTATTGAATGACCAGGCTTTGTATTTGATTATTGGTGAATGTTGTTCCTGGAACAGGAACAACGACAAAGTCAGCCTGTAATTCTGCTGGTGCTTGAGAACCAAACAGCAGCACATATGAAACAGGATGCCAAACAAGTTGGTCTGTCATCATGGCATATTGATCCAAATTACTAAAATTAGCTGCCAATTGGGCACTGGTTTCAGGAATAGGTAAAGTCTGAAGTGAGCCATTTGTTGCAATCCAATTTCTGATTGCAGTGTCATATGATGTTGTCAAAACATACATGTCAATGACATTGGTGACTGCTGGGTTGATCCGTTGGTCAGTGGGTGCGTAATGAACCCATAAAAAGCTAAGATTGTTTCTTCCTATTCTAACTTTATAATTTTTTGTAACATCAACTAGAGTTCCTGCCACTACAGTACTAGTTGATTGATACTGTAGCATTTTTGCTTGATTCATGACATATACAAGTTTGCCATTTGTCCAATAACTATTAATTGTATTAGATGGTTGAACAATAATTGATGGAACTTGACTTATATCTTGGAATATCTGACTTAAGGGCAGTTGTATGGGTTGCCAATATTGATAGCCATCAGAACTGGTGACTTGCACCCAGAATAGCAACAGTTCTGCAGTATAACTTGGGTTCACTATAGTGTTGTATTCATTGGGATTATCTGGTATGCTTGCAATGTTAGTCTGCCACATGGTAACACGAACACTATTTGGATTTGCATATCCATCCGGATCTATTTGCTGACCTATTATTTGCCACAAATAATCTTGCCCCAGTGAGGATTGTGGATAAAATGTTATAGATACATTTGTTCCTGATTCTATTATGGGGTTGTTGACAGTAATAGAATTTCCAATGATTGAAACTACATAAGTGCCAGCTGAAAATGCATTTGCAATTACAATTTGGCCTATTTGTATGTCTGTTGATGAATTTACTAGAAAAGTATAACTTCCAACTGACAGTGATGGCGATACTGTTTGTATGATAGCCGTTTGTCCACTGGGATTTGTGCCTAAAATGCTGATATAATCTCTGTTAATTGAACCGGTAATTTGATTGAAGGATTTACTATAGTTGTTGAAATAAAATTGATTTTGTCCGGCACTTTCAAAAATGTATCTAAAAGATCTAGCCTGCGCAACCCAAGCAGAACCATTCCAAGATACCAACAATAACCAAGAATTATCTTTATTGGTATTTGATTTATCACCAGCATATGTCATACTGAATGTGGTGGCCGAATTTATATTTGATGAAGATATAACTATCCAGTAATCTAAAGTCCCTTGACTGTTGGCAACGCCCTGTTGATCATAACGAATACCAAAAGTTGTTTTCAGTGACATAGCATTAGCGATGGCAGTCGTACTACTTTGGGTTAGCGTTGTGTTAAATGCCGGGATGATCTGTACAGGTATATCATTGGTTTTAACAGGTACACTCAATGTAACAGCACCTGGACCTGCATTTGTTCCAGATGTAATTCCATTTGTAGATCCTGTTAAATTTGCTCCTGTTCCATCACCAACAATTCCCACCACACTGGCAAATATACCACTGGAAAATTGTATTATACAACCTTTTGTTATATATTGTAAAAAACTATTAACGGGAGCAAAAGTTCCTATTTGTATAGATGAGGAGCCCACGTAGAATGCACCTGTACATGTCTTGGTAGAACTGGTAATTGTTTTCCAGGTGTATCCGCTTGGTACAGTGATTTTAGGATAATAGTAATAATAAAATTGTTCTAATTCGACACTTTCGAGGGCATCACCAAAACTACCATTGATCATGGGCTGGATTTGCGTATTCACAGTGACGCTGTAATTAATGCCAGGGGTATTTAAGATAATATTTGTTGATAGGTCATTTTCGCTGTAAAATATTCCATCTGTGCAAACAACATTGAGGTTGTTGTAATTTCCAGTTGGGTCATTGATTGATAGATATCTGCTTTGACCGCTGTAAAATCTATTAACAGCCTTGACTTTTAGAATAGCGGCTTCGGCCAACGGCAATAAATTATAGTCCTCGCCATTTACCATTCTATCTTGTGTATAAAATACTTGTGGAGCGGCTAGTGCAATTTGTTCATTAGTTTCACCACTTTGAGCATTGGTCACTGTATATTGTAAATTGGTGGTAAATGCCACGTTCCAAAAATTATTGAGATTGTCAGCATATGAAAATCCAAATACCTGGTTTTGTATATCTTGTGGTGTAATTTGATAAGTTAGGTTGTTACTTATTCTGTACCAGACTCTTACAATACCAACAGGTACATTACCAAATGTTCCATCAGCAAATCGAATGCTTATTTGGTCATTGCCAGATACATTCCTACTGATCACGCTGTATATATTTCTTACATTGTTTGCAAGACTATTGTAAATTATATTGTTGCCATTAACAGAGGGTACCTGAGTCCACTGGGATTGTACCAATCCATTGCTGTCGATCAATTGCACCCAAACATCTGTTTGGTTCACATTGTCTGCATTAATATCTATGATTCTATTGGGAATTGGATCGTTACATGCATAATCTTGATATTGCATCGTTCCCTGTTTAAAATATAGGAAAAATCCAGTATTTGTACTGGAAAATCCATTACCGTCATTTTGATAGACAATATTCCAACTGTTTAATGGATCTGGGGCAATTTCATAAAAGGAGCCTGCATTGAAAATATTTTGTGTTGTTCCTGAATTAAAATTTATATTGACCAGTTCGCAATTCAACGAATTTCCCGCTGCTGTTGCAGTGAATGGAATCACACTAGTTGGTATGCTGGTGTTGTTCATTTCATATATTTGTGTAGGTATTCCATTAACAGTTCCTTGATGTGTGGGATTACCAAAAGTATTAGTTGAATTAAAAGTAGCAGATAACACCAAAATAAACTGTTCATACCAATTTGGATTGTTAAGATCATTCCAAGTTATTTGAATATTTTGTAAATTATTGCCATCAGGATCAATGACAGGTTGGTCAGTGATAACGCTGGTAATTTGTATAAGACCACTTGCTGGTATACTGCGTTGAGGTTGGTATCCCAACATCCTGGCAAGTTTGAAAATACTATCACGTCTGGTGGCAGTTTCAATAAAATTCTCTCGGGTATTGAGATCCATGCGAAATGCAAGGCTTTGACCCAAATAGGCTAATAGATCAATTAACGCGACAAATTCACTGCTCTCTATCCAGTCAGTGAAAGATTCTGGATAATTAAGCCTGATATAATTAATCATGGCAGTTCTTATGGTTGAGAAATCATATGAACTGAAATTGATCTGTGTGTATGCTGTATAGATAACCTGCCAATCTTGTGCGGCGAATAGTTGACTCTGTCTAACTTGTTGTGTCGTGGCCATTGATACTCATTCCTTTACGCCATTGCGGCACTTCTAGCATCAAAGTTAACCTGAAAAGTTCCATATGCCTGCCACGGAACGTAATATAGGCTCATTTGAATACTTAATCCATTATCCTGCTGAACAACATTGATTGATTGCAATTGCACCCTTGGATCTTGGGCTACAACCTGTTCCGCTTGTGAAACGATCAAATCTCTGACTTCATCGATGGGTTCAAAAAGATAATTCCATCCGCCAAAGCCATATCCAGGCATCATCAGCCGTTCATTTGGACGGGTATTGAAGGTGTTTAGCAAATCTTGATTCACTATCTGTATATCTGCTAATTGCCGACTACCAACGGAATTTACAGTACTATAACCGACAAACAAATTTTTACTAGTAAGAGATGCCATATCGGTATTTATAACAGAAAAATAAGGTATTTTTTGTGTCTTTTGAACTATGTTTTTTTGTAAATCATCGCACAAATGTAACATTTTGTGAAAAATGAGGATGGATAAATATACTTATGGCACAGGTGTGGATACTTTCTAGAAAAACAGTTGATGAATATGAAAACAAGCGACTGTTAGAATCATTCACAAATCAAGATATTACCTGCAAATTAATACACCCTGATAGTCTAGATTTAATTGTGAACAAAAAAGATCTGGCAGATGTTTGGTTAGACGGAAAACGTGTTGATATGCCCCACGCAATTCTTGCAAGAACTGGTAGCGGTTCAAATTATTTCTGTCTTGCTGCCATGAGACAACTAGAAAATTTAGGAATTCCTGTAATAAACAACAGTGCTAGTATAGACAGAGTTAAAGATAAGTTGGAAACTAGCCAAATATTGGCAAAACATGGAATAGCCATTCCCAAGACCATGCTTGTGAGATGGCCCATCAATGAGAATTTGGTAAGCAGCGAAATTGGGTTTCCATGCGTTGTAAAGGTGATTACTGGCAGTCATGGTAAAGGTGTATATCTTTGTAAAGATCAAGCAAGTTTTGCAGAATTGATGGAATTGATCAACAGTTTGGCTACAAACAAAAGTCTTATTATTCAAGAATATATTGGGTATAAAGTAGGAACCGATTTACGGGTTTGGGTAGTTGGTGGCAAAGTAATTGGAGCTATGCAACGTTCTTCTAAGAATGATTTCCGAGCGAATATATCCAATGGCGGCACAGGTGCTGCCTATGAATTAACACCAGAAATTGAATTTATCAGCAGAGAAACTGCCAGAATACTTGATTTAGACATTGCTGGCATCGATTTGTTGTTCGACACTGATGGGTTTAAAGTTTGTGAAGCCAATAGTGCGCCAGGGTTTTTAGGATTTGAAACCTATTGCAGTGAAGACATGGCCAAATCAGTTGTGGACTATATCAAATTTAGAATTTCATAGTTTCACCGGCTTGGTGGCAGTGGAGTAATTTGCCCTGTTAATGAATTCAATTGACTGCCAACAGTAAGAGTGGATGTTTGAGCCTGTGTATTTGATTGTGAAGATACAACGATATCTAGGAATGGAGCACTCATAAACTTTGTTGCTTCAGCCAAGCGTCGTTGTATAAGTTGTGGAACTACTTGATTGTTGCCATTGAGAGTCCATGCCATCCATTCATTTGGTACCTTTTGCATGTTTCCTGCTACTAAATCCTTGATTACAGGAGCATTTGTAAAGTTGGTTTGTCCGATATTAAATGCCAATGAGCACAGCATGTCATATTGTGTTTGTGTAACAGCAACATTCACAACAGGTCGCATCCAATTTTGAACAGCGTCCATGTCCTGTTGAAACAGTTGGAAAATCAATTGCTGATCCAGAGGTGTTGACAAACTATATTGGGTGCCATTTATGGCAACTTGTCCAGAACTTATTTCAACAGGGGTAAGATTGTGACCATATCCTATCTGAGACACAGGCGGCAATCCAACAACGATTGGTATATAACTTCCATTTTCAAACCCAATCATAAATTGAGCACCTGCATCACTTAATTGCAGACTTGCTGTTGATTGCACTGCTGCATTACTTGTTCCGTTATATGCATATACTGGTTGATTTTGTATATTATATCCTGCACCTGTATATGCACCTGTTGGCATATCTACAAGTGGTGAACCTACTAAGTTTAATGGTCTATCACTGTTGGGAACCACTTCGCCATCACGAAGATTGGTGTTGGTGTTGTATTGAGTTGCATTTTGAATTCCATATGTATTTCTGCCACCATGATCATCATATGGTTCGTGATAGGGTAAATGATAAACTATAGTATCTGTGAGAACCGGTACTACGTTCCCAAGTGTATCAAGTATGCCATCTTGTTGATTTAGGTCATTGGGTCCTTGGGCAGAAACAGCAACCTCAGCAAGCGGTGGCTGAGTTCCGTTGATATCAACACGAGGACCAAATAGATTAATTTCTCCTGCGGCACTCAATCCATAATCTTGACCAGTACTAACATGTAAATATCCACCTGCAGCTTGGTTATAATTTGTACCTGCAGTATCAAATCTTGCACCGCCCGCATAGGTATGCATATCCTTGCCACTGGTCATGAATAGATATTCATTGCTTAGAAGATGCATGCTGTTGACACTTTGAATTCGTATGAAACCATTTTTCACATTTGGATTGCATGTTGGAATTCCACAAGTTGGTCGTTGTGCACAACCAGTGCCAGGAACAGTATTGCTAATACCACCGCCTGCTTGTCCTGGAATTGGGGTACTGCCTCCTGTTCCTAATAAATCAGGACGATTCATATATAGATTGGCTTCTCGAACTGGACGTTGTGCTGGAATGCCATGTCTAACATTAATTGTTTCTTTGATCAGATTCGCCGCACCTTGAAGGTCTTGGCTTTGAATAAAATTGGTTATACCTTGTCCCATTAGCCATGATACTGCTGAAGGCAAATTATATTGAACACTGGTTAGTGCCGCCTGTTGATATGGTCCTAATAAATCCCAGGCACCACGTAATTTCGCGCGTACTCCTGCCATATAAATGGGAACATCAATCTTTAGCAGGGCTTTTGCTTGTTCTAAGGTCATAGTGGCACAGCCAGGCTGTGGTGTTTTACTGTTCACTGGAACACGACCAGCGGTACCAGTGTCAATATAACCTTGAGCAAATTCAACATCTTTTATTTGATGTCCATAGCCGATACTGACATGAGCAGATTGTTTGTCCCAGTAGGCTTGTAATTTGACACCTTCTTCTTGAGCCAGGAAATTGGCTGCCACATCTGTGGCATCAACACCAGGACCTGGAGCAGCACCTGTTTGTGTTGCCACAGTACCAGATGGTGCCACTGTTCCTGTGTTTTTGTCTGTTGGTGCAGGAGGTAGTGGTGCAGGTTGTGTATCAGTTGCAGCCGTCCCACCTAACGTATCTGTGGACAAATTGCTGGAACTAATGGCTGCTGAACCACTTTGTGGCTGTGTTTGTGTTGAACTCACTGGTGCTGCACCTGTTGAACCAGTTTGCTGAGGCGTAGAGCCATCAGGATTGGCTGGCTTCAGGAGAGCCTGTACATCATTTGTCAGTACATTGTAATCTCTGGGATTTATATTATCGCTGGTAGGATAATTACTCAATGCAATAGTTTGATCACCCTTGACTGTTGCAAAAGTTTTAATAGTTGCAGAACTATCTGTGTTGTATGGTAATATCCAGACATAATTTGAAGCATTCAACACACTGCGAATTTGGGTAATATTTTGTAAAAGTCCTGCTTGATTTGTTATATCTGTTTGCTCATCACCCACACTTATCACACCATTGACGATTCCACTGCTGCTAGTTGCATTGTCCTGAACGACTAATAGGGCATTGCTGCTATCTGCACCAGGAGATGCCAAACTGGTTGAACCTGGAATTCTCTGAGAGATTGCTGCTGCTGTACCACCCCCTATTATTGCTGCAGGACCTACTTGAGGTGGCTCAGGCTGTGGCACATTTGCTCCTGGATTTACTATCGGAGTTTTGGCAGTTGTGCCGCGTGCTTTCATATAAATATTTTGCCCAGCTTCTATATTGACATCTTGGTCAGCACGAAAGTTAAGACTGCCTTGACTTCGTAAACTTATATCACCATATGCATAAATGTCGATTTTACCACCTGCATCCATGCTGATCCAGTTTTTACCATCAACTGAGTTCATGTATATACAGCCAGTTGTATCATTCAATAGAAGTTGTACACCATTTGCTGTGCGAAGTCTTATATATGTATTATTGGGATCTTCATCAAATACAAATTGACTTCCACCTGGAGTGAGAATACCGCTCACACTATTTGGTGGATCAGTTCGTCTGGCACCCGCACTGCTAACTCCTCTGATAATATCCTTGTCCAACCCCTGCTGAACAAGTTGTGCAGCAAGCGGGTAAAGAGGTCGTGCTGGCGGTAGTCCATTTTGTTGTGAGATTTTTTTGTTGTATTCTGCTGTGGGCAAAGTAGCCTGAGAATCATTTCCAGGTAAGCCAGGAATCATTTGATTCATGTTTTGCTGAAATAAAAATCCCAGATACACTCCTCTTGCAGGGTCTCCATTTATAAACCCCACAACTACTTCATTGTTTATATCAGGGGGAACAAACCAGAATCCATAACTTTTTTGTGTGCTAGTTACAGAGTTGTCATTTTTATTGTCAATGACATTTGTTGCACCTGCAAATGGCGAAACATACGCTACTGTGTACCAGGTTTGTTGATCATTGGGATTTGCAGATAGTTCTGGTATCCAAACTTTTAATCTGCCCATATAAAGAGCATCTGAGGTGTCTTTGACAAACCCAGTGTACAGTTTATCTTGTAAAGTTGCCCGTCCTGCCGGTTGTAATTCAAACTCTTTGGGACTTTCTAGATTTCTTGACCAGTTAACCATGGCAATATTTAGGTTAAATTACACTGGCACAATTCCCGCATATAAAAGATTCTCTGCAGCTTTTTGACTGGCAGATTCACTTATTGTTGAATTGTTTGTCTTTGGTGTGGTTTTAGCAGCAGTGGAAGAATTTGCACTTGGCGAAGAAATATTGGGTGCATTAGTCAATGGATCTCTGATAGATTCTAACTCTTGTGTGAACAATCCATTTTTAAAAATACTTTTACATTTTCTTACTTTGTAAAACCCATTCCACATAACTGTATGATCATTAAATATCATCAATCCGGAATTTTCATCATAAGTTGTTCCAGTTCTCATTGTAAATACATATCCAACATCTCCACCAAACACCCACACTGATTGATCTCTGCCTGCTGGAATACTTTGGTTACCATCCCCAATGGCAGCTCGCTCATCTAAATTGCCGAATCCAATCCAATAAGGGTCTCCGCGTATTTCTAGTTTTTGACTGGCTAAGCCTTCTCCTGATTGCTGATTGAGTATGCTTGCCACTAAACTTCTTGATACCTGGATGTTATTTACGCCAGCATTGGAATTGGTATTTGTTGGAGAACCGTCTACACCACCTGCCACATTTTGTGTAATAGGTGTCAAATCTGCTCTGCCGCTTATTGCCCAGGGATCAGGTGCAAAAACACTGGTACCAACATCTTCTAAATATGCATCTCTTCGCAAACTCAGCAATGGTGGAACTGGGTTATTTGTTTTATTCGTCACATTTTTTTCTTTTAATGCATTCTGAGCTGCTTGTACAGAAATATCATTTGGCGATACAGGTGATTGTCCACCAGCAGGGATTGCATTGTTGTTATTTACAGCAGCCGAAATATCACGTTTTGTTTGTGATGGTGAACCACTTATACTGACATCTGTTTGTAGGCTGGCATTTGCTGCTGGTGTGGATGCAACTGTACTGGGTTTTGTAGGATTTAAATTATTTTCTTGTGCAACCCCAACACTGCTAGGATCTAGTTGTGGACCAACACGAAAATTGCCAATTGTATTATACCCCAATTGATTTATAATTCCTGTTTGCTGGTGATAATGTAGTGTAAGTTGAAATTTGTTGATGTCTAAATTTTTTCCAGTGTAACTCCAAAAATAGTGTTTAACATAATTTCCTGAAGAAATTAAGGCTGCTTTTCTATTTTCTTGATTTGCAGGCTGTTTTGTTTTAACAGCATTCTGCAAGTTACCAACGGCAGTAGTTGTGGGATATGGTATCAATGTATAAACCACTGTTCTGATATAATCATTAATTTTTGTATCAAATGGTCCACTTATATAAGACCATCCATGGATTACAATTAAATTGGTCATGCCATTTACATCCATAGATGCAGAATTTTTAGAAGGACTTGGTACTACTCCGTTTCCAATAACGAAATTTTGACCATCTTTTGTACTGCTTATTACGAAATTTAAAATCGTTGTAAGATCTTGCCCACGACCAAGTTGAAAACTCGGCACGCCATTTCTGCCTATTTTCATTGAATTTTGAGATTGACTTGTTGTTGAACTTTTATCAAATGCCCAATTGTTGGCAAATGGGGCTTGAAATTTATAGGTTATTCGTGGCTTTTTATCTTCATATAAACTTGCATTTTGGTCAGTGAAGATTTGCGCAAGTTTGTTTAAAAATTCCCCAATATTCGATGCTTCAATATTTTGACTGCTGGGCAGGCACATTACATGGTCAGCCTGTGTATATGCATTATTGGGCAAAAATTCAAGCTTGTAGGTGGTTCCAGACTCTGTGGTTGTTCCGTCCAGTTTGTTAAGAGTTACAGACCAACATTTGTAAATGTTGTCAAGGGAAGAGTTTACGGTGCCATCTTCATTATATCCTTGAAACCACAACTCTATAAAATAACAATGACAAGTTAGATAATTGTGTATACCAATTCCCTGTGATGCAACAAATAAATTGTCGGGAAGTGTCACACCGTATGGTTCAACAATTGTCATTTCAAAAGTTTTTTCAACTGTTTGCGGGGTTTTTGGACTGGCAGGTAAAAGGGTATCTATGCTGAGATCAACAATATTATATTGAGCAGTGCGACCGCTTTCGGCTATTATAATTCTATTAACGCCATTACGAAATTGAGCAGATGTACCGCCAATAATTAATTTATTACTGTCTTCTTCGGTACACATACTCCATCTAATGTGATAGGTGTAGTTTGCACTGGAATCTAAGATATTGGGTTGGAAATTAAATTGTGGAGGGACATATTGGTTGATAGCACTAGATTGTGGCGTTTTGGGTTGTGCAGCAGGTGCTGAACTGCGTTGTTTTGGTGCGGCTCCCATGATTAATATCCATTTACAGGTAAGTTTGATTTTTGAGGCAGATATATATTGATGCCTGCTATTAAGTCATAGACTGGATCTTGTATTACATCTGGATTTCTCAGAGAAAATACCCACCAATAACCAGTTGTTCCGTATAAATCAAAACTTAGTAAATCCGGTCTGTGTTCGTAATTCTTACTTACAGTATATAATGTATCATAGGCATTGGGTGGTATTGTAACACTGGAGTCCCAAAAATCAAGATATGGCAGATGGTTATATATCTGATTTGTAGATGTATATGGACTTGTTGAATTATATGCTGCTTGTTGAGTCATACCCATGTTCCTTGTGATAATAATGCACCAGTTCTAAACTGTTGAAGATCAAATGCTCGTAGTCTTTGTGGAGTATTTTGAACAGTTAATTGTACGCTTATTGAAAATAATGCTGGCAACCATGCATACCCACCTTGATCCCCGCTGAAAGAAGCCGTTAATTGGCTGTTATTGATTGATTCAAATGTTGCAGGCGAGATTACTTGGGATGAATTTACACTTGTGGGTACGGCAACATAATCAACATCTTTTGGAAGAGTAACAGTAAATTGTGTTACTATTACAGGTAATGCATTAAACATATATTGTCCATATGCATCAAATAATAAAACTGGAGGTGGTGTTCCAGCGTTGGGATCATTTTGACCAAAATACATTTTACTAACAGTTCTTAAAAAGTGAATACAGGCAAGTGAATACAATCCTTCTGTTTGGTTCTGAACAGTAAAATCTCCCTCAACTGTAAGTTTAAGAGCAGGAGTTTTCGAATAAGAATAAAAATCTTGGTTGGTATGCACAGTTTCAAAATTTGTATAGTTAACATCCTGACTATAGGTAATAGTTGGTTGATATGGAAATACTATACCTTTTGTTAATACCAGTGGTGAAAGCAATCCACCTAATGCACCGTAAATTTGTTCAACTGCTGCAGGTTTTGGTCTTAATCTAACTCTTCTACCAGCAGTATCAGCAAGGTTTTCCGTTGCCGCTGGAGGGTTAGGTATGGCTGTTGGGGGGTTTGCATTGGCTTGTTCTAGACCAGCGTTTAAACTTTGTGAATATTGATTGCCAGCAGACACAGAGTTGTTAGTAGCAGGAGCGTTACCAGCCGCCGAATTGCCACTAGTATTCGCCGTTTGATTTCCGCCAGCAGGTATAGGCTGTTGCATCTGTTCTGGGGATGGGGTTACCACCATAGTAGCTACATTAGAACCAGACATTTTTATCTCTTTTCAGTATTATTAACTATTTATTGTGAATATTAACCCTTTGATCTAGTGTTTCTTTTTTGACTGTTAATTTATAAATTGTTACAATTGTTAAATAAATTACATTTTTCAAGGAAATATATGTCTATACAATCTCCTCAACCTAAAATAAAATATCTTACCAATAAAGATTTAATGGAGGAAATTCATCGTAGCAAATTATCATTTTGCTCATATATTGATGAAAAATACAGCAGATATGATTTTATTGTTTCTGATATCAATCAAATTACACCAGAAAGAATAGACGCTGAGAGAGCAAAAAAACTTGCTGATATGCAGGCAGCAGAAAAAAAAGCATCGTCTATTCGTAATAATAAAGAATTTAAAAGCAAACTTACATTGGATGATGTTCCAGTGGACAGTATTGTTGTGAGGGTAATGACCTTTGACCATATTCCTCTAAATCCAGAAAAAGAAGGCAAAGCCAAAACAGTAAAAGATTTGCATGCTAGATGTAACTTTCCGCCTTTCCAACATTTTGTCATTAAAGATGATCAACAAGTTTGTGTGTTGAAAAGTCACTGGCAGGGTGGATTGGAAAATGGTCATTTTTGCAAAGACCATGGAAAAATGACCAATAACCTAGCATTGATGTTTATGAAACTGGTGGATAGATATGGACACCGAGGCAACTGGCGCGGATATTGTGTTGACACAGAAACTGAAGCATTGACTCAGAGAGGTTGGTTGAATTATCAACAATTGACTACAGATGATATTATACTGTCATATGATATAGAAGACGGTAATTTGAAATGGTCTAAAATTAAATCAATTTTCAAAGATCATTATCAAGGAAATATGTTTCGGATGACTGTGACAGGTCTTGATGCCCTTGTCACGCCTGGGCATAAATTTGTAACACAAGATGGTTTAAAGAAAATTGAATATCTTATTGAAAAAGATAGACTAATACTTATGGGTAACTCTGTAAAAGATAATAATTTTCAAAAATACTCTGATGAATTAGTTGAATTGATAGGCTGGGTAATAACCGAAGGTAATTTTTATACCAGAAAAGACGGAACATCATATCAGCGTGTAACTATCTATCAAAATGAAGGAGAACATGCAAATCGCATCAGGTTCTGTTTGAATGCATTGAATATGTCTTTTAGTGAATGTATTAGAAAACGAACAAAAAACTATCAAATAGCATTTACATTATCCAAGGATGCTTCGCAAAAAATCATTTCTGTAATTAATCAAAAAAACTTGACCATGGATATAATTCTATCATTGACACACCACCAACGAGAATTATTAATTCAAACTATGGTTTCTGCTGATGGTTGGATGCGAGGAAACAAATTTAGTTATTGTCAAAAAAATAAAGAGCACATGGATATTTTTTTGGCTCTCTGTACGATATCTGGATATCGAGTTTCCTATAAAAAAAGAGAAATAATAACAAAAGTTAATAAATTAACATCCCACATCTATGAGGCAAATGTTTTTTCAAGACAAAAGCATTCAGTTGTAGAAAACATTAACTTTCATGGGGCAAAAAGAACTGGCAAAGAAAGTGGTACGATAGGAAAAGGTAAGATCTATCATCCAAATGAACCAACAGTTCCTTATGATGATACGGTTTGGTGTCCTCAGACAGAATATGGAACATTTGTTGCCAGACGAAACGGGAATATATACCTAACAGGTAACACATATCTAGAAGAAATGAAAAGTCAAGCACTGCTTCAGTTGAGTTTGGTAGGACTTCAGTTTGATGAAAGCAGAAGTGATACTCCTAACCCTTTCGCATATTATACCCAAACCATAACAAACAGTTTTATGCGAATTTTAAATCTGGAAAAAAAGAATCAATCTATACGAGATGACATGCTGATTATGGCAGGTTCCAATCCCAGTTATACACGCATGGTTGAAAATGAAATAGCACAGAAAAAAGATATCTAGGCATTTTTATACCAAATAGAATTCCCAGCATCATAAAATCTATCATAATCTAAACTTTCTGCCTTTTCAAATTCGCTTAATTCATCGTTGATATGCGATATTTTGTGTTTTTGAAAAGGCAATTCTGTCATAGTACAAAACCTTTTACATATTATTTAATAATCACGAGTAAAAAGCATATTTAAATTTGCTCTCTTGAGTTCTCAACAATAGACTAACAATATGACTTTAGTTCCAGGATTAAATATGGCATCTACCCCAGACTTCTCGCATGTTGCGGTTTTTACAGATTTACATTATGGACTGCGAAATAACAGCAAGGATCACAATGAATCCTGCGAACGGTTTATCAGATGGTTTATTGAACAGAGTAAATCCAGAAATATAAAGACTTGCATATTTGGCGGCGACTTTCATCATGTTAGAAGTGCGATTAATATCACAACACTAAATTATTCTGTAAATGGTCTCAGACTGTTGAACGAATACTTCGACAATGTGATTTTTATTTTAGGCAATCATGACTTGTTCTATCGTGATAAACTTGAACTGCACAGTTTGCCATATATCACACAGTTTCCCAAAATTACACTTATTAATAGCATGCAAGAAATAGATCAGGTTGCATTTGTGCCATGGTTGGTCAGTGATGACTGGAAAAATGTGCCAAAATTGCAGGCACCATATATGTTTGGACATTTTGAATTGCCTCGCTTCAAGATGAATGCCATGGTTGATATGCCTGACCATGGATTACTAAATGCCACGCATTTCACCAACCAGCAGCAGGTTTTTTCTGGACATTTTCACAAGAGACAGCACACAGGTAAAATATGGTACATTGGCAATGCTTTTCCGCATAATTATGCAGATGCCTGGGATGATGAACGAGGCATGATGTTCTGGAAGCCTGGCGAAACACCAGAATTTGTTGCTTTTCCTGAGGCACCTCGATACAGAACGCTGGGATTGAGTCAAGTAGTGGAAAATCCAGCAAAATATATTGATAATAAAACTTTTGCCAAAATTACTATTGATTTAGAGGCAGAATATGAAGATATAAACTTCATTCGTGAGCTGCTGGAAAACGATCTTTCTGCCAGAGAAGTTCAACTGATAAATGCCAAAGTTGCTGAACAGGATGAATTATCCGAAGATGAAATCAACTTTGAAAGTGTAGATACAATTGTAATTTCACATCTACAGAGTATTGAATCAACGGTGATAGACAAAAACGAGCTTGTCAAAATCTATCAGGAAATTTAAAAAATGCTAAATTTAAAAACAATAACTATGAGAAACTTTCTCAGTATTGGCAATGTTACACAAACGGTTGAGTTGGATAAGAATGGACTTACACTGGTTCTGGGTGAAAACCTAGATTTGGGTGGCAATGGTTCTCGTAACGGAGTAGGCAAGTCAAGTTTGTTGCAAGCCATTTCCTATGGTCTTTATGGGCAAAGCCTGACTAATATTAAAGTTAATAATCTCATCAATCATATCAACCAAAAAAATATGATGGTGTCTATCGAGTTTGAAAAAGATGGACACAATTATAAAATTGAACGAGGCAGAAAGCCTAATTTTTTCCGATATATTATAGATAATACCAGTGTAGATGAATCCACTGATGAAGCACAGGGCGAAAATAAGGAAACACAAAAGGCTATTGATCAACTACTTGGTATGAGCCATGGACTGTTTAAACACATAGTGGCATTGAACACTTATACAGACCCATTTCTATCTCTGGGTTCTCCCAAACAGCGTGAAATTATTGAGGAACTACTCGGAATTACACAGCTAAGTCAGAAAGCAGAAAATTTAAGCAAACTGATCAAAACAACTAAAACCGAAATAGAACAAGAAGAATTCCGTATCAGAACTCTCAAACAAAGCAATGAACGCATTAGTTCTCATATTGCTGAGGTTGAAAGAAAGGCAAAACTGTGGGAAGAAAAACATAAAAATACCATCAATCAATTGGGTGAAGCAATTGCCAATCTTGAAACACTTGATATTGAGGCTGAAATGCAGGCTCACAGAGATTTAGAACTGTGGAAGCAACTAACTCAGACAAAAATCCAATTAACACGCGATGTTACATTGAAATCCAAACATTTACAACAGGCGGCTGCTCAGTTGAAAAATGCTCTAGCCAGTTATGATAGTGCTGTAAATCATGAATGTCCCATGTGTGGGCAAAATATGCATGATGAAAAATCAACACAAATTAAATCTGAACTTGAAGCAAAACTATTAGAACTTGATACACAGGTTCAGACAGAACAGGCTGAAGTTGACGCCAGCAATACTCAGTTGGATGAAGTTTCTACAAAATTGTCAGCAACAGAAAAACCACTTACAGTTTATGCCAACTTAGAAGAAGCATATAATCACAGAAACACTCTTGACCAACTTATGAAAGAGTTAGAAAGAGAGTTGGAAAGTGTAAATCCATATGCAGACCAAACACAAAGTCTAAATGACACACTACAAGAAGTCAGTTATGACGCTCTGAATAATTTGGTAAGAAACCGAGATCATCAAGAGTTTCTTCTCAAACTATTAACCAACAAAGATAGTTTTATCAGAAAGCGTATTATTGATCAGAATCTTGCCTATCTCAATTTGCGTTTAAGTGAATATCTGGACAAACTTGGTCTGCCACATCAGGTGAAATTTATCAATGATTTGAGTGTGGAAATCAGCTTACTTGGCAATGATTTAGACTGGGACGGGCTTAGCAGAGGAGAGCGAACACGTTTAATTTTGGCGTTAAGTTGGGCATTCCGTGACATCTTTGAGAATGCCAACCATGCATTGAATTTGATATTTGTTGATGAACTATTAGACAGTGGCATGGATTCACAGGGCTTGGAAGGCTCAGTTGGTGTATTAAAAAAGATGGAACGAGAAAGAAACAAAAATATCTTTGTAATCAGCCACCGTGATGAACTAATTTCAAGAGTCAGTGCCGTTCTTACAGTTATCAAAGAAAACAGTTTTTCATCATTCAGTTGGGATTATTCTCCAGCAGTTTAATCTTTGAGATCGGTGAATCTTAGACTTTACAGGCGTTTTCTGCCTCCTGGTAGGTTTGTTTATATATTCGGTGTTTGGCTTGTTGTTCTTCTCTCGACTCATCAGGGGGTATAAACTTAACACCGTTTATATTTTTATTAAAATATTTTCTGGTGACACCATCCTGCAGATATGCTCTTAACACATCTTCTGATACATGTGCAACAATTTCGGCGTAATGCAAGGAGGCTTTTGTTTTGTGTAAAGATTCAATACGGAAAATATAATTTTCTTTACCTTTTACATTTATAGATTCATTCAAGTGTGTTGATGAGCTGGTATATGATTTCCAATCAGATTGAGAACGCACATGCCTTCTATTTTTCCTGCCCTTGACTACTTGTCTTTTTAATTTTGTAAATTGTTTTTTTCCGATATATTCGCGTCCGGTGTCTAACTCTACAATACGGTAAATGAATCCAAACCATTCATCAGGGTTAAATTCAAAACTGCATTGCCAGTGACCTATATCCATAAAACGCTCCAATATTTCTCACAATATTTATTGTGGCAATTTTATCATCGACCATTCTGAATATTATTTGTTGTCGTTCAACTCTGTGTATGACTTTTTCGTCACCTAAAATATGGTCTTGACAGATTCCTGGCACTGTAATATAATTAGGTTATTATGAGACAATATGTGAAAAAACAAACATTTCGTCAGAACACTCCTGAAAAAATCAGGATTGTGCATCCGCGTTCATTTTATCTGGACATGAGTGATAAACTTGGCAGAGATTTATCTTATTTTGTTGGACAAGAATTGTTTTATTATAATACTCTTGTCAATCAATTGCTGCCCAAGTTGAAGGCATATCCTCGTGATGTGTTGGCTTTTCGTGACAGAGATAGAGTGTTATGGGATAGCTGTGCTGAACATTCTATTGACCCACACAAATTGGTATCGCATCCGTTTGATACTTGGCCAAAGCATTTACAGCACATGCATAAAATGATTTATGACGCATCTGGTCAAATCAAATTTAATACCATGCAATTGACTATCTGTGCAATTGCTGCTACTCCTGCAAGATTGCCTGCATCAGTTCGCAAGAATATGGCGTCAGCAGTGATGAATTACATGGTTGGTCAGGCAGATGTTCTTATTGGTGCGATGAAGGTAGATGAAATGATTGCTGCTGGCAAGATGTCTGAAGGTGCAGACATTATGCGAGTACCTTTGCAAGTTTTACAAACGCACACAGTAGATTCTAAACGACACTTGCAGATTCCAAGAAATCTTGTAAAAATTACCTATGATTCCGACCAAGATGTCAGTAATATCATTGTGCCATATAGCAAGCAGCCAATACCAATTCAAAATTATGATTTAAGGGAATCTAATTTTAGACTCATGGTTTTGCGAGCACCACATCCAACATCTGTTAATCAAAAATGGCAGATTGAATTCAGAGATGGTAATGGACTGTATCAGTTGAATATGACAGATTATATGGAGCGTAAAAAGCATAAAAGGTAGATTTCTCTGCCTTTTATAATTTTCCACCCTTTTTATTTGGGTCCATGGCTTCATAGTGTTTTTCAATAACTTTTGCAAGCATGCTTCTTTGCTGACTGCTAAGCATGTGTGCTTCATTGAAACTTAGGCCACCCTGCATGTAAAAACTCAGTATGGCAAGTTCATGGGTAATCGCTTGACGATTTTTATCCATGATTGCCAGCATTTCACTGATTAATTCTGGATCGCCCTTTAAGAGCGCCGCCCGAAAAAACTTGCTGGATCAAACGTCAGTGCGTCCTCCCATTGGTGGCTGCAGTGTGTGCATTGTATATTCAATGTTTTTATTACGCCAATTTTGTTGATTTTGTCCACAGCCTGTATAACCAAATCAGCCTGTGCTTTGCTTATACCCATGAGCCATTCGTTAATATGTTCGCGGTTGGTAACAGTTTGATTTTGTTTTACTAAAACAATTTTTTCAATACTTTTACTAACTAACGAAAATGTTAAACGGCTAAGTCTTTCAACACCTTCGGCTAACAGTTTGGCTTTATCTATTTCATCAATTTTATCACCTTGGTCATTGATTAGTCTAAATGCTTTTTCTTCCTCAAATTCTCTGCGAAGAAATATTTGTCGCATTTCAAAGTCATAGGGTGTCACATGCACAATTAGTTCATCACCAAATTTAATTGTTAGGTCATTTTCATCAATATATGTCATAAGATCTAACAAGTTTTGACAGTTCAACTCAAATGTATTTTCTGCTTGACAATTTGGACAGGTTTTTTCGATGTCCACTTTGCCATTATTACTGGCTGATTTAATAGCAACAAACAGTGCTTCTAAATCTGGTAGCATAAACTTTTTGGGATTTTTAATTCCAGGTGCACAGTCCTTGATCACACTTTCCAATGCTTGTCCATTTAACATGGCATCAGGTGTGTTTAACATAATGTCATTGAGAGCACTGAGTGGATAAATTGCCAACTGATTTCCATCAATTGTTTCCACATCATCAGGTGTATACCAACGACCTTTTGTAGGTAAATTAAGATAAAGTGCAGGTTGTCGAAAGAATTGCTGCAGTGGATTTTGACTCATTTTTACCTCTATAAATAGATTGCTAGATATTTATCGCTATAAAAGCGGGTGCTAATTTAATGAGTGAACAAAAACCATGACAACCCAACAAATAGAATTCAGTGAGTTAGGTAAACAGCAAGTTGCAGATTGGGCAAAAGACTCAACTTTAAAATCATTGCTCGGCTCGTCAGAGAAAAGCAATGATTTTCTCAATTTTATTGGAAAAAAATTAGCATCTGGCGACAATGCACTTTTAGATGAACTCCGAGTAATTGCAGGGGCACAAAAAGACACACAACGTAGTCAGGTAGTGTTGGGTGATGATATAAAAAACAGCAGTGAACAAACGGCTCGCAAGCTAGACTATCGTATGAAATATCTAGGACAAAGTATTCAGAATTCAATTACAGGATTAACAAGTGTAACTGATAGCAAAGGATTGTTTGGACACTTGGCCAGTTCTGCAAAATCAGTTGGCAGTCAACTAGATGAAATGGGAATAGTTGGTGGTAAATTCTTATTGGGTATGGGTGCTTTCGTAGCTGTTGTAGATTTTGCATGGCATCGTGTAACTGCTCTCAGTGAATCATTTACTTCTTTGTATTCAACTGGTCTAGTTTTTGATACAGGAATGCGAGGTATTATAGATGCCGCAAATGGTGCTGGCATGACTGTTGAAAATTTTTCAAAAATGATTACCAAATTTGGTGCAGCAGCAGCATCGGTGGGTGTAAAAAATCTCTCATCAATGACTCAGCAATTTTTAAAAAATACCAGATCTGGTGCTGAATTACAAATGACTCAGGACCAAGCCAGTGAAGCTTTTCTCAATACAGTTGAAACTATGCGTAGTACTGGCAAGTTATCAACTATGGATCGCAATGATATAATCAAGAGTGGTCAATCTCTTGTAAAAAATTACAATCAGTTAGCAGAAGCTACTGGCAGAAACAGAGAAGAGATAGCAAACAGTACACGAGCAATAATGAAGCAGTCTGATGTGAATGTTCTTGCGAGATTATTGCCTCCAGAACAACGATTAAAACTAACCAAACAAATAGCATCATATGCTGCTAATTTTGGTGAAGGTGGCAAAGAATTGGCATCATTGTCAGCACAGATTCAACTTGCAGGTGGCAGTATGGGAACACTGCAGGGAGATATGGCCTCAGTCATAAATCAAGTTCCTGGACTTTATGAAGCGTTAAATTCAACAGATGAAGAGGCACCTAAACGCGCAGCCGAAGCGTTTGGTAAAATGGATCCAGCAGCCGTTGCAAATCTTATGAATTCGTTTCCAGAGGCAGGAAAGTGGATAAATCAAATGGTTCAGGAGGGACAGCAATCTCTGGAAATTGATGAATTGCGTCGTAAACAAAAACTGGGTGAGTTAAATGCTGAAGAAAAAGCAAAATTGGAAAATGCAGATTATTTAGCAACACAGGCAAAAGTACAGAAATCCTTGGCTGAATTGCAAAACTCCATCACTAAGGTTGCTGTAAGTTTTGGCCGTGTATTAATGCCAGTGATAAGCACATTCAGCGCTGTTTTAGGGGGAATAAACTATATAATAGGAGTTTTTGCCGATGGAATTGACGCGATATCAAATATAATTTCCAGAATCATGAAAACTTTTATGGGCGAGGGGACTGCAGACACTGTTGGTGGTGGTATTGGGGGTCTTTTAACTGCAGGTGTCGTGGCTATAGTGGTGAAAAAAGTTTTGGGCTCACTGATGGGTGGTGCCGCCGGAACATTTACAAAATTATTATCCTGGGGACCCCTTGGAAGACTGACAACAAAAAAACTTCCTGATTTGCCTGGTGGAGCAGGAGCAGCAGAAAAAAATCTTGGATCTGCTGGTGCTGGCATTACAGGTGGATTAAAAACCATGGTTGGTAATATATCTTCTATGATTGGAGAAGTTTTCAAAACTCTTACAGGAATTCTCAAGGATGGTGCAGATGCTATTGGAAGTGCCATTTCTAGTCTAGGCAAGGGTATTGGCAGTGCATTGGGCAATCTTGGTAGTGGATTGGGAAAAGCTGTTGAAGGTATTGTTGGTGGATTAGGCAAAGGTGTCGGAATGGCATTGGGTGCCATACTTGAAGGCTTGGCATCAGGATTGACAGCATTTGCAAACCCTCTTATTTTGTTAGGTGCTGGTATATTTGGTGCTTCTATAACACTTATTGGGGCAGGAATTGCAGGAGCCACATGGATCATGGGAAAAGCCTTGCCTACTTTTGCAGAAGGATTGAAATCTTTTAGTGATATTGATGGTGATAATCTGGAAAAGGTTGGATTGGGTACATTAGCACTGGGTGCTGGACTTGCCGTGATGGGTGCTGGAGAGGTTGTAAATGCAATTGGTGGACTAGTAAGTGGAGTATTGGGATGGTTTCAAGAAGATCCTAAAAAGAAAATCGAGCGATTTGTTGGTTACTTTCAGATATTAGCTGATAAAAAAGATGTGATTGAGGCTGGTAGCACAGCATTCAAACTACTTGGACAAATTAACGCAGATGGTGTCACAAATATGATAAATGCATTTTCCACATTGGGAAATGGACAAGCGTTGGGAAATTCTTCCATGTTGCAAATGCTTGATGATTTGATGCCATTATTTGAAAGATTGGCTAAAAATAATACTATTATAAATCAAGCAGTAAATTCTTTAAATAGTTTCGGTAGAATTAGTCCTGCCAGTATCGGTGCACTTCAATCACTGCTTTATCCAGGTGCAGCCATGGCTAGAATAACAGATAATCCTGGTGCATCCAGTGGAATTTCACCCTCTAATATTCCCTCTGCTAATGGTTCAACACTTGATAAATTAACCACCGATTATTATGAAAAGACTACCATGCAGTTTAATAGAATGATTGAATTGCTGGAGATAGCACATGCAGATGCTATTGACCTACAAAGAATAGAAACTGATGGATTAAAAGATATCACTGACGCCGTAAAATCAGCCAGCGGGAGAATCTTTTAAAAGGTAATATCGATATAGTAATTTAATACCTGTTTTTGACACTAAATACCTGATATATGTATTTTGGTGTAAAATTATGGCTTCATGGAAAAAATATTTCTCCGCAGTTCCCAGTCAAACGAAACTGAATCAACGACTCTCACATGAATCTAGAGGGAGCGGACAAGGGAATTATGCTTCTGGAGCAAAATATTCTAGTTATCTTCCAGAGGTGTATAGCGGTGCACCCAACAGAATAGAAAGATATGTTCAATATGAACAAATGGATCTCGATAGTGAAATCAGCAAGGGATTAGACATCATTGCTGATTACTCTACTCAAAATTTTTCAGCTGGAGATGAGCCTTTTACTGTCTCTTATACAGATAAAGCAACCGAAACTGAAATTACTCTTATCAAAGATATGCTGCGTCAATGGTGTAAATTAAATCGTTGGCATCAAAGGTTGTGGAGGTGTTTTCGCAATACAATAAAATTTGGTGATCAAATTTATATTAGAGATCCGGAAACATTTAAATTAATCTGGATAGACCCATCGAAAGTTGAAAAGATCATTGTCAATGAAGACAAAGGCAAAAGTGCTGAACAATATGTAATCAAAGATATTGACCTTAATTTACAAACTTTGGTTGGAACAAATATGTTGATACACGACCAGTATAGTTTTCCAGGTGGATATCCTCGCAGTTCAAATCCTGCTGCAGGTGCAGGAACAATAAACTATGGGATTCCCAGCAGTCCTGGTAGTCGCACCAGTAGATTTGATCTTCAGCCCAATCAAATGGCAGTAAATGCTGAACATGTTCTGCATCTTAGCCTGTCAGAAGGCATGGACAGTCAATGGCCGTTTGGTACATCAATACTTGAAAGCATCTACAAGGTTTACAAGCAAAAAGATCTGCTTGAAGATTGTATTTTGATTTATCGTGTTGTCCGTGCACCTGAACGCAGAGTGTTTTATATAGACACAGGTAGTTTAAGTGGACCTCGTGCTCAGCAAGTTATAGAGCGTATGAAAAATGAAATTTATCAGCGTAGAATTCCCAATAGAACAGGTGGTGGGCAATGTCTTGATTTGAATACAGTTATACCATTACTTGATGGTAGATCATTGCCATTATCTCAATTGATTACTGAATTTAACAATGGAAAAACAAATTGGGTATATTCAGTTGATACTAAAACTGGTAACATTGTTCCGGGATTGATTTCGTGGGCAGGTGTTACTCGAAAAAATGCACAAGTTATTAAACTAACACTAGATAACGGTGAAACTTTAATTGTCACACCTGATCATAAAATCCCAGTTATAGGTAAAGGAAATATTCAAGCAAAAGATATTGAAATAAACAAAGATAGCTTGATTAGCTTTGGTACTAGATTTGAATCAATAAATGAAAATAGTAATAGTGTAGAACCACAATATCATCAACTATTTAATCATGCTACAAAAAAATGGGAATTTACCCATCGTATGGTTGCAAATTACTTTAAATTAATTGATTTGCACAATGAATTGGTATATGACCAAAGATTTGTTGATGAACGTAAATCTGTTATTCACCATATAGATTATAACAAATATAATAATTCTCCAGAAAATTTAGCATTCATGAACGGCGCCGATCATTTTAAATTGCACGCCTACAAGTATTCTGAATGGTGGAATTCGTTAACTGTTGAGCAACAGTTTGAACAAAAACAAAAGAATGCCAAAGCTGTTAGAGCAGCATATGCAAATAATCCAGAACTTGGTGTTAAACTATCAAATAGTATCAAACTTGCACACAAAAACAACCCATCGATACGAGAAAAGATGTCAAAAGCAGCTGTTGTTCACTGGCAGCGTTTGAAAACATCGTCAACTTATGCAGAATTTATCAAAAAGAAATCTGAATATAGAACTCAATATTTGAAATTACATCCAGAAGGAAAGTTTCAAAATCAGGCAAATTCATTCGATGAATTTATGTTATCAAAATGTATAGAGATGGTCTTATACGTTGGATCTAATATAGAGGCAGTATGTATGGCATTGTCAGATGATAAAGAGTTTATGGAACATTATAAATTACTGAACATGCCTAGAGAAGGAATGCTCAATAAAATTAATTGTGATAAATTTTCAAAAGATACCATAACCAAATTAGTCAAATCGTTTGGTTATAAATCATGGTCAGCTTTTACAAAATCATTTGGCTATAACATTCAAAAAAATTCTCTAAAAATAGTGTTTAATCAACGACACATATCTATTTTGTCTGACATGGTTAAACAAGATAACAATCTTACAAAATCAAAATTACCAGATGTATTGAATGCTAATAAGGAATTTTTTGATTTATTGATAGATGAAAATAAGAATAAACGTGGTAATGCAAAAATTACAAAAATAACAAGTAGTACAGTAAATACCATGCTGACTTCATTTGGATATAAAGGATGGACAGATTTCAAAAATAAAGCATCGCAGTATAATCATAAAGTTGTTGCTATAGAATGGTTAGATGAAACTATGGACACAGGGACTATCACAGTCGATGGCAATGAAATTTATCATGATTTTCATAATTTTTCCACGCAATCTGGTGTGTTCGTATGCAATAGTATTCTTGATGCTGCCTACAGTCCTATTGCAATAAATGAAGATTTCTTCTTGGCACAAAATAGTGAAGGTAAAGGAACCAAAATTGAAACCCTGCCAGGTGGTGAAAACCTGGGTCAAATTGATGATTTAAAATATTTCAATAATAAAATGATCAGAGGTTTAGGGATTCCCAGTAGTTATCTGCCAACTGGGCCAGATGATGGACAAACAGCATATACAGATGGCAAAGTAGGCACAGCATACATTCAGGAATTTCGTTTCGCAAAAGTTTGTCAACGTTTTCAAAATTTGCTATCTCCCGTTCTTGACAGGGAATTTAAATTGTATGTCAAGTCTCGTGGCATAGAAGTAGAAAGCGATCTATTTGAACTTAAAATGCATGAGCCTCAGAGTTTTTCACAGTATCGTCAAATGCAAATTGATTCAGAACAGATTGCTGTATTTTCAAGTCTAATCCAAACTGAGGCTGCAAAATACATGAGTAAAAGATTTATTCTTAAGCGTTATTTAAACTGGAGCGATGAGGATATTCTTGAAAATGAAAAACTTTGGAAAGAAGAAAATCCAAAGAAAGTAAAAGATAAGATCGGAATCAGAGGCGACGATGACAATCAACCAGACTTGGGAACAGTTGGTATCAGACCATCAATTTCAGGTCCAGAAACAGAACCAGCCACTGAAGAACCTCCTGCCGAATCTCCACCTGAACCTGGAACACCACCAGCGGGAGGTGAGGCCCCTGCTGGTTCCAGTGCGTTGGGCGAGCCACCCGCCGCCTAAATATTATCTACGAGGAATGTCATGAACGTCAACGAAATAGATCCAAGCTTTATAGATAAAGACCAAGACAAAGTTATGCAACGAGAAAAAAGCAACTCTCGCAAGCCAACTATAACTTTGTATCACTTACACAAGCTTAAAAAAATGCGAGCGGCCAAAGACCTTGAAAATTTAATGAGAGGTGATTTCCTGGAAATTATCTATGGGGCAGCCGGTGAAGAACAGACACCTGGTGGAGGCGGAATTTAATGCCGTATAACCTAACAAACTATGATGGAACATTTCTTGTAAGTGTGTCTAACAGCGAGGTATGTACCAGTGCAACAAGTTTGGCTTTAATTGGTCAAAATTCTGTTAATTTTGGACTGCCACTCAATGAAAATTTCATTTATCTGCTTCAAAATTTTTCCAGTAGTACGCCGCCAGCAAGTCCAATATCTGGACAGATTTGGTATAACAGTGTGACGGCTGTGATGAACTATTATGATGGACAAGAATGGCTAACTCTTTCTCCGCCATTTGATGGAAATGCTGGTACTGCACAGGTAATGATCAACCAACAAACTAGCATTACAGTGATGTTAAGCGGTGGCAGTATTGTAAGTGCTGTGAGTAATGTTCCAATTAATCCAAGTCAATATCCAACTCAGCCAGTATATGTGGGTTCTTCTAGTTTTCAACTTGCTGATTTTTTCCCTCAGGGTCTGGCAGCAGGTATAACTCTGGCAACAATACCAAGTAATAGTCAGTGGCAAACAGGTTATTCTTTTCAAGGTACAGCAACATCTGCCAATGTGTTGGCAACTGCAAGAAATATAACAATCACAGGTTCTGCAACTGGTAGTGTGGCATTTGATGGAAGCAATGATGTTATTTTAACAACAACTCTGGTCAATGCACTAAATGGAAATATAATTTCAAATTCGAACGTTACTCAAATCCCAAATTGGTTCACAAATGTTTATGTTAATAGTAATGGGATAGTAACAGATGCAACAACATTAATTGATCAAGATGTATATAATGCCCTTGGTTATACACCACCTAGTATTATTTTATTCTCTGGTGATGTAAATGGAAACACGGTTGCAAACGGATCTACATGGACCAGTAATATTTTTATAAACAATCAATCTGGTATCACACCTGGTTATTATAGTAATGTTTATGTCGGGGCTAATGGATTAGTTACACAAGCCAATAATGATAATGCAGTGCCTGTGCCTGGAATAATTTTGTGGCCAAATGTAAGTCAAATCCCTGCTGGCTGGATTATATGTAATGGTCAATCTGTAACTTTGCCCGAAGGTGGCACAATTGTTACACCCAATATTGCGAGTTCAGCTCCAACTGGAACTACATATATTATGCGAACGGCATAAAAAATACATTTTTTTATGCTGATTCTTCATAATTTTTTAATTTTACCTAAATAAAAATTGAGTCTGTTCTTAACTTTTATTAAAGGAGCAAAAAATTATGACTGTTAACCCTAAGTTAGCACACGTTCTTGGATACCTCATTAAGAATGATGAGGAACGTGCCAAAGAACTTTTGCATGAAGTATTTATTGAAAAAGCACGAGCCATTCATGAAGAAATGATGAGTCATGACGACATGGACGAGGAAGTCGGTGGAACTGGTGACATGAGCAAAGATTTCACCAATGAAATAACTGGACATCATCAAGACGATATGGACGAAGAAATCAGTGCTCTAGAAGATGAGATTGATTTTGAAGAAACCATGAGTGAGGGTGATGAAGAAATGGAAATGTCAGATGATGACGCTGACATGGACATGGATATGGACACTGACCATGACGATGGTGATGACAGCCATGAAGAGCATGAAGAAATCATGGACAAAATGAGTGATCTTGAAGATGCTCTTGCTGAACTACGTGCCGAATTTGAAAAGCTTGAAGCCGAAGAGGCTGGTGAAGAGCATGATGAAGAAGGCGAAGGAGAAGGCGAAGAAGAGGAAGAAGAATCTTGGCATATGGACGAAGATTTTGACGACATCGCTGAAAGTCTTGACCTAGAAGTTGTCATGAAGGACATGGAAAAGTCAGTTCCTGCAAAAGACGTGGGTTCTGCTGCAAGTGGCATGAGCGATGGTAACAACGCAAAGAGCCCACTTCCAAAAAGTCAAACAACTCGTTTCGGTGCAAAACCAGTTGAAGTAACTGGACCAGATCACAAAGGGTTTGATCGTGAGAATGAACCCAAGCACTCTATGGATGCCCTAAAAAAGGCTGACCCAGATATGAAGGCTGACAATCGTCGCAAGACTTCAACTCAGGGAATGAGCAAGCAATCCAAGGAAGGCAACAAGCCAGAAGCAGCAATCAACAAAACTGCCAAAGAATTTGGTGCCGACACGGTTGGTAAGATGAGCCCACTCAGCAAAGGTGGAGATAACCTTAAGTAAAATTATAGGAAATTACCGGAGAATTGATTCTCCGGTAATTTTTTGCATTTATTTGTCATAAAACCGCAATAATTTCAACTTTTAGTTAAATATTCTACGCCAATGAGAGACAATTTTATGAATAACAATATTTTAATCGAAACCTTGAACTATGATTCTGCAAAAGCAGAAGTAATTATGGAACAAGACATAGAACATGGCGGCGAGAAAAAAGTCTACATGAAAGGTATTTTCATTCAAGGAGACCTGCGTAATCACAATGGCCGTGTATATCCACTTCATGAAATTCGCAAGGCTGTTGAAAACATTAAAGAATCGATTCAGAAAGATAATGGAGTTCTTGGTGAGTGTGATCACCCACAGGAACTGCAAATTCATCTGGACCGAGTAAGTCATAAAATTACTGAAATGTGGATGGATGGTCCCAATGGTTATGGTAAGTTGCAAATACTTCCCACACCCTGCGGTAACATTGTCCGTACGCTGTTAGATTGCGGGGTCAAGCTGGGTGTCAGCTCCCGTGGATCAGGCAATGTCGATGATAATGGTAAAGTATCAGATTTTGATATGTTAACTGTTGACATCGTAGCAAAGCCAAGTGCGCCTAATGCTTACCCCACACCTATGTATGAGGCGATCATGAACCGCAAACACGGCTACAAAATTCATGAACTAGCTGAAAGCATGAAACATGACGCAGTTGCCCAAAAGCACCTGAAGAAAATTCTGCTTGGCTGGGTCGATGAGTTGAAACTTATTTAAGGAGTAGTGTCCTATGGAAAAGGAAATCAAAGACCTCCTGGAAAATGAAGTACTTGGCGAAGATGTCAAGACTGCATTACAGGAAGCCTTTAACAACAAGGTAAAAGCCGTGGAGCAAAAACTCCAGGAAGACTATGCCGTTCGTTACAACAACGATAAGGCTAAGCTTGTTGAAGCCATGGACGCGATGCTGAGTGATACTATTCGCGCGGAGTTGGCGGAGTTTGCAGAAGATCGTTCTGCTCTGATTCGTCAACGTGCTAAGATGAGTAACGCAATCCAAGAAGCCAAGACTAATTACAAGTCAAAAATGATTGAGCATGCAAAAATGCTTAATAGTTTTGTTGCCAAGCAACTAAAGGCTGAGATTGCAGAATTTATTGAAGACCGCAAGAATTTAGAATCTCAACGTCGTGAGCTTGCTCAAGAACTGCAGACCGTAAAGGAAAGCAGCCAACGTGAGCTTGCTAATCGTGTCAACAAGTTGGAAGGATTCGTTCTCAAACAGCTCAGTGAAGAAATTGCTGAGTTTCATGCTGATAAAAAGGCTCTGGTTGAGCAACGTGTTAAGCTGGCACAAGAAGGTAAAAAGAAAATATCCGAAGCACAAACCAAGTTTGTTAATCGTGCAGTTGTAGCAGTTGATAAAACTCTCAATGAAGTGATTAAGCGTGAGCTAGTGCAATGGAAAGATGACATCAAAAAAGCTCGTGAAAACAATTTTGGTCGTCGTATCTTTGAAGCCGTGGCAGCTGAATACATGGCATCCTATCTTTCAGAAGGTAGCGAAGTCAAAAAGCTTGCACGTCAGATTCAAGAACAGCGTGCAGCTCTGAAAGAAGCACAAAAGAAAATTTCAGAGCAAGAAACTTTAATTGAATCTGCAAATACAAAAGTGCGTACTGCTCAAGATCGTCTGCAAAGAGAAGAAACTCTAAAAGAGCTTCTATCTCCTCTGGCTCGTGATAAGAAAGCAGTAATGGAAGATATGTTGAGGGATATTAAGACCACACAACTTAAAGAAGCCTTCAATCGTTATCTGCCAGCAGTTGTAAATGGCAATCCTGGTAACCAATCCAAGGTTCCACTTGCAGAAACTGCACGTGCAAAACCTGTAGCCGTTACCGGTGACAGAACAAACAACAAATTAGCCCACGCAGTGATAGAGGAATCCAAGGACGATAATGCCGACCTGGGAATGATTCTTCACCTTGCCGGGATTAAGCATTAAGGAGCTAAAACAAAATGTCTACTAATCTTTTTGAAACACATTGGTCGGCCACCAAGACTGCCCTGTGCGAAGGCTTATCTGGCAATCGCAAGAAGGTCATGGAAGTCGTCCTAGAAAACACTCGTAAGGATCTACAATCACGTGCAGGAATAAGCCTGTTTGAAAGTGCAACACCTGGTGCCACCAGTGCCGGTAGCGTTGCTACTCTAAACAAGGTCATTCTGCCTGTTATTCGTCGTGTTATGCCAACCGTTATCGCTAACGAAATCATCGGCGTTCAGCCAATGAGCGGACCAGTTGGTCAGATTCACACCCTGCGTGTTCGTTACGCTGATACATTCGGAACCCCAACCCCAGTGGTTGCTGGTAGCGAAGCTCTCAGCCCATTCGATATCGCTCGTTTCTATTCAGGCAATGGTAACAGTGCATATCCTGCTGCTGCACCAACAAGCGTCCTGGAAGGAACTGCTGGTAAGCGTTTGAACATCCAGATTTTGAAGGAAACAGTTGAAGCCAAGACACGTAAGCTGTCTGCTCGCTGGACCTTTGAAGCTGCACAAGATGCTCAGGCACAACAAGGCATTGACATTGAAGCAGAAATCATGGCTGCTCTTGCTCAAGAAATCACTGCAGAAATCGACCAGGAAATCCTAGTCAGTCTGCGTACACTAGCTGGCACAACTCTAACATATGACCAAGGTGCTGTTTCTGGTACTGCAACATATGTTGGTGACGAACATGCTGCCCTAGCCGTTCTGATCAACCGTGGTGCAAACTTGATTGCTGCTCGTACACGTCGTGGTGCTGGTAACTGGGTCGTTGTTTCCCCAACTGCTCTTACCATCCTGCAGAGTGCTACAACTTCAGCATTCGCTCGTACCACAGAAGGTACCTTCGAAGCCCCAACCAACACCAAGTTTGTTGGCACACTGAACAACAGCATGAGAGTGTATGTTGACCAATATGCTGCTGACGATACAAACGTTCTGGTTGGTTACAAAGGCCCTGGCGAAATTGATGCGGCTGCCTATTATTGCCCATATGTGCCACTGACAAGCAGTGGTGTAATCATTGACCCAAGCACCTTCGAACCAGTTGTTTCGTTCATGACAAGATATGGTTATCTTGAACTGAACAACACTGCTAGCAGCTTGGGTAACGCTGCCGACTACCTAGCAGGTATTGCTATCAATACAGCACATTTAAAGTTTTTGTGAGTTATTTCAATGGGTTACAGCAATGTGGCCCATTGTTATCACAATTTCAAAACAAAAACCCCGGAGAAATCCGGGGTTTTTCTTAGGTGTAATCTTTTTTCCAACAAATTTTTCCACAATCCCATATTCTATCAAACTTAAGTTTTTGGAGAATATTCCATTCTGTATCATCTAAGGAAATATTTGGATATAATTTTGCGATATTATTTTTATTCAAACTTCTTTTATCAAATCTTGTAGTATATCCCTGAACATATTGCTGCATTGGTGGTATTTCATTGCTGATTACGAACCCTAAAGTTTTATACAAGTCACCATTACTATAACGATTATCACTGAAACTTATTACTGATTTAGGTTGGTAATGTGTAGAAAAATAATTGAGTAACTTACTTGCTCCGCCGATCACAGCACCTTTACTAGCATATCTACTTAACCGCCATACATCTCTGCCTTCATTAACAAATCCCATAGCAGCAACAATATCATTCTTGTGTAACAGACCTATTGTCACAGAAAGTCGTGATGGAGCCCCTAGTAAATGATATTTGTCAAAAAACGCACTGGCTGAATCTTTATTTAACAGTGATACATCGCATAATCTTGCTCCTATTTTGCTGGAAACTTTTTTAAGTTTATGTGCGATTAGTTCCTCTACTATAGAACGTTTTGTAAGCCATTCATCGTCAAATATTGTGAATAGTGTAATACCTTTTTTATTTGCGGATGACCATTTTCTATAGTGGTAATTCCAGGACTTATTTCCCGATAGTTCGCTATGCCAATACAATCCACAATATTCAATGCCTAAATTAAGTTCTGGTAAAAATATATCAATTTCATATGGATTTATTACACTTCGATCACCGCTTATAATTGGGCCTGTATATGTTTGTTTGACAAAATTCAGTAATTCTTTTTCTCCCTGACTTTTATATTTAATATTGGGGGGAAAGCATACAACACATCTTGGCAAACTTGCATAATCAAATCTCTTGTTGAAATTTCTATTACATGAAATACAAGTAAAAGAAATTTCCAGACGTTCTTTTATGCCAACATATTCATCTGGTGAAATATTAGCAATCAAATTGAAATTTTCTCTAACCATTTGAACAAATCGTGAATAATTTTTTTTAGCCAAATAATGGTCAGTATATAGGGTTTGTTTGGTCGAAATTGATTTTTGGATTATTTCAGGGGATTGCATAGGATTTGCATATCCATACCTTTGAATATTCGTCTTTCGTCGTTTTTCAACTATATCGGGAATATGAGAAATATTTTCAACACCATAACGCTCTTGGATAGTGTTTTTATGTTTTTGATTTATTATTTCTACTCGATTAAAATCTTCATAGGTTTCTTTATGACGATTTTTGGCAAATTCTGTTTGTCCTGTATTAGTAACTCCGTATTTTTGTAAATTAGTTTCTACTCGTTTGGCATTTATAAGGTTGTTTTGTTCTTGGGATAATTTTTGTTTAGCAGATGAAACTTTTTTAGATACTTGTTCTTTGGCACATTCACATTTTCCAGCGGGACCACAATAGCCATACCCTGTGGTATAACTTCTAAATTTAAATTTATTACTTCTGACACAAATATTGCTGGTTATATCATTTACCAGCACATAAATTCTTTCAGTGATTGTTTTTGGCGACACTATATGTGAAGTTTTTTCTATAATCCATTGAAGTAGTTCTTGATCTTTCTTTAATGCTGTGGCAATATTTTTAATATTTGTATTTTCAAGTAAAACAAGTAGTTTATCTAACATTACCGACCTCTATAATACTATAATGTATTTATGCTGATACAGCAACATTTGAGCCTGTTGTTGAATGAAAATATTTGGTCAAGGCAGTAAATAATAAATATCACCATGAGAATAAATGAATTATTACCTGAAACAATCACACTACAAAATGGTGCAAGAGTCATAAAAAATCCAACTATTAACGGTCTGATTAGTTTCCTTATGCGTAGCCAGGATAAATCACTGAGGGGATTAGTTGACGGTTCTGATATATATTGGTGGGATGCTGCTGCAGCAATACACGGCGATGTTGCAAAAGAATTGGCAAATCAAGAATATATCGATGATAGATTGCACTTAGTATACAATAAAAACTATGATGAAATACGGTTTGATGCTACAGAAAAATGGACTACAAGTATGATGATGACTCACCCACAGTTAAAAAAAATGCTGGCTGATATCAGGATTTTCTTCTATGGTGGAAGTTATGGTTGGATTACAGGAAGTGAACTACTAAATTTATAATTATTACGCCAAGAAAACCGCGTGTTCTTTAGACGCGAGGTAGTTCACAATATAAATATCCCCATGAGATACACTGACATAGACATAGAAAAAGTAAGACAACAGGGGTTGACTGCTTATCATGCAGGACAAGAACTAGATGCGTGTGAATATCGTCCAGATAGTCTGGCAGAGAGTGCCTGGATAGATGGCTGGCAGCAAGGCTATTATAGTGATGCCTCTAATCTACAAGCACTTGAGGAATCTTATGATGATTTGGACAAATTCTTTTTGCGTTATGGATGGATAGAAGATTCAGGTGATATTATTGAAGAAGCTGTTTATGCTGGCAGAACTGTTCCACTTCGCAAGGTTATGAAAGGCGATAGCAAACGCCATAAAGTATATGTCAATAGTGGGCGTAAAAACAAAGATGGGCAGGTTGTTGCTAAAAAAGTAGAATTTGGTAGTCCTCCTGGTAGCAAACTGCGAGTTAGAAAAAACAGCAAATCTAGGCGTAAAAGTTTCGCAGCCAGACATCATTGTGCAACAGCAAAAGACCCCAAAACAGCTCGCTACTGGAGTTGCCGCGCACCAAGTAGTTCAGCCAAAGGTGGCTATTGGTGACGGTTTATTCTGAATTAAAAACAGAATATAAATTAAAACCAGTAGAACTACGAAGAAAGTCAAAGTTTATATCTAAACCATTGATAAATAATGGATTTTTAACAAAAGTATTAGATTTTTGGTCATCTGCACCAAAACATGAATGGCCCAATACTCCCAATTATACTGGAACAGGTCTTCATTATAGTGGCACCTGTTCGGTATCTCCCAAGACTTTACAAATTTGTGGCAATCATGGGAATAGATCAGACTACAATGATACCCTGCTGTATAAAGAATGTCTGGCGGAAGATTTACTACTTGACTTGTCACCATTTCCAACAGTTCGGTGTAAGATTGGTTGCATGAATGCAAGTGTAGATTTTGAGTATAATCAGAAAAAATCCTGGCACAAAGATGAAACTCCATATGAAGTTCTACGGGTAGTGGTGCCACTCACCAGTAACAGTGTTTATCGATTTCAAATGGACAATGAGTGTGATATTTGGTTGGAACCAGGTATGATATATGCTTTTGATCAAAGCGTCTATCACAGAGTATTCACAGATGGCATCAGTCAGCAACAGAGAATTCACTTAATTTTGAGCTTTGTTACCTGGTTTGATTTATACAATGATAAATGGGTACCCAGCAAATGGTTTAACAAATGTCATCCCATGGATTTGCTAGATTACATTAATCTTTAGTTGTAAGTGCAACAGTTTCGATATCATCAAGAGTATTATAGATCAGATGGTTTGCTGATACATAATCAAATGCTGCTTTGATATCAAAATCATTTCGGTTAAATGTTTTCAACCTATATATCAATTCGCCATCAGTGGTGTAGGTTTGTCCAAAATTTTGCATCAATTCAGCACCGGCTATTTTTCTTGCAATCCATGGTGTTTGGTTAAGCATTGCTTCAAGAAGAACCAATCCAAAACCTTCTTGATAACTGTGCATAATTAAACAGTCTGCTTCATATATTGCTGATAAAACATCTTTGCGATCATCTATCATTAACGGCAGGATATTATTACTGGGTTCTGGCATCAAATCCATTCTGTTATCATATCCAGTTGTTACTAAAACCGTGTCACTGATATTGGCAATGGCAAATGCTCTGGTTAATTCACGCATGGCTTTATTAGGCCAGTATCCTCCACAACTCAAGAACATTCTACCAGAAATGCCATATTTTGCCTTGAATCCTGTTGTTCCCATAGAACTTTGCCAGTTAATGCCATGCCTTACCTGTACTGCTTTTTCACTGACACCATAATTTGCACAATGTCGCCAGTCTTGGTTTGTACTGCAGCCAATATATCTGCAATCTTGTAAAGCCTGCAGACAAATTTGGCTAGTGCTTGGCAAAACCACTAGATATAAAATTGGACTAGAGATTGACTTTGCATTGGAGAGAACAAAGTTTTGAACAGGAACATCACCGCCATGAACAATTATCAAATCCCATGGCCTTGCAAAAATATTGGTGTCGCTGGAGACAAAAATACCATTTATACTTCCTGTGTGTTCTCCTGCAAATACAGCAACACTATGTCCACGGCGAAACGCTTCTTCCGCCATATCTTTCACATACTGTTCACTACCTCCGGGATAGCCATATCTATGAACAACAAATAGTAAATTTAACGCCATTTGGTATCTTCCCTGTCAATATCATACCAGAAATTGCCACTTGAACCTGAACCAGATAATCCACCTATTTTAATATCAGCATCTCTCCAGCACTTGGTTTGAATAATTTCAGGAATTCTTACCTGATGCTGCATGCCACGATGGGTCCAATCTTGCGCAATATGTCTTAATTGCCAAAAAGTTTCATTTGCCTTGTCCATTATATCTGTTGGTCCAAGATAGAAATTATCAACCATTCTTGGCTGTTCTGTATAAGAGTCAATGATAGGATTAAATTCCCGATTACTACACAGAATAGCCTTTTCATCAAGTGATTTTTGCAATTGTTGGTGATCTAATTTTTCAAAAAATAAATTGTCACTTCTTGCTTGAATTACAACATCATATGTATTTCCAGTTTGCATTTCATAAATTTGTCTAACTTGGCTAACACGATAGAATTTATAACTCATTGCAGGCATATTTTTATGAACATTAAATGGAAACAAATCTTCTAAATATGGAGAAATTTTGTTAAAATCCTCTACTTCAACACCTTTTGGCTGAAGTGCCTGAATATACGAGTAAATGGTACCAAGATATTCTGGTTGCCAAAACGAAAAGAAAATATCAGGTTGTAGTGGTTCTACTATTGCACCAAGTAGGCTACCAAGGCTGGTCTCGGTAAATCTCAGTCTACCACTTATTTGTAATGCTATTTTCACCAGACAAACCTTTTTTTATGATAAGACACAATATTTGGCAATTCATTATCAAAAACTTTTTGATTATTCCAACCTAGAATGCGTATTTCACTGTCATTTATGTAGAGTAACATATAAATTTACTCCTCGTTTGTAGGCATAACAGTTATAGTCTTTGTAATATTCAAGCAAATTTTGGCCAACAAATCTTGTGCTACCGGTTATCAGTATTTTCATCGTGAATTTCCTTCAAAATGCAAATCACCGCCATTGATATACCAACTAACAAAATTGTAAAGATACATTTGATATTCATCAGGCTTTAGACTGATAAATTTATCATCCTCAAATTTTTGTGAGTATTCGGTGATTCTTGCGTCATCTGTGCCATCAAAATTTATGCAGTAACATATATCACCATAATCACGATTGTTTTTAAAATCAATTACCTGTTCATAACTAACGGCATGTTTGTCAAACCAATCTAAATGTTCTTGAATAGATTGTTTGGGCAATAATTCAGTATTTCCCTGATATTTGAAATATAAAAGCAAAACATCTTGTTTTTTTGATTCCATCAAATCATCCAATCGTCTCAAAATCATTACATTATCACTCTTGGTAAAATTTGTTCAAACAATGAGATTCTCATATTATGTGGTTGACCCGGTGCATGGATAATAAAATCTCCTGGACGCCATTGACCGCTAAATCCCAACTGATCTTTTAGATCTTTATTTTCGCCAACATGATAGATAGGCAGCCAATAGGCATTCATAAATCTCTGTGGCACAATTTTGATCATATCACGATGTTGATTGTAGGTGTCCATGATATACCCTTGTTCATAAAATTCATGAGTTTTATATCTGGGTTCATTGGCTAAAATTGTCTGCAAATATGCAATCAGCCTAGGTGATTTTCGCAATAACATAGTACCGCTGTTGATACCGTTCCAATCAGTTGCTATGGTAATATCATATCCTGCATACAATAAATCATCTAGTGGCACATTAAAATTGGTGATCATACTGTCTGTATCTGTCCACAACATGACATCAATATCGCTGGTGGTGAAAATCTCCAGCATTAAATCAATCTTTTGAAAATTGGCATGTAATCCCAGTTTTGGTACTTCTCTTGCTATGGCATGGTAACCATGTTTTTGAGCATAAAATTTACGATTTTTATGCCAAGTTAGATCGGCCAGCAAGCGATAGTTGTCATCATGTGCTGTTATTATTGCTGATTTCATTTTACACCTTGGCTGTTTTGTTGCCACACAGCAAGATTGTGTTTCAACGACTCTAATTCTATCAAATTTTCAACCTCGCCTGCGAAATCATCACGTGGATAACACCACCCTGTGTTCATTGCAAAATAATGTCCGTAGGTTATTTCATTGGTCTTTGCATATGGTCCATAAATTTTGTGCAGATGCCATTGATAACGAAGATTTTTTTTAGGGTTCAGCATCCATTTTGTACCTATTCCTCGACCATCACCGTATTGTGTATGCCAATAATTGTAAAATTTTCTATCATCAAATGCCAGATCCTTGGCAATTTCTCCTGTACGACTATCTCTGGGTTCAATCCAGATTCCATCATAGACCAAAACTGAGTGTTCACCTGACTCACAATAATCTGCTACCCCATCTAAATTGCTGTTTTTAATCAGCAAAAGTTCATCTGTGTCTGCATTTATAACAAGTCTGGCATTGTGTAAATATCGCCATTTAGAAATTTCTAACATTACATATTGCGAAAAATCAGAATCCCAGGGAAGATATGTACCAGATCGGCCATGCCATGTCCATAGACCGCCACCCATCACACCAAATGGAACATCATAATCCACAACAACAATTGACATGTCATTGCGATATAATGCTTCTGATAACTGCTGATTTGTATAGATTGTGCTGCGATTATTGTAAATTAAAAATCCTTCAACATTATGTACGACTTTGTGATAATCAATCCATTGTTTAAGCCACTCAACAGGATGATTTTGACTTATGGTTACGATTACTTTTTTATCAGTAAAAACACCACTGGCAAAATTTACTGATAAATTATAATCACCAAATGGGGTTGAAAAAATAAGAGATTGTGTTATTTGGACACTGCGAATAATTATTGTACAACATCTATCCATTTCCATCACTTGCCAATCCAACTTATTGCCGTGGGAATCTATGAATTTACATGCTACCTGTAGCCATGAGGCGATTTCATAAAGTGGTGGACCAATTATGATAATTGTGCTGTCATTTATTTGAATTACATCATTCCAGAGTGTATCATAATCATAATTTTTCTCAAAATCCAAAACCTGCAACTCTACAGGTCTTGTAGGAGTTCGTTTAAAACCCCATTCAGGTGGAAATTTAAAACTGCTAAGAGTGTTAGTCATCCTTTATTCCGTATTTCACTTTCAGATGCCGCATGATCATATGATAAGTCATTTCATTAGTAACATCTTGATTAAATGTATTCTCTCCCTTCCATCGGAATTTTGTTATATTTCGATGATTGAATAATTCCTGTCCTGTTCTATCACGTTGTACCATTACTGTTCCACCACCATATTTGTGCCAAGGATTTTGAATACCTTTGTGGAATGGTCCATATGGCATGAATCCATATGGTACATCTTCGCTTTGATGGTAGTTAAATTGATTGTGGTAACCGCCTGTCTTTTGTGCAACATATTGCCATGCCATTCTCCAACATTCAGCATCACCTCCAAAACCATAGTATATTTCACAATTTTCAGTAAAATGTAACAGCATACTTAATTGTTGCCAGACTTTGGGTTTATGGACTAATAGTTGGCCACTTTCAAAAGGCTCGCCATCATTGGGAGAAACATCAAACACCTGCCAAAAAGACGATGAATCACAGTATTGGTTTGCACGGTCTATACTGTAAAGATCTCGCCAAAACAAACTACCTTTTCTTTGATATTCTGGGTCATTAAACAAGTCCAGACAGTTTCTAATGGGAAAATTATCACCATCAATCCAGAAGTTTTCGGCCCATTCACTTTCAATTACTGCATGAACTTTGGTACTCCATCCTTTTACATTTCCCCATCGATCTTGAAAGTTTTTGGCATTTGATTTTAACTTTTTAAAAATAATATTCTGAGGCCAAATATTTGACAATTCTGCTATTTCGTTTGCATCCAATTCACCTTCTCTATAAAATATTTCGATAGGTAAATTAAAATCAAGCCGTTGTAATTCTTTTAACAAAATAAACATACCAGGAATTTCTTGCCTATAACAACTTGTTACTAGGCTTTTTCCAGGTTTATAAATCGGTATAGGTGGGGGATTCTTCAACACATAATTTTTCGATTGATTTAATTTTTCTAAATTAACTTCCATTAGCCATATCTCTTTTCTATTGATGGTTTCCAACCTGGAATTCTGTCCCATTGATGTAAAATAACATGTGGTATATTTTTGGTTGTTTTACAAAGTGAACCGTCCCAAACAGGTTCTGGTTCCAACAACTTTGATCTAAAATCTGCAATTTTTTCAGGATCGACTGTTGTTCCAACCTGTGCAGCCCAGCCATCTTCACTCATTGTTTTCAAAGTTATTTTATCCCATGCAGTTGTATTCATAAGAAAATTATATGCTGCTTGGTCTGGATTTGGTCTGCCACCTGCTTTGCAGGCAAGCCAGATATTGAGCCATAAATCACGAATTGCCTGCTGAGTTCCAGCCTGAACACCGCAATTCCAGATTGGTTGGGTTTTAATTTTTTGCCAGAGCATGGGATAACTTCCTTGCATATTATCTGCTCCCCATGGTTCATCCTCGTACCGTAAACTTTCACAACTGGCAACGATTTCATTCATGCCGATATTTTTTTCCAACCATTCGGATGGATTTGTTTGAAATACAACATCTTTAACATCTGTGGAAATCACATATCGGTATTTGTTTTCAGGCAGTTGATCAAGAAAATACCATAAGTGGTAAAACCTTTGTACCACAATAATTAAATCATGCGGCCAAAAATACATATTACGCTGTGCGTCTTTATTAAATGCCCAGACTTTGAAATTTAAATCAATTAGCCTTTGCACAGTATCATAGTCACTGTTGTAAACTATCATGGCTTTATCGCCTGAAAATCCACATCTATCAATACTATTTGCCCAGTATTTTATTTTATCCCAGGAATAATTGGTGTAGGCACCAATAATTAAGTCAGTAGGAGAATTCATAATAGAATTATTCTACTATTTTTTTTATAAAATTAGCAATTTATATCAAGATTTTGAGCCACACCAAGTTCACACATTTTGGCAAGAATACGTTTTCCATGAGGAGAAGTTAATAAACTTGAAAGAAATAATTTTGTTCGTTCTTCATCTTTGACGGATTGTACCTTGGCAGCATTATCTTTGACTATCTTTTGGTCTCGTTTCATCCATTTTGGATTATCAAAAAAAGTAAATGCTTTAAACCAACGAAGAATTATGTATGCATCTTGTTCGATCTTTTGTTCAACTCCTGGACAGAATTTTATTCGTTGGTCTCGAATATCTTGTAACCCATCTTGGTAATCATACAGGTTTCCATCCATATCCACACTCATGCTGTTAACTGTTAGATCTCTATTTCGACTATCTTCTTGCCAACCACGAGTTCTAACTATGGATACTTCATTATTTTTTAATTTTAGTTTATATGAAATACTAGTAACATCCACCTTATTGTTGCCGAATACTGCTTTAATAGTGCCATGTTTTATACCATATGCATCATATTGGACACTTTCCAGGTCAAATATAAAAATCAACTCTGCTGGATCAGCATCAGTTGCAAAATCGATATCACGGGGAACTTTTCCCAGGACAAAATCTCTCACTGCTCCGCCAACAACTCTGAGATCAAATCCATATTTTCGGATAATTGTTATCACCTTTTTCACATCAGGTGTGAAAACTTGACTGAATTTATCCATGTCAATTGAATTTTCTATTTCAAAAAGGTTCTTCATAATGCCAGTGTCCAGTAACCAGGTGTATATTTGTTTTGGACTACTGGCTCCCAGTAGCCATTACTAAACTTATATAGTCTGTTTGATGTCAGATTTAAAACTACCTGTGGAGTTGTAGATTGAGAACTAAATGAAACTACCCATTGAGTGCCATCAAATGTAATAATATCATTTGTTGTATCAACATCGTAAAAATTTACCAGAGAATATGTTGAATTAGAGACAGTGATATTACTAGACAGAGGTGTATTTTCGTTTACAATTTCAACTTGTGTTCCTGTGTTTGACAAAACTATGCTACCATCGGGAATACCAGGAGTTTGACTTGTAATGTATTGTCCAGGTTTAATTTGGTCATTATACCCACTTAAAGTTAGATATGTTGTATCAACTTGCCAAATTGCTAACTGATTGGCAACAGGAGTTAATAACGGATTGACAACAGTTCCCCAAGACTGGCTGGTAATAGAAATATTTTCTGTCAGCAAATAACTTTGCCCTTCTATCGGTGCAGGCAAGTTGATATTTGGGCCACTTGTTTCAGGATTAACGATTGCATTTATTGGTGGTAAAGTTGTATTGGGTAAACTTTGCGGGTCAATAGTCCATTGTAAAATATTTTGATTTATAGGATCATAATCTATCCAACCGACTAAATCTGTATTTGTTTGTTCTATGTCATCAACGGTCTTCAATCTAATTTGACTGGCATTTACCCCATATTGACTGTAAGATTTAACCGTGCCGTAATACTGTAACAGTCTCCACCAAGCAAGATTGCCTCCTGGATAAGTTGCAGAGGTCAACCCCAAAGATGCAAGGCTATTGGGTACTAAATCAGCAAAAGTTAAATCACCGCCACTAGTTTCTATAAACTGTAAAGATGTATTATTATATATTATACAGTTTAGTTGTGTTCCACCAAGAAACGAACGAATATCTGCAATTGCATCATTTAACTCTGTGTGTGTTATTGTAATTGTGATGTTGTTCAACAGGAATGACATTCCCAGAAAGAATTGTGGATTTGCTGCTGCAAAAACAACAGTTGGTCTATTTTCTCTATCTTTCGGACTGCCGTCAGACCCACAAAGACTTAATAGATATGTATTTGCATTGAGATTTGAAATGCGAATTTGTGCATTATCGGGAGTGGTGATAGTGCGTGCTAAAAATTCATACTCTGTCCATTGCATGTCTGCAGGGGATTTATTTCCTTGCACTATATTAGTTATAATTTCTTCAATTAACACCTGTTTTCTTACTTTAGCAGGTGGATTTATAAAAATAGGCAGTTTGAATTGCAGTGTGGCAACATCTATGGGATTATCAGTTCCTATTGGAATTGAACGAGAACTCCATGTAATATTTTCCATTAATTCAATATACGTCAACACAGTCCAATCTATTGGGTTATTTGATGTTTGAATATTGATAGTTGGATTAAATAAAACTAATATCTGTTCCAATAGTTGTTCTTTAATATCTTCATTGTTGGTCCAGATATCAACCTGCATGGTAATATCATAGGGTACAGGCATAAACATATCAACACTATATCTATTGCCGATCTGATTGGTATATTTTTGTAATTGCTCATCATATAGACGTTCATTTACTTGAACTGTTTTACTAAAATATGGATCTTGCCTTCGTTGCGGAGCCATAGCAAGACTTGAGATAAAACAGGTGATAAACGGTACAGTAAGGGATTTATTTTCTGAGTTGCCACGAACGATGGTTGCTGCAATGCGTGATGGATCTCCATATCTACAGGGAACTTTGAGTAATTCTTCTGTATTGTTGGGTCCACCACGTCCTGTTTTAACGGAAAATCCGCCAAATGCACGAATGAACTGCAGACGATAATTACGAAGTTGTTCAGAATACCAATATTGCATTTATAGAAAACCTTATATTGGTATATTTACTCTGGATTATCCTTGAAGAACTGTAAGACAGTGACGATATCGAGCCTCTCTATCGGCCAGCCCTATTGTTCCACCATTAATTCTTTTTGTTATTGTCTCTGTGTCACCGATATCTGCCAAGGAATTTAAATTTCTGCTGTTCCAATACCAGCAAGCACTTCTAACAGCACCATCCATTTCACAAAGAAGGTCTGGATTTTCTAGCAACCGGTCATCGCCATACAATGCCATCGAACAATGAGTGTAGTTTTCTTTGCCTGTTATTTGCACTAATCCACGCCCATGAAATTTCCATCCATCGCCGGTTATTTCAGGTCCATTTCCCATTCTATTACCATATACTCTGTTGGCAATTTTTTCAGGTTGGCGTTGATATTCCAGAGCCATATCATCGGTTGGAAAATATTTTCCAAATGTAACTCGTAATCCTTTGGCTCCATAGTTCAGATTTTCTTGAAGTTCACGTAGGTCACCACTTTCATGTCCCATCTGGGCTAGCCACGCAGCAACACGAGGTATGCTTTTTATATCATAGTCGGGTAGATTATCACAAATTGGTTCATACCAATCTGCTGCTGACTGGTTGGCTATGCAACGAGATAGATGGTCTGGTGTAAAATTAAAATCAAAACTCATAAATGTTCTCCCTTATAAGATGTCCGGATCAAGTTTTGGTTTAACGGCTGTTCTTAAATTCTGTTGTTCCGGCAGTACAGTTCCGTTGGACAGGGTGGTGATATTTTTATTATTTATGAAACTTACAAGTGTGTCATTTGCTGGTAACCATTGATTACGGAAATCAGTTTGTACCCAGGTCCATGTGCCATTTTTAAAATTGAAAAGTTGCGGTGGTGACCAGTCAGTACGCAAAAAATAATCTCCATTTAACGGTGACGGTGGCCAACTTGTTCCCATATTAACAGGTTTGCTACCATTTGGAGGAATACCATCGCCTGTCCAAATATCATTATCACCGATTATAGGGCTTCCTACTGGATTTGGATTTTGGTTAGGTAAAATGTACCAACTTTGTGTTTGAAAATACCAAAAAGGAACCTCTGCTTGTGCAGCAGCATCTATTGCATCACTGATAGCATTTTCGGCATTTCTTGTACTGACAGCATCTCCAAGTGTTGCATATCCACCATTGCCATCTAATGCAGGAACTGGATCGCCGCTGGCATCCAGCAACGGAGCCTGTAAAATATCTCTGAATTCTGTGCTATCTGGCATGGGATTACACTTTATTCTCCACATATGTGGCCACCATGTAGGACTATAACCTTCAGCAGGTCTGGTACCTTCATCAACAACATAGTAACGATTAATAGCCGCATTTGTGCCTAGTATAGCATCATCTCTTACATGCAGTATTTCTATAACATCTCCACTCATAATTTTTCTGCCTAATTGGTCCAGCATTTTATTGAGGTGAAATGTAATAAAAATAGTATCATTACTTAAAAATAAACCAAACTGACGAAGATCAAATTCAGTGTCTGCCAACTGATAATGACCCTTGAGACTATAAACATTTGGATCATATTTTCTATCTCTATTTTCCATATTTAATACGTCTTGAATTGTTGTGGTTGGATCGCCTGTACCAGAGGCACTTATATCAAGTGGCAGTGAACTATTTGTTCCAGGATCCTGTGTATAAGTTCCCATATACTTGTGAATGTAAAATTCTGTGCCACCTATATCATACATTTGTCCGACTATTCTATCAATGAATTTATAATCATTGGTCTTTACGGCTTGACCTTTCCAAAGAGTTAGAGGAGGCATAGATTATCCTGTGTTATTTTTAGATATTTATCTGCTTGTGAAACGATAAATATCTTTATGGCAACACCACTACGACAACAGATAATTGACCAGATTCGTCTCATGATGGGCGGACAAATGGTTGATATTGAACTTGACCCAGAACATTATGAAAATGCTATGACTTTGGCATTTGATAGATATCGTCAGAGGGCAGGTAACAGTTCAGAGGAATCTTACTACTTTCTTCATATTCTTTATGAAACAAACCAATATACCTTGCCTGAAGAAATAGTTCAAGTGCGAGGAATTTACCGCAGAGGCCTTGGTGAAACACAAAGTGGAACATATCTTGACCCATTTTCACTGGCTTATACAAATTTATACTTACTTCAAGCAGGTGCTGGAGGTGGATACTCGGCTGGTCTATTAACTTATGAACTTTTTAACGAGTATCTAAAACAAGCAGGACGCATGTTTGGAGCCTATATCAATTACACTTTTAATCCTGTAACAAAACTATTGACTTTGATACGAAAGCCAACAGGTGGTGAAACAGTTGTGTTGTGGTGTCAAAGAACCAGAGTAGATGACGAGTTACTGCAGGACCCATTTGTACGACCATGGATTCGTTCATATGCTTTAACATGGTGTAAAACGCAACTAGGTGAGGCATATAGCAAATTTGCGCAATATGTCGGTCCAGGGGGAGGCACAACTTTAAAAGGTGATGCTCTTAAACAGGAAGCAATTGCCGAACGAGAAGTTTTAGAAAAAGAACTGGACAATTATATTGACGCCAGCAACCCACCTCTTATAGTTATTGGTTGATCAAAGTTCTTGACAAGATGCCTATTTGCAAAGTCGGCCTGGTTTCCATTTACAGCCAGGACTATTTTCTGCATGAACTCACTTGTGCTTGGTTTGTGATTGATTGAATAGAGAACAGCAATGTGAACTGTTTGAAAATTTTCCACTTTACCCATAAACTTCAAATATTGCACGAATTCCTGAATCTGTAATTTCACGACTGCCTATTCCGGCATATCTACCTGTTGGGATAGGTGGTTTTTTTATTGTTTTCCAAGTTTCCCACCATTGCATCCAAGAATTTGTCTGCATATCAAACAGATATAATTCGCATTCTGGAAAATTTCTTTCTTTATACCATCTATCAACATACATTTGACAAGCCCAGGCTGTACCCCCAGAAATTTTGAGAGTACCAGGATCATCTGATATTAAATTAGCCACGGCATATACACGTTCTGCAAATCTAATTTGAAACCAATTGCGTCGCAAAAGATTATTGACATTTTGTTTTTTTGCTGGATATTTTCTTCTCATAGGCTTAGCAGCAGCAGAGACATAGGGTTCTGCTTCCATTAATTCAGCATCAGAGAGAATTTTGAGATTGGTGGAAACTGATGGTTTGTGCTGCTTAAAGGTAAAATGTACAAGATCATGTCCTTTATCAACAGCCATCAATCCCCATGCATGATCAGCACCTGCAGCAGCACCACTAAAACAAATTGATTTCATAAAATTTTATCAACCTCTGTGTGCAAATGATCCAAACTTGAATTGTTGTTTAATATTTTAAAAGGACCTTGGTTGATCCAAAGATATTCACTTGGATGAATATCTGGATATGCAGTTTTCATCGCCTGCTCATTTTTAATGACAATGTCATACCACTCTGGTAACTCACCTCGTTGAACCCAGTAAATTTCACCACCATTATCACGAATCATTTTAAGTTCGTTGGGAAACCTTGCATCAGTGACAGCAATGTTTGTTGACATATCTGTTATTCTTTTTTCCAAACTTGCCACCCAAATATCATTAAAAAAATGGTTACGCATAACATCAGTGCCCATATACTGCATGGCCCATCTTGGTGTCACTGTGCGTTGCATTTTTTTACTCCAATAGATATCGGGAGTTTCTCGCCATTGCCTACTTTCTACTGTAGAGCCTTCCAATAATTCTCTATCCCAGCCAAAAATTGCAGACAGGCAGTCTTTTAATGCAGTAGCAAAAGAAACAGTTTTGTATCCGTGATGATTTAGATAGTCTCCAACCGTTCCCTTGCCGCTGCCAATGAACCCCACTAACCCAATAATTTTATTCATGCATCCAGAATACCTTATTAAATTCCAAGGGTCAATACTTACCCATGCAAATCTAAGTTATTTTTATAACCTCGGGATAAATAAAAGACAACAAAAAACTTATTGTGAGGTAAATCATGTCAGGTTCGCTAGTTTCACCAGGCGTAAAAGTAAGCATCATAGACGAAAGTGCTTATGGCGCATCAGGTCCAGGAACTGTTCCACTTATTGTTATAGCCACTGCTGCCAATAAACTTGCACCAGGTTCAACAACCAGTATTGCTCCCGGAACTCTTCCACAAAATGCAGGAGATTTGTATCTTATTACAAGTCAGCGAGATGCCCTACAGACTTTTGGAAATCCCACATTTTACAGTGCGGCTGGCACAGTACAACTAAACAACGAACTAAATGAACTTGGTTTATTCACACTTTATCAATATCTTGGTGTTGCCAATAGTGCATATGTTATAAGAGCTGATGTTGACCTGGAACAACTAGTTCCCTCTACTGCAACGCCAACCGGTCCTACTGTTAATGGAACATACTGGCTTGATACTTCAAATAGTGCATGGGGTATATTCCAAAGCAATGGTAATATAAATCCAGCATATGCTTGGCAATCACAAAAACCTATAGTAATCTCAAATAGTTCACAACTTTGTGCTGTTACACAGGGAACCCGAACAGTTGGTGGACCTTTGACAAGTAGTTCAGTTGCAGCAATATCTGTAAGTGGAAACTTTGTCATTAACGGTGTCACTGTGGCTTTAACGGCAGGACAAAGTCTTGCTGGTGTTGCCAGTGCTATCAATAGTAACCCACAACTTCAGATTCAGGGAATCACTGCTACAATCTTTGTACGAACTGCAAAAGTTAGTTCAACATCAATAGGTGATATTTGTAATCTTCGCCTTGTTAACTCAAATTGCCGCGTCCCCTTCACCTTCTTTAGTGAAGGAGGTTCGCCATCATCCAGCCCAACAATTTTAGATAATCTAGGATTCTCACGAACAGCGGAACCAACAACTGTGGTAGAACCAATAATTTCTCTGGGAATCAGTGGCAACTATGCAGTTAATACACTTGCTGATGAAACAGGTTTATATACAAATACTGTTTTTCAGATGATTACACTTGCCACAAGTCAGGCAACCAGCAACTGGTGGTTCCCAGTTGGCAGTGGAGAAAGTGAATATCCAGGTTATTCATGGATTGGTGCAGTTCCAACCGTAATTACAGGCACCACGGCTAATCCAGTATTTGTAACAGGTCACCAATTTACAATTACAATTGCTGATGGTTCTCCAATTACAATAACAGTTGGTGATACCTCTCTGTCTGGTGTTGTTAATACAATAAACACTGCTCTATCTGGTACCAACACAATAGCAACAATAACCACACAAGGTGCTTCAAATTATCTAACCTTGACCAATTTTGATGCTACAAGTGTCAAGTTACAAGACCTTACCGATCAGAATGGGGTAGGGACAACATTAGCACAGGCTGGTATACCAACCACAAACACTTATTGGGCATCTGTCACAGGCACTGCTGTTAATCCAACATTTACTGCTGCAACACTTTTTACACAATCTGCTAGTGTTGTATCTCCAGGTGCTGGATATGTTGTCAACGATAATCTTACTGTAGTCGGTGGGACCAGTACTACTGCAAGTCAATTGACGGTTCAAAGTCTGCAAGCAGTAAGTCTTGTGCCAACAGGTGGATCTTCGGGAACTGGATATCGAGTCAATGACACCATTACATTTGGTGTTTCAGACGCCAATTACACCACAACCATTATTGCAGTTGTCCAAGGACTTGTTCCCAACACCGATGGTGTTATTGAATCAGTTAATATTATACAGGCAGGACAATACACAGGAGGATCAGCCCCCACTTCTGCTGTGCCCGTGAGCGCAACTAGTGGTTCTGGACAAAATGCAACATTTACAATTGAATGGGGTGTTAATACAGTAAATGTATCGGTTGCTGGTAACTATACAGTTTATCCAACTGGCACTGTTTCCATTACCAATGGGTCTGGAGTAGGTGCAACTTTTGATCTGATTTCTGGATTTTTAACAAGCAACAGTTTCAACATCACGCTGCCTGGACAAAGTCCCATTGTTGTTCATGTGCCAGCATCAATTAGTCCATCTGTGCCTTATGCAACACTTTCTCAACTTATAGAGGAAATTAATACAGTTGTATTTCCAAATGGACCAATAGTTGCTTCAAGCAACAGTTCTAATAATTTGGTATTGACAAATACAAACGGCACTGCATTTTCTTTGGCTGATTTGTCGGGAACTCCTCTGCAAACTGCTGGTATCGATACTGGTACGACTTTTGCTCGTGGTATGCTTTATCAGGGATATGCACCAACACTCACTGTGCCTTCTTCGCTGTCAGCACTAAGAGCCAATAATGTTTGGATTAATACAACTGCTGCTGGGAATGGTGTGAATCTTGTAGTAAAAAGATATGAAAGCGGTGTATGGGTACGCCAAAATTCTACACCAAACACACAAACTGTACCTCTTTATAGTTCTGATGATGCAGCAAATGCTGCTTTTGGTGCACTAAAAGTTTTTGGAAGTTTATATGGGCAATACAATTACTATGGTGATTCTCCCGTAACTGCCAATGTTTTGTTAAATTATTGGGATGGTTATCAGTGGACAAATTTAACATATGTTCCAAGCCTGAGTGAACCAGCCGGACCACCATTGGACGGAACATTATGGTACAATCCAGCACTTCAAGTGGATATACTGGTGAATACAGGAACTGCATGGCAATGCTATGGAAATCTATATCCAGCCACTGACCCAAATGGTCCAATTTTAAGTTCTGCAACACCGCTGATACAAAGTACCGGTGCTCCGTTGGCTGATTATGATCTATGGATCAACACAGATATGACCCCATATCCTCAGATTTATAGATATAATGCTTCCTCTGCTTCATGGGTGCAAATAGATAATACCGATCATGCAACTAGTGCAGGTATTATCTTTGCTGATGCGCGTTCTACAAGCGATGGCACTGCAACTGGAAGCACGACCCCATCTGCCATGGATAGAACTTATAATCAAATAGCACCTGTTCTTGACCCAGATGCACCTGATGCTCTACTTTATCCTCCATACATGTTACTGTTTAACACTCGTTATAGCACATATAATGTTAAAAAATGGAGTGTTAATTATTTCCCACAAAATCTTGGAACAAACTATCCAACAGATACATGGGTCACTGTCAGTGGAAATGCACCAAATGGAGTACCATATATGGGTCCAGCCGCTCAGCGAGCAGTTATTGTGGCTGCCATGAACGCTGCCTTTGAAACAAATCAAGGTATTCGTGCTCAAGAAAACTATTATACACTTATATCTGCACCTGGATATCCTGAATGTATTGCACAAATGGTTCAATTGAATCTAGATATCAATAATGTTGCTTTTGTAATTGGTGATACTCCAAGTACACTGAATCCATCTAGCACATCAATACAAAATTGGGCAACTAATGCTGCCAATGCCAGTGACAATGG
>Ga0164296_1000159_pt1 | contig 86246 bp, 96 predicted proteins | sample GEODES057metaG_FD_113533 | JGI IMG/M metagenome (GOLD analysis project Ga0164296, IMG submission 113533) | Dystrophic lake water microbial communities from Trout Bog Lake, Wisconsin, USA - GEODES057 metaG | ecosystem: Environmental > Aquatic > Freshwater > Lake | place: USA: Trout Bog Lake...
TCAGGATGCCGCGCCGGTCAGGATGCCGCGCCGGTCAGGATGCCGCGCCGGTCAGGATGCCGCGCCGGTCAGGATGCCGCGCCGGTCAGGATGCCGCGCCGGTCAGGATGCCGCGCCGGTCAGGATGCCGAAAAAAATAAATTGAAAAAAAAGTTGACGCGAAAGCAATTTTCGGCGAAACTCTTTTCATCGGCAAGACGCCGAAACAAAAAACAAACAAACAAACAAAAAAAGACAATGAAAAATTCAAAACTAAACAAAGCAAACTGCGGCTCAAAAATCACTTGGATTAGACTTTCGCAAGCTAACCGCCGCCCAAGCGCGGTTGAAAAGGCGATTGAGCGTAACGCGCGAAAAACTTTCCGCAAGTCTGTGGGTGCAGCCCTCGCCAAGTTTGCTGCAACTATCCACGCCGAAACGGAGCCCGCGCGCGAATTGTTCCGCGAATTAGACAAGATGATTTCGGCGGGTGGCAATGTCCTGCCCAGCTTGGCCCGCCAGCGCCCAGTCCCGACCTATGGCAAGCAATCCCCGCCGCCCTTGCCCGTTGGCTTGCCCATGCCCTCAAACAAAGTTTTGAACCCGAAATTCTCTGTCTAATAATAGGACATTTATGTTATTCACCAACGAAAGCGGGACTTTTGAACATTGCCAAAATTTGCCTTGCCCAGCTTGCGGGCTCCCGCTGGCCCGTAGTGTGGGCGCGCCCATTGGTTCGGTCTTTGTTTATTGTCCGCACGGGGTTTGCAAGTCCCAAATTTGCAATAATGGCGCAACGGGTCGGGACGTTGAAACGGCGCGGGAAATTATCGCGACAAAGTTTGAAGGGTTGACGCCCACAACGCCTGACTGGGAAAATTCTGAAATTGCCCAGCTTGTCAAATAAAAAATCACGCCGCGCGGGGATAATACTCCGCGCGGATTTTTTTAGCTATACTAATAGTAGGCCGCCTAATTTTGGAAAATTAGCGCGGCTAATTTTTTTCGGGCGACCGCGAGGTGGTCAAAATAAATACTCGAATAATTATTAATCTATTAATTCAGAAATTCTATCTTTATATTCTATCTTTCTATCTTCTATATATATTAAACATATACTCTATACTTATATTTCTATTTTATCATTTCTTTATTATTAATATTTATAAAAAAACAAAAAAATCCGAGGGGATATTTTAGTTTAAAGTTTTTCAGAAATCCACTATAGTAATTATATGACTAATATTATCAAATTGTGTAAAATTTGTCAACTACATAAACCTGTAGAAGATTTTAGAAAAAATAGTAAATCAAAGGATGGTTTAAAATCATATTGTATTATATGTGATGATGAAAAGAGCAGAGAAAATTATTTGAAAAATAGAGAAAAAAGACTTAAAGGGGCCGCCGAGTGGAATGCGGCCAATCCTGAAAAAGTAAAAGAATATAAAAGTAAATATTATGGAGAAGGCCGAACTGATTTCTAGGATTTTGATATCTTTGTTTGTGGTTGGATATTTATTGTATTATTTTTCAATAAAAGAAAGGGATTGATTGAGTTCTTTTTATATCAATAAAGACGGGGACTATATTTACGATAAGGTTTGCTCGAAATGCAAAGAGAATAAAAAACTCGACGAATTCAGCAGATTAAAAAACAATAAAAAGGACGGGCGGCAATCGCTTTGTAAAAAATGTGCCTATGAAGAATTTAAAATTTTCAGAAAAAACAATAAAGATAGAGTAATGCAAAGCGTGAGGAAATGGGATTTAAAAAATAAAGAAAAAATGAAACAAAAAAAAATTCAAAAATTAAAAGAGAAAAACCCGAACTATTCTCCTAGGGTTAAAATACCGGACGACGACTACAATCCGTTTTTAGAACTTTAATAGATAATTACTTCATTAATTTCTATATAGTTTACTATTGGAGTATATGGGCTATATCCAGATATAGAACAAATACTGACTTTAGTAACTCCGGTTATTACTGGGGTTGAATAGTAAAATCCAGAAAGATTGACGTATGAGCTATCGTATGCGACCGAATTACCTTGGTAGATTCTAACTCTTCCAGTTGGCGGAATTATTCCACTTCCTAAAGCGGTCAGCCCATTATATAGTCCAGTGAAGTTTGGATTGATTGATATGTTGGATACATTTATGTATTTGTTGGATGGAGTTACAAAAGATATGCTGCCGGTAAACCCGGTTGCGGTAACAATCGGTGGCGAAGGAGTCAATTGTTTACCAGTTGGAACTATTGGTATAACGGCGGTTGTATATTGAGAGCCATCTATAGCCAAAGCAGCGGGATTAGATGTATTAGACAATGATGTGAATCCGTAAATTAAACTTCCGGCTGGGGCATTTGTAGTGTATGACGCAGTTAAAGAGGACGCCAAATTAACCGGCGGCAATACCGTAAACTCCCCATACAAATAAGCGGTTCCAGCCGAATTTGAAACCAATATATCGTAAGAGCCGGTGGAGCCGGTTATCTGTATATTATTTAATAATAAAGACTGACCATTTGAGGAATAATTAAAATTTGATAGGCCGAATTTATGGCTATCACCACTAACTCCGCCAGTAATAGAAACGTAGTAAGGCAATCCATAAAAATAATTCAAATTATTTCCGACGACCAAAAGATTGAAAACTTGGTATTTGTTTACGACAAGTGGGGAGGCATAATATATGGATGGTTGGCCGATAACTGTAAACTGGTTTCTGCTAGAATACGATGATATTCCATCTGGCGAGTAGATATATATGTAAGGATTTGAATTATCAACATTAAATGGGACGCTTCCTGTTAATGCGCCGGTATAATTGGCTCCAGATAAATAAAATACGCTATTAACACCGCAAACATTAACCAAATATCCTCCGCTATATGGAAATAGATATCCGGTATCAACTTTTGTGTATATAGCTAAATTTGAACCTGCGAATCCGCTTGAAGAGCTAAATCCATAAATCGGAACAACAGGATTATAATATGAGTATGATTGAGCTAATCCGCCGGATGAAAAAACAGATATAATCCCAGAAGGAAATCCGGCACCAACCGAAGGAGTGACGCAGGAAATAGATTGATTGCTATTGACTGTAAAAGACGGGGACTGTATGTTATTAAAATATACTCCTGTAGTTCCGGTAAAATTTATTCCAGATAAATTTATGGTATCTAGCCATTGTCCAGTTTGAGGATTAATTGAGTATATAAATGGCTGGAAAAAAAATGAATTAAAAGAGCCGCTGGTGTTTCTTGAATTTGATGATACTGTTATTGGGCCAGACAATCCATTTTGCGGTATATTGCTCAATATTGTTTGAGGGTCTTTTACTATAAAGGAACTTTTAACACCACCAAAAAAAACATCAGAAACTCTTATAAAATTACTTCCGCTTATTGTTACGTTTGAGCCTATTGCGCCTGTATTGTTAGATATTCCGCTTATTGATATACTTGGATATTGGAAATTTATAATATTCGGGTATATGTAATTTCCAGCACTTGTATATACAGTTAATATATCATTTGATATATTGAATTGATTTGGGCAAATTATCTGGTCATAGGCGGTGGTTCTATTTATTGAGTATCCGGTTATTAATGTATCTCCAACGTATATTTTGTCAAGATATGTTTTTGAACCATCGCTACTCAATAAAGGAAAAAATCCAGAATTAAAATTAATTGTAAAATTATTAGCGCCAGTTAATACTGAAAATATATATCCATTTTGATTGAGATGGTTTTGAGATATTTTTATTTCTGAAGTGTGGTATGAATCTGAGCTAATCGAGAATCTCTTTTGAGATATTATGCCTGAGCATCCAATTGTTTCGTATATTCCAGTATTAAATGGATTTTGAAATACAAAATTGCAACCAAAATTTTCTCCTGAAACTGGTATGTTCAAATTTGAATTATCAGATAAAATAGTTGACTCAATTTTTCTTTCATTAAAAAAGACGAAATCCGATTTGTATGGTATCGCGCCCGTATCGTTATATAAGTAAGATGGTTTTACTGAATTTGAATAAAGAAATGAAGCTTTTAAAAAATTGTTAACTGGGGTAACGGTAAAATTAGATAGATTATTTATTAATAAATCAGAAGAGCGCAATATAAATCCAGTATTGTTTGTTGGATTGGATTGAGTTATTGAGCCTGTAATTTGGTCAAAGAATGTTATTGTGGCGTCAACATAAACGGGCGAATTAGGCTCGACATCCAAAGAGTATTTTGTTAAATATCCGTAGTTAAACGAAAGGCCCGCTATATTTCCAGTGATGTTATCTCTTTCGTCTGTATAAATGAACTGCTTTAAATAATCAAATCCCGTAAGATAATATCTTAAATTTAATTCCCCAACCCAAGGAGATGATATCAATTGATGTTCTGTAAATCTGTTATTGTATTTATAGTTTGGCGTGGTTGATATTTCAGAGGAAATGTCAATATTGTCAGCAAGGAAACTTTTGCCGTTTATTGATACCGGAATCTTTTTAAAACTATAAAACATAAATAAAATTAACTTGTCCTACTGAATGATAGCGAATGGAGTATCAAATTATCAGTAGATATTTCGACTCCCGCCTCTTGCTGTATAAATCCAGTTAAAGGTATCATTATATTATTAGAGTTATTACCATTGAAAACATTTGATATTGGCTGAATGTTTAAATTTTGAAGTCCCGGATATATATTCTCGAATATGTTTCCGGTATAATTAACATTGAATTGAGATTCAGTTAAAATATCTAGAGATTCAACTATTGCGTCGGAATAAACTTGGCAAGGGAACGGATTGGAAAGACTATAAATTGGTTTTATGCCTAAATCAACTGAATAACTTGATTGTATTAAACTTGGTGATAGGTTGGTTGAGCCTGATAAAAATTGGGCAGACCAATAATGAGCTATGCCGGATGAATTGCTGGTATCATAATAAGAGGAGTCGTTGGAGTTTTGACCAGTGAAATTTCCGGTTATTGGATTATAAACTTTGAATGTAGCATCGGCTTTAACCAAGGAGTTAGGGTAAAGTTTAAAAGAAAAAGATGATAAGTATCCGCTGACAGAAACTCCGCCGATTGAAATATTAACAGGATTTGAAATGCTTCTGTCGTATTTTTGACCAGTTATAACTTTGTAGCATGGTTCGTTGTTTGGCTCGAAAAAATAAGAAATCGAAATCTCGGACTCTATTTTTGAAGGAACATTGTTGTATGTCTGATTATTGTTAAAAACTAAAATGGGTTTTTGTTCAGACTTCTGATTCAAAGTGACTTTATCGGACATTAAAAAACATCCGTTTATATTTAAATTTAAATTATTAAATGTAAGCATATCAAAAACTTCCGAAATCTACATTTCCTGTTGGAGATAGATTAACATATCCAAAATCAAGATAATAATTTATTCCGCTGGCTACGAATCCAAAATCAAGGAATGAATTAGGGGATTTATCTGTATAGTTAAATATTTGACCTACATAAGTCCTTCTTATGGAAACACTTGAGTCGGCATTTATGGCTCTGGATTGAGAAACCATTGTTGCATTTTTTAAGAAATATTTATTCATCAATAAATAATTTCTATTAGCGTAAACATCAATCTCTAAATTCTGAATTATTTTGGAATTGGCAAAATTATTTAATTTATAATCGTTAAATGACAGGTCTGGTTCAAAAGTAATGTCGCAAGAAAAGTTTATTGGGTAAATTATTTCGGCTCTTTTGAACGGTGGGTATCCTATGTTATATATTGGAATTCTGTTTATGTCTATAGAAAAAGAAAAATTTGTAACGCGGTTTCCAGTTGATTCATTTATTGATAAATTAATGAAATTTGAATTTCCTATTTCATTATTAAATGGATTTAGCCCCCCAGAAATTATTCCAGAATATTGCGAAAAAGATAAAACATCTAAAGAGCCGGTATTTATTTGGCCGACATTTGAAAAAAATCTAAATGATGATTTTGATGTTATTAATTGATTCGGTGAAAAATTAAGTGAATAATTCATCAAATACCCAGAGTTTAAAACGTATGGATATGTGTCTGATAAATTCTTTAATATGAAGAAATTTGAAGGATTGTTTCCCGTTACATATTGAAATAAATCTTCACTGACCAATATTGAATCAAGGTTCAAGTCAGCCGATTGCGCCGAATTAACATTTTGGTTTATTGATTTTGAGCCTATTCCTATATAATTAACTGGATAGGCCCCGAAATTATTGTCTATTGAATACGATTGTATTCCAAATACCTGAGAGGAATTTAGAAAAAATAGTTGGTCTTTAGCTTTAATCCTGCCAAATGGCATATAATCTACCTTATCCTTATTTTATTATTTTATATTTACACGATTATTAGTGTATTTTATTTAAAAGGAAAAGGTTTTTTAATGCAATATAATATATATTCAATAGATAATTGGCAGCCATCAACGAATTATTCTAAAAATTACATAGTTCAAAATAGCGGCCAATATTACTACGCATTCAATAATTTTATCTCGTCGTCGTCCATAAATACCGATATATCAAACGGAAATTTGTTTGGATACGTTTATTATCTAGGCGCTAATAGGCCATTTTTCAATTGGAAGCCCACATATAATTTTTCAAATGAAAGTCAGCCGAGAGTAAAGAAAATACAATTTGGCGACGGATACTTTCAAAACATACCTGACGGAATAAATAATTTATTGTTGAATTATACTTTTAAATTCGAGGGAGACTTGGCACAAACAACTGCTATATTACATTTTCTAACAACAAGAAATGGTTGCGAGTCTTTTTGTTTTTTACCTCCCGCGCCAAGAGGTCAAATATCAACATTTATTTGTCCAAAATGGACTGATATACAGCCTTTTTTCAATAATTATTCAATAGAATGTAATTTTCAGCAGGTTCCTATATAATTTTAAAATAAATGTCTAATCCTATACCTATAAGCACGGGTCAGGCTCAAATATCAAGTAAAAGCTTGGTTTCTGAGGTGATGTCTTTATATCCAAGTGCTTTAATAACTCTTTTTGAAATAGATATATCAGATTTAGGTCTTAACGCGGGAATTTTATCGCAAACCGAATACAACATCGGGATAAATACAATTTTTAGATTTCATAATAATATAAATCTAACTAATAATAGCATATTTTGGCAAGGGAATCAATATGTGGCTGCCCCTATAAATGCAGAAAATTTCGAGATGAACTTAAAGGGTTCTCCAGCCATACCAACACTCACATTGACTGTAAGCGATGCCGGAATACCGCAAATATCTATTTTCAAACAAAGAATTAGGCAGTTGGGTGATATAGCTGGCGCAAAAGTAACCAGAATAAGGACTTTCGCAAAATTTATTGATTCGGCTAATTTTTTTAACAATATTCCTCCGGCAAATTTTTCTCCAGACCCTACGCAGGAAATGACAAGAGATATATTTTATATTGACAGATTATCTCAAGAAGATAAATACATGGTTCAATACGAATTATCGCCTCTTTTTGTTTTGGACGATATAACACTTCCGGGTAGAATAATATCTGAAAATTCATGTCCTTGGCAATACAGAGGCGAAGGATGCCTTTATGAATATTCTGGCAGGGCGACGTATATACACAACAATGGAACTCTTCTTAAAAGTGCGCCGCCGGTGGCGACAATATTCGACGAGAAATTTTCAAATTTAATAACTGGAGTTCCATTTATAGATAAGGGTGCTTACAATTTAGGTCAAACTTATAACGCAGGGGAATACTGCTACATACAAAATAGAGGAATAAAATATTATTTTATATCTTCAATTAATAATAACTCTTCAACACCTCCAAATCAACCAAGCTGGCTGGCCGACGAATGCAGTAAAAGAATACTAGGTTGTAAATATAGATTTCAAAATATAAACTCTGGAGTTTTGCCTTTTGGCGGGTTTCCTAGCGTTAACAGATTTCAATAATGTTATGTTATTTGAATCGCTAAAAGATGAGCTTAGAGATTATTCAAATGAAAACTCTCCAAACGAATGTTGCGGATTAATTATAGAAAAAAACGATAAAATATCATTTTTTAAATGCGCTAATATATCATCTAATAAAAAAACCAGTTGTGTTTTGAGTCCTTTAGATTATATGAGAGCTTATAAAAAAGGCAAAATAATAGCTCACTTCCACTCTCAGCCAGATAAAAGCGCCAGTATAATAGATTATATAAATGCGGTTAATCACAATATATTTTCAGTAATTTATTCTTGGGAATTCGATTTGTTCTCTTTTGTTGAGCCTAAACTGAAAGATTATTTAAACAAAGATTATAATATAGGAAAAAGTGACTGCTATACACTGGTGATTGACTATTTTAGAGATGAATTAGGTGTAAAATTAAAAGATTACGAGAGGAAAGGTGAGTGGTGGAAAGAAAGTCCAAATTTAATATTGGATAATTTCAAAAAAGAAGGTGGAATAGCTGTTGATTTTAAAGATATAAAAAGAAATGATGTTGTTGCTTTTAATTTAGGAGGAGCGGTATGTCATTTCGCTATTTATTTGGGAGATGGAATGTATCTGCATCACCCATATAATGAAAAATCCATTATATCCGAAATTGATGAAAAATACATAAAAAAGATATCTTTGGTTATAAGACACAAATCTTTATTTTAATATGAGCCTAGTAAAATTTAAATTATACGGAGAATTGGGTAAATTTATTGGAAGCGAAGAGTGGGAGTTGGATGTGAGCAGTGTCCAAGAAGGAATTCAAGCTTTGAACTCTATCACAAAGAATAAATTTAATGATTATTTTATATTAAATAATAAGTTAAAAGCTAAGTATAGAGTTATAATAAATGGAAGAGATTTTCTATGTGAAGAAAAAGAATTAAATGAAAGTAATTGGGAAAAATTCACAGAGTCAGAATTGGTGATGAAAAAGAATGATTTGCAAACAGTTGATATAGTTCCATTGATTGAAAGCTCTAGTGGCGTTATAAATGCGATACTAGGCGTTCTGTTGATAATAGTTGGAGCTATTTTAGCTTTCATTCCGGGCGCTCAAGGATTGGGGTATGGTTTGATTGTTGCTGGTCTATCACTGTTGGCAAACGGTATTATAGCTTTGCTGTCTAAGCCACCAACATTTAATTACAATCAATCCAACTCGAATTCAGTTTCTCAATCATATCTATTCAATAGTCCGCAAAATACCGTTGGAGAAGGTGGCCCAGTTCCAGTTGGATACGGAACAATGTTGTTGGGAAGTAATGTAATAAGTGCTGGATATTTGATAAATGAATTCCAAACATTTCGCTCATAATTAAAGTAATATGTCAACAGAAGCGCCAGAAGGAATAGTAGCATATAGTTGGAGCGGAAATTTGCAATCCGACAACAACTACAGAACCGGCATACAGGTCGGTAATGGAGCTTATATAGATACGACCGACATACTTGGAACAAGGCACACAGGAACAGAATACCTTCAATTAAGCGATACAATAATAGAAACTTTGGATTTGATTTCAGAAGGCGTTATAGAGGGCCCGCTTAGTGGTAAGTGGATTTTTTCAGGTAATTTAGGTCAAACAGGTTGGAGTTCCGCATATTTTTCTGGATATAACTATCCTTCTGGTTATCAAAATTTATCTTGGTTACGTTCGGTTTATTGGAATGAGTTGCCGGTTTTGAGCGATGCAGGTCAGTTCAATTTTCAAAACGTAAATGTTTCATACACTCAGGGAACTCCAAATGGAGACGTAATACAGCAATTAACAAACGAAGAATCAACAAGTAGAAGCATAGGAACGAGGCTTTACGCTGGCGATGAAAATGCACAAGTATTTAGAATATTGAATCAAAACTGCAAAGGTGCAATTATAAACATAAGAATGAATTCATTAAACAATGAAAATTCTGGAAATGGAAATATAGAAAGAACGCTTGTTCAATATCAAGTTTCTTATCGTCCCGTATTTAATACTGTTTATAAAATAACGGCTTTTTCGACTCCCGTTACCGCCAATGTTTTTGGTAAAATAGCCTCCGCAGGTGGATATATAAATTCTACAAGGTTGGATTTTAATTTATCTTCTTTTATATACGGCGGCCCGAATGGTGGTCAATCTGTTATAGAAAACCAAGGAATTCTTCAAGACCCAGATTTTATAGGGTGGGAAATTAGAGTTTCAAGAATAACGCCGGATTCGACAACCGCTTTATTAGCTAACGAAACTTACATAGATAATATATCAGAACTTTACGGCTCTCAATTTTCTTATCCAAACTCAGCAATATTTAGAGCAAGTTTCGACGCTCAATTTTTCAGCGAAATTCCATCCAGAGGATTTGAATGCAATCTTTTAAGAGTTAAAATTCCAGCTAATTACAACCCAATACTTAGAACATACGCAACTGGAGGAGTAGGAACAACTAATGGAGCTTGGAATGGTCTGATGACAGGAGATTTTTGGACTAATAATCCGGCGTGGTGTTTTTATGATTTGATAAGCAATAGAAGATATGGACTTGGAAAATATATAGATAATATTTCTTTAAATAAATTCGATTTGTATAACATAGCTCAATATTGCGATGAATTGGTGGCAGATAGCTACGGAGGTTTGGAACCAAGATTCACTTGTAATGTTTGGCTCGCCAGCAAAGAGGACGCATACAAAGTTGTCAATGATATGGCATCTATTTTTAGAGGTATGTGTTATTATTTTAATGGCAATATAAACGTGACACAAGACCAACCTAAAACACCTAGGTATATATTTAATAATGCTAACGTGGAAAACGGAGATTTTAAATATTCCACAAGCTCAAAAAGAACTAGACAGTCAATAGCGGTTATAAGATATAATGACCCAAAAAATTTCTATAAACCAGCGATTGAATATGTTGAAGATTTGGATTCTATAAGAAAATACGGAATAAAAGAAATACCCATTACCGCATTTGGATGCACAAGCAGAGGTCAGGCGATTAGACTTGGCAAATGGGCAATATATAGCAACAATATAGAAACCGAAACAGTGGAATTTATAGCTGGAATAGAAAGTTCGCTATTAAGGTGCGGCGATGTATTTGGCGTTATTGACTACAATAGAAAATTAAAAAGATACGGCGGAAGAACTTTGCAGATTAATAACTCTGGATACGTTGGCGCTGGATTTACTGGCGCTCAAATTGTATTAGATTCAAAAGTGGAGTTATCGTCCGGCACTCAATATACTCTGTCTCTATTATCTCCGACTTATTATTATGACCCGTCTCAAGTAACTGGATTGACAAGTGCTCAATATCAAAACATCTACAGTTCATTCATACAAAATTTAAACTTTTCAGGCTACTACTGCTATCAGTCTGGAAACTACACGATAGTAAATATACCAACAGGATTTGACTCTTCAAATTATAATATATCTGGATTAACTAATATTTGGTCTATAGAATTAGGGCCAAACTCGTTAAATTATACTGGAAATTTTTACTTTTTTAATCCTTCGGTTGATTACTATAGAGTTTTAAATATAAAAGAAAGCGACTCTAATAAATTCAACGTAGTAGGGCTTTCTTATAACGGAAGTAAATTTCAACAAATAGATACCGGAACTGTATTAAGCCAGAGTCAGCTATCGAGCTACACCGCCATTCCGTCATCGCCTTATGCTTTGTCTTTAAATGCTTATAAGTTGTCCAATTCAGCAAGCTATATACAATACTCATTTTTAGTTAATAGTTATTCAAATATTTCTAGCTATTATGTATATGCAACAACTGGAAATTTCATTGGAAATTCAGCGCCGGATAGCAAATACCTAATTTCAATATTACCTAATAATATAACAAGCGCAACATTCCCTTCGACAATAACTGGAAATTATTTAATGAGAGTTTATGGATTTGACGCCGTAAATTCAACTTTTTCAACCGGATGCGCCTCTGGTTCTGTTTATTTAACTAACTCTCTTCCAATTCAAGACGTTATAATAGGCGGACTTGGATTAAATTAAAAATATGATAATTACAGAAACAACAGGATATACTACTAATTTCAATTGGCAGATTGGATATGGCTATAATTCAATGGATTTTTCAAACGTCCTTTTTAGAGCTACAGTCAGACCAATAGCGGGAAACGAAAACTACACAAGGATACCAAGTCCTTCGGTTTTGTATGAAAAAACAGGAATAAGTTTAAATAAAGGAGAGAGCGTTGGTAAATGGACTTTTGATTTAAATACGAATGCGAACCTTTCTGGCGGCCCGTATAGAGATTATCAAATAGTAATTGAAGCGCACGATTCTAATGGAAATACTTCGGCTGGAAATTTAGTTGGAACTAGCAACGAGAACGGATGGACTGCGAACAGTAATGGGTATGATATAATATGCGTAAAAAATCCAAGGCAAACCGGAATAGAGCTTGGTGGAGGAATACCAACTCAATACTCTATTTTCAGTGGGAATTTATACAACGGGCAGCCGGGAACTGGATATTTTTCAAACAGCGGCAGCGTTTACAATAGCTATAATTATATGGGGGTAAACGGCGATATTATAATAAAATATAATAACGGAATATTTAATTCAAACCTTGCTGGGGGATACCTATATGTTTGGACTGGACAGTTTCCTAAGCTAGAAACAATTAATAGGTCTGGAATTTACGGTCAGGTTACTCGCTCTAGGTTTAATTTTGACCCGACACTTGGATACATACATCACCCAACTGCCGCCGTTCCATTTAGGGGCTCAAGTTATGTATATATTAGTGTTAGTTTTTTTGATGAATTGGACTCTTTGGCTATAGATAATGGAAGAGATATATCAAAATTTCTATACATGAGCGATAATGCAATAGCGTATAATGATGTTTCCGCTGGCTCTGTTTCAGTTGGAGGACACCAAACAATACAATCAGTTCAATACGCGGGAAGTGGAAATCCGACAGGAATACTACCATCAAACACAACAGTAATATCATATAGCTACAATAATGGAGTTAGTTCTGTTCTTTATTTGTCATCACCGATAATAGCAACTGGATACTCAAATTATTCAGGTTCATTAAACCAAAACGCCGGTGGAATGGGAGGGAAGGCAATATTATTGAATAATAATATAATAAGTGCGCCAACTGTAACCATATCTTGCAATTCAATGAATTCATTCCATGATTTATTTGGAAATAATTCTACAAGTTGTTCATCGTGCTGCTCTCAAATAAATTCTATTTCGGTGGGTCAATCTATTTATTTTTATCCGTCTTCTTTAAATAATTGTCTAGGTGTTATATCAGCCGGAAATTACTCTAATGGCTCATCTGTATTTAATATAGTTCAAGATGACCCTTCTAATTGGATGGGTTCAGCGGGCTCTCGTTGGGGAACGCCATTTATAGTAACTAGAATATCATAAAATGCAATACCCTGATTGTAAAAATTTGATTGATTCTGGAGGGGTTTTTAAAACTTGTGAGTTAATAGCTAATTACACCGGCGGACTCAGTGGAAGAGTGGTTCCAGCAATGTGCCAATCTACCTGCAAAATGTTCGGCCCTTATTGTGGTAAAAAAATATCTAAAGAAGAAGAGGCTAAATTTGTTTCAAAAATATTTATATTTGATTTCTCGGCTACAAAATTTGAGTTCTTGAAAAGAATATTGGGGCAATATTTGATGCCAGTAAAAATAAGGTATCCAGAAAAGGAATGGATTGAAATAAAAAAATCACTTAAGCCATTCGTTGATTCAGGTGAGATATCAAAAATTTACCTAACTGGCTCATTATTAATTGAGAAGGAAAATCATAAGGATTTCGACATTTTATTAAAAATAAATACTTGGAAAAACCATAAAATAATAAAAGATAGGCTGCCTAAAACAATAATGGGTAAAAATTGCGACTATTTTTTTACTTCACTGGAAGAAATGCACGATAGGACTTTTTGCGTAATGGATTGCGACGAAAAAATATTATATACTACATCTTGGTATGAATTAAAAATAGAAAGCTTGCCAGATTTTTTAACGGTAAAAAAAAGTGAGCCCCTTCATATAAACAAATACATACAGGAAGAATTAAAGAAAAATTTAAATATATTTTCCGGTAAATCAAATAAAGAATTTTCAAGTTCTCAGCTAGAGGCCAAAATAAATTGGAAAACAGTGGAATCAAGTTGGAAAAAGGCAATATCTTTTTTGAAATCAAATATTAGCTTGTTAACAAAAGAAAAAATAAGCGACGAATTATTGAAGCAAAGAATTCAATCATGTTTTGGAAACGGAAAAGATTTAAAAGAATGCGAAGTTTTATCAAAATCTGATGATGGAAATTTTTATTGCGGAGCCTGTGGATGTGGAAAAAGCGAAATGACAAAATTAAGCAATTCTGAAAACGAAAACTCTTTCAACAAATTACACTATCCTTATCTTGAGTGTCCATTAAATAAAAAAGGTTTTAATAATTACGTCATTTCGACAAAAAGTTAATAATTTTATTTACTTTTTTATCAGTCAAACCTTTCCACGGATTTAATTGAAAAAAATGTTTTCCAAATGACTTTAAATTATCGTAATCATTTGAGGAGTCGTCAACTACGATATAATTGTCAATATCTTTCTTGTATTTGTCTATCCACCAATTTATCTCTTTGTATTTTTGTCCGGTAATAGCTGTTTTGCTTATAAATCTTTTTGCATATTCTTTTTTCAAGCCCTGATGTATTAAGCCATCGGTTAATTCTTTCAAAGATACGAATCTCCTCCAAGAACTAGATACGACTATATTTAAATCAGGTATAACAGCTAAAAGTTTATTAAGAGAATTGACGTTATCTGGGCAAATTTGAGTTTTGCAGACTTCCTCGGTGGTATAGTCGTCTTTGTATATATTGTTTTTAGGAGTCTCAAAATAAGACAAATTATTCAATGTTCCATCAACATCTAAAAAGCATATAATCATAATATAATTATAAATTACACAAAAATAAAATATCGTGTAAAATTTAATTATCAAATAATTATTTTATGGAAAATTCAAAAGAACGTCAAGAAATTAAAGAGCTTACCGAGGCATTCGCTGGTCTTGTTAAACAGTTGGAAGTAAAAGCCGACTCTGACAAAAACGACCCAGCAACCAATAGCCAAATACAAAGCTGCATGAATGCTATATATTCTGTCGCTAATAATTTGCACAGTCGAATGGATAGAATGCAGGCCTCGATTTGGAATTATCAAGATTCTCATGCGTCCGGCCATTTACCTAAATGCCCTTCACCAGAACACATGGAGGCGGCATTGAAATCTCTTGGGTGGAATAAGAATTTTGAAGTTCAAAAGAAAACAGTTTATGCTTCAAAAGATATGTTTACAATTAAATCTAGCAAAAAATAATGAAAAAAGACAAATACAAATATAAAATAGTATTTGCTTCTCAAATTAAATCAATAAATACAGAAGAAAAACAGCAAATTATATCTTTTGCGTCTAAAAGCGATAATTTAAAAAAATTATTGCCTAAAGATGTTAATATATCTGACAACGAAGGTTTTGTTGTTTTTAGTGGGGAGGCTTTTATAAGCAATAAGCTTAACGCTAATTTCGACGGCGTTCAAACCGCAGAGGCAATAAAATTGGCCGCTAAATATCCTTTTACATTCGTTGACGTAAATCACTCTCGTAAGAATCTATGCGGCGTTATAGTGTCGGCAGAATATACAGATTGCGCCAACGGCTCTAAATTGAAGGAAAATGAAATTTCAGCGAGCAAAAACCCATTTTGTGTTTCAATAACTGGTATAATTTGGAAAGCACCAAATCCAGAATTAGCAGAAGCAGTCGCTAACATGGAAAATAAGAATTCAGAATTAAAGGATTCTGTTTATTTGTCTTGGGAGCTTGGATTTAGTGACTATAATTTGGTATTGATAGACAAAAACAAAAATCCAGAAATGTTAATATCGAAAGGCGAATTAATTACCGATGAAAAACAAATAGAAAAACTATCTGATAAATTGATATCCAATGGCGGGAATGGATTCTCCGATGACGGAAAAATAATTGGAAGAGTCCCGATAAATGACGTTATACCTTTAGGTGTTGGATTAGTTGAAAATCCGGCGGCTTCTGTGAGCCCTATTGTAGTAGAGAATTCATCCAAGCAAGAATCTAAAGCGAATTCAAACATTCCCAAACCATTCAAAAAATTAATAAAAAAACTATCTAAAGAAAAAATAACCAAAGAATACTTCCAAGAATCTCTTTCAAATTTAATAAACGCATATTCATTCTCAAACGAAGGAAGTGAATTATTTTTCAATAAAGAATTGGGGATTTGCCCAAAATGCAGTTCATTAGCCAACGAAAATTCATCCAGATACGAAAACGGCTCGATATATTGCGGTTCTTGTGGCTGCGCTACCAATGGAAGCCTTTGGAAGAGTGATAAAAAAGAAAAATTAGTGGACGATTCGGTTGTCTATAAAATGATTGCCAATAAGATAGTTTCAAATACCGAAATATTCGCGGGGATACAAGATTGCGACATTAAAAAAGAAATAAAGATAGAGTCGTTGGCATCTGAACATAAAACTGTTAAATGCTCATGCGGAGACACCATATCAACTTGCAGATGTTCGCATCCAGATAAAAAAGTCGAAATAGTTAAAAATGGATGCAAAAATTGTCGCGAAAAAGAAGTTTTAGCAAATAATATTTCACAAAGTAATAATTCTGATGTAATTAACGATAATAATACAAAAAATTCATATATGAAATTGGAAAAAATTGAACAGCTTACCGACGAAAACATTAAAGAAGTTAAGTCTTCTGATATTAAAGAGCTTTTTGCTTCTGCCAATAAACAGGCCATAGAAGAAGGAATTAAAAATATCTCTAAAGAATATTCAGATAAGCTAACCGCCAAAGAAAATGAAATCAAAACTCTTTCTTCTCAGGCGGAAAAAACAGCTAACGATATAAAAGATTTGAATTCCAAATTGGAGGAAGTTACTAAGAGTTACAATTCTCTAGTAGAAGCCAACAAGCAAAAAGAAAAAGTTGAATCATTTTCCGCTCGTATGTCTTCTATTGAAAGCAAATTTGAACTAAATGAAAAGCAAAAAGAAATAGTCGCTAATAAAGTAAAAGCGATTGACTCTGATTCTGACTTTTCAAATTATGTAAAAGAAATTGAAATTCTTTTGCCGCTAAAAAAAGAATCTGAAAAAACCGAATCTTTTGCATCCAAAGATGAAAAGTCGGCGGTTTCAGACGCTTTGAAAAACGGCGAAAAAGAAAAGGAAGCTCTTCCGAATGCTGGTTCTAAAGAACAATCTTTGGCTGAAAAAGCTAAAGCTGGTTTCGGATTGGGAGCTTGGACTGTATCCGACAAAAGAAAAAATAGAATTTCTTAAAAAATAATTTCACATATAGATAATTAATTGTAAATAACTTTAACAAATAACGTAAATAAAAAATTATGCCTCAACTAAGACCACTACGCGATATCAGCGACCACGAAATTATTCCTTTCTTTTCGTTCAGCGGTAACTACCCTACGACTAAAGGCGCTCCGGTAAAAATTGTTTCAGGTTTTTACGCCGACCAAGCTGGCCCTTCTTCTTATGGTGCCGTTGGTAATACATATCAAAATACCGTAACTAACCGTTATGGTGTTCAGGCTCAAGTTGGTCTTTGCACCTCTTCAGGTGACAAAGCTCTTGGATTGCTACTTTATGATGCTCGCGAAGTTGATGAAAACGGCGAAAAATTGATTTTACACCCAGATAAAGCCGAGCGTATGCAAGCTCGTCCGTCCGGTTGGTCTATACCGATTGCTAGACGCGGACTTGTGGAATACAGCGGCGCTTGGGCGGCCAACGCGGTTGGTGGCGAAGTCGCTTACCTATCTGTTGACGGCAGCACCGTTACTACGACTGGAACAGCCGGTCTTTCGACTAAGATGGGTCGCTTCTACGGCCCGATGGACAGCAATGGTTACATAATGTTGTTCATTGATATTGACTATAATTAATATTAAGTAAATTAAGAACAATTTAAAAATAAAATAATATGATTGAACTAAATAGCAACCCAGATAATGAAGCCCTAGCTAAAGCTATCGGTAGCCGAAACGGTCAAGAATCCGCTCAGGCGGCGGAAGCTTTTGCGGCTGGAATTTGGCCTGTTTTACAACAGGTTCTTATGCAAGCTGGAACTGCATCGTTGATTTATACCGACTATGCTTTCGATGAGGATACTGCGCCGACGATTCCGCTGGATTTCCTATACGGTGAAGGCGCGAACGTAGTTCAGACTTGGAGTTCTACTATCGGTGGTGGACTTCCGACCTCTGAAGTTTATACGAGCGATGAAGCTCGCGTGAGCTACTACGAAGTTGAATCTGCCGTTTCTTTCCGCAAGAAATATGCGCGCAAATCCAACCTAAACATTCTCTCGAACTCGGTCGAGCGCATGATTAACGAAATTTTGGTGAAACAAGAGCTACAATCTTGGGCTGTAATCGCTCAAGGAACCGCTCAGGCTTCCACCAATGTAAACGGAACAAATGTTAACCACATTGTAACAGCCGCTTCGCAAGGTATTTTCCTCTTGTCTGACTTGAGCAAAATGATTACCAAATCACGCAGAATCAACCGTTCATTCGCTCAAGGCACTCCGGTTAATCCTTATTCTAAAGGTGTTACGGATTTGTTCGTTTCGCCCGAAGTTAAGGAGCAAATTCGTGGTTTTGCTTACAATCCCTTGAACAGCAAAGGGGCTGGTGGTGCAACTCTAGGTGGTTCCGACTACCGCTCTAACGGTATCGCTCTTCCTGACGCGGTTCGTCAAAAAATTTACGAATCCGCCGGTAGCTCAGAATTGTTTGGTATTAATATTACCGACTTGAACGAACTAGGTGTTGGTGGTAAATATAACAACTTGTTTGGTGCTTTTGCTACTGGTAACATTGCGCCCGGTGGCGGAACATTCAGCACATCAACTAACGAAATTCTTTTCGGTATTGATTTGACCAAAAAAGCTTTCGCTCGCGCGGTTGCTACTAATGGTGACACTGGCGGAATTGTTACGGTTAATGTTGACGACCAATTCCCGCTTCGCTCCGATAAAGTTGGCTTCTGGGCCAAAGTAAGCGAAGGCCGTGTTCTTTTGGACGCGAGGGCTACAATTGGATTGGTAATTTAATATAAAATATTAAATATAAAAAAATTCAAATCCGGCTGAAATATGCCGGATTTTTTATTTTATACTTATTAGTCCACAAAATAATATATTTGTGTAAAATTATTCCAAATACCATATAATTAAACAAATAATAAAAGGCAAAGGTTTCGATATGACAAAAAATTCTAAAAAAAATAAAATTAAAATTTCAGAACTAGAACAAACTGACGGTAAATTAATTGAAAAGGATTTGGCCGATTCCAAGTTAGATATTCTATTGGGTGCCGACGGTATGGGTAGATACGGAACTCTTAATAAAGAAGATTATCAAAAAAAAATAGAAAATTTTAATACCGCCGAATTAAGAAATCATGCTATTTATGCTGGATTGATTCCAATTCCCGATGTTAACAGACTAAAAAAACAATTATTGATTGAATTCGATAAATATGTATTAGCATTCAAAACTCCGACAAAATTTAAAACCAATAAAATGCCAAAAGAAAAAGAAGAGGAAGCTCTTAAAATAATGTCAATGCTTAGGAAGTGATTGTTTTATTAGTGTAGATATTATTGATAATTTATTAGTTTATTTTTATGAATTTTAAGAAGAAAATTTTTTCAATACTAGCGATTTTATTTTTAGTTTCTAAGTGTTTTTCTGCTTATGTTCCTTTGCCAAATACAACTAATTTATTTGCAGGGGATGGAAATGGAGGGGCGGTTGACTCTGGATTGAATCAGAGTTCAATCGTATCAACAAATTACTTGTCTGGAGGAGGATGGTGGGAACTTTATACAAATAAGACCGCTCTTTATGAAGGTAAATTATATTACTTCACTAATTCTACAACAGCAGGTTTGCAGGAATGTCAAAATGCACAACAAGCAGTTTTAAATGCCCCTTCTTCTATAAATATACACCTACAACCAAACTCCACATATACATTTGAATCGCCAGTATATTTTACTAATAACGTAAGAATTTCTGGGGGAACAATGAACAGCACATGGCTGCTTTACGATGGGCCGACCAACCTTTACAGCTACTCCTATTTCACCAACATCATTTTTCCAATGTTCCGCAACGATGGCATTGAAGATGGGACAAATTACACGAAAGTTGGATTAATAAATTTTTATTGCAACCCATATATAGCTCCGCAATCAAATGCTAACCGAGTAGTGGGATGGCAGCCGCCTTATTATGACATTTATTTGGATAATTTTACGGTGTCTGTCAAAACAAATTTGCCTTGCGTAATAATAGCGGGCGGAGCTTTTAACGCTTACATAGACCGAGTTAACATTGGCGGGGAAGGTATGTTCAGGACAAATTCTCTGGGTTCACAGATTGCATTTCTTGAGGTTACAAATGCTCCGTTGGAAATCGCATTAGCGTTGGACGTTCTTTATTGTTTCAAAATTCACGAGAGTAAGGTGCAGGGATGCGCGGATGGTTGGTTGAGTATCGGCAACGCCAACGTGAAAGTGGACGACTGCACAGCCAGCAGCATCAGTTATTGGATTAAAAACGGGTCGCCAACCAAAGGCAATGGTTTCCCGACGAACTCTTGGATAGGCGTCGGCCCTGCGCTCTACTTCGGGCAAGTCTCCAACGACGCATGGGTTCACACTTATGCAACTTATTCCTGTAAGATTGACTTTTGGTGTGAGGCTGGTTCAATGCAAGACTTCACCGATTACTCGCCGCAAGGCGCTTTTGGTGGCGTCGCTATTGCTGATGACCATTCTTGGTATGGGAAAGCCGATTGCGAAGGCGGTAGTAGCCAATGGCAAGGCTGGATAGTCAAAAACGTCATTCAAGTATCTGACGGCAGCTTTGCTATTAGGCAGATAAGTGCCAATGACATCACCAACGGCATGAATGCTGGCATCAGCGACTTCTTTGGTCAAGGACTTGGCGTAAATGCAAGTGCCAATTATGGCCCGGGTGCCGGAAACGGTTGGGCATTTAATCAAGGCGTTCTCGATGGCCCGAACCTCGTGAACGGCTGGTGTTCGATTGGTGCGGGCGGTGGAACTGGCGTCAACTATTTTGGGGACGCTTATCCGATTTACGGCAACGGCGCTTATCTCTACAACGTGCAAGGCTCGGCCATCACTGGAACGCTGGGCAACAACACGACCGGCTCCGCAGCCAACGCGACCAACCTAAACGGCGTTGCGGCGGGCAACTACGCGCTCAAGACCGACGCGACCAACGCTGCATCTGCGGTTGCGGCGACGATTCCGGGAAGCAAAGTTTTGCTCGCCACTAACGCGCCGGATGGAAATGTTTCCGCCTCGCTGAACAATGTTTCCAACCTTGTTGCCACGCTGCCGTTGCCCGCCGCCAACCTCGTCGGCACGGTTTCGGCGGCGAACCTGCCAGCGGGCGTGGTGACAAATGGAACTGTTTTGACTGCGATTTCAACCAACCAGTTTTTGGTGAACTATCCAGCCAACACAAATTTCAACGGCACATACACCGTGGCTGTCCGCGATAATGCCAATCAGTATTTTGATTTCACTAACAAAACTTATCACTTGGCATACAACGCTTCTGTATGGGGTGCAAATATTTGGGCTTTGGCAACGGACACCAACAATATTGGTTCAATAGTTGTCTATAACGCCGTCTTTGGAAACCCTACTCCGATTGGTTTGTGGTTAAATGCTTCTGACAATTCGGCAGCCGGAAACTTTGTTTCTTTCGTTTATCTGCCGCAAACCAACGCGCCCGCCAGTTTGAAGCTGGATTACATTTTTACCAACCTCGTTACCACCAACGCTTACGTTGACCCGCTGCGTGGTTCCGATACTTATGGCCGAATTGGTTATTACCCATTCCAAACCATCAACGCCGCCATCAATTCCACTAGCGCACCCGTGGACATTTATCTAGCCGAAGGTCAATACAACGAAAATTTCATTTTGCGAAAGACGCAAAGGCTATTCGGCAAAGGTAACGCCAGCCAAATCAGCGGTATTCTTTATGTAGTGGACAGTAACACAGTGGACAGCGTAAAAATCATCGGCTCGGGTTATTTTGAGGCGGATGCCAGCACGGGCGTTTATTTCAATAACGTGATGGCCGATTCAAGCGCGGTTGATTTGTTTCAAGTTCAAACGGCGCGCACAAATTGGACGTTTGTAAATTGCCATTTCAAATGCTCCGGCACTTTATACAACGGCAACATTTCGGGGACAGAAAACCATTTCAACGAAATTTTAGAGGCTTATGGCAGCGGCGTTTCAGGCCAAAACTACGCCAGCGGTTACGGCGGCAGCGTAAATCTAAACACTACGGGAACGGTCAACATTTACGGCGGCTCGGTGGTTTGCACAAACTTGAGCCTATCTTCCGGCGGTTTATTCCTCAACAATTCAGGATGGTCAAACACGACATGGAATCTTTACGGCGTTTGCTTTTCACACAATCTGAACTCCAGCAACCCTGCAATTTACAATTCAACTACGGGCAAAGTTAATGGAACTTACTTTGACAACGGAACTAACTTTGTTTTGAGCGGAACATTTTTAACCGCAACCAATACGCTCACCGTTGCTGCAACGGGAGCAACAAATAACACGGGCGACACTTATCTCGTTTCCGTCACTGCCGGAACATCAATGGCATTGAAAGACCAGAATGGCAATCAATACCTGACACCCATCGCTAACTCGGCCTTCCCGCTAAAACCAAGTCAACGATTTACTGGGTCTGGCATCACGGCCACTGCTTTAATTATTAGCAAATGACCCGCCACCAACCAACCCGTTCCTACCTGCTATTGCTGCTGGCGTTGCTGCTGGGCGGTTGCGCGGCGCAGGCCATGCCGCCGGTAAGCAAGCCAATATCTCAATCTCAAACAGTTCAATTAATTTCTATATTAGATACGAATGCAATACTTCCATTCAATCAAGTTAATTTTTACGCAGCGCAATTAACTGACACGAATTGGACTTTAGTTGGCTCTTCTTCGACAACAAACGGAGCCTTAATGGTAACTAATAGCCAACTTTTTTCTCAGCCGTTTAATTCAACGTGGGTTTTTGCTTCTGAAGTAACAAATACATCAGTTGGATATCCTTTATACGCAAGTGATTACACTACAATTACGAATAAATTGGGAGTTCAGCCTTCAATAGCATTAAGTCGCCCATTGACAATAAATATAATACCAAAAATCCAGTAAAAACTTACAAAACACTCCAATTGATTCCGTCGTTTATAATAGTATAGGATGAGCCGCTAATTATTGATAGCGTCAAAACTCTTTGATTTGAGAATATGTAGTCTGGATAGGTTCCAGAAAGATTTATTGTATTTCCTTTGTTTTTTATTATATATTGCCTTCCTATGTTTTGAGATATAGATGGCAAAATCCAATTAACTACAGAAGTTCCGGTATTGAAATAAAGAGGTTTATTCGATAAATTGAAATTGTTATTATTTCCTGTTACGGTAAAATTGTAAGATATATTTTCGTTAAAATTGCCGGATTTTATATTCCAATTTCCATAAAGTATGCTGTTTTGCCAATCTAAAGTATTGTATATTGTAGAATTAGATGGGCGGCTATATAAAAGTCTATTTCCAAAATCTATTGATGTTTTCTGTCCGTGAACTAGGTCAACATCGTATTGAAGAGCGTTTTTCCAATCAATTACTGGTTGAGCATAGCTGTAAAGTATCAGGTTATTGAAGTCAACAGTATTTTGTCCGTATTGATTATTAAGTAAGTAATTATTTGAATCAATTAATTGGACTCCGCCAATCGTATATATTCCATTCGCAAATGACTTTTGGCCTGAGATTATTTGCTGACCAGTCTGATACACAACAATATTATAAAAGTAGTTTAATTGAGACTGTAGAAAGCCTGAAGCGTTGTTTAAATCGTATATGCGAGCGCCAGTCCACCCTCCAAGAGTTCCATTTCCATCGTGAACCGATATTTGGTATGTGTCCGTGTTTACGGTAATTTCGCCGGAAACACCGGCAAAAGTAGAGGACTGAAAAGAGTTTCCTCTCCTAAATTGAACCTGAGTTGTTGTATTGGACGGCATAATTGATATTTAAAAAATAATATCTATTATTTTACACTCTAAAAAGTGTGTAATAATTATTATATCATTAATATGTCAAATTTGAATGTAATTCAAGGAACAAGTTTTTTGGTTTATTTGAACGCACAAAATACAGATGGGTCGCCTATAAATTTATCTGGATATTCGGCGGTTGGATATGTTAAAAATCAATACTCCGATACCGGAATTATATTAAATTTAAATGCAACTCCAGTTCAACCATTTAATTCTGGAATAATTGCAATATCAGGCTCGTCATATACAACATCGTCTATTCCGGTTGGTCAATTTATTTATGATGTTATACTTTCGAGTTCTTCAAAAGGAATAGAAGTGATAGAAGGTTCGTTCAATGTATATCCCTCGCCTTCTGTAAATGTTGTGGCTTATTCAGGCGGAACAATAAATCCTAATACGGTGGTTTCAAATTCAAGTTATTTAACTTTGTCGAATTCTTCTATATACATATACAATGGTAGCGGTAATGCAGTTTGGGTTTTACCTTCGGTTTCAAATTCGGTTAACACCGTTTATTATATAAAAAATAGAGGCGGAGCAACACTTAATATTACAGGAGTATATCCAGACCAAATATATTCTACGTCGCCAGTTTATTCATTTAATATATTGTCTGGTCAATCCTATATGTTTAATGATGACGGTCAATATTGGGACGTTCAATAATTAAATAAAATTATGTTAGTATTAGATTCAGCAACAAATATATACAATAATGAACTCGGTTCGCCGACCAATACTTCGATACCGGCTATAGTAACTTATTTAAGGTCTAATGTCGGGGATTTGAATAATTTGCTTGGAGAATGCTTTTCTTTAAACAATATACAGGGAACCACAAACTATCTAGAAATAATACAAGGAAACAATAATCAATGCTTGATAAGCGACGAGGCGATGGAAATCTATAAATATATTTATTTAATGACCTATTATCAAAGAATGGTTTTTTCATTTACTGGCGTTGGCGATACTAACATTCTAGTTCAAGCGAGTTCTGATGAAGGAACATTAAGATTTGTAGATAAAGGAAATCTGGCAAAAATATACATAGGTTTAAGAAAAGATACGGAAAATACTTTAAAAACATTGGTAAATAAATACAAAATGAGAAGACAGACCGCGCAGCAAGTAATTGGCGACGATGTTATAATAAAATACAAGGCGAACTATCCAAACGGCGAGCCGGGAATACTTTATCAAAACGATTTATATTAAAATTTAAATGCTTTCATCATATTTAAATTCTAACCAATTAGCTGATTTAACTGGTCAGTTTAGTAATCTTTTTGCAACATTTTCGACTGGTATAAGTAATTATGTAACAGTAATAAAGGAACCAATTAAAGTTATTCAAAATAGCTCGGAGCAAGTTTTGGCGGGATATGGAGGAGAAAATCAAAATATACAAGATGTTGTTTATCAGCCAGTTACGGGTATTTTTCCGGCTGTAATAATTTACCCAAATTCAATGACTGAAAGACAATTCGGGCAGCTTAAATTTAATTTAGACGAAAATCAAATATCAATAAAAGTAGATTCGACTACGGCGGATTTTTTGACTCGCGGCAAAACAGAAAGAATACTGGTTAATGATTCATATTATAATATGGAAATAACTCCAAGAGTCCAAAATTATTTTGGTTTAAAATATTACTATTTCAAATTAACCTCAACAAAATAAAATGTCTGCGGTTTTAAATACAATAAGTTTTAATAAAAAGTTAGAAAATCTAACTAAATCAAAGTCATTCATTGCTTTCGCTAGAAACGCGGCGGAAACAAGAACTAATGCAGCAAAAGAAAATTTAATAGAAAGTTTAATGGAGGAGCCAGTTATAAAGGAGATTCAGGAGGCCTCAAAAGACCCGTCAATACAAAATTCCGAATTTGTTTCTAAAGGAAATCTAGTGGCGGCTTTGGGGTTTCATCAGGGGTCTGACCCAGCCGGAGAATTAGCAGAATATTTAGAGGAAAATATTTATCAAAAGGAATCTTCGCCAAAAATAAATTGGAGTCCAAACAAAACTCAATATTCTTTTTCCATAAATTATCCATCCAAAAATCAAATAAACGAACATTTTTCAAGTGATGCGGAATCAAAGCTTGAATGGACAAATCGCTCGTGGATAGATATAATAGAAAATGGAATATCAAATGCTTTAAAAAAATACATATTTTGGAGCGAAGGTTTCAAGCCGGAAGGAATTTCTCGCTCCACTACTGGTTTGCAATCAAAGGGTTCGGTTAAAAACGTCGCTACTTTGACCCCTTCAAAATTTTTAACAAAATTATTGGACAATTTCAAAAAACAAATAAATAAATGAATTATCAATACTCCCATTTAGCAGTTTCTTCGTTTATGTTGTGGCTGGACAATAGAATTCAGTCTCAAACCGGATTTTATTTGACAAATTCTCAATTTTATCCAATAAATCAGACTTATGCGGGATACAAAGTATATTCTGGGCCATTCGGAGCTTTGGTTGGCGATACATCAGTGACTAACAATGTTTTAACTGGGGTTTACATAGATAATACATTTACTCCGGTGGGGACATATCCTTTGTCTGGAATAAATTACGAAAAAAGTCAAATATATTTGGATAGCAATTTTTCGACTCAAAACCCAATATCTGGAGCCAATTATGCAATAAAAGAAGTTAATACTGTAATGGCTAATTTTCCAGATATTTCAATGTTGTTTGAGTCGAAGCTTCAATTAAGGCCTAAAATGCCTCAAATTCCAACTGGTTTAAATAATAATATATTAACATATCCATCAATTTTTATAAAAAACGATGGAAACAGAAATGAACCGTGGGAGTTTGGAGGGATAGATGCAACAACAAATATAATTAATTGTTATATATTCTGTGAATCATTATATCAGTTGGACGCCGTTTGCAATTTAATTCAAGACGCTAGGTATAAATACGTTCCTTTATTTAATCCTTGGGAAATGCCATATAACAATATGGGTGGTTATGTTTCTGGAAGGATTTACAATTACCAACAAACCGCAGGTCAAAAAGTTGCTCAAGGTTACTCGGCTCTAATAGAATCGGTTGAAATAAATGATTTTGGAAAAAGAGGTCTTTCATCTGAAATAGAGAACATGACAACCGATGCTTTTTTCGCATTGGCGACCATAAATCTTTGGAAACCAAGATTAACGAGTTAATAATTGAAATAATAAAAAGAATTTCACATATAATATTTTAGTGTAATATTAACAGAATAACTAATAAAAATTTTTAATAAGGAATAAATACAATGCCCTCTTTACGCCGCATATATAACGCAGACCTAGTTTACATTGGCCCTACAGGTCAAAACCCCGCAACTGGACAGCTTTTCGCGGGTTCTCAGTGGGGGAATTTGTCTGGAAGTATAGCGTCTGGAACTAATTTGATTTCAGAATTATATCGTGTTCAAAAAGTTGACCACGGTTGGAATAGAAAATTGAAAGTTTTGAATCAAATAGGTCAGCTTTCTCAAGTTGATTTGGTTCCTATTGAGCCACCGGACGTTACTTTTTCCATTTCATACGTTCAGGCTAATTTGGCTAACGAATATTTGATGGGATTTAACGTGAATAGAGCGGGCGATACCGCTCCAATTGGTTGTATTTCTGGTATTTTAAATGCCTCTACAACTCCTAAAAATATTTTCGTAAAATCAACTTCTGATAATTCGGACGCAATCGGAGCAAATCAAAGTGATTATGACGTTATTTCATTTGGTAATGCTTTTATAAGTTCTTACTCGGCTCAAGGAAAAGTTCTTGACTTTCCAACTGTTGATATTGGATTTACGGCGCTTAATACTCAGGCGCAGCACATTTGGCAAGCCAATACTGGTAATTGGGCTTCTTCTCCAGCAGTTTATCCGACAAACGGACAATTGATAACTGGATGGGGATATAATCTTCCTACAGGAACCACAAATTATCAAGCCATCGGAACGAACTCAAATATTACTGGATTAAGTGTTTTGAGACCCGGTGATATAGTTCTAAACTTAGGGTTGAATGCCGGTGACGGTTTCTTCGCTCCTTCTGATTTGAAGGCTCAGAGCTACAATTTGTCGTTCAACTTGAATCTTGAAGATTTGGCTCAATTGGGTAGCAAATACTACTACGCTAAAATGCCTCGCTTCCCCGTTGAAGCTACGCTAACTGTTGAATTTTTGGCCGGTGATATTCAAACTGGCGCTCTAACAGAAATATTCAACAACAATCTTACATACAATCCTTCAATAACTATAAATCAACCCGGAACCACAAATGCGGTTGTATTCTATCAGTTGAAAGGCGCTAAATTTGAAAGCCAAAGCTCTTCATTGACAATCGGAAGCAATAAGACTGTTTCTATAGCTTTCAGAAGCACTTTAGGAAGCGCAACCGACTTGAATAATAACGTATTCATGTCTGGTATTTGCTACTAATAGTTTGTTTGACGGATTTAAGGTATTAATTTTACCCCAATTGGGGTGGATAAGGTATGGACGCTAAAAAATTACACAACGTATTATTATTTACTTGCGACAGAAGGTTAAGGTTTATAGCTATAGAGGCTTTAAAAATACTTGAAGAAAAACACAGGTATATTCAATCATTAGAAAGTGTTTTAATAAAAGCTGGTATAGGCGAATACGAAAATTCAAGCCAAGACTTTCAAAAATCAAGAAAGATAATCTTGGACTGCTTAAACTCTTCACTTAGAGATTTGGAAAAATTGGACGATTTAGTTAAATAAATTCATTTATTTGCTATAATATAAAAATGAAAAAATTATATTCCTTTACAGTAAACACGCCAAAAGAAATCGATGAAATAATTGAAAAAACAAATGAATCGGGCGAAAAAATAAAAGTTGTCGAAAAAGTTAAAAAAGACAATTTCCAAAATTATTTTATTTCAAAACCGTCAATTTCAACAAATCACGAGATGGAGTTATTTTATGAATCTATAGTTTCGGATTGCATAAAAAGAGGCATAATGTCTCAAGTTCAAATCAAAAAAAGACTCCTAAATGATGGCGGGGTTTTAAGTGATGAGCAAAAATCGGAATACAATTCTCTTTGGGACAAGCTTTATTCTTTAAGGGCGGATTACAATAAATTAAACGACGAGCCAGAAAAAAACAAAGAAAAAATGGAAAAAATAAATAAAGAAACAACTGAAACGCTGGTTAAATTGCAGGATTTTGAGGAAAAACACGGCGGCTCAATATATGAACATACTGCGGAAAATATAGCTAGAAATAGAACTGCGCTTTGGCTGATGCTGCACTTGTCTCACAAAGAAATTAACGGAAAAGAAATTCCTTATTTCGGAGACGGAGGATATGTTGATAAATTCAAAAAATATGAAGAAATAGAAAAAGAAGAGGACGAGGAAAAAAATAAAATTTTAGAAAAATTTCTTTTAGCAACATCTCTTTATTATTTCAGAGGTATTTCAAAACAACAGGATTTTGATGAAATTTTCAAAATGAAGGATTTAAAAGATGCTAAAACGTGAAAGACTCGGAAAATCATTTAATATTTCTTTCCATCATAAATGGATTTAGTTTTTCTTATTCAAACGGGGTTGAGTTCTACATAAAGCATCCTTCAAAATTCGAGACACTAGATTCAGAAAAGGAATACATAAAACATTAAAAAATAGCTCAAGAAAAAAAAATACCAACTTACGAGCAGCGAGAATCTGAAATAATAAACGACGGAGTTTTTTCAAAAAAAGAAAACGAGTCCATAAAAAATGATAGACTTCTAATCGAACACATGAGGGAGCAAATCTCTCAAAGTTATCTTTTTTCAAAAAGAAAAATTTTCAAAAAAGAAATTTCTGAAGCCATTAATAGAATAGATAAATTAATGGTTAAAAAAAATATACTCATTGGCAGAACGGCGGAACAGTTCGCAAATGAAAGGTTGTTGTATTATAAAATATTCAACAACACATATAAAGACCAAAACTTCAAACATAAATATTTCGAGGTCGAACCAGAACAAGAAGAATACAACGAATTTGTAAATTTATACAAAAAAGAAATAAATAAAATTAATGGAGAATCAATCAAAAATATAGCATTGTCGAGTTATTTTATATCAATGTATAATATGTGCGGAGACAACGCCTACTTTTTCTACGGAAAACCGATTATACATTTAACTGATTTCCAATCTGATTTGTTTATCTATGGAAAATACTTTAAAGATTTAATGTCTAGATACGGTGGAGAAATACCTGATGAAATGAAGGAAAAACCGGACGATATTATAGAATGGTTTGAAATTAAGCAAAATGTTGATAAATTTAAAGTTTTAGAAGGTGATGGAGATGATAACAAGAATGCTTCTACAATTGTCGGCGCAACAAAAGAAGATTTGAAAATAATGGGGGTTATACCGGCTCAAATGGCTAATATGTCTGAAATAATGGCTAAAAAAGGTAAAACGGTATTATCTAAAGATGATTTGTATAATATGGACTCATAATGTGTAATATAAATTAATTAGATAATAAAGGATAAGGAAATGGCATTTGACGGAGATTTACAGGCAGTATTAAATCTTGACACATCAGCCGCACAAAGAAAGGCGGCTGATTTTGCTCGTTCATTTCCTGCTATAAAAATAAGAGTTGACGGGGCTCCTTTAGGTAGAATATCGAGAGAGGTAAATGAGTTCGATAAATCATTGGCAGCCGCAAACTCTCGAACATTGGCGTTTGCGAGTTCGGCTGGTCAGCTATATGGAATATCAAGGGCGTTCGGAGAATTAGTAAAACAAACAGTTGAGGTTCAAAAATCATTAGCTAATATAAACGTAATCCTTAATCTTTCACAGGGTAGTTTGGCGCAATTTTCAACAAAATTATTCGGAATAGCGAATACAACCGCCCAATCATTCAAAACTGTTTCTGAAACGGCACTTCAATTTGCTAGGCAAGGTCTTGGAGTTGAAGAAACATTAAAAAGAACTTCGGCTGCATTGACATTAGCTAGAATTGGTGGTGTTGACTTGGACACATCAATGAAGGCCATTACAACCACTTTAAACACATTTACCGAGGCTGGAATAGAAGCATACGATATTGTAAATAAAATTGCGACGGTTGACACTAAATTTAGCGTATCTGGAAATGTAATAGCGGAAGCTTTGACTCGCGTTGCATCTACGGCTGAAGAAACAGGGGTTTCTTTTGACAGGCTTATTGGAGTTACAACTGCGTTGCAGCAGATAACTGCGAGAGGTGGGGCTGTAATAGGAAACTCATTAAAGGCTATTTTTACAAGAATAGAAAGGCCGCAAACAATTCAGCAATTGAATGAAATGGGTATTATTACCGAAGATTTGAACGGTAAAATGCTTTCAGCCGACACAATATTGACGAATTTAGCTAAAAAATATAATGACCTTACATCGGCTCAGAAAGCTCAAATAGACAATATGGCGGCGGGCCTTTTCCAAATAAACCAGTTCAGAGCTTTGATTGGTGATTTGGCTAAAGAAAATGGAATCGCGGCAAGAGCAACTCAAACCGCAGCCGACTCAACTGACCAAGCGACAAGAAGGCAAACGGCATTAAATCAAACTCTTTCCGCACAAATACAGCAAACATTAAATAATTTAACTCAATTTGCTTCAAAAGTTGGTGATGTGTCCATTGCTCCGGCATTACAAAATCTATTAAAAGGTGTCAATTTTGCCACAGATACAACAATAGGAGAAGGCCTTGGAGAAGGAATTCTAAAAGGTCTTGGAAATTTTCTTTCAGGGCCCGGTTTGGCAATTGTGGGGACATTGGCGTATAAACTTTCGTCTGGATTCGCCTCTTATGCCACAAAATCTTTCGCTCAAATACTTGAAGTTGGTTCATCAAAGCTTGAAAAAGAAAAGGCGTTTCAAAATTTGCTTTTAACAGAACCGGCGTTAGTGGAAAAAATAAATCAGGCGGGAAACGATACTTTAAAAATTCAAAATTTAATAAACGACACAATCCAAAAACAAATATCTTCATTTAATGCAGCCGCATCAGCAGCCGCGAAAGTTGGCGATATAACTGCCGTTGGAGTTGGAGCCAATTTAAGCAACAAGCCTTTCATAGCATCTGGCGGTAAAATAATAAAAAACGGCTCTTCATCTGGTCTGCCATTTTTTAGTGAAACCGCCACAGATTTAATGACGGCGATAGCTAGAGAAAAGGCGATGGGGGTTGACCCTTCGACCATAAGAATTGGAGCTTCGCCTCAGTTGGTTTCGCCTGACAATCCTAATGGATTAGGTGTTTACAACACAAAAGACGAGCCTCTGGGGTTGTCTCAAGGCATTTCAAGAGCCGCTGCAAATGGAGTTGACCCTAAAAAAAACGGATTAATACCAAATTATGCGGACACTTTTTCTTCGACATTCGGGGTATCGCAAAATGGTCAAATTTATTTAAATGATTTAAAACAAATAAATTTGAAAATAGAATCAATGAAGTATTTAATAGATTCTGGTCTTTTAAATCAAAAAGCTCTTAATTCTGCTACGGTAGGATTAGCTAATAAATATTTATTGACTCAGGAAGCGATGGATAAAGTTGCGGGAACATTAAATCAATACTTCTCTAATTATAAATCAACTAAAAAAAATCCTTTGCTTTTGGGATATACGCCTCCGTCTTATTCTGGAGAGCAGTTACCTCTAAAATTAGAATTTAGAAAAAGCAATAAAGAATTAGAGCAAGAACTTTACAATAGATTTCCAACGTATAATGGAAACAATCCAGAAACCACAAAAGTTCCATCAGACCTTGTAATCGGCGGAAGTAAATACGCTTCGCTTTATAACTCTACAAATCCGAAATACCTATACTCTCAGCTAAATAATCAAAACAAAAGAATTGCAAAAGAAAGTAGCTTATATGATTTAGAAAATAGAAGTAAATCTTTATTACTGAAAGATGAGAGCGGAAAAGAAAATATTCTTTTAGGTCGAAATTATGGATTTGAAAACTTAAGGGGCTCATCAATTGTAACTAAGCAAATAAACGAATATTTAGAAAAATTAAAACAAGGAGCTAAACAGTCTAGCGAGGAAATGAAAAAATTCGCAAGTTCTATAGAAAGTAATATATCTTCTTTAAGTTTTGGCGGTTCGGAGTCCAATAATTTAACTAAATTTTTTAGAATAAAAAACGAGTCTGGCTCATTGGCTGAAAAAATAGGGGAACCAATAAGGAACTCAATACTTCAGGAAGAACAAAGGGACATATTGAGGCAAAAGTTTCAATCTGAAGTTCAATCAATATCTTTAAGCGGAGCTTTGTTTGGTAGCCTATCCCCAAATTCAAAATACAGAAGGCTATCCTCTCAGGCGAAAGAGGTTGGTGGGGAAGGAATTTTTAACGATAAAAAACAGGAATTATCTAATAAGGCCCTAGGATATTCATTTTTAATTCCAATAGTAGCCGGAATAGCTCAAACTGCTTCAAAATCAATAATAGGTGACGACTCTTCTAGGTCTAGAGGATTTAATTCTTTGATTGGTGGCGCTGGAAATGTCGCGTCTTATGCTGGACTTGGATTTTCAATTTCTGGAGGTAATCCAATTGGGGCTTTAATTGGTGGAACCGCTGGATTGGCTTTAGAGGCTCCTTCAATATACAAGTCTTTTTCCGATAACTCACCTGAGGTTCAAAAGAAAATAGACAAAATAAAAGAACTAATACAAAAAAATGACGAATCTTTAACAAAATACGTTTCATCATTGGAGCAAATAAAAGACTTTTCTGAAAATGGCGGAAAAAAAAGTAGATTAACAAAACTCCAGTCAGATTTATTTTCTAGCTATTCTTCACTACCATACGATATACAGAAAAAAATAAATAATTCAAATGGCGATTTATCTAGTATATATGAGATAAAAAATAATTACATAGAGTCTTTAAATCAAAAAAAACAGCTATCGGAAGATGCGCTTGACTTGCCGGAGATATTAAAAAACAAACCAAGTAAGTCTATTTTTGGAAACGCAAATTTCAATGAAAAAACAAAAAGCTTTTTAAACGATTACATAAATCCTTCAGCCGATTTGCTTTTTAGAACTCAAAACGAAAATGGAGAATCAATTGGCTCAATACTTGGAAGAATACCTCTTTCAGAAGGTAAAAAGGCATTTTCTTATAATTCGTTCGAGGTTGATGAAAAAACTGGTCAGTTTAAAAACAAAAATATACAAGATTTTTTAAATAAATATGGTTTTAACAATGATGTTAGCGATTTGTTTTTAAAAAATGCCTCTGCTCTATCTTCTTCTGGATTTGGTAATCTATTGGCTAATAAGTTTTCGCCTGCTTTGGCTCAAAAAAACGCATCAGAAAATAATACTGAATTAGAGGGCACTAGAAAAGAATTAAAAGCTAGAGAAGATTTGAATGCAAAACTTTTGAATCTAAGCGTAACAGGCGCAGATGCAATAAATAAATTTGAAATAAATGTTCTAGATAAGTTGAATTCTGATTTAACTGATTTAAAAGTTAAGTCAATTAAAGCTGAGGGAGCCTTTAAAAGAAGTGAAATATATTCTGGAAGTAACGACTATAGCAAGGCGTTTTACTCATATCAAAGAGCAAATAGTCAACTTAATGACGAATATGGGACGACCGGCTCTGCGGTTTTGAATATTCAGAAGAATTTTTCATCTGAGTCTTCAAAATATTTATTTGATTTACTTTCAAGAACATCGGAGTCATTAAATAAATCACAAATAAATTCAAAAAATGGTGACGGCTCTAGTAAAGTAAAAAACAATGTAAAGGCTTTAAATTCGGTTCTTGGAGGAAGCTTTTCTATAGACCCTGAAACTTTTCAAGTTTCAAGTTCTGGAAATTTAGATATAAACACTATATCTAATATAAGAAATAGAGCTATACAAAAAAATCAAGATATAAGTTCTGAATTGCAAGCCATTGGAAGTAATAGTTATTTCACAACCGCCTCCCAGCTTGTTGGAAAATACGGTGCAAAAAACTTCGGAGATTTAATAGATAAAAATGGTAACAATCCAGAAATACAGCCTCTTTCGATTGATTTATCTAAACTTTCAAAGTCTGAGCAATCAAGAATAAGAGGATTGGATTCTAAAGGTCTTGACTCTGAAAGTGAAAATTTTCAAGGCTCAAAACAAACTCAAAATTATTTAATAGAAATAATAAATAAATTGGGTGAAATGATAAATCAAAACAAAGTTAATTTAGACCAAATATCGAATGAATTAAAATCTGGTATAAAGGTAAATCAAACAACTTTTGAAGAAGCAATTCAAACTGCTGATACGGCAAGAAATAAACAAATATCAGATACAAATCTTCAAGGTTCAATTTCAAGATTATTCAGTTCGCGCTCTAACGACCTGCTATCCAATCAAAAAATAGTTGATAGATATTCCGCCACCGACATAGAGGCTAAAAGAACTGTTTTAATACCAGAGCAAGAAAGGATATTAAATAAATTAAATGAGTCCACGGGGCTTAACCTTGGAGATGTAAGTCAAATAGGGACAGAAATTTCAAAACAAAATTCAATATATAACGGAAACAAAAAATCCGCAGAAGGAATCGAAGCATATAAAAACATAAACGAATTAACTAAAGCTCAAAATGAACTCGCAAACGCAGAGGCTAACGCGGCGGAAAAAGCGAAAGAGCTTAGAGACAATTTAGACCCTTTTTCTGACATAAATGCAAACTATGTAAAATCACAAAACATAGCAATAGCCTCAAATGGAAATGTTGGGGCGACAGAATATAAGAGTGCTTTCCTAGCGCCGCTACAATACAACCAAAATGATTTCCAGAGAGATTCTGTGGTTGGATTGCAAGATATTGTTGAGACATTTAAAAATGACCTTCCTAATGCGATGCTTGAGGCGACCAAGGGGGCAAAAAGCACGGGGGAAGCTTTTAAAAAATTAGCTCTTTCACTCGCTGAAGACGTTGAACAAAAAGCAGTTAAGCTTGGGTTTGATTCTCTTCTTGGCTCGCTATTTAATAGTCCGAAATCTAATAATGGAAATGGAGGAAGCGGATTATTCTCTATTATTGGTGGAGCTTTAGGTTTTGCAAAAGGCGGATTCGTAAACATGGGTTCTGGAGTTAAGGATGATGTTCCTGCGCTATTGAGCGGCGGAGAATTTGTTATTAATAAAGCGGCGGTTGCAAAAATCGGAAAATCTAATTTGGACGCAATAAACTCCAACCCAGATATAACAAAAATACCTCGCGGCGGAACAGGATTAAACCAATACGCCGGAATAACAACCGACAGTATATCTGGAAACAGTAATTCAGCAAATGTTTTGCTTTCAAATGCGTTACTTTATGAAAATAATTATTCCCCAAATTCAATTCAAAGCAAATTTCTTTCCAATATAGGCGCTTCTAGTTCTCTAGACCCACAAAATAAAGTAAAATACAATAGGCAAAGATGGTTGTTTGATAGGTCAGTGTCTTATAATAGTTTTGTTAGCAATACATTGCAGCCTTGGGAAAGAGAGCAAAGAATGAAAGCTATACAGGCAGACATAGCTGCCGTTGGCTCTATAGCTGGCGCTGGACTAAGATATTATAATTCTTTAGGAAGCTCTTCGTCAATAGGAACTGGCGGAAACAGCATTAATTACGATACAAGCAATCAAAATTATGGATTTCCAAATAATTATGACATAACAACGAATCCGGGCGGGATAGAAACCGCCGCAAAAGGCGGTTATATAAGAGGGTTTGCGTCAGGCGGTATGTTTGGAGGCGATTCATCATCTGATTCTCACAGAGCTATGATTATGGGCGGAGAATATGTTATGTCTCCTTCAACAGTGAATAAATATGGTAAAGGATTTTTTGAAAATCTAAATAATGCGGATAAATATGCCTCCGGCGGATTGGTCGGTTCTTATGGCGGAAACTCGTCTTCAGACATAGTTAATGTCTTAAGCCAGATAAGAGATAGAATTGGCTCAAATTCATCGAATTCAGTAAATCAAAACAATAGCTCGAATAACCAAACAAACCACGTCAGCATAAACGTAACAATGGCAAACGATGGCTCAGTTTCAAACACAAATCAACAGCAAAATTCAAGCGGAGGAAAAGGAACACAGAACGAACAAAAAGATACATGGGGTAAAATATCTGGAAACATAAAATCCATGATACTAAAAGAATTAACTGAACAAAATAGGCCGGGCGGATTGCTATATGTAAACAATCAAAAGCAGCAAAGAAAATAACTAATGAAGACCAATATGTTTTTTAATAATTTCAATTTGAGACTTAAGAGATTGATACGCTTCATCCATTATTATAGCTCCCTTATTATATACAATATCTTGAGATATGGAATTTTTAACTAAAAGTGGTATTTTTAGATTTGGCGTAAAATGATTGAATGATTCGTAATAGCAGTTTTTTGAAGTTTCACCTAGGTAATTTTGAGATAGTGTGGCGGTTGTTTTCTCTGCATATATTTTTCCGCTTTTTATGCTGATGGGCAAAGAGTAATCAAAAACTATAAAAGTTTTTCCATCTGAAAAATAAATGTCTTTAATTGTTTTTTCCATTATTTTTCTTTCTGGTATGTCTATGAATTTTATTTTAAATTTAGCCGTTTTGCCGACTGAATCGAATCCTTCGCATAAACAATTTGGTTGAGACGTGTATTTTCCTCTCGATTTTATGCTAACCGAATTTATTTGTCCGTCTTGATTTATTCCATCAATTTTCAACACGCATCCATCATGCCTTCCAATTGATAGGTCGAAAAAAGCGTTCTCTAATTTAAGAAAAATTTCTTCATCTGCTCGAAATCCTGAATCAGATGAAACAATCTCCTCAACAAAAACTGCCTCGTATTCTTTGTAAGAAATTTTAAGAACGTCATTTTTTTGAAGATTTATTCCTACATCGGCGTTAATTGATATAATTTTGCTGTTTTCTACGTTAAAATCAGATGTATATAAAAATTTAGATTTATCTATTACATTATAAAGTATGTTATCAGAGCCTATCTTTATAAAACATCCGGGAGTTATTGAGCTAAATTTATCAACAGTGGATGATATTATTTTATTTGAATCTTTTTTTATAGAAATTGTATAGTCTAGATTCATATTAATAAATTGGATAATTTTGATATGGAACGCCCATTTGACCGCTGGCAAATACGCCTTGAGAATTTGAATATGGATTTATTTCTACTGATGACTGGAACGAAAGCGTTCTTAAATTTGAAACACCGTCCGAAACCTGTATATTATTTAATTTTGCGCCTCTAATATTGAATATTAAGGCACTTCCAGTTATAAAAGTGAATCTTTCTGATGCAATAGAAATGTTATAATCGTATGAATAATCTTTGTTAGTTATATATGAAAGCGAACCCGTAAATGAATCGCCAATAATAGCCGAAACAGAAATTGATGCCATCACCGGAGGATTTATTTGCCTATCAAGGGGCAGTATATATCCTAATGAACTCATTACATCTCTATTTAAATCCAAAGACAAATCAAAAGACTGTATTTTAATATCTTGAAAATCGAAAAGAGAAGTAATTGAATTTGAATTATTTTGAGAGATTGAAATTTTTATATCGCCGGGTATTAATACGGATTGAGACGCTCCTGTATATACAGGGGGTATGCTGAATAAGCTTGTATTATTGTAGTTCCCAGAATTTGGTTCGATATAGGGCGATACTCCGGTTGAACCAGAAAGGAAAATTATATTTTCGCAAGTATATGAAACTGAAGCGTATGGAAATTGACCAACTGAAGCTGAAAATTTGTAGCTATCTAAATAACAATTTCCAAAACCGTAAGTATAGACTCCCTTCCCAACGGTGTTTTGAGAAGTTCCATTAAGAGACGAAGAGTTTGAGTTTAAATAATTTAAATCGGACGGACTCGAATTGGTGCATACAAATATGCTTTTAGCCTCTCTTGTTGAGTTCAGCCAGTAAATAGAATTTCCATTCAAATCTATAAAATAATTTGAATAATCCTTGGAATAGTTTCTGTCGTTTAAACCAGATATTATTGACGGGGGATTTCCGCCGTATATTGGAGCGCCGGTTCCGTTTAAAGGTGTGTCCAAAGTAAGGCCAATTCTTGATTCATTTATTGCGCCCGCCGAATAGTAAGAAATTTTAAGAGACGGTATCGGATTTGAAACAATGGGCCTTCCTATTGTTCCATAAGAACCTATTTGTTTTAAATCTGTTCTAGGAACTCCAAAACCATAAGAAACATCGAATACTCTAATCAAAGGATTAATTGAATTATATGAATATCCAAGGCTTCCGTTTAATTGAGTTGAAATCAAGTTTGGAGTTTGGTTTCCACTAAAATCAATAAAATAATATCCGCTAGAGTTATTAGAGGATATAAATGCTCCAATTTGGTTATATATTTTCCTGTTAGACATCTTTTATTTCGCTATCAACTAGATAAACAGCTAATCTAGGGGATATTCCATGTAGGGCGGCAACCGCGTCTATTTTTTGAATTCTTTCAATATTGTCATTGACTGGATTGTTTAAATATTTTTTGATGGTTTCTTCTTCTTTCCATTTTTCCGGTTCTGAATTAGCTATTATAACCTCTGAGATTTCATCAATTATATTTTTATGGAATTCATTTACTTCCTCTATATTTTTTTCTTTTATGTATGCTTCCTTGACCATTTCTCTTAATTTTGTAGCCAGAATAAGTTCGTCCTTAATTTTAGAAAGAGAATTTCCGTCAAAGTTTTCGTTTGAGGCTTTTGAAACTCCGGGTTTCTTGGTTGTCTGTTTGGTTTTTATGCTGTTTGGCCTTCCTGCCGGTGTGGATACTTGGGAGTTCATTTTTGATTGAATGCCAAGTTTAGCTATTTTTAGCTGGTCAAACGGGCCGCCGGTAAGAGGTTCGTAAAAGCCCTTGTCTCTTAATGTTCTGTATTCCTGTTGGTTTTCCAAAGACTCTTCTTTGGTAGGGACTCTGCCTGTATTTATGGCTTCTATCGCCTCTGGGGGAGTCAAAATGCCTAAATTAGATAACTGAGTTACTATTCTTTCCCAGTCTGACTCGTCTCTTAAGTCAATGTCTTCAAATTTTGGAGTTGGACAAGATTGAAAACCCATAGTTTTAGCTATTTTTTTCATTTCCGGTATAAGAAATTCGTTTAAAAACATTTCTCTTCCCTGCTTTAGTCTTTCGACGAAAAGTTTAACAGATATAAACTGGTTTGCAAATTTAGAGTCAGTTCCGGTTAGAATGTAATTTAAGCCTTCTTTTATATCCTGATTGACTATTTCATATTTTTTGGGGTCTAAAAAATCACCGATAGAAGGAATCGCCCAAGTCAATTTCGTTGTAAAATCAGCTACCAAAACTTTGCCAACGGATTCAGATTCAAAAAGGCCTCTCATTGCTTCGGCGGCCTTTCCATCGAACATATATGAACCGTCTTTTGATTCGTATCCCATGTTAACAAGCAAAACAACTTGATTCATTGTTCTAGCTACGGCCATATCTACGTTTTTCATCTCTTGCTTCCACTCAATGTCTTTCAAAACTGGATATCCGGGTGGAACCGCCATTGGCTCGTAATCTTGTTTTTTTAGAAATGTAGCATATAATCTTTCTGGATTTAAAGGTATAATTACCGTTCCAGCGCCAGACTCTATTTGCTTTTGAGTGCTTTCCGGCAAGCTTTGAAAAAATAACTTCTCTTCCTCGGTTTCGGCGGCTCTTAAACGATGTATTTCGTAACCATTAAGCCTTTTGAAAAAGATAACATTTGAGCCGAATACAATATTTGATTGAACGCCTATATCGTATGGATTTATTACAATATATCTAATTGGAAGTGTTATAGATTTTGATGCAGAGCATCCATATATTTTGTTTAATCTAGCTATATCAGATGGCTCTGGTTTTACTTCAAATCTATAGAAAAATGCGTTTCCAGAACGATATAATTCTCTAAAGAATTTATCTTGAACTGATTTAATATTTATCTCTTCCAAAAAATTACTAAAGAAGTTTCTAGCTTTTGAAGTTCCGCCTTGAAAGTAAATATTTGAGCAAGAAAACTCGGTCATTGCGTCTATTATATTTCTAAAAACAGCAAAATTATAATAGGCTTTTTGACATAAATATATAGCCTCTGACAGTGGAAACATACCGCCAGCGTCTCCGCTGCCCCTTCTTTGAGAATAGGCGGAAAAAGGCTCAATACCATTTCTAATATTAGCAAACTCATCCGTTGGCCTTGAAGTTGCGGCGGCGTTTCTTCTCATGGAAGAGGCTTTAGATTCGTTTTTGCCGGAAAGAACTGGTGTATATAATTTACCTTCGGAATCAACAAATTTTTCCAGTTTTGACGCTTTTGAATCTTCCACTACAAAAATTCTTCCATTTTTATTCCTTTGGGTCTTAAAATTGGCCGTCCCGTTATTGACCGAATTCCAAGCTTGTTTGTAGTCAATTCCTTGTTCTTTGGCGTATTCTGATAATTTTTTCATTTTTAATTATTACACTAAAAGGATAAAATGGAATATTTTTATTCCAATTTGTCATAATATTATATTTAAAAAATATAAATTAAACATATAATATTTTAAATAACCAAGAATTTTAATAAATTAAAATAATGGACTCAAAAGAAAAATTAAGAGTTGGTATAATAACAAACAATATATTACTAAAAACAGGCCTTGCTAGAGCGGCAAAGTGTTGGGTTCCAGACATTTACAAGACCGGAAAGTATGAAATATTCTTCCTAAATCAAAGTTTTGCGGACAACGACCCTAATTTCAGAAGATTTCCTTGGAAATCTTTTGGTGCATTAAATCATTTTGACCAAAATAGATTTAATTCGGATTTTGGATATCAAAAGTTCGTAAGCTATGGAAACGCCGCTGTTGAGTCGTTTGTAACCGAAAATAAACTAGATGTTGTATTCCATATAGATGATATATGGAGCGCATCTGAAGATGCGTATTTAAAATCAGATTGGTATCCCTATATAAAGGAAAATTTCGTTCAATGGGCTACAGCCGACTCTGAACCGATACTTCCAGATTTCAAAAAATGGGCAGAAAATTGTCCTAATATGTGGTTTTGGGCGACTTTTGCAGAAAAAAGACTCAAGGAAGAAAATATACAAAAGTATGGTCATTGCAAAACAATGTTTCCGCCATTCGATACTTCAAAATTCTATCCATTAAGTCAAAACGAAAGACTTGAGCTTAGAAAAAAGTTTAATATAAAAGACGATGAAAAGGTGATAATATATGTATTTAGAAATCAATTAAGAAAACAGGTTTGGGCAATGATGGAGGCTTTGAAAAAATTTAAGGAAAAATTTCCAGATAAAAAAACTAAATTGCTGCTTCATACGTCATTTTCGGAGCCTAACGGCTGGCCTATTGATAGAATAACTGAAGAACTTGGATTGGATAAAAATGATATATTATGCACTTATTTTTGCAAAAGTTGCGCTAATTGGTCAATAGAACCTCATTATGGAGAAGATATAGACTGCAAACACTGTGGTAGTAAAAAATCTAGAATTACAGTGAATATATCAAGCACAATAGACGAACTTGATTTAAATAAAATTTATAACATCGCGGACGGCTCTTGCAGTCCGGCGACAAGCGGAGGAAGTGAATTGACTAGCCAAGAATCAATGTTGGCCGGAGTTCCATTTTGCTCGTTTCCTTATTCTTGCGGAGAGGACTACGTTTCAAACGACTTTGTTTTTAAAATGGAGGGTTATTATACCAGAGAAGTTGGAAGTGGATTCAAAAAATTCGTTCCATCAGTTGATTCAATCGCAAATTTTTATGAATTCATACATAATTTAACCCCAGAAAATAAAAAAGAAATAACTGAAAAGGCTAGAAATTGGACGGTTCAAAACTTTGACTCAAAAGTTATTGTCGCGAAAATAGAGGAATTTCTAGATTCAAGAAAAAAAATAAATTGGGATTCTTATTTTGAATCAAGAAAAAAATTAAAAGAAGTTTCGGCGAATATTGAAGATAAGCAAAATGATGATGATTTTGTTTTAGAGTGCTATCAAAAAATACTTGGCATGAATCCTTCAAAAGAGGATGAAGGTAGAATTCACTGGAACAGATATCTATCTCAAAATGGAGATAAATCTGAATTAAAAAAACAAATGGTAAAATCGTTTAGAATCGCAGCTTCTCAACACAATCAAAAAGTAGCTCCAAAAGTGCCGTTTGATAAATTTTTGGACGAAAATGACAAAGAAAGAGTTCTTATCGTATTGAAGGAATCAATTGGCGACGCGGTAATACTAACCGCTCTTCTGCCAGAAATAAAGAAAAAATATCCAAATTCATCAATATACATATCAATAGAAAAAAAATATTGGGAAATTTTCAATGGAAATCCATACGTTCACAGGCTTATAGAGTGGAGGCCGGAGCATGACAATGAATTACTTATGATTGGAATAAATGAAAAAAAGAAATATTTCAATACATATATAAATTTAGCCGTATCAACTCAAAAGATTTTAAATTACCTTAGTAACAAATATTAAAATGCGCCTTATAGAATCATACTCTCGTTCGGCATCGGTTGAAATAAAGAATAAACCATTTGTAATGGAGAAGTTCTTCCCATTGCCAAGTGAAATAAAAAAATATATAACAATCCAAAATTCATCTGGAATGCCAGCAAAAGATTATGGATTTTTTCAAGAGGTTATAGATTTGGTATCGCCCGAACTACAAAGAAACGGAATTTACATTATTTTGATTGGAGCAAAAGATACGAAACCATTAAATAATGTAATAAATTTACTGGGTCAAACATCAATACAGCAATCCTGTTATTTAATAAGAAATTCAAGTCTTCATATTGGAAATGACTCTTGGGCCGCTCACTATGCTGGTGCTGTAAATACTCCTTTGATATCTTTATATGGCCCAACGACAATAAAAAACCACGCCCCTTATCATTACAACAAAGATAAGACAATATTTTTTGAAAGCCATAGAGACGGTAAAAGCCCGTCATTTTCAAGGGAAGAGCATACAAAAACAATTAATTTGATAAATCCAGAAGAAATTTCAAAAGCGATATGCAAAATATTGGATTTGAATTTTTCATTTAATTATAGCACAATTACAATTGGTGAAAATTACGGAAACAAAATACTTGAATCTGCTGTTGACGGGGTGGTGGATGTTAAAAAACTTGGAGCGGAAAGCATAATAATGAGGATGGATATAAATAACAATTTGTCTGTCTTGCAGAATCAATTAAAATTAAATCCATGTCAAATAATAACAGATGCAGAAATACCAATAGAAGTCCTTAAAATATATAAAAACAATATACTTGGGATAATATATAAAATAACTAAAAATCATAATCCAAATTTTATAAAAACACTAATACAGGAAAAAATCGGATACCAACTTATCTCCGACCTTAACGAAGAAGAGCTTAAAGACATAAAACTTGAATACATGGAGTTAGGAATAATAATTAATTCAAAAATAGATATGCCTGAAAAACTTAAAGGTAAGGATTTTGGAAATCTTTATATAAAAACCGGAAAGCTACTGCTTGGAAGGGGTGTTTTTTATAATTCGTATCAATCATATATAAATTCAAATTCTTTTAATCCATCTGATTTAAATCCTCAAAAAGTAAATATAAATAATATTAATTTACTATGGAGAGAGTCTGATTTCATAATGTTTATGGAGAAAAATAATTTACCTTGACTTTTAACTACAAAAGATATATAATAAATTACAAAATATGACAAATAATAATTCAACACAAAAAACATACGTTAATTCCATCTGGGTAGATGAAAAAGTCTTTACCGATGGAGGCTCAATAATTAAATTGAATATCGTGGCCGAGGATTTGATTAAGTTTCTAAAAGAAAATAAAGATGAATCTGGAAGGGTTAGGCTTTCGATTTCAAGAAAGAAAGGCGAAGTTCCAGAAGGTAAGTCTAAATTCTATACAATTTTAGACACTTGGAAGCCGTCTCAAAAACCTAATCAAGCAAAGGTGCAAGGAAAACCGGCTTCAGCAAAGGCTTCTAATAAACCAGTTGAGCATACCAACGAAACGGAATACGAAGATGCTTTTTAATTAATTTTTTAATAAAATGGAAAAAGAAAATATAAAAACATTTCAGAGGAATGAGTTTGGATTAATAACAAACTTAGATTATAAGTTCAATACGGACGGAACTATTGACTGGAAAGCCATGCTTAAGCCTGAGCATCTTTATGTGAATCCGGGCAATAAAGAAAGAATTGAAAAAAAATACGGAAAAAAGTATGAGGAAATAAATATTATTGAAGACAAAGTTGAGGATGTTGACTTGGTAATATTGCTCTCTGGAATAAAATACCTAGCTAAAATAAGGGGTGTGGAGGGCGTAAAATATAATGTGGTCGCGGCCAATCCAGAGTATGCGGCTGTAAATTGCGAAATATTGTTTTCAAGCAATTTTGAAACAGAAAATAAAAAAATATCATACCAAGAAAATGCTTGCGCTCATTTGAACAATACAGCTAGTTTTGCAAATAAATACCTTGTTGAAATAGCGACCAACAGAGCTTTTTGTAGGTGCATTAGAAGCTTTTTAGGCATAAATGTCGTCACAAAAGAAGAGTTGGGTGGTGCTAATGCGGATGAGTCTTCATCAAAAGCCTCTTTAGCATCATCAAAACAGGTGAATTTGCTTAGAGACTTAATGCAATCAAAGAATGTTAAGTGGAAAAATATAGTTGATAAGATGAAAGAAGAAGGTAACTGGAAGGACGAATATAAGGATATAGAAGACCTTCCGAAAGATATTGTTTTCAACTTTATCGAAAGAATAAAGAAAATAGGAGAGCAATCAAAATAATAATCAAATAATTAAATTAAAAGTGTAAAGAGGCAAGAAATTGCCTCTTTTTTTATTGTTTAAAAATAGGTTTCTTAATATATAATTAATTAAATATGTCTAAAACTTACTGCTTAAATTGTAACCACGCTACGCCTTGGAGCGATGGGTTGATACCCAAATTTTGTTCAAAATGCGGAAAACCTTATGTTAGCGAATCCGCAGCAGTCAAAATTCCGATATTTAAAAATCAAGCTCCTCAAAATAAAAAATCGGAGTCAGAAGAGGTTTTTGAAGATGACGTTCAGCCAATTAAATTCACTGAGGCGGCTAAAAATATACAGTTTTCTTTAAATAACAATTTAAGGCCGCAAAGAATGACCGGAGAGCAGGTATTGGCTGATGGTTTTATAAATGGAAAAGACGAGTCGGCGGTAGTTCAAAAAGAAAAGCCTAAAAAAATTAAAATAACAAAAGCAGAAAAAAAGAAACAGGTCGAATCTGCGATAAAAGAATTTGAAAATACATTCAATAGAAATACAAGAAGAAATAGAGTTTCTTCAGAAATTGAAGACTAATATATAATATGGAAGAAAAAAAAATAGATTCGTTCCTCACCTTTGAGGAGGCTCTACCGACAATACAAATTCTTCTAAACAAAAACAAACATAAATGGCAGCTTAAGATAATAAATTGGATGGAGTGGGAGGATATAGAGCAAATTATAAAACTTCATATATGGCAAAAATGGAATCTATACGATAACAAACAAAGTTTTTCTCCTTGGGCGAATACAATAATAAATAATCAACTAAGAAATATAAGAAGAAATGTTTACGACTCTTTCTCTAGGCCTTGTTTAAAATGCGCTTATAACATGGGTAACGACTCTTGTGGATGGACTCCAGATTCAAGGCAAAATTCGGCCTGTCCATTATTCAAGAAATGGGAAAGTAGCAAAAAATACGCTCATAATGTAAAATTGGCTGTTTCGTCTGAAAACCATGCAAATGAAATATCTGAAATACCAGAACATAGAATAGATATTGCTCGCGCAATAAAAATAATACATGAAAAAATAAAACCCCTTCTAAAACCAATCGAATTAAAAGTATATGAATACCTTTACATACAAGAAATGACCGAAGACGAAGTTTGTTTAATAATGGGATACACTGCAAAAGAAAAGAATAGAAAACCGGGCTATAGCAGAATATCTCAGATAAAAAGAAAAATAATCGAAAAAGTTAAAATAATAAAAGAAGAGATAGATTTATTCTAATATGGAAGCTTGGGATTTGGAAATTTCAGAAAAAGATAGACCCAAAAAGGAGTCTGCTAAAAAAGATTTGTCCATATCCGAAGAAGGAAAGGAAAAAATACTTCAAAGATGGAACGATAAAACAAAAACGCCTCCTTCGATAGCAGAATTGGTTGTTATTGCTTTTCCAGAAATAAAAGAAGTTGATAAAAGAAGTAAAGAGGCTATTTTAGTAAAAGAGTTTATAGTTAAAAACGGACTAAAGGAAACAAAGGAAGAAAAAATCATAGAGCTAAACGAAGACCAAAAAGAATACATTAAAAACAATGCTAAATCAATGAAGCCCATGGAAATGGCTAGAGTTGTTTTTATAAGTTCAAAAATAACTCCAAATTCTATGGAAGTTAGATTGGTGAATGATTTCATAAAAACTCTTCCGCCAGAGGACGTTCAAAATGAATTCGTAACTTACGAATATAGGCCGCCAATAAGAATAGACGCCTGTGTAGCTAGAATAAAAAAATATATACCAGATTGCGAAAATTGGGATGGTAAAAAATTATCAATAAAACAGAGAAAACAAACAGAGTCTTTGATTAGATATTTATCCACATACAGATTCAAGCACCAAATTGACACATACGACAGTCAAAAAGATAAGGATTTGTTTGAATCAACATTTATAAAATATTGCTACGATAAAGAAGATTTGACTCAAGAAAATATAGACCAATATATACTTTTGTGTTCAGAAGTGATTCAACTATATCACATTGAATTAAACATAATAAATCTTGAGAATGAGCAAAGGAGAATAATGGACGAAGAGGGAAAAATGTCAATGGCTTTAGTGGAAGCTATTAAGGTGGCGGGAACTGAAAGAAGCGATTGTGTTAAAAGACAACAATTATTATATAAATCATTAACTCAAGAGAGAAGTGATAGAGTTAGCAAAGAAATGCAAGATAAGCAAAGTATAATAAGCTTGGTTAACGCTTGGAAAAATCAAGAATCTAGGATGCAAATGATTAAATTAGCTAAAGAAAAAAAAGATGAATTAAGAAAAGAATTGCATGAAATAGACAATTTGGAAGAAATGAAGATGAGGATACTTGGTTTAAGCATAGATGAAATCGTTGATGGTTAAATATGAATAATAAATGTTTAATTTGCGGAGATGAAATTTCTGAACGCTCTCATTTTTGGAAAAAGCACAGAAAAAAAGAGTCTCAATATTATCAAGAATATTATAATTTCAAAGATTTGTTGACCGGCGAACAAATAGAATTTAAATCTCCAGAGCAATACTTTAATACAGATTTTAAAGATAAAAATAATTTAAAAAAATATTTAGAAACAAATTCAAAAGATAAAGGTTTGAAATATTTAACTGATTGGTTAAAAAAAAGAAAAGAATTAAAAAAACTACAATTCGCTCCGAGTCATTTTGAGTTAAGAACTTTATGCTATCCATCAATAAAGTTTATACATTCTTTTTACGGAGCGGATAGTTATGAAAATATATGCAAGGAAGTAGGATTAAAAATTAGATTCGACTACAATCAAAAAATAGAGCAAATCGAAATAAAACCTAAAATAATAAAAGACACAAGGGAGGTTAGGGGCATAAATTTTGAAAACATAGAGGTTAAAAAATTAGATGAAGGAGATTACGCGGCGGAATTCAATCCTTTCAATATATTCATCGAAAGAAAGAGTTTGGCGGACGCAATTGGAACACTGGGCGCTGGATTTGATAGATTTGAAAGGGAGGTTGCTAGGTCTGAGCAAAAAGGTAAATATTTAATAATGCTAATAGAATCTAAAATATCAAACTTTTTTGGATTTAATAAATTAGGGTATATACACGGAGACGCAAGCACGGACTATATATTGAAAAGAGCAAGAGATATTCTATCAAAATATGAAAACTTTCAAATTTGCTGCGTTGATGGAAGAATAAAGGCCAAAGAATTTATAGAAAAAATATATTCTTTAAAGAATAATCCAAGAACAATTGATTTTCAATATGAGATTGATTGTAAAAAAATTTAAATAAAATGATTTATTGCCCTAAAAAATATCAAAAAGTTTTTCCAGATATTAATGATGAATTAATAAAATTGAAGGGTGAGTTATCGGACGCAGAAGCAAAGGTGACTTTGGCGAAATTTTTGCGTTACAATTTGCCGCTTGCAGTAGATTGGATTTCTGGAGTTAAGCTATCTCCTTACCAAGTAATAGCATTAAAGGGATTTTTTTTAAGAAATTATTCAATGCTTGTGTTTGGTCGCGGGCTAGGCAAATCATGGATGGCTGCACTCGCGTGTTACTTCTTGCCTATATTTGAACCCGGTAATAATATTGTTATAGCTGCGCCGACATTCCGTGGCGCTAGAAATATTTTTTCATACATGGAGAAAATACATAATTCTCCAGAGGCGGTATTGCTTAGACAGTGTTTGGGTGTTAAATCAAAAAGAAACGATATGTGGGAATGGGAAATAAACGGAGGATTAATAAGAGCAATTCCTTTAAACGGTGAAAAAATTCGTGGTTTGAGATGCTCAACTCTAATAGTTGACGAATTCCTTCTTATGTCTGAAGATATAGTTAAGAATGTCCTTATGCCGTTCTTGATTGCGCCGCAGGATATCAAAGAAAGGTTAAAAATCAGAGAAAAAGAAAACGATATGATTAAGAAGGGTTTAATGAAAGAAGAAGATAGGAAGGTTTTCGCCAATAACTCCAGAATGATAGCATTGAGTTCAGCATCATATACATTTGAATATTTATATCAAGTGTATAAAGAGTGGACTGAAAAAATATACGATGAAAATACAAAAGACGAAGCTAATTATTTCATACAGCAAGCAAGTTGGGACTCGGTTCCAAAGCACTTTATCCAAGAAACTGTAATTGAGGAGGCGGCTGGCTCAGACGACACGCACCCATCTTTTAAAAGAGAATATTGCGCTCAATTCGTTGATGGCTCAGACAGTTATTTTAGTGCTAAAAAAATGCACTTGTTGACCATACAAGACGGACTAAATCCATCAATAAAAATTCAGGGAGACCCTGACAAAAAATACGTTCTTTCGATTGACCCAAATCGTTCAGATTCTACTAGCGCAGACTATTTTGCTATGGCAGTTTTGGAGTTAAACGAAAAAGAGGAAAAGGCGGTATTGGTTCATAATTATGCAGAGGCAGGAAAAGAACTTAAAGACGACATAAAATATTTTTATTATTTATTGAATTCATTTAATATATCAATGATTTGTATTGATAATGCCGATGGTCAATTTATACAAAGCGCAAATGAATCCTCATTATTTAAAGAAAAGAACATAAAGATAAAATTAATTGATTACCGAGGCGACGAAAAACCAGACGAATTTGAAAAAATGATTTCAAACGCCAAAAACGAATACAATACAACCGATAAAAGAATATGCTTCAAGCAGGTCTTTAACCAAGATTCAATTAGAAGAATAAATGAGCAGTTACAAAACTGGATACATAGCAACAAAATTAATTTCGGCTCTAGGTTAGAAAGACATGATTCATACGACTCGCAAATAAATTCAAAAATAAATTATCCGTTTTCGGAGTCAGATAATAAACAACAGTTTGTTGTTGATTTAATATCAAAGCAGGACGATTTAATGGTTTTGGTGAAAAAACAATGTGCTTTAATAGAGGTTAGAAGCTCTCCGTCTGGAGGTCAGGTTTTTGATTTACCTTCTAGTCTAAAAAGAAATACTTCTTCAAATAGAGCTAGAAAAGATAATTACACGGCTTTGCTTTTAGGAGTTGAGGCGGCTCAAGCTTATTTTAATATAATTAAACAAAAAGAAAGTAAAAAACAGGTTAGGTTTTGGGTTCCAGAAATGATAGGAGGCTGAGTTTAAATTCTTTTAAAACTTCCGTTTTTAGAAACTAAATACTTTGTTTTGTTGTCTCTTGAATGTATGACATCGCCTACAGAAAAACCTCTGACCTTGGCAGATTTTCCGTTAGCAATCGGAATGTCAATGTAACTACCAAGATATGTTTCATTTACTTTAATTTTTCTAAGTTCCAATGATTTTCCGAAAGACATATTAGAAATCTCCTTGGTCTTGAGGGCTGGATTGTGCTGATTCTTGTTTTTGGCTGCTTTTTTTAGAAGCGGCGAATTCCTTATCTTTTTTTAATTGCTCCTGATAGGAGTTTTCAAAAACTTTGGTTAATCCAAATTTTAAGTATTCGGATAGTTTTTCCGCAGCGCCAAGGCCGATTCCAACTTTAATTGATTTATCGCCTTGTTTTACGGAAATTCCAAAGCCAGTTTTAACTACGTTTCCTTTATCGTCTTTTATGGAGTAATGAGTTAGAGAGCCGGTAGTTGACGTTTCCTTGAAAGTGTGGTAAAACTTAGACTCTGAATTGGTTCTAATGGCTCTCAACAAATCGCCAACTTCATCGTCGCTAAATTTAACAAAAATAGAGTCTTTGAAATTAAAGTTTTCTTTTTTATTAGCTCCGTTCGCTACTTGAGGAATAAATTGAAAAAGAAACGAGTTTTCGTATGTTAGCTTGACGATTAAAGCGCCGCCGGATACTTTTACGTTGGGTGACCAGATGGATATCATATTTTTAAATTAGGACTATTTCTCTTTTTTCTATTGGTTTATTTATTTTTACTTTTACAGTTATTGATTTTGAATATGGTTTTTTAATTTGAACCTTATTCTTTTTCATTTAATTTATTATTAGGTGTGAATTCAATTCTTTTGCGAATTGAGTGGTATCAATGTCGCGCCATTTCCTACGATGCTGGTTAACCCCAACGAGTTTTTGCATTTTTGCAATTTTATACCTACCATTTTTCAACTTTTGAATTTCTCCGAAAAAACGGACTTTAGACTGATTGTTTCTCATATATTTATTATATCTATGTTGAGTATTTTTTTAAATTAATTTATTGTTTGAAATAACAACTTGGACGACTTGCTTTGATTTTGGTTGAAATTCGTATGCTTTTGAAAATTTTCTCTTTAGAGATTCAAATGCTTGACCTATAGTGTCAATGAAATTGGATTTTTTCTTTTGGACGCTGTTTGAGTCTTTTATTGCAGAGGAAATTCTCCCTAAGATGGTTTTATGGTCAAACCCTTCTTTAACCGAATAAACATGACCATAAAGTTCTTTTCCAGACAAAGAACCATCTTGGTCAAAGATTATAATTCCAAATTCGTTTTTGGATTTTGGCAGCTTAACCGCCGCGCGCTCCGCTTTCAATTCTTCTGCGACGTTTTGCAATTTTATTAGAACCTCGTCCTGTTTGTCTGGTGAAATGTTGGCTTCTTTTAGTGCTTGGTGAATTTCTTCTAGTGATAGTGATAATTTCATATTTATATGATATATGATTTCTATAATTATGTCAAGTTTTTTTGTGTAAAAATGTATAATGTTTATATGATAATTAACCTAACAGATGAAGATTTAAAATCCGTAAAAGGCATAATATATATGATTACCAACAAATGTGATGGTAAAACGTATATAGGAAAAACCAAACATTCATTTTCAGGTAGATACACTAAATACAGATTGATTATTATTAATTTCGTCAAATAGATAAATCAATTTGTTTGAATTCTTTATTATTTTTAGTTGAGTTCTTATTTATATAAGAATATTTTGGTATGGTTGAATTAAAATCGTCAATTATTTCAGGGTCGTTCATCAAAACCCTTCTTAGAGGAGCGTCAGCGCCACTGAATTTTATATTCGGCCTTATTGTGTTAAGTATTTCTTTTTTAAATTGCTTGCCGTTAATTATTTGATTTTTGAATTCGTCTATATACTTAACATTTCTATTTTTATGTTTTTCAAGAAATTGATTCATTGATTCTATCAAATTGTTTTTAAATTCGGTGTCGAAATCAATTTGAATAGGATTAAAGTCTTTTAAGGTTGAGATTTTCTCTGTAAATGAATTGAAATCTTTGAAATAGAATGGATAATCTTCTCCAAGTATTTTTAAAATTGTTGGGTGTTTGTAACAAATTGACGGCTTTCCGAATTTTATTGAATCTTGACAAGACAAATTCCATGTGCAATAGTCATCAACAAAACATATCGAACAAAAACATTTAGAAAGTAAGTAATTATATTGACCTGGGTTGAGTGTTTTTTTTATAATATTTGGCCCTGAAATATCAGACGATTCATCTGTAAACCAAAAAATATAATTTGAAAAATCATATTTTGAAATATATTTTTTTAATCTTTCTACTCCGGTGCTTTTGTTCCACCTATGATTGAAAATTATTATTTTTTTATCTGGAATTTCAAAAGGTTCTGTGTCTGTATTTCTTGAGGTTGACAAGGGCATGAAAGATATATTTTCTCTTTCGTTGACTTGAGGTGAGGAGAAATTGCTATTAAAATAGTCTAAAGAAACTTTTGAATGTATAAAGTTTTTATCAGCGAATATAAATGAATCAAGTTGCCTGAAATATGAAGGTGGGCTTACCGAGCTTCTGCTTTTATCGCAATCAATCCAGTGAAAAAATGAGAAAAATCCGACGGTATGGTTGTATCTTTTTGAATCAAACCAAGATTTTAAAGAAAATAAATGCTCAGGTTGATGGTTGAAAACAAAATCAAAATCATTTGTCTCGAAATTTAAATCAATATTTCTATGGTCAAAAACAACTCGATTAAGCAATACGCTTTTAGGGTAGTCATAAGGTATAAATGTTATATTGGATTGTTTTTGTATTGAATGCTTTAAAGGAGATATTATGTAATGATGGCACTCTGGAAGCCAATCTATTGTTTTTTTCGCGACCTTCCAATTTGAATCAATTTCATTTAAAAATGTATTTCCAGACCATCTCACAGGGCTTAAAAAATGCAGTATTCTTAAATTTTTTATATTTTTCATTCCTTTAAATCACTTAATTTGTCATATATTTTGAAATTTTGAGCAACTATCTTGTCGCAAAATATTATATCACCGTTCTTACGTCCATAGCAAGCTACAATATCACCTTCTTTTATTTCCCTTCCTTTATTCAAAAGAGAGTTTTCATCGAATTTTTTCTCAAAAAGCATGACCGACATTTCTCCGGTCGAGTCATTTATTGTGTATTTTTTATATTTATTTTTATTCTTTGAAGTCGCGGCCCTTACGAAATTAACCTCACCACAAATCGAAACTTTATTGTCGTCGGGTTCGTCGGGGAAAGATGATATGCTTATAATATTAGAATATTCGTCCTTTAATATGTCAAACAAAGAATTAGAATAAGAGTATCCAAGTTTTTGTTTTTCATAGAAATAATTGCAAAGTTTTTCATTTTTGCTGTTTTGATTGTATATTTCTTGGTATGGTCTGAATTTCTTGCGAATAGTCTCCAATCTAGTTTCTTTTATAAATGGTTTAGAATTGCTAGATTCAGGTTTAGATATGAATTTTATTATTTCAATTAACTCGTTTTTAAAACTTGAGGACAGTTCGCAAACTCTTCTTTTTTCTTTTTCTGTTAGTATATTGTATAGTTGAGCTTCAAGAACCAGCTTTGAGCGAGTTATTCCATCAGAATATGAGTCCAAGCAACCGGATTGAATCAAAGATGATAAAACGCCAATTGAAAGACCGGCTTCTTTTGATGAGTTAAATATATCAAACTTTGATGCGTATTGGTGTCTGAAATTTTTGAACTTATCCAAGGTCTTATCTGCAATACCTTTTATGTTTCCTATTCCGGTTCTAATGTTGCCTTCTTCAATTTTAAAATCTAAGTCAGACTTAACAATGTCGGGTTGCAAAAGACTTACTCCTAGAAATTTCATCTCTGATTGTATTTTTGAGATTTCTTCAATTGGGTTGGCCTCAAATTTGCTTAATTTCAAAAGAGACAGATAGAATTCTTTTGGATATTTGAATTTCAAATAGCAGGTAATCGCACACATACTTGCGTAAGAGGCGCTATGAGAAAGATTGAAAGAGTAGTTTTTTGATTCGTCCATGATTTTCCAGAGTATTTTGCCAACTTCTTCTGGTATTTTATTTTCTTTGCATTTCGAGTAAACTCTTTCTTCCCATTTAGACATTTCCTCAATCTTTTTCTTACCTATTACTCTGCGAAGTTGCTCTGCCTCGTCAAGAGTGAATCCAATTTTATTTGCTGCTCTTAAAAGAGATTCTTGATAAAGGCATAGACCAGCGCTATCTTTAAAAACATCGTCAAAAAACGGATGAATGCTTTGAGCCTTTCCTGTTTGAACGTATTCGGAGTATAGGTCTGTAAATTGCATCGCTCCGGGTCTTGCGATTGCAACTATAGCGGTCAAATCCATCAAATTTCTTGGCTTGATTCTCCTTAAAACTTGAAGGTTACAGTCGGCCTCAATCTGAAATAAACCATGAGGAGTTTTTAAATCCTGTAGATTGTCGTAAATTATTTTGCTTTCAACGTCTATATCCTCCGACTTTATTCCAACCTGCTTGCAGGTTTCGTGTATAAGAGAGCAGCACCTTAATCCCAAAATATCGCATTTAATAGCCAATTCCATTGCGTCGTTCATGCAGTATGAAGAAACAATTTCCTTATCTTTTGTTAATTGAGTCGGGAAAAGAGATGACATACTATCTTTTGTTATAATCATCGCCGATGCGTGAACGCTAAAATTGTAATTCAATTGGTATAGTTTTCTGCATATATTCAAAAACTCTTGATTTTCATCGCAAAAATTTTTGAACTCCGAAGATTCCTTTATCGAATCTTCCAAAGACAAAGCGATATTGAATTTTTCAGGTATTGTTTTGGCAACAATCTTTGATTCTTCCTCAGAATAACCTAAATATGATTTAAGAACGTCTTTTACAAGTTTTTTAGTTGTATATGTTGTTACGTTTAATAATTTTGAAATTCTGCCTTTGTATTTATTTTCCATCCATTCTATCAATTTAGCTCTGTGGGAAAAAGATATGTCCAAATCAACGTCAAATAAAAGAGAGCCGTCGTAAAATCTTTCCCCATTTATTTCTTTGTATTTCGCTCTAGTTTTACTGAGAAATCTCTCGAAATAAAGACCATATTTTAAACTGTCTAGTTTTGTTACATTTATTAAATACAAAACTAAAGAACCGGCTGCTGAACCTCTTCCGATTCCAGTTGGAATATCGTTTTCGTTGCAAAAATTTATGATATCCCAAGTTATTAAAACATAGGAAGCGAATCCAAGTTCGTTTATCAAGGAAAGCTCGTGCTTCATTCTTGAATAATACTCCTTATACCTTGGATTGCTTCTGCCTATTTTAGATTCGAGGCCTTCCAAGCAAAGAGCGAGCAAGAATTCTTTTTGAGGAATGTCGCTTGGTAGAGAAAGTCTATCGGTATGCCTTTTTTCTATTTCAAAAGGAGGTATTTTTACGCCATTTTCTATGGCATCTATTTTGTATTCTTTGAATGATTCCGAAAACATAATTTAAATTAAATCTATCCTTTCTATAAGGTTTTTGAATATTTGATGGCTTCTGGTTACGTCGTAAATCGCAGAATGCGCTTCTTCGTGATTATATTCAATTCCAAACTCTTTACAGGCAAAACCAACGCTCGATTTTAATCCTTTTTTTACTATGGAATTCATTTTCCATTGAAAAGAAAGCAAATTTTTATTGTCGGGCGGCACATTTAATTTTAAGGCCTTAAACAAAGAATTGCAATCATAAACTCTGTCTAAATAATCATATCCAATATTTACTCCGCATCTTTCGGCTGAGTTTTTTATAACCATAGCATCATAATTTAAATAATTAGAGCCAATTATAAAATAATCCTTGTTGTCCAAGTATTTTTTCAAAAGACTATATACTTCTTTTGCGGTTTTTCCCTGTGACTTTATAACGCTTTCGTCGTAATGGACTTTTTTGGCTAATTCGGAACTAATTTTGTAATTAGGAATATCAACATAAAGATTTTGAGACTCTTCTATTTTGTCGTTTGAATAAATATTAAATCCTACATTGAATGGCTCGGAATAGAAAAGATTTAATCCGTTCGTTTCGGTATCAATGCAAATAAATTTTTTATTCTTAAAATTAAATCTAAGGAGATTTTTATTTAGTATTGTCATTTTTGTTTAGGTATGATTCAAATGAAAATTTATTTGAGCATAGAAAGTCAATGTCTGGGCAGCCAAAGTCTTTTTTATTGTGAATCGCTCTGAATACGCAATATGATTTAAAATCACTTTCTTTATAATAATACGATAGGTGACATTCTTGATGCTCGAATTTATTGCTAGACGCGAATTCTATGATTTTTGATGTTAAAACTTTGTTATATGGCAAATCTTGATTTGAATATAGAAATGTTGGCTTAATAGAGCCGAAATCAGGTATTGAGTTGCCATTGCATAAAAAATTATTATGAATAAAATTATCGTATGGAGGAATAACTAATTCCAGATTTTCAGTCCAGTTTTCTTTTATCATTTTCCAATCAGCGCGAGTAGAATAGTAGAAGTTTTTTTCATCAGACCTGACTTTATTGTGCAAATTTAATATATCTTCGTATCCTTTTGAGTTTTTCATCAAAACAGATATTTTACAGTTTGAATCAAGCGATTCCTCGGATTTGTCGTTAACGTCATTGCAAACCAAAAAATTAATGCCGAAAATTAATTTTATTTTGTTAGATTTGCAGTGTTTATAAAGAGAGGGGAAATTTATAAAATTATCGTCAATTACGAATATTTCACTCAATCCGTGTTTTTTGGCGATTGATACCACCGAAGTTGTTTTTTTGTCGTTTAATTCATCTGGTTTTTCGGCTGTTAAAATCGAACGACCTAGACTTCCATCTGTTTTGAATATGTTTATAATATTACGACTTTTCATTGTTAAAGGTCATTTTTGATTTTTCCTGTTTAAATTCTAACTCATTTTCATAAAAATTGCAATAAGTAATTGAGTTGTTTGAAAAATATCTGACGTAATATTGAGTGTTTGACTTTGAATTTATGGAAATTGATTCAATTATTCCGTTAGCATTTAATGGGATAATTTTTACTTCTTGGAGAACGTCAAATTTTGTCGTTATTTTCATTTGCAATTAATTCACCTAGGATTTTATGAAGTTTTTTTATTCCATCTTTTTTAAGGGAAGTGTAAAAAGTAACCTCTTCTGTTTTGTTTTTTTCGTTTGGATTCCAAACTGATAATACATATTGAAGTTTTTGCTCTTCTATATATTTAATTAAATCAAATATGTTGTCTTTAGTTCCTTTAATCATTGAATTTATCAAATCTTTTGGTTATATTTTTTAAATCTTCTCTTGGAATGCAAATTCCAATACTGCTCCATGCTACATTTCTTATTTCTTTTTGCTTATATTTGTGCGCGTTTTTATCAACAAAATCGCACAATTCATTTACGTCGAACCAATAAAAAGTCTTATCTTTAGTATAATGATAGACAAACCAATCAACCGAATTACTTTTACTCAAAAATGGCCCGCCTAATTTGCCTGTTTTTGTGTTTCCAATTAGCTCTATGAAAATATTTGGCGTGTCATCTTCAGAGTATGAATCTGATTTTATTTCCACTTTTTTGTTTTTATCAATGAAAACATCCACCTCTCTTATTGAGCTTTTCACAGGATTTAAACTGTGGTAGCATTTGCAAAAATAGTCCTCTCCTTTCAGTCCTTTATCGTATTGTTTTTTAAAGCTAAAAATTTTTGGCATAAATTATTATATATCAAAAAGATGCAAATGTCAATCAAAACAAATTAACAGATTTGTAATGCTCCAAGAATTTGAAAGCGTCTTCTTTTATATTAAGGCATTCAATAGTTTCTATTTTTCTAGAATTGTGGTTTACCCATAATATTTTAGGAGTTTCTCTGATTGAATATCCGAATTTTTCAAGCATTATAGAATAGCACCAAAGTTGAAGTGAATAAACTTCTAAATGAGAGTCTCCTAAATGATTTACCGGATAGAGCATTTTACCGCCGTATTTCGGTTTTGTTGAAAATTTTTCGTTTGTTTTAGCATCATAGCAAATAAATGAATTATCTGGATAAAGCTCAATAATGTCGCTGGTTCCGGCAACACCGTATTCTATATTGAATAATTTAACCTCTGCATTAAGCTTTCCTTTAAAATCAATTAGAGAGAATTCATTTATAATATCGGAGTATTCGTTATCGTCTATTTTTCCAGTTTTTATGTAATTTTCTACGCATGAGTGGAATTTAGTCCCCCTGTTGGCGGCGTCATTCTTTTTTTTATCCCACTTGGATTTTATTTCCTCGACAGAAACGCCGTCTCTTTTGGCGCATGAACGCGCTATTATTCCAGACGGGTCGAATTCTTCCTTATAGTTTCCAAGCAAAGATGTTACGGATATTAATTTTTTTCCGTTTACATGATAAGAGTGAGCTTCTTTATCGAACTTTACCAAATTGGATATTTCATCTAGTTTTAACATTATTTAATTATAAATTTCTGTATTTTCTGTATTTTGAGGAGGTATTTCAACTTCTTGGTCTGGCTCCACTTTATGTATTATAACTTTTTTGCCTAATTTATTACATAGGTCAATTGTGTGCTGGGTCCCGCGAGAGCCAGTTGTGAATGCTATAACAATATCTGAATCGTTTACAATTTTTATATTCCTGCGAAATCCAGCGCCTTTACCTTCTCTTTTCCAGTCTGGATAGTGTATGGTTATTGTTTTACCTCTTTCTTTAGCCCAAATCTGAGCTATATTATCTGCACCGCTTGAGCAACCGCCGCTTACAATGCAGGATATTTTTTCCTCTTTTGAATCTAAATACTTAAATATTTCATTTACATTGTTATAGTCTCTCGAACCTACTACACCCACTCTTTTTTTACTATTGTTTTCCATAATTATCTAGATATTCTTTTATTACATTTCCGTGACACTCCAGAGGAACACAAAAACAACCGAGAGTTTTTCCAGCTAATTTAAGAATATTTTTTTTGAAAGCCAGGTCACTTTTTATTCTTTGATAAAAGTCCTTTTTGTATTCTGCTATAGCGCCCCTCCTATCGTGATAGGATTTGCAGTGAGAGCAGTAAACCCCTCCCATAGTGTGCGGATTCCCGTAATAACCGTCCGTTCCTTTTCCGGGTCTCCCGATATAAACATCGTATTTTTCTCCGTTGCGAATATTTACAATTCTAGTTTCTTTCATATTATTTTATTTTATTGTCAACACATCTGTAATTTTCAGACCATAAAACATCCGACATAATTTTTTCCGATTTTCTTATCTTATATTCGGGTAGTTCTGGAAATAAAATATGCAGAGTCTCGTGAATTACAATCCTCATTTTCATTTTGCCGCGAGTTCTCTGCTCAACTTCTATTTTGTTTTTATTAAAAAACGCTCTTCCCCAATCCCCTTCTCTTCCTAATTTTCTATAAACAACTTTTATCTTTTTTTTATTCATACCTTAATCATATCAGAGATATTGTGGTCGTCTTTAAAATCTTTTCTGTTTAAAATATAGTATCTATAAAAGTCATTAAGTATTTTAAAGTTATTTACAATATATCCACATTCGTCAATTTTATTCTTTAAAATCCATATCAGTTTGTCTTTTTGAAGCGGCAAATAATTGTTTGTTTCTAGATATCTTCTAAATTGAAGCCTTAAAGATTCTTGTTGTTTATATAAATTTGGACTTTTTTCAAATCCGAGTAAACAGTGATTGCTATCTAGGCTATTAAATGCGTATTTTGCGTAATGCCATATAAAATGCCATTCATCTCTATTTTTATTCCTTACGCTGTAACAATAATCTTCTTCATTTTCAAACCAACCTGTTTCCTCAATTTTTAAAAATCCGCCTCTTGCGCCGTGAAGTCCCCAATGAGGAGTTCCAACGAACAATTGATTAGGGAATCTTTTAAATAGCAATATTTTGCTATAATTTGAAACAGTGTTCACATTGTTTTTTTCAAGGATATCAACGAATTGCCTTATGTTTTTTGAAAAATTATCGTTTATTCTTTCAGAGCTATCTCTTAAAAGAATCCAGCTATCTTGGTCTATCTTGGGATGCAAAAGTATAGTATTTAAATCATGCGAGTGTTGAGAAAAATAAGGAATTTGAATTACGAATCCATTGTTTTTTCTTGATTCAAGCAATTCAAATGTTCCGTCTGTAGAAAAATGGTCAACTGCGGCTATGCCGTCGAAATTATAATAAGAGCTTGTAAGCTCTTTTATGTTTTCTACTTCGTTTTGCGTTGATATCGCTAAGAATATTTTGCTCATTGTTAATCAATAAAACATTTAAATGAATGCGGCGCCCATTCCTCTGGTATGGTTCCATCAATCCACTCGCCTTTTAGCATAATATCCCACTCTTTGTCGTTAAGCGGGGGATATACATCTGTTCTGTATGAAGGTTTTTTAATTACGAATAGGTTTTTTGAATCGCATCTGTGCTTATAAATCCCGTCCCCAATCTCTCTTATAGACCATTTGCCATTATCTTGAAAAACATACAAATGCTCTACTTTTATTTTGTTTTCCTTGAAAAATTGTTGAACGTATGACTCGACATATCTTACGTTATTGAATGGGCCGGGCCCTCCGTATTTGTTTTTTTCTCCTTTAGGGATTTTTTTGTAAAATTCAGTTTTGAATATGCCAGCTCTTTCGGTGAAATTTCCGTATCCAGCCTGAGCGCCAGAAAGGTCTATATAGTTGAACCCTTCTAGCTCCATTTTGTCTAAAATAACTTTTATATAAAATTCGTTAATTTCTTGAATTAAAAACTGGTCGTTTTGAACATATATGAAATACTCGGTTTCGCAAGACTCTGAAAGCTCGACCGTTCCATTTCCGCATCCAGTATTATCTTTTCTTAAAATTAGCTTATCTATTAAACCTTCTCTATAGAAATCAAAACAATACTCATAGTTTTTGGTTCCATTGGATAAAAATATAGTGTAATGAGGAAACTTTGCATTAGTTTTTATGCTTTGAAGGCATTTTCTGCTCTCTTCTGGCTTTTCGTAGTCAAGGACTAAAAATGAAACTCTAGGATTTTGCATTGTTTAATTATATATCGTTTTACTTTTAAAGTAAAGATTATTTTATTAAAGAAGATTTTACAAAAACAACCAAGGCTTCAAATATCTTGTCAATAAAAAATACTGCCACCAAGAAGCCGCCCACAATTAAATATTTCCATTTATAAAGTGTCTCCACGCTTTTGTTTAATTCTTTTACGTTTTTGTAATCCCCCTGTAGGTCTTTTATGTCTTTTTTATTTTGCCTTATGTCTTCGAGGACACCCACTTTGGCCTCACCATCAACAATTGAGCCGGTTAATATTTGCTCAATTCTTTTGGTTGTATCGCCAATATCCTTTATGTCGTTCTTCATTCTCTCGATGTCACTCATAATATGTTAATATTTACACAAATAATAAAATAATCCAATATTTAACGATAAATATTACATTATTGGTCAATTAATGTGAAATAATAATTAATTACCTTACCGGACAGGCTCCTCCTGTGCATTCAAGAGAGTCAATCACAGACGACTCCGTATTGATTCTAGAAACCGATTTAAGAGAGTTTTTGTATGAATTATACTCTTTCTCCGTGATTGGAATCAAAACAGCTTGGTCGAAGCCGTGACCAGAATGAAGAAGGAATGAAACTGTTTTAATATAAGAGTTATAGTTTGATTTTAGCCAGTCCTTTATTTTTGAAACATCTCCATGTTTGTAGTAAACGGTGTTTGAAACCGCTTGGTCTGCCCAGCAGGTTTGAAGAGATTTAATCCTGTTTAATTGGTCAACGCAGTCTGAATCTGACTCAAGCTTAGTGTTATCATCAAAAGAACATGGAAAATAAACTACAGAAATATCGTGGTTTAATTTTTTATCCAATTGAATTTCTGGTTCTATTCTGTATCCAGCGTCTCTTAAAGACGGAATTAAAGAATCCATAGAAGAAAACCTTACTGTTCTATAGTGAAATTTTGAATATCCGGGATTGGCTCCGGGTGTGGAGCCTGACAATAGTGATAGCGTTCCACTGGGCTTTACAACGGTAAGCCTAATTGACTCTGGAAAGTTATTTGCTTTGGAGTATTCTTTATCAAAAGCTCTTAGATTTTTATATACAAAGTCGCACCATTCTTCATAATTTTTGTTCTGGCAAACTCCTGTTACGCCAAGTCCAAGTCTCATTTTTTTATGAATAATGTTATTGGATGATTCAAATAAATATTCGCCAGAAGAAATAGCTTTTTGAGTTTTATAAAGCAATATTGAAATATCTAGCATTTCTTCCTTTGATGTGATGTTATTCATTGCTAGTTCAGCTAAGTTGCATTGATAAGTCAAAACATTGCCAAAAACAGCCATGTGTCTGTCTTTTTCTTCAAAACAATAAACGTCCTCTAGTTTTTCTAATTTTGTTATTTTTTTAATATTTTGCCACTTTCCTTTTGTTTTGGCAGTATGGCTATTTTTTGTATTTAATCTACGACAAGGAATTAATTCGCAATCTGTTATATACAAATAATATAAATCTTTATTTCTGATAGATAAATTTGTTTTTGAACCTTTGGTTTGACAAAGATTTACAGAGCTTTTAATTCCGCATTTTGATAATAGTAATTGAATTCTAGAAGCCCTAGAAAATTCGGATATATATATTCTAATTCCGCCGGAAGACGTATTGGAGCCGTCCGCGTCTGCAAGTCCAGCTATAAAATTAAGTATAGATTCTTTATCCCAAGAAAATAACTGATTTATAGCTTCCGAATCATTTTTTAAAGGATTTACTAATTCTAAGTCTATGTATTTAGTGACGTTTAATTTTTTAAAAGGAATTCTATATTTATCATCCGGTGGAGAGAATTTAATTTCGTGACCTTTAACTTGGCATTTAAAATCTTTTTCTCCAAAAAGTATAACTTTTGCTACATTTTTATCAATGTGTCCGTCTCCAACTGTAAATCCCAAAGTATATGCGTCTTTTTCATATTTTTTACCAGACGAATACTCTATTTTAAATGGCTCTGAATGAACTGAAAACCCATCTGAAATTTTTATATCACATAAAGCAACTTTTTTATAATCCTTCTCAAACCTGTTCTTTATTGAAAATTTATGGTTTTTATTGCAATCTAAAAAAGAACCATCAGAAAATGAAACTCTATAAATTTCATTATTTATTCCTGTTTTTCTAGGGATAACTTTTGACCATTTTTCTCCATTCCAAACCTCTATTTCTTTATTAACGCAATCTTTTATATAAGAAAACCCATCTTTTGTAATAAGTGGCGTATTTCCAGATACGCAAGCCTCTTTGTCAGCTAGAAGAGCTTCGGCGCACGGATTGCAACCAATAATGTCCTCATCGTTAAGATTTAATCCATTAATTTCGGTTTCGCCAATTCTTCCAAATTTTTTTGAATTCTTTAAGTTAAATAATCCGTATGGCTCTCCCCCTCCGGTTTCGTATGGTTCCCAAAATTTATTTAAAATATGATTATAATCATTACATATTGAGCTATTATTTGAATTACTTCTATAAGCTGGAATTGTAATATCCAAATCCCATCTTTTAAGATTTAAATACCCAACATCGTCAACGTCACCAAGTAGAATTATGGCTGTTCTTCTTATGCCGCCGGATTTAACTACTTGTCCGCCGCAACAAATGATATCGGCAACGTCTTGGGTTCTTAATTTTTTGCCTTCTCTTGATTCTAGTATTTTACAAAGCTCTTGGCATCCATCCATGAGTGGTTTTGGGCCGGGAGCTATTCCACCAAATGTTTTTAACGGTTCGCCAGCGGGCCTAATACACACATTTGAATAAGAAAATGATTCACCTGTTTCAAGGTATGATTTTAAAATTTTTCTCCAAAGGTATGCCCATCCTTCCTTACTATCTGGAACTATAAAGTCTGCGTCCTTTGTATTTTTCATTACACATTTGACGCCTTTTTTAACTCTCGGAAGTTCTTGAGTGTATTCTCTGGAAATATTGCAACCAACCCCTCCTCCAAGCATTGATTCGGTAAATATAAAGTAAAAATCGTCTATATTTGAAACTTTTGTAACCCAACAATTAAGAAGAGAGTCGTTACCGATTAAATCAACAGTTGGAGTCCCTAGTTGCCAAAGACCTCTTCCAGAAAAGAAGCCTTTAAGGTCGAACATATAACTGTAAAGCCTTTCCGCCTCTTCTTTTGTGTATTTGGCTCCTATTTTTTGAGCGCCATTGATACATCTAGCTATTGTTTCCCACCATTCCTCTTGGAGTCCTAACTTATTTTTTCTGGAATAAGTTCTTTTATAAACAACGTATGACAAATCTCCAAACCCCCAAGGAACTTTTTTATTTGAATATTTTTTTAAAAAATCTTTTGAAAGTATTTCCGATTCGTAATTTTCAATCATAGGTTAAATATTATACATCCAAACAACAAAAAAGGAAAACAAAAAAAATAAAAATATTAAGAACGATTTTTATTTCTTAAGTGTATAAAATTACTTATTTTTATTACCCCACTTAATAACAACGTCTTTTGTTATTTTTTTTAGTTTTTCCTGTCTTTCTTTTATGTGTCTTCTGCCGCCTCTTTCGGCTGCGTATGAATCGTAGTATTTTTGTTTTAGAGGGTCTGTGGTTCCAAGTTTTTCCTCCCTTTTGGCGCTTTGTTCGGCGGCGAAATTTTGTATATCGCCTATAGTTCCTTTTGAATTGGCTATTTTTGCCAAATTTTTTGAGTGGTCGAATGCGTCAGATTGAGAGTCTATCGCTGCATTTGGCTTTGTGAAGATTCTTTCCCACTTAATTCCCTTTTCGTCAATAAAGCTATGCTCTTCGTGTATAGACTGAACTATTTCACGAACTTCTCCCGTTTCTGGATGGCAAAATATGTAAATCGGCAATTTTATTCCTTAACTAATCAAAAGGTTGTGTATGTTTCTAAATGTTTCGGAGTATTTGAACTTTTCAGATAACTCCAATCCTTTTGTATTTACACGATTTTCTTCTATTTTCTTAATTGAAGTATCGAGGCAATTTGAAAGCTCGCTTTCAGAGAATGAAAAAAAGTTGCCTTGGTTAAACGGTTGGCCTTTGTGAAAAAACATACCGTCATAACATTGAATTCTTGAGTTTGAATTCAACAATATTGAATTTTTTTCATCAGCCCATTGTTTATGACCGGCGCAATTAGATATTACGCCGTGTTTTCCAAGACAAACGGCTTGAAACTCTGGAAGACCCCAGCTTTCAGTTCCGCCCGCTATAACGCAATCAACAGAATTTAAAATATCATTGTAAACTGAATTTTGAGCAGAGAATGGCAAAAATTGAATATTTGAGTAATTTTTGCCTTCCAATATATTAGCATATATTTGATTGTGTTGCTCTGGATGGATAAAAGGGTTCTGAATGCAACAAATTAAATGATATTTATTGTTATTTCCGAATTTTCTTAGCCAAGTTTTTATGATTTTATCATGCTGCTTTCTTACTGGCTCGTATTTTCCAGAAACAAGATAGGTTATTCTTCCGTCATTGAAGTATTCTCTATCGGTTTTATAAAAATTAAATGAATCAAATCCTAGATTAAGAGTGCTTACATTGGTTGCGCCATAATCTTTAAAAGTATTGGTGTTATAATCGCAAGCAAATAAAACCTTATAATTGTTTGAAATTATATTAAGCTCCTCTGTTGTTGGAGAGTCTGTTTCAAAAAAAGTCAAAAGAACTTGCTTGTCGCTTATTGTTTGAAGAGAGTCTGATATATGCCACAATCTAAAGCACGGATTTTTCCTTTTGTGAGTTTTAAGTCCTTTTGAAATGCAAGACTGCAACCAAAGAGTAAAGTCTGGGTCTTCTCTTTGAGCGGAAATATCTACATTGCCAATTGGAATTATATTTGGAGAATGTCCCAGTTTGTATGCCTCTCTAGCCAAGGCGAAAGATATTTGGCCGAAAGACACCGTGTTGAGTGGTATGTTTAGCGTGTAATTCATTTTTATTTGTTATTATTTTTACCAGACAAAGACTCATATAGTATGTAATCCGGCTTATTGTCTCCTTGTTCTTTCGCGCCGTTCAAGAACGCCTTATAATTACCTCCTTTTACGTTATCGTTTAACCTTATTGATAGGTATTCGACTCCCTTATCATTCTTTTTTATCCAAGCGGCTCCAAAAACTTCGGAACCCTGTTTGTTTGTGTTGTTATTTTTATTTGTATTTTCCATATTTTTAAATTATATCAGGTTTTCTTAAATCATTCAATTTTTCTAAAAGAATTTTTTTTCCTTTTTCATGTAAATTTATAGCCATCGTTATGCTTATACCCATTTCTTCCGCCACATTTTTCCAAGGATTTATTTTTTTACTTGAGTCGAAGTTAATATATCTTTTTTCAAAAATTCTTTTTATTCTATCGTCCTTTATTTGAGAAAGTATATTAAATATATACTCTCCGTTTTCTTTTGAAGATGAGTGGCTTTCGTATGATTGTTCTGGAATATTTACATCTTCCGAATTTATAATTCTGCTTTTGTTTTTATTTGTGTTTAAACAGTGAAATCTTGCATTGTTGTAAATCCAAGTGCATAAACTTGCGTTCTTTTTAGGATTAAATGTGGATACCGAATTGTTTATTATTATGTTTATGTCATCCATTAAATCAGCGACATTTATATGCGGATTTCTTCTGCTGAATTTTATAATTACGTTAGCTACTAAATTTTGATACTTATCAATTATTTCCTTGGCTGCAATTGAATCGCCTTTTTTATAAAGTCTGACAAGCTTTAAATCTTTTGATTTATTCATTTTCGGTTATTGAATCTATTAGCCCTTTTAATTGAAGTCTTACGCAATCATCTCTCATTTGCTCGTTTTCAGTCGTCGGCCAAGTAATTTTATAATCGCTATTTATTTTAACCAATGGGTCGTTGCTTTCCTCTGTTTTGTTTATAGGTTTCACAAAAGAACCATCTGGAAGTATTCTGGTTACATAGATTAACTTTCCGCCGATAATTGATTTAATCCAATCTGTTTCGTCGAATTCATATTCTTTGAATCTTATATCGGTGATAACAGGTATATGCTCTGGCTCCAATTGCTCTTGGATTTTTTTGTTTAAAATTTTAGTCCAGTGAGTGCCTTTGCTTATTTTTCTTTTAATGCCGCCATGAGCCACCATCAAATCTCTTATCAAATTTTTTTCTTCTGTTATGGATGTAAAAGAAGATATTCCATAATTTTTTCTAGTAAAATCATTTAACTCTATTTTTAATTCATCGGCCAAAGCGAATCTTTGTATTTTGATAGATTTTTCATTTAAAATCCTTTGCAAAGATTTAAACAGAGAGTCTTTTCCAGAAAGAGCTACTCCACCAATTCCAATTATTTTTATTTTACTTTTTGACATCTTTTTTAACTACATTTTTTAAGTGGTTTTCGGCGTATAAATTTATTATTGATATAAGAATATCCAAATCAATATCTTTTATTTCAAGAGGGTCTGTTAAATAGCCTTCATGCTCCTTTGAATTCTCAAGGAATGAGTTGCATATTTCCGCTATTTTAAATCCAATGGAGCCATCAATCTCAACAGATTGTTTATTATTTTCCAAACTTGTTTTTAAAATCCAAGTAATTAGCGTTTCGCCGGATTTGCTTTTCCCCACATATTTAGTGAGGAACCCTCTTTTTTCAAGATTTTCCAATCCGTGAAAAATTGCGGCCTCGCATTCGCTTTCTGGAGAGTCTCCGTCAAAAATTTTATTGAACTCCTCGTTATTAATAGAGTGATTGGACATGAAATAACCAATCAACGAATACTCGGCGTCTTTTATTGTCATTTTTTTAGTATTTTTTTAGATAAAATTGATGCTTGCTCCAAATTTTCCATTAAAATTGATACAAATTGTCTATTGGAACATAGTTTTAGCCACTCATCTTTTGAAAAAGATGCTCCAAATTCCTTCAGTTCTAAAACTGTTGGCGGCTCTTCTATTTTTTCCAAACTTAATGCTATTTTTGTAGGCATTTGAATTTAATATACTTATATTAACATTAAAACTAATAATAGTCAATAGAAAAAATTATTTGTTTTTATTCTTTACTTTTGTATGTTAGATAATATAATTGATTATCCGACTAACATAATCGGGAAAAGGTAGTCGCGGATTATTGAAGCTGACAATCCATTATGTTATTAATTCGGCTGATTAGCTAGGAAGACCTCCGAGTGATTCAGCCGGATTCCAAATTTTAAAGACTATATCCGAAGTAGTTTTTATTATTAAGCAATTTCGGACGACTTGACCCAAAACATAAGAAACGCCGAAAGGTGTAAATTTAACTCGCCCAGCGCGGAGAGAGAAGGGGAGTCGTTAAACAAACAAAAGAATGATGAAACTTGCCAAAGACGATATAAAAAATACTTTGGTAAAAGCGCATCAACAAGAGTATTTATTTAATTATTTACTTGCGTAATTGTCCATTACGACTTAATTAACTAATTATTCATGTGAGGTGGTGTATAATAAACCCCACCGACAGATAAGACTAACACAACGGACGCAAAGGAGTCTCTCGTCCTCTGTATGCTTACAGTATTATAGTGTTATTCATTCCTGCTCGCATGGAAGAAGTGTATTCAAATCGGTTAAATGCTTGAATATTAAAAGTTTATTCTCTTTCAAATAAAAGATTCTCTTCCATTTGTTTTCAATAATAAAAAAATAAAAAAAGTTTTCCAACCGTCGAAGGCTTTAAATCCTTCGTAGGCTCGGCGGATAAAATAATTTATTCAATTTATATTCAATTATTTGTTTCACATAAAATTGATTAATAATTGTGGATACAAAGATTAATAAAATTCTTTACTTTACAAAATTTCTATATTATAATATCGTAATGGAATTTTCAGGTTCTTATAATAAAGAGTATATTAAAAATATCCTTATTTCAAATGGCTATCCAGTTAGGGAGGGCTCCGGCTATATATCCACGGCGGCTTTATGGAGAGGCGGCTCAGACCCTTCTTCTTGTGTAGTTTATTACAACGATAATTTTGCTGCTGACTACGTTGACGGTAAAAGCTATAAGATAAAAGATTTCATTTCTTTGGTTTGCAATATAAAAGACCAAGCATCCTTGGATAAGCTTCTTAAAGAGTCTAACTTTCAAATAAAATCAACGCCAGAATACGAAAAGATAAAGGTTCCGAAATTTTTTGATAAAGGAATTATTAATAACATAATACCGAAATATGATTATTTCTTGAAAAGAGGAATATCTGAAAACACTTTATCAGAATTCAAATCCGGCCTCTATTCTGGAGATATAAAGTATTTCAACAATAGGTATGTTTTTCCTTGTTTTAATAGTAAGGGTGATATATTAATGGTCGCCGGAAGAGACGTTACAGAAAAAAATAAGATTTACTGGCTACTAAAGGGTCAAAAAAAAGACGCCGTTTATCCTGCTTTTATAAATTCAGATATAATAAAAGACAAGAAATCAGTGTTTTTAGTAGAAGGAATAGGGGACGCATTAACTCTTTGGGAGTGCGGAATAAAGAATGTGCTGGTTTTATTCGGCGTTGATGTTAGTCTATCTATTATAAATTTTCTTTTAAAGGTAAATGTTAAAAATATATATATATCAACTAATAATGATTCTTTAAGAGGCGACAAGGAATCTAATGTTGGAAATTTGGCGGCTAAAAAAATAAAAACTAAACTATCTAGGTATTTCGACGACAGATTTATAAAAATTGTCCTTCCTTCAAAAAAGAAAGACTGGAATGAAACCCTGATAAATTTTGGAAAAGATGATATAATTAAAGAATTGAATAAATATGAGTAAATTATATAAGACAAAAGACGAAAGATATTTAGTTTCTGATGGAACCGTTTTAAAACCAATCACAGATGAAAAAGTTAAACATAAATGCCAATCAGACTTAGATAAAATACAGCCAAGCGATTTAAGAAAAGACTATAACGATATTCTCTCCGAGATAGGATTTAAAACATACGATACTTTTTGCGAAAAGTATAAAGAATTATGTGATTTAGACGAAACATTTGTTTTAACTTTTGTGGCCGAGAGAAAAGATGGTGATTATCATCCTTTTTCATTTTTTAGAATGTGCGATATAGAAAAACAAGAAAGATTTCAGAAGTCCATATATCACATTGGAATGAAAATGTTTAGCTATCTTCATTTCATTGGGTTTCTAAAAATTTTAGAGGAAAAAAATTTTATAAGAGTAAATCCGAATCTTTACAAGAAATAATTTATGCAAGTAAGACTAACATCAATAACTCAACCATTGATTAAAACATCAGATAACTCAAGATATCTAACTCCAGAAGAGTATATAGTATATTGCGCGAGAGTTAGCAATCCTTCTAATCAACTAAACACCGAAACATCCTCAAAGCTTATTTCATATTGTATAAAAAATGGACACTACTCAATATTTGAGCAGGTTGATTTTACAGTAGAAATCAAGACATCAAGAGCGATAGCAGCACAAATACTAAGGCATCGCTCTGCTGTATTTCAAGAGTTTTCTCAAAGGTATTCAAATGTAACAGAGTTTGAACCAATAGAGTTCAGAATTCAAGGAAAAACCAATCGCCAAGTAGGTGATGAAAAAGTTGACTTTCCAGAGTTGGCCGAGGATATAGATAATCATATTTCAAAATCCGTGGAAATATACAACGAAATGATTAAATTAGGAATAGCAAAAGAATGCGCTAGATTCATATTGCCTCTTAATACTCAAACAACTCTTTACATGAAAAACAACGTAAGAAATTGGATTTTCTATTTTCAACAAAGGTGTTCAAGTCACTGCCAAAAAGAGCATAGAGAAGTGGCGGATGAAATAAAGAAAATATTTATGCAAAATTTCCCAGAAATCTCAAAATCTATTGGCTATATTTAATAAAATATAGGCTTCCAAATTCTGTTCCCGGCCTAATTTCGACTTTCCTATTGGAGCCTATTAGGTTTTGAATAGGGTTGTTTTTATAATTAAAAAGCATTTCCTTGTCAAAATTTGAATTCTCAACGAAAAATTCTATATATTCATATCTAGAATCATCATTCAAATTATCCCAAAGTATATCAAGACCAGATAAGGATAGCTCTTTATTTGGTTTAAACATACAATACTCGTCCTTTTGACAATTGATTTTGTATGGAAGCGATATTCTTTGCTTTTCAAATGGCTTTATTAAAAGTTTTTCACAAGTGTATATTTTATATACACCAGACTCTTCGCTCACCTTGCTATTGAAGCCTTCTCTTGAAATAATTTTCATTTTTTAGTTTAAAAATTTTTATATGTGTATATATTATAGTAGTAAGATTAAAAATATAAATTATTAACTAAAATGAAAAAAATCATAGCAATTCTATCAATCATTCTTTCCGCGTCTGTTATTTCAGCCTATGCGGACACATCATCTAACTCTATCGCAACCGCATCTTCCACTCCTCCGGCGTCTTTTTATGGCGGATTGAAAGAAATGGGTAATGCTATTGCAACGGCGACCAATTGGACTTCTGTTGCTGGCTATGGTCATGGATTGAGCGGAGGCGGAAACAATCTCGCTTTCGGCGGAATCGCATATAATTTCACAGAAAATGTAGGCGCTTACGTTGGATACGATTACCTTTGGAATTCAAGCTCTAATTCATTTAATTCAATTCGTGGTGGCATAACACTTCAGGACACTATTAAACCATTAACCTTCATTGGTCAATCTTGGACGACAAACGTAACAGCCACTCCTTATGCGGCGGTTTTCTTGGCTACTCCAAGAAACGGAAATGCCGTTGGCGAAGTAAATGCAGTTGGCGCGAATATTGATGTCTATGCAGTTAAAAATTTCGAGCTTATCGTAGGCGGTGGGTATGAAAATAGAGTCGGCCAAGGCTCATTTGATGGAAATTATGCTTACTTTAACATTGGATTGAGTCGCAGGTTCTAATATTTTAACAAATAGCATAATAATTAATCCTCAAGTGTAAATACTTGAGGATTTTTTATTTATATGAACTCAAAAGACTCAATTAAAATACTTTCGCTTGATGGCGGAGGCATGAAGGGCTATATAGAATGCAAAATTTTAGCGGAGCTAGAAAAAAGAACCGGAAAAAAATGCAATGAAATTTTCGATGGGTTTACCGGAACAAGCATCGGCGGCATATTGGTGGGCCTATTATCAATAGGTGTCTCAGCCGAAAATTGTCTGAAATTCTTTACGGTAGATGGAAAAGAAATCTTTAAAAAGAAATGGTATAGTTATTTATTTTTTAAACCAAAATACTCCGCAAAATCAATAGAAAAAGTATTATTCAATAAATTTTTATTTACAAAACTAAAATCTGTAAACAAAAAACTTCTAATTACTTCAGTTGATATAAATACTGAAAAGCCAATATTTTTTAAATCATACAAGCAGGACGGCGAAGACTTCTATTTAAGAGACTGCTGCCGCGCCACCAGCGCAGCACAAACATTTTTTCCATTACTGAAGCTAAACGACTATGTTCTTATGGACGGAGGAAATGTAGCGAACAATCCAAGTTTATGCGCGTATATTGATATTCACAAGTTAGGATATTCGGACGAAAATATAAAAATACTCTCCCTTGGATGCGGACAAGAAAAAATAAAAAGAAATGGAATAAAATACATCTCCGCAAATGCTATAAAAATGCTTTTATTAACCTTCGGAATACTCTTTGACTCAAATTCAGAGGACGTAGATTACCACCTAAACGAGTTAATCGGAGAAAATTATTTAAGAATAAACCCAGTATTAACTCAAAAATTATTGATTGACGACGCCTCCGAATCTGGATTGAAAAAATTAGAATTTGAGGCCAATAAATCAATATCGGAAAACTATTCTAAAATAGAAAAATTTCTTTTTTCTTGACATTAATGTATTCATAAACTAAAATTATTCTATGGAAATGACATTAGAGCAAAAAATTCAGGAATTTGACTTAAAACTTTCTAAAATAATAGATATTAAATCCTTAACCGACAATTCGGTTATCGTATTTTCTATTAATGAATTAACGCCCGAAATTTACGAAACAATAAATTCACTCAATTACATCTATGGTGATTACATGAAGCAAAAGAATATCACTTATTTGGCAATCAAGCCCGGAACTGAAATTTCGGTTTTAGATGAAAAAAAGATGAATTCTATGGGTTGGTATAAAAAAGGATTAATCATAACATAATTTTTATGTCAGTAAAAGGCGATTGGAGCAGAGTTAAAAATAAAAAAAATTTTGACACCAATTACGATTCAATAAATTGGAACAACAGGCAATTAAAATTAAAAAAAGAATCGAAAAAAATAAGCTCCGAACTAAATGCAGAAAATAACTTGGCTGAAACCACTCTAAAAAATACGAATAATAATTAAATGGAAAAAGAGCTAAAAAAATTTGAAATTTTTCAAAAAAACATATTGAAAGAAATTGAGTGGCAAAAAAAAGTTAATTCATATTCATTTAAAGAGATGGCGGATGTATTAATACAAAAAACTTATCAAAGAGAAAAGATAGGAACCGAAAGCTGCGCCGTTTTAAATAGGGTTATAGAAATGTTATTCAAAATGGAGGAATTTCAAAAAAACTCTCAACGCAATGAATATTAAATATTTTGGAGCGCAAGGCAATATACTGTGCCAGAGCGATAGGATTATAAAAGCTCTTATCGAACTCGGTCACTCAGTAAACGAAAAAAATGATTATTTTGATTTTATTTATTCTAATGATTGCGGGTCACATGATGAAGCCATAGTCTTCAAAAAACTTCATCCAAAATCAAAACTAATACTAAACGTATTAGACTGTCCAATACATATAAGTGGATTTTCAAGCTGGCTTGACAAAACATCCATCCAACTAATGCAAGCGGATTTTGTTACAGCTATTTCCGAAACTGTTAGAAGAGATATTATTAATATATTTCCCTTTCTTTCAACAAAACATATTCCAGTAATTTACCAACCGATAAAAGATGTTTTTTATAAAAAAACTGATAAAATTCGCTCCGCTTTATTTGTTGGCAGGGCCAACGACCCAAATAAAAACTTCAAACTAGCTTCTGAAGCAGCAATGTATTCTGGAATTAAAATTGACGTTGTTGGGCCAGAAAACCCACTTGATTTATATCCAAAGTATTCCAATTTCGTTAATTATTTAGGCTTGGTTTCGGACGAACAGTTAAATGAGGAATATAATAAGCATTCACTTACTTTTATAACTTCTTGGAACGAAGGAATCTGCCTGTCTTTGCCGGAATCAATAGTATGCCGAACCCCAGTTGTTTGCGTAAACACCATGAGAACCGCTTGGGAGTTCTGCCCCAAAGAATTTTTATGCGAAAACAATATCTTCGATATTACCAATAAAGTAAGCCAAGTTATATGCGGTAATTTCGACAAAACACTTGAAAATTATTCCTCTCATTATAAAGAAATGTTTTCAGGAAAATCAGTGGCTAAAAATATTATAAATGTATATGCAGGAACAAAATAAAGAATCAATAAAGGATTTCAACTCAGACTCAACTGTAATTGGAATTTTATTAAAAAAATTCAACCTTACCAAAAACGGGGTTTTGTCATTGGATTTAAAAAAAGAAGACTATCCAAATTCAGTTGCCTATAGAATTGATTTAAAAAATAATAAATTAGATTTATACGTTGAATAAATGTCTTGCCATTAGGCTTTTATTGGTGTAAAATAAAAACGTGGAAAATAAAGATTATTCCTCGGACGGTCTTTGGAAGTTCCGCTTGGAACCTGAGTATAAATACTCACCCAAAGAAGATATAACATTAAAAGAATTGGCGGCAATAGTTGCTTTAATAGCCAACAAAGCTGGCGGATTTGAAATAGAGGCTTTGCCTAAAAATATTAAAAGACATTTTCAATTAATTGAATAAAATATGATAACAGATAATCCAAGTCACCCAGATTTAAAAAAAGAAGAGTCTGGCAAGCAAAATAAAATATATCTTGTTCTTCCAGATTCAGAAAGAGCCAAGGGATTTGTCAGGCCATACAGAGACTCATATATACACGTTGGGAGAGAGGTTCTTATATACGAGGAGCTAAATTTTGGATGCTCTTTGAAAAAACTAACTAAAGAAAATACAGAGAGATACAAAGAGTTCAACTGGACTTATGAGATACATTATTCAGAAAATTATAAAAAATTCAAAAACTCAAATGCTGTAAGCAGGTTTGTTGAAGCGCAAGAGATGGTGGCATTTTTACATAATAAAAAAAGATACGGAGTAAACTGCGGATGCGTAACAAAAATGAACCCTAAAATTGCAGAAACCTACGCTAGAAATCCAAGTTTTTATGGACTTACATGGTGCATGAGGTGCGCCAAACATCTTCCTGTTGGAGAGTTTATTTGGGACGAAGTTAGCGGTCAAACAGTAGGAAGTTAATTTTATGAAGATTGGAGTTATATTTTGTTGTTACGGAACCCCCGAATATATTAGCCCCTGCCTTGAAAACTGGTTGAAATTAAAAGATAAATATAATATTAAAATCGCGGCAGTTCACGGTCAATTTAAAGAATATCATACAAATGGAGTTGAGGATAACGATTATGATACTCAAATCAAACTAAAAGATTTAAATTTTAACAAACAAATAGACTATCTTTATATTCAGAATGATTACAATGTTTTTTATCCAGACTCAATAAAATATAATGGATATATTTTCCAAACAGAATCTGAAATTAGAGACAAGGGACTGCAATACTTATTGAAAGAAAATGTTGACTATATATGGCTTCTAGATTTAGACGAATTTTACACTGAGGAACAAATTAAAAGCATTATTGAATACATAGATGACGGATGCAACCAATTTTATTGCTGGTGGTCAATACCAATGAAAAACTATATTTTTTCAGGCAAAGAGTATATAAAAGGTTTTTCGCCTCCAAGAATTTTTAAAACAAAATTTAATGATTTTCTTAATTTGAACAAATTTTATTTCGACAACGACATATCGTATATTCGCAACCCAATGAATGCCAATGTGTCATACAAAGAACTACCTAATAAGAAAATTCCAGATAGTAAAATTGCCGGAGGGGTTTCTCATAAAACTTGGCTTCATTCCAATGGAGAGCAAAAAGTAAATTATCAAATAAAGCATTTTAACGGAATATGCTCATATAAATTTAACAAAGAAAAAGGAGAGTTAGAGTTTGACAAAAACTATTATATAAAATATAATATACCTATACCAGAGGTATATGAAGATGAATAAAAAAATAGCATTAGTTATTGGAATTTCTGGAATGGATGGAGAGTCCATTTCTCACCTTTTACTTTCAAAAAATTACAAAGTAATTGGGACTTATAGAAAAAACACTCAACTCAATCTTGAAGATTTGGTTTCGTCATATCCTCCTAATTCGGATATAAATTTAGAATATTGCGATATTTCAGACTTTAATTCAGTTAAAATTTTATTTGAAAACGTATTGAATAAACACTCAAAAATTGATGAGGTTTATCTTTTGGCCGCTCAATCTCACGTTGGAAATTCATTTTCATCGGCGGAAACTACCGTAATTACTAATGGTATGTCTGTTTTTAGTTTTTTAGAAAATATTAGAAATTTAACACCAAAAACAAGACTATATTTTGCTGCAACCAGCGAGCTTCTAGGTGGCGACCCATCTAGGTGCCCTTTCAATGAAAAATCTGAGTATGAGTGCAGAAGTCCATATTCAATAGGCAAAGAACTAGGAACAAGATGGATTAAATACTTCAATCAAACATACGGGATTTACGCTTGCTACGGAATACTGTTCAATCACTCAAACTGTTCTCGCGGAAAATCTTTCTACATTAGAAGAGTGACTAATTCAGCCGCAAGAATCGCATTAGGCAAACAAAAAGAACTGTATTTAGGCAATCTAAACTTCTATAGGGACGAACATTGGTCTGACTTCGGGACGGAAGCCATGTGGAAAATGCTTCAATTGGAAAATCCAGAGACGCTCGTTGTTTGCAGAGGTAAATGTTTCCACGGCGAAGAATTTCTGGACGAAGCTTTTGGATATTTCAATCTTGACTGGAAGAAATACGTTAAAATTGAAAAATCAATATTTAGACCAAATGAAGTTGTTAAACTGGTCGGTGACCCAACTAAAGCGATACAGAAAATAGGCTGGAGGCCGGATAGAATGTCTTTTAAAAACCACATATCATTAATGTGCGAAAATGACGTAAAATTAGAGCAAGGTTTGACTCCTAAAAGACCAGACGTTTTCAATCTTTTCCCATGAAAGTAATATACAAGCTAGACCCAAACAAAAACAAAGATTTAATAAAAAAACTAAATGAAAAAGAAAAAATTCTACTGTCAAAAAAGATAGGAAAAGAAGTTTCCGACAAAGACTTAAAAAACCATAATTTTCTAAATATTAGAAAGCCAAACAAATGAATAGATTATCTTGGGATGAATATGGATGTTTTTTAGCATTAGTGGGGAAAAGCCGCTCAATTGACCCGCATACAAGAATCGGCGGCTCCGCCTTTTCTTCTGAAAATAGAGTTTTAGGTGTTTCGTATAATGGATTGAAGTCTGGAATGGAGCTTCCAGATTGGATGACTTTAGAGGAGAATAGAGCGAAAAAAGGAGACTTAATGCTTCATTGCGAATCCAATTTATGCTCTCTTTTAACAAGAAACCAATGCACAACAATTTATCTAACGCAAAGTCCGTGTATCAAATGCTGCCAAAATATAGCCGCTCTTAACATACAAAGAGTCGTATATTTAAAAGAATACAAAAACTGTGGAAAGTTTAAAGAATTTCTTGAATTCCATCGAATTCAATTTGAGCAACTGAATTCAGATAGTAAAAAAAACATACTTAATTATATAAAAGATACATCTAATTTCGATGAATTATGCACTCAATAGAAAATGCTAAATCAATAATTGGTTTTTTGGAGTCAAAAGCCAGAGAAAACGGAATGAGCGTATCTCTCGGCGGCTCGGTCATACACAAAGGCCATTCAAATAATGACATTGATTTAATAGTTTTTAATCTTAAAACTTCAATAAAACCAAACCACGAAAAATTCATAAAAGATATTCTAAGCGAATATGCTATTAATATGCTTGGATGCGTTGACCACTCTGGATTCGGTGACGAAAAACTCGTTTATAAATTTAAAACAACCGAGGGAATAAGAATTGATATTTTATTTGTTAATTTATTGTTCAAGGATAGAATTCCTGATGTAAAAATTTTAAAAAGAAAAAATAAATAATACAACTTGACATAAAGCAAATAAACCGCTATAATCATACATAATAAATTTATGTCAAAAATAAAAGAAGATTCTTCCTTAATCACTCCTTCGCAGCAAGTTTCAGCCTTTTTAAAAGAGCATAAAGGCGAACACTACAATTTTGAAGAAGATAATTATTATAAAGTTCCAAGCTCTAGCCTTAATTTAAATCTTGAGCTTGCATCTGGAATACCTCCGGGCGCTCATAGGTTTATAGGAATAACCGCCGGTGGCAAAACTTCCTGCTCTTTGGATTTCATGCTTAATTTTCTTAAGCTAGATAAAACCAACAGAGCCGTTTATTTCAAAAGCGAAGGAAGGTTAAGCCCAGAAGTCCAAGCTAGGTCTGGAATAGAATTCACTCTAGACCCAGAAAAATGGAATAACAATTGCCTAGTTTTAGAGTCTAATATCTACGAAACAATATTTGGCTTCATAAGAACTTTGATAGTTGATAATCCAACCAAAACAAAATACTTCTTTATTATTGACTCCGTTGACAACATGGTTAAAAAAGACGACCTAGATAAGCCACTTGAGGAAGCTCAAACGGTGGCCGGTGGAGCCTTGATAACATCTGTATTCTTAAAGAAAACGGCGTTGGCTTTAGCTAAAAGAGGCCATATACTTATTTTTATTTCTCAAGTCAGAGAGGAAATTAAAATAAATCAATATCAAAAAACTACCCCAAGACAAGGAAAATCTTCCGGCGGACACGCGCTTGAACACGCAGCCTCGGTTGTCTTGGACTTTCTTCCAAGGTTTAACGACGATATAATTAGAGAAAAAAACGACGATAAAAATAGTAAAATACTTGGGCATAGATGCAAGGTTAAAATTGTAAAAAGCGACAATGAAAATTACTCAGAGGTTACATACCCAATTTGTTACGGAAGAAAAGGCGGAACTAGCGTATGGAGAGAACTTGAAATTTTTGACCAAATGGTTATGTGGAATTTAATAAAAAGAGAAGGTCAAGGCTCCTTCATAGTTAATGCCTCTATATTGTCCGAATTCAAATCAATCGGCATTGAATTTCCAGAAAAATTTAGAACAGCATCAAAATTTCAAGAATTTTTAATTGAAAATCCAAAATGCACGGATTATTTATTCAATAAATTTAAACACATATACTAAATGTGAAAGTAACCAATCTAAATGGATTTGAAAAGAAATACCTTCTAAACGCCAGAAAGTATGCTATAGACTGGGAAAAAGATGGCGCAAGCAAACTAGAGAGGCGATTTAAAGAATTAATAAGACCATACTGGAAAAATCAAATAGTTCTTTTTCAAGCTAGGATACCGGGCAGCCTTCTTAGACTTGACTTCTTAAATCTAAACAAGAAGATTTTGGTTGAAATTGACGGCCCGCAACACGATGAATTTAACAAATTTTTTCACAATAACTCAAGAAACGAATATATGAGGCATATACAAAGAGACTTCAAAAAAGAAGATTGGTGTAAAAAAAATGATATAACTGTAATAAGATTAGACTCATCTGATTTAGAAAACTTTTCGCCATCTTATGTTCTTGACAAATACGGAATTTCTATAGTATAATGAATCAATGAAATTCAGAATCTTCCATAAAACATTAAAGATTTTTCTTAAAAAAGAAGAATGGTTTCTAAATCAAGACGGCGAAGTATTTTTTTTTGATTTAGGCGAAAATAATATTTCAAAGCTTGAAAAAAACCTATATAGGCTTGACTTTTTTTCCGGTTTTAAAGATAAAAACTGCAAAGATATATATGAAAAAGATAAGGTTTCTTGGTCTGAAAAAATAAACTGGAACAAAAGAATTCCAGACGCGGACTTGAGCGATTATAAATACAAAGGAGAGGTTATATACAATAATGGTTTCTATATCAAATCCGACGGATTGCTTTATGATTTTTGTTTTTGCAATGATTTAGAACTGCTGTGATATGAGAACCACTAAATCACTAAAATCCTTAATAAAAAAAATTAAATCGGTTGGTTTTTATAATTGGCTAATAAATGAAAACAAATACGAATACGATGGTTCCTGCCCTTGTTTTTATTTTGTAATACCAGAGTATGAAATCGAATTGGACTGCTCATGCTGGAGAACCGGCGGATTTAAATTCTCCGGCCTTGCGGTTTCCGATAAAAAAGATGATTATTCATATTCTGATTTGAAAGATTTAACCATTTTGATTATGTCGGAAATTACCGAAAGATGGAGCAATACCGACTGGGAATATAGGATAAATGATGGTATTGATTGCGATTATGTTGTGGATTGAAATTTTATGATTTTTATACTGAGGACGAAAAATGCCAACTATTTTAAATTCCAAATCAATATATTATAATGACGTTAATCTAATAGCTAGGCCGTCATCTATTAATTCTCGCTCTGAAATACCTAAAGAATTTCACAGGATTATTGTTTCGCCAATGGAATCGGTAGTTGGAGAAAAATTCGCCATCGAATCAGACAGGCTAGGATTGACGGTTTGTTTGCATAGGTTTTGCGACATAGAAAAACAAATAGATATTTTCCACAAATTAAAAAATAAGCAAAATGTCTTTGCGTCTGTTGGTCTTAAAGACACCGAAAGACTAAAAAAACTATTTGATTGCGGCGTTGAAAATATTTTGATTGACTGCGCCAATGGCTATCTCCCTGCTATAAAAAATTGCTTGAATTTTATTAATTATGTTTATAGCGGAAAATTAAATAAAATAATGCTCGGTAATGTGATGACCGACACCGGCTTTTATAATTTAACTAACTGCATTGCAAACACATACATAAGAGTCGGAATTGCTGGTGGGTCCGCCTGTTCTACTTCCGACGCAACCGGATATAATAGAGGTCAAATAACTGAAATAATGGAATGCCATAAGTGTAAAAAATCAATAGGTTACACGATGGGTAAACAAACCTATTTAATTGCAGATGGAGGCATAAAAAACGGAAACTATGCAGCCAAGGCTTTTGGCTCCGGCGCTGACTTTGTAATGCTAGGCGGTTACTTTTCAAGAGCAATTGAAGCTGAAACTCATGTTATAGGTGACGGAAATTATTGGGGAGGCGCAAGCAGCAAGCAGCACGAAAGAATCGGAATAAAAGGAAAGCACAGCGAAGGAAAAGTTTACAAAGTTACCGAAGAATTAAAACCGCTTGAAGTATTGGTTAATGAGCTATGGGGAGGTTTAAGCAGCGCCGTTTCTTATAGCGGATATTCAACTTTAACTGAATTCATTGGTAATGGGGTTTTTGAAATAAAGCAAAATAGTTTGCCGCCTAAAAGATAATTTTTGCAATTATTATCAATTGCATGGTGGAGGCGGTGTAATAAATATAGGTTTACGGTTATCCTTTAAAAACCGATTAAATTTGGGCGGTTACTGGTTTCGACTATTGTAATCAGTAAATTAATGCAGGTCGTAGAGCATTGGGCTACGAAAAAAGATGCACAAAATAAATGCTAAAAATGCGTTGAAAAACGCCGTTGCGAAAGTTAAAGAAGTTTACGCTTCTGCTTGTGAATCGGTTTCCGCCGCTTTGCAGGTTCCTAGCATGGCAATGTCTGTAGCTTAAATTACAGCCGATTAACTGAATGACCCAGATATTTTAGTTAATCGTCATATTTCTGGAAAAACGTATATGGATAAATATACGAAAAACAACTATCCAATATTTTTGAAAAAGTTTGTTGATTTAAATGTTCAAAAATTAATCGGTTAAAAATTAACTAAACCTGTAGAATTAGTTTGTTTATTGTAATAGGACATGGGTTCAACTCCCATACCGTCCACCATTTTTATCTTGCAAAAATTTTGTTTCATACTATAATATAAATCATGTTTTATCCAGAATCTCTAGTTAGCATTCGCACCGAAAGTCAATTTCTCGGCGGACTTATAAAAAATCCAAAATTCTTAGTCGAAATGGATTCTTTTGTGAGTGAAAAGCTTTTTTATCACAAAATACATAAAACCTGTTTTTCAATTCTATCTGGTTTGGTTTATAACGGAAAAGAAGTTAATCGAGTAATACTGGCGGAACAAGCGAAGCAACTTGGCATAAACCAATTCGAGGATATAAACCTTTTCGAGTATTTAGACAGCATATCTTTTACAAATGTCAATTTAAAAGGTCTGGAAGAGCTTTCCGGCGAGCTTTTAAAATTAAGTATTCGCAGAGAGTTATGGGACAACACAAGCGCAATACAGCATTTTATTAAGGAAAATGGCGACAGAGAGTTAGACGAACTGATAAACGGAGTTGACGGAATTTACGGTTCAATGGATTTAAATTATAAATTTAGTGACTACCCGAAGGATGTTTATGCCGACATAGAATCAATAATACACGAAATAGCTAAAAATCCAATAGAGGAAACCGGACTAAAAACTCCTTTTGAATTATTCAATAAATGGTTCGGCGGTCTTTGCTCTGGCGATGGAGTCTATGTAACAACAGGCTCAAGTGGCGGCGGAAAGTCATGTTATTTGTTTAATATGGCTAAAGGAACCGCTGAATTAAACAACTGCAAGGCGTTAGTTCTTGATACCGAAATGTCATTTAAGATGAATATGTTTCGCGCGGCTTCTGCCGGAACTCAGGTCAATCAGTGGTTTCTCAAAACCGGAAACTGGATTAAAAGAGATGATTTGAGCAAAAAGGTTTCATCTGGCCTTTCAAAATTAAAGGAGTATAAGGGTTCGATATATCATCAATACATACCAAATAAAGAAATAAAAGAAGTCCTTTCTATGGCTAAAAGATGGTATTACAAAGAATGCGGAAAAGGAAATCCAGCCATCATAATTTATGACTATTTAAAGATAACGTCTGATTTAGATAAAAACAGGCAAGAATGGCAACAATTGGGCGACAAAATAAGTTATCTAAATGAACTTGGTCACGAATTGAACATACCGATTTATACCGGCGCACAGCAGAATAGGACTGCTTTTGAGGCTAACGGAGCAAGAAGGGACGACTCAACTACTGTTGGCGGCTCCGACAGAATACAGCAATACTCCTGCTTTAATTCAATCTTTAGAGAGAAGACTCTTGAAGAGATATCTGAACACGGAAATTCATTCGGAACTCATGTTTTGATACCTATTAAAAGCAGCAGAACATCAGGCGTTGATAATTTCGATTTGAATAAAAACGTCGAAATAATAGACTCATCTACCGGAAAGAAAAAATGGAAAAGAAACTTTCTATGCTATGAGATTTCAAATTACCTAGTTTCAGAAAAAGGATGCTATGGAGATGTTGTGAAGTCGCTTGGTTTTAATAAACCACTTCAAAAAGAAAAAAAAGAAAATTCTATACAAATTTAATATAATTACATTATGATAAGCATATATTGCTCCGCGTTTAATTTGGAAAAAAATATTTTCGATTGGGAAAAATCTTTGGATTTATTTTCAAAATTTGGCGATGAAGTTTTGGTCGGAACCACCACCGACAGCAAAGACAGGACAATAGAACTCCTAGAATTATTTTCAAAAAAAAATAATAAAGTAAAAATTGTCGTCACCGACTTCAAATTAGACTCTCCAACATTTGATGGGGACATAAAAAACGCAGCATTACTAAAATGCTCAAACAAATATAGGTGTTTATTCGACTTGGATGAGTTTCCGGTTTTATCTCAGCGCCATTTATGGAATCAATTATGCCAAATATTAGATGATTATAAAGGTGATTTTAATGGATTTCTTATTCCAAGTATAAATTTATGCAAAGATTTGAACCACTATAAAGATATCGGATTTAAATTTTATTTACACGACGACAAAATTAGGCGCGGAGTAGTTAATTATGCAAAAAATAAAGACGGCTCAATAGATATATCAAAAAGTGATACCACTGACGCAATACTGGAATCCGGCGAACTAGGAAGATTTCTTTCATTCCCAAATGAAATAAATTTAATACAATCTAGAAAAGACGTTATACCTTACGTCTTTCATAAATGGGCGGTTGACTTTGACAAAAGAATCGAGCAAAACAATTTTTGGAAACCAGTTTGGGAAAACAGAGCAAAAAAACAAGTCACTGATATAATTTTAGACAAATCAAATATTGATAAAATAGAGGTTTTTGAACATAGTCTCCCTCTTGAATAAAATGAGCAAATATCTATACACGATAATTTCAGACCTTCATCTTGGTTGCGGAGTTAGCAACTCAGACAAGATTTGCAAATTATTGCAAAGTTTAGATACTGATTTTTTAATATTGAACGGAGATACTTTAGACCGCGACCACA